>OGXX01000009.1_pt1 | contig 173954 bp, 189 predicted proteins | sample 1576301 | NCBI WGS metagenome assembly OGXX01 (sample SAMEA3541469, study PRJEB24748) | human gut metagenome | biome: human gut; feature: human-associated habitat; material: faeces | place: China | collected 2012
CAAAAGCGAAGATTTCTAAGAAATTTTTGGATACAATTTAACTTTAAAGGAAAAATGGTGCTGGGATGATCCCAGCACCTAGTTTGTCTACAGTCTGAGATCGAAGATTTACTCTTCGATCTGTCTTATATAATCTTTATTTTATTAGTTCTAAGAAATATTGAAACACTGGCGAATCTTTACTCAAAAAGCCCCATAAGATCATTCCGAACACCTCGATTGCTTTCTTTCGTTTTCTGCTAATTGTTGATCTTGATATGTCATGAGTTACGTCTGTTTCATTTAACAGACTAGCAATTTGTTCATCGGTTAGAGAGTGGTTGCTAAAATATGTATAAAACAATATATGATAATAAATTTCACCATTTTGCGGATAATCTTTCAGACTGTTTAACGCAGTTGTAATCTCATTCAACAACGCCTCATTCATTTGAATTTCGCTAAATTCCTGATCTAATTTAGAAGATGGAACATTACCAAATGAGGTCTTTTTTTCATACTGCTGTTTTCGAAGATTCGCGTGAAAATTCATCATGCGGTATTGTTGCAGTAATAGTTCTGTATCGTGATACTCTTCTTCCGTAATCATTAGTTTTTTACTCCCCATAAAAATATTCTACCTCCTTTAAAATCTATTCTATTGTAACAAAATAGCACTATTTTTTCAATATTCAGTATTTTTTTATTATATTTTAAGTAATTTTTGTACTAAAAGTATATATTTTATATAATGATACAAAAATAATAGATCGAAGAAAATCTCCGAGCTATTATTTAATATAAACTTTCTACAGTCATTTTTATTCTGATTCAGAAAGTAATTTGTCAATCTCTGCAATACGTTCTAATAATCGTTCTTTTTCCTGTTGTAATTGCTTTTTATTGACTCTGTTTTCAATCAGACGAACCTCATATTTCATATTGTTTATCTGGATTCTGCATATATTTATCATATATGTTTTTATTTACATTTTGTAAAATGATTTTTGAGTTTTCTGGTACTATACTAACCCAATTATTACGGCTTCCACCGCTTTCCGCCTTTCCTTTCACATACGCTACATCTTCTCCAGGATAACCACCTGAATCTCTTCCTGTTGCATGTGAAAGAACTTTTCCAAGTAATACAACATCTGCAGTATGTTCATATACTTCTTCTTTTGTGATCACCTCTACTGAAACTGTTTCATTTGCTTCAATATCTGAATATCCATACACATCTCTCATAATTTCTCGTGCAACATCGAGGTTTTCCTCGTTGATGATCCAGCATTTTCCATTTCATCTTGCTTCTCCGATTCCTTTGATTTTTTGAACAAATTCTTTATTATATGGAGTATAAATTTCCACTTTTCCATAGTTATTATGTATTCTCATTATTCTCCTCCTTCGCTTTTATGCCAGACATAAAGATACTTCAGGTACTATATAGTCTGGATTCTTCCTTTCTCCAAATGTTAAATTAATAGATCCGATATAATGATAACGAATCTTCTTCTGACAAAGCATATCTGTAAATATTTCCGTAAGTGTACGTTCATCCAGACGATTATCGTCAAAGAATTTTGTACTTATTTCTTTTACACAGGTTTTTGCCAGGAACAAGTCATCATCGCTAATCAGAAATACTTCCGGTTCCACTCCTTTTTCTTCTTCTGGTTCAAGATCATAAATCTGATCAAAATCCAATACTAAAAAACTCCATTTCATGTTTTACTCCTTTTCAGATAAACAAATTAAGCGGACTATCTGCCCGCTTAATTCATCTTCTTTGGTTTATATGACTCATTAAAGAAATGCAGCAACGACTTCCTCAATAAGATCCATATTTAAATCCATTTGTCTTCCATAATCAAAAATATCTTCTCTTCTCAACCATTGTGGCTTGGCGTTCTCTGGAAATTGATCCCATAAAAACAACATGCAGATGATATGAGCTTCCTTATCATTTCCCCATAAGTCTTTTGCATTTTTATTGCCATTTTCAAAATAATATTTGCAATCTACACGCATACGGTCTAAAAGAGCATACTGATAAGATAAATTTTGTTCTTTCATCCATCCGATTTCTGCTAAAATATCCATAATTCCAACTCCTATTCTACAATCTCTATTTTCTTTCGAGTTGCAGAATAGAAATAAAGTGAATCACTCAGAAAATCTCTTATTGAAATATCTTCTTCATTTTGACTCAAAATCAAATTTTTAAGAAATTGTGCATTATTAGAAGCTACATCATGTATCACACATTCATGGATACTCATAGGAATAATATAAAAATCACCTTTTAGCCTTTCAGACAACTCTTCAAGAATATCATCATATAAAAGTCCTGCTGTACCATAGAAATTCCCTTTCGCAAGTAGCAAATATCCCAAGTTACAATTCTTTAGTTTTCCAAATCTTAATTCAAAAAATTCTTCTGGAATTTTTGTTTTTGAAAGAGCCTTTTTTAAGAATTTATAATAATCTTCACACTTAAAATCATAAATCTTTCTTGTGTTTTCTTTTGCTAATTGATATAGTTCTTTTTCATTAAATCCCATATCTTTACATAAATCATTGTTTATAAATAATGGTATGCCGTCATGTGGCAAATATTTATAAACAACAGATAAATCCAGGAATTCTCTGTGTGGAAGGTTTTTGAGAAATTCTTTGTTTTTTTCTGTGTTAATCAAACAAAAAACTATTTGATCTTTCTTGACATCCTCTTTGGTCCAATTAAATTCTTCTGCTAAATTTTCCAGAATATATAACGCAGAATCAATTATCTCATAAATGTCACTCATCAAATCCTGATAATCTTCTTTTTCTCTTTCACAGTATTCGTCATACATTCTTTCAATATCTAATGATGTGGCATTATTATTGATACTAATTTTCACAGCATCATATGCTTCATTTATAAGATATTTCTTCTTGTATGTCGTACTTGCTTCTGGATATTTTTCTCCAACATAATCCTTAATATCCTTGTTTACCTGTTCCTTAAATGTTTCGTAACTCATGTTCATTTGTGTTACTCCTTTCCGTGTTTTGGTATAAAAAAACAGACCGCTTTTGCGATCTGTCCTATATACCATATATTAAAAGTTCCGTAAAAAAAAAGTATTAATCCACAAAATATGCCCTTGATTGGGTAACCTATTGTAAATTAATACGATAAGATTATAACAAAATATTTGATTTTTTTCAATAAAAAGAACAGGAAATTTAACTTCCTGCCCTCTTTTAAGTGTACAGAATTACTTAATTAGTAGCAATATCTGGAACAAGAAGTTCATTTGCAATATAACCATATATTTTTTCTTAAATCATCCAAAGATTCTGCAGAATAACCTACTTTATAGTGTTCTATCATATACCATACTCCTTTGCAAGTACAGCATCAACTTCATCGGCAGAATATACTTTTCCTTTTTTGATAGAATCAATCGCTGATACAAATGTCCAGAATCCCATATAGATTGTTTCCGTTTCTGTTTTGTTTTTTGTTTCCGATTGATCTGATTCAGACTAATGATTTCATCTGTAACCTGTTCTATCGGTAAACAATGATTTACTTCCGCGAATTTATATAACCGTTTTATTTTTTTCTCTACTAATATATCAACGATATCCGCCTTACTATTTCCAGATTCTCTTGATATAGATTCGATTAATGAGCAAATATAAAATAGATCATTTTTATTTACCACAATTTATCTTCTCTCGAAAAAATTCATCTGCAATATAATCCGGTGATTCCGCCCAAAAACCGTTTTCCGTCTGCTGTAATTCTTTGTATGTTTCAGAATTGTAAAAATCTGAAACTGAGTCCATAAAAGATTTTTTTGTTCTATCCATGATGATATTAACCACAGCACGTATTTGAATATAGATATTCATGGAGATATCTTTCCCATTGAATAGATATTTATTATCGTTCATACCTTTTTCCTCCTTTATACAATTCCACAAATTCTAAATGTTCTAAGGCTTTTTTTGTATGAAATGAAACCTGATTGTTAACCTCACTATATCTTAATCGCTCTACAGCTTCTTTTGATGTTAATATTCCGGAAAGATATAATTGAATTGTTTCCATTGTTTTATCATCTGCAACAGGACCAATTACCACATCATAGGAGTGTTGAATTTCTCCTTTTGATCTGTTCTCCTTAATAAATTCAAGCCAATCTTTATCAAGTTTTGTAAATCTTTTGATTTTTAAATCCTTGCTTTGATAAAAAGAAAATTTATAAACATATGCATCTTCATAATGTTTTCGTTTGTATAAACGATATGCCCATTCATATGCTTGTTTTTCTAAAACTGTACAATAAAAACCTTTTCCAAAATCTCTACGATTATTAGATTTCATTAAGTCAACTTCCTCAAAATATACATTTGATCCATGATATAAAGTAATTTTTTCATATGGACGCTGAATGATTTCATTGATATATTTCATTGTTTCAGAAAAATCAACTTGATGTAATATTTCATATTGTGTTACCAGTTTTTCATAAACTTGATATTCCTGAAATAATTTCAATGTTTCTTTTTCTGATATATGATGTATCTGTGCATACTTTTCCAAAGCATGTAAAAATAACATTTCAATATCCATTTGCATTGTATTTTCAGCCATAATTAATTTACTTCCTTTCCTAATTTCATTATAAAGAACAATGTTTTTCCTGTCTAGCAGTTGTTCTTTATTTCTTCTGCCTATGCCAATCTGATATCAATCTGCGATTTAAATTTTTGTGTAAATCTTCCACGACGATACATTTTATTATCATATACAGTATCTTTATTCATAAAGATCAGGTATCCCTGCTGTTGCATTGCTTCAATCAATTCAGGATCTTCTGCAGATAAGATACATTCATCCTGTTGCAACTGATATTTTGGCAAATTAACTGTAATGTCACAATATAATGCACCGGTTTTCTTATCAAATGCAAACACAGCTGTCCTTTCTTTTGGATATTTATACACGGCTTGCAAGAAAATGATTTCATGTGTCTTTCCCTGTTTATCTTTGTATTTCATCATACTTCATATCCTCCATTTCCCATATTTACTTCTGTTACCAATTTCATAGATAGCTCTCCTTTCCTTGTTGGAACATAAAAAAAGGACAGACTGCATATCTACATTCTATCCCATGTTCCCAAAATAATAGTTCCGAAAATAAAAAAAGTACCAATCCACAATATAATGCCTGAAAGCAAACCAATAGTAAATCAATACTCATATATTGTAGCATTTTTCATTCTTATATTCAATTATAATACTTTCAAATATTGTATACATTTTTCCAAAAGTTGCGGATCAAACTGTCCGCAATCTCCTCGGATCAACATGCCTAATGCCTGTCTCTTTGTATAGGCTGGTTTATAGCAGCGTTCACTGGTTAAAGCTTCATAAGCATCCGCAATTGACGTGATCTGTACCCAGTCAGGGATATCATCACCTTTTAATCCATCTGGATATCCTTTTCCATCCACCCGCTCATGGTGATGTCTGCATATTTCCATTGCATAATACTGCATTTTAGGAGCAATAGGAGCATTTTTTATTAGATTGTATCCATAGATCGTATGTTTTTTCACGATTTCAAATTCTGGTTTTGTCAGTTTCCCTGGCTTATTTAATATTTCGGAGGGAATATAGATTTTTCCGATATCATGATGTTTTGCAGCCTCAGCAATGATCGGAATATCATCTTTTTTAATATCAAGTTCTGCGTATTTGATTAATTCCGCAACTAAGGTTGACGTTACTAATTCATGTTGACTATTCTTCATATTTCCTCCTACATAAATTTTTGTAAAAAAAATATTAATTTACGCAAAGCCCCCTAGACAGTACCTATTGTAAATTAATACGTATTTATTATACTGATTTTCGATTGCTTTTTCAATCGAAAATCAGTTTTTTACCTGTATACATTAAGAAAGAGACCATATAAGGTCCCTTTCTTAAAATCATACAGATATTCTAAGAATTAAACAATACATTTACTAAATAATCTTTCCATAAGTTCATAATTGCATAAAAATGATTCTTGACTTGCTCGAATCATCTCATCTTCTGTTATATTGACAAATTTTATTTGGTATCCATTATATGCAGCTAATGAACGAATAAATTCTCTTTGTGTTCTTCCATTGCCTTCTCTAAAAGGATGAAGAGCATTGATTTCAGAAAAGTAAAATGCGATTTTTTTTATAAAATCTTCTCTCAAAAAACCTTTTAACAGATTATCTTTTCGTAATTTCCCAAATATATCTTCTGCCTGATTAAAAATAAACTTCACATTGCAAAACATATTGCCTTTGGCAATATCTACAGTTCTAACTTTTCCAGCCCAATCATAAATATCTTGGAAAATATAATAGTGTATTTTCATAAGATGAGCTAAATCATATTCTCCATCAATTGGATTTTCAATTAGTTCCATAATTCTTAGATTCGTTAATTTCCTTTCCACTTCATGCAATTTATCCAAATCTCTAATATCTAATTTATTAATTAAGACATTACTACCAGGATAACAATAAACATGATCTTCCATTTAATTACACCTCGTTTAATATCTTTTTGCGAATTTCGTCTCCAGACAGATCACCTTTTCGGTAAGAAGTTAAAATCTCAATTTCGTCTTCGCTTAAAGGCATTCCTTCTAATTCCATTGTTGCTTTCACTTCATCAATTGCTTCTTCAGCTGTATATGTTGTGTTGTTTAATTTTGCTTCAAATGGAATTTTCTTTTGAATAATCAATTGATTTAAAGACATATTAATATACGTGGATAGATTTAATCCTAATTTATCTAACACATCAATTGCATTCATTTTTAGTGATTCAGAAATTCGAGCCTGTACCGTCGTCATGTTATTTTTCATGGTATTACCTCACTTTCATTATTTTATATAATATATTATATCATCAATACATTGTCTATACAACATCAACTATCAAATGATATTATTATATAAATATTATGCTGACAAGTCAGACATTTTTACATCCCCATTTTCTCGATGTTCCTGTGCCAGATAACGCATAAAAAGAAAATTTGAAATCTTTTCTGCTTCAGCACATGCCTGGAAAAAAACATTTGCATCGTCTTTTAATACTCTGATCCATGATCCTATATAATTTGTATGATCATCAAAAATCTCATCTTCCATATCCACACCAAGATCAGCCATGATGAATGTTGATGCAATCTCAGCATTTAATTCTTCAATCGCATATTCTTCTGATCCGAACTTATTTAGTATCTTTCGATTTAAGCGATCTGGATGCCCTGTAGAATGTCCCATCTCATGTGTCAATGTAGCAAGAAATGATTCATTTGATTTAAAATACTTACGATAAGGTAAGCAAATCATATCTTTTTTTGGTGAATAAAATGCTTCTTCTCGTTTTCCTTCATCGATAACACATAAAGATGAACGTATCATAACATCTGCAATTCGCAGTGTCTCATCTTCTGTTACTTCTGGAACATCCTTAAATGGTTCAATCCCTTCTACCTGCTCAGCGTTGAACACAACAAAATAACGTACATATGGATGATCTAATTCGACTACTTTTTCTTCGATTTCTCCCAAATCATTTTTTTCTTTTACGATCTTTGTAAAAATCCATTTTTCAAGAAGTATCCCCTTTGCATCCTTTTTAATGTGATATTTTGCTTTCTTTGCCTGCTTAAATGTCATCCATCTTGGATCTTTATATCCGTAATATGTGGCAGCAAACATCAATCTGAATCGGTTTCCCCCACGATAGTAAGTACCGCTTAATGGATTAAATGGGTGAAATGCTGCAATATTCCATCGCTTATTGGTAAAAATGTATCCATTTTCCAGATTTTCAATGATGCGGTTCACCAGTTCTTTACGACTTTCCTTAATGATTTCATTTGCTTTCATGGTATTTCCTCCTTAATCAAATCAATTTTTATCTTAGATCGTTGTTTGTAAATCCTTGATTTCTTTCAACTTCTTTCACCTGTTCTGTTGTCAATCCAAAAATATTGATCAGTATATAGCTTGCCTCAAGCATCGCTCCTCTGTTTGTTTCATCATTCGGATTTTCATCGTATTTCAAAACATGTTCCGCATAACGCCTTTGATAATTGATTCTCTCTGTCTTCCAAGTGCTTAAAATGTTACTCATTTTTCTTTCCTCCGTTATTTCTGTAAATAAAAAAAGGCAGTCCGCTTCTGCGTTCTGCCTAATAATCACTTTTTCACAGTTTTTACTGCTCTAAATCGTTCCTTTTAATTTTTCTTCCATGATTTCTCTAGAAATAAGATAGCATCCAATCCCACAATCAGGCATGATTTCTTCATCTATCCTGCCTCGATCTGGATCTAGCTCATCTAAAAATACTCCTTTGATGCAGCTATGCCCTATTTCCCGTTCCTGTTTTGCTCTGCGGGCAAAAATATCCGGAAAATCCTTTCGGATCTTATTCCAGTAGCCCATTCCTCCTTTCACACATCCAATGCAATTATTGTTTTGATAGCTCATATCATACATTTTAGGTCGTTTTAAACCTAACTGCTTCGCTAAAGCATGACAATCGCTTTTTGAAAAAAAATGATCGATCAGTGGAAACTCGTGTTCGTAATCTGACATTGTTTTTTTGATCCGTTTAGCCCGATCAAACTCATCCATGTCGAACCCCCAGACATAGATATGATGTCCAGGATGTTCTTTTTCCCATTTCTTCCGCACGTTCTTTTTCATTTCTGTTGTGCAGGCTGCTCCATAGACTGTATTGATACATCTTTTCTTTTCGATAACATCATCTACAGAACAATAACGATCTGATTGCAATATCGTAATCTTTCTTCCAAGTAATTTCTCGCAATCATGCAAACAACGAAGACTATCAGGATGCTGATTACTCACATGCGTATATATAATCTCATCTACATCCTTTGCTAAATAGCACGCTACAAAACTTGATATTCCTGTACTAAACCAACAAACTTTCATACCAGCCACAAGCCAAATCCTGTGCTTATGGCAATCATTAAAAGCTTCCCATGCTACTCTCTACGATTTCACGCTACTACTAATGATTTTATGTCAAATTATTATTCACTCCTTTGACAACCCGATCTTATCGGGATTAGGCATTACTCCTTTCTCTTAAATACATTGCTTGGCTCCTTCCTTGATTCTTGACAAAAAAAGACAGATTGCTTATACAATCTGCCTTAAATGTCATATTAATAGTTCCGTAAAAAATATCTATCCACAAAATTCATCCCTTACGGGAAACCAATTGTAAATAAATACTATCTAATTATATCAAACATCATTTTGTTTTTCAATTGATATTCTTATCACTTACAGAATTTCTTTGGTACCTTTTACTTGGAATTTCTTTATGTCCTTTACTGGAATTTCTTTGGATCCTTTACTTGGAATTTCTTTATGTCCTTTCACTGGAATTCCTTTGGGTCCTTTACTGGAATTTCTTTATGTCCTTTCACTGGAATTCCTTTGGGTCCTTTACTGAAATTTCTTTGGGTCCTTTACTGGAATTTCTTTGGTACCTTTCACTGGAATTTCTTTGGGTCCTTTTACTGGAATTTCTTTATGTCCTTTACTGGAATTCCTTTAGTACCTTTTTCAAATCTTCAACAAATACTGTACTTGTTTTTTATAGCATCCTACGAATCGTCATTTTGTACCTATGCAATATATAACCGATAATGTATTGCTTAGTAGCTACATTCTTGATTCAGATTTTTGTACCTAAATACATAGATTTTAATGAGTGTCTAAAACCTCTCTTTTCAGTTGCAAAATCAACTGTATTTATAAAATTCTTAGTTGTATCTGACTGATTCTTTAATTATGTTTTCTCGTTCTTTTGAACTATTAATATTATTTAAAGAATATATTGTAACTCCTTCTTTAGAAATTTCTTTTTGAATGGATTTATTTATTGTACCATCATCATTTATTGGTTCTATAATATATTTATCAGCATTTTCATATATTATAGCATATATATTGTTGTTTTCTATAACTGTCTTGAAATCCTTTTTTGTAAAGCCATTAAAAAATCCAACCATAACACTTACTGTTAATATTGTAGCTAAAATAAATATTATTCCAGCTATAAAAGTACGTATATTTTTATGAATATCGTTAGAATTATTTTCAGGGGTGAATATTATATTGCTTAATGGATATATATAACATGAACAAACACAAATACTCAATGCTATTAAATCCTTAAGAATCACTATTAAATTATGCCAATTAAAAAGTAATTTGATTGAAAAAGTATTTATACCATTTATTAAACAATATGCAATAACGAATAGTATTATGGCAATAATAAAAACTACGGAAATATATAATTTTATTCCATCTTTTATATCATGTTTACGCAACCAGACATCTAACAAGTAATTAGATGAAATAAAAAGTCCTGACAAAACAATAAAGTTTATGATATCTCCCACAACACTATCAAAATAGGCTGTGTATTTATATGTAATATTGAAGTATGAATAAAATCCTTCATCATTACAAAAATACATTATTCTACAAAACAAAAGAACACCTGTTAAACAAAAAATTATATTTTTATAATTTTTTGCTATTAATTTATATAAAAATTCTACATCGTTTTGCCCATTTTCATTTAATCCTATTAATGAAAAAATTTTTCTAATTTGATTCTTCATAGAATTGTTATTGCTGTCGTTACTGTCATTATTGCCAGTACAATTATTGCTATCGTTACTATCATCGTTGCCAGTATGGTTATTGCTACCATTATTGTCATTATTTCTAGTACAATTATTGCTGTTGTTATCGTATTCAATTTCTTCCAATTCATCATTAGAATTCTGATATTCGTTCATAATGCCCCACTCCTTGTAAATATATTAATTTTAATATATTTATATTATACCATATGTTGCAGAATAATTCATTATCCTGCAACATTGTCTTCATTGAACATTGCCGTTCCCCAATTATCCTCTGGAGAATAAAGTGGTTGATCATTTTGTGGTATATCATCAGGGATCGGCGGTGTTTCTTGATTATCTTTCACCTTTTGTTTCCTCAGGCTACGTTGAACCTTAAAATCATCTATGTAAGTTAAAATTGCAGGTTCGTATTTTCTATTTGTTTTTCTCCATTCTGGTACATGATCCTTCGGCTTTTTATAAATGAGTTGTTCCGCTGCAGGATGGTTTGAAAAATCAAATTTACTGCAATAGAAAGCATCGTATCCTTTACAGAAGATAAGCTGTTCTGGATATTTAAACTTCAATAACTGATCTTTTGTAAACAAGTTTCTTTTTCCTTCTCCCACAGATATTCTATCGTTTACATTTGAATCGCCACCAGGTAAAATACTTCTATTTGCAGATGTTTGCATAGTTTCAACCTTGGCAGTCGCAGTTCCAGACTTATTTGAATAATATTCTGCAGTAGTTTCGTCGTTACATCCTGCAAAAATCGATGTATCACATGCTCCAAGTATTTCTTCCCATTCTCCATCTGGATATCGATTCTTAAGCTGTGGCAATGATTGATAAGCTAATACTGTAGCAATTCCTCTTGATCTGGCTGTTGTAATCTTTCTTGTAAAGTCACTCAGAATTCCAATATTACTAAATTCATCGTATAGCATATATACCATATTCGGCAATACACCACCTAGTAATTGATCAGCATAAGCGACAAGTTTATTGTATGCAACAGCCTGGAATAAATTGACCATGAAATCGTATGCACCGTTCTGATCCTGACTAATGATAAAGTATGCACATGGTTTTTGCCCTGGGAGCGTAAGGTCAATCTCATTTTCAATTGAAATATTTTGGATACCTGATTGTGCATATACAAGAAGTCTGGCGGCTGCGTCTGTTCTAATATTGGCTCTGAAATTGTCTGATGCACCTTTACTAACATAATAAGGAATCTTTGCAGGATGAGAAATATCAAGTTTTTCAAAAATATCATCCAATGTCGGAATATCAAGCATTGATGCCATATATAATACCTCAACCATGTTCTTATGTCCTTCTGGCATTTCGCATATGACGTATTTCATAATTGCAGTTAAGAAACTCTTAACTGCACTGGTATTTCCTCCAGTTCCCGCTTCTTTATTTGTATTTTTGATAATGATGTCAACTAAAATATCAACAAAAGCAAGCCCTTTTTCATTATTGAGTCCATCCAGACAATTAAAGCTGTCTGATGCTTCAAAATCTTTCAAGTTATAATATCGAACAATATATCCTAAGTTTTCTAAATATCCAGCCATTGATTCGGCCAGTTCTCCTTTGGGGTCAGTAATAAACATAGAATACATATTTGCTGCACATTGCAATATCATATTTCTAATGTGGGCTCTTGATTTTCCTGATCCCGGTCCTCCGGCGAGAGCAATATTTCTGTTTCCATTTCCATGGTATTCTTTTGATAAGACTTCATTTATTTTAGAATCAATTCCAAGAATCATCCCCTTAATATTTTTGATACTTTGTGGGTTATTTGGAGTTCTTGTAATGACTTCTTTTTCTTCCGGTGTATTATTAAGCAGCTTCGCATCTCCATATGTTTGCTTATCAGACAATTCAAAAGTTAATGCATCTGTGTGTTTACTACTCCGCTTTTCATACAGCTTATATCCTATTATTGTGATTAAATTGACAGCAGATAATAGTAACAATCCTTTGACTGTTAGTACATGTAGAATACAACTTAACATACCATAGTTTTTCTTCTGGAATAGTCCCACCTTGCTTGTTAATACGATATAATAGCCAATCACGTAAATGCTCACTAAATTAATTGCTACGAATAACAGTATTTTTTTCTTTCCATCATCAGTTTTCCAGGTCTCTTTCAATTTTTCTGCTGCCGCATTGGTCTTTTTGCTTTCGCTATTATTATCCTGCTGTGAATCAAATCTCATATCCCATTTCCCTCCAAGTATCCAATGCAATGGAAAGAGTTGCCGATTTACCAGTTTTACTTAAACAAGATAAGCTCATTTCGATTCTCGTTTCTATATATTTCTCCGCATCATCTTTTGAAAAGCATAATGCTTTATTCCCATTTGTCGTACATCGCAGCCAATATTGTTCTGATTTCTCTTTGCTTAATGAAAAAGTGATCATTTCTTTGTTGGACAGATTGATAACATCTATATCTTTTGGTCCCACTCTCTTTGTTTGAGCGGAAAGTGTTATGTATTCAAAACATTTCTCTATGTTATTCATTCTTCCTTCTACTATGTATACTTCTTGTCCTATCTTCATTTTTCTACCTCCTTTGCAATTTCATCAATCACGATCGCTCTTCTTCCAGATAATTCGTATATATCTTTCTGACTGTTTAAACAGAATACATAACTCTCCTTGGTTGATACAAAGCGATTGATATTAAATAGAATTCCCATAAGAGCAGGTTTCCCCTTGTACATGATTTCTCCATCTTCATCTCGTTGTAGTTCATATATATTTGCAATCCGATTGTAGACATTGATCAGTAAATCCAAATTCTGATAATATTTGAGTTCCTCGATTTTTGCGAAATAGTTTTTGTCGTATGTCATTTGCAGCAATGTGAGATTCCCAAAAATTCGATTGCTCTTTTCTTCGGATAAGATTCGTTCGATAATGCTGTAATCTTTGATCAGAAATAATCCTTTCACAAACGAGCTGTCTCCTTCATATCGTTCTTTGTACATTCCGCGATATGCTTCGCTGATCCAACGTTTCATTCCTTCTTCTGCACTTCGTTTCCATTTCATAACGCGATCGCCGCAATCATAGATAACGTAGGGTGCCGTAGGAGTTTGCAGACAACCCAACGCCCTGCTTTGTCTTATAAGCGGATTATCTTTTCCTTTAATCTCTGCTGCCAGATAGTACACATTCTGGTTTCGATATTCTTCTCGTAAATAATCGTCATAGATCGTTGTGTATTCTTTATAATCATTTCCTTTCTCTGCCTGCATTCTTCCTACAATCCCAGATGCAGTCCCATCGTCCGGATTGATCAGATCGAAACATTCTTCGATACGATCATGGTTATCGTACAGATCTTTCTTGTCCGCGAAAAAGACTGTCGTTTTTGAATCATACATCGCAGCAAGCACTCGGCTTTGTGAGATGCAGCGCTTTACTTTTTCTTCATCAACCTTTGATCGCACCGGCATCCTGTTTGTAAAAGCGTTTCCTGACAGATACATCGCACAGTCCCATACGCTTTCGCTGTCACTTCCTAATACCGCTCTTTTCCCTTTATCCGTAAGATAAAAATAAGATAACTTATCTTTATCCCTTTGATTCTCCTTTGAGATATATCCATGAGTCGTTAAGAAAGATAAATCCCTATTTTGACACGATTTAGGATATCCCGAATAATAAATGCGGATCGCCTGATAATCAATTGCACCTGCATGAGCAATCATTTTCAGTAAGATTCCTCTTCGTCCCTTCATTGTTAATCTCATTTGTTTCTTTCCTCCGTGATTAGTTTTCAATTCGTTGGGCTTGCTTTACGTGATAGTTTGTATTCCGTTTAAGTAGGCTTTTCGATGCATCCTGCAAATAGCACACTTACGCCCTGTATTTGTGTTCAATCTGCTGTTCCAAAAAAACAAAAAAACTTTGATTTTATGCGATTTACGTCAGGTTAAAATGTCCTTAAATATGGTATAAAATGTCCTTTTTTGAATTTAGGCATTTTGTACCCCATTTTAAAGACACTTTATACCCTATTCTTGAATCTTATTTAACCCTGTTTTAAAGACACTTTGCCCTCTAAAAATCATTCATTAACCACTCGATTTTCGCTGGTAAATCCTTCATACGAATTAAATACAGACATGCATAGAACTCATCTTTATGATTTTTGACTGATTTTAAGTTTGCTTTCAGGAATCTACTGTCATCAAATCCGTTACAAAAGCGAATTGACAGTAAATCCTTGACTGGCGAAAAGTCAATCCGATCTAAATCTATATGATATAGCTCTGGGATTACATAATTTTCCACAATTGCATACTGACAAGTCTTAAAATCCTTGATTTCATCCAGTTTTTTTGCAAATTCAAGAGAAAACTCCTCAATTGCTAGATCTACTGCAGAAACAACAGTGTCTATTTCTGTCTTTTTCTTGATACATTTCAGCAAATATGTAGGAATTTCGACCTTTATTACGTCGTTGACATAGAAAATCTTCACATCTTTATTTAATAATTTAATCATTCTCTTTTTAGATATATCTTCTAATTTTTTTGATTCGGATACCAGTAACATATCCTGCAAATTCTTTAAAATATGCACCGTATGTTCATAAGATTTATTCGTTAATACAGAATAATTTGGGTTTTTTTCACTGAAATCTGTTTTAAAAATGTCAGACATTGACTGATTTAGTAATTTTAAGTTAGAAAAACAATGCACTGCCTCACTTTTTCTTAGAATTTGGGATGTATTTTCATTATTATTTAGCATCTAGTTCTCCTTTTTTGACGATTTTATGCTCTCACACAATGTTTTTAACATTTCTTTCCGTTTGGGTAAGTTTTGATATTTTTGACATAAACAGTCCGTTTTCGTTTTTTACAATGCTTTTTCGTAAAAATTGCTTGATTATATCATTTCTTACCATTTTGGAAAGTTCTGATATTTTCGGTACTTTTGACATAAACAGCTCTTTTTTTGAAATTTTTAATGCTTTTTCGTAAAAAATGCGTTGTCATATCATTTCTTACCGTTTTAGCAAGTTTCGATACTTTTGATACTTTTGACATAAACAACCTATTTTTTAATGCTTTTCGTAAAAATTGTTTGATTATATCATTTCTTACCGTTTTGGTAAGTTTTGATATAATCATCTTATTTACTTTTCATTAAATTCCTTGGATGAATTTTACCTTTTCATCTATCAATAATGCATATGCTCTCACATTTTTAATTTTTATGTATGGAATCTGATCTTCTGATTCAATCAGAACGAATCGCTCTGGCATAAACCGTTCATCATCACAATCATTCATTTGAATTTCTAAATTACTTGATTGTTCGTTTCCTTTCCTTATTACAAGAATCTGGCTTTCTCTAGAATCTGGTTTTATGAAGAAGCTGATTTTCTTACATGTATTATCTTTGGACAAATGAGGCAAATGCATATAAATGTGATTTCCCATGTTCTTTTGAATATTATTAAGTGCGATCATTACCCAGAAAGCATTTAAAAAATCCTGATCAAACATACCGTAATAGGCAATGTTTTGTAAGATGCCAGAATCGGTGTTGTAGAAAACTTTTCGTTCTCTTATGATTTTTTCTATACATTTTTTCACTACAAATTTATCGTCGGCATCAAACCAACGATAAATTTGATCAGAATATAAATACTTATAACTCTGCATTATATCCTCTATTTCTTTTTTCACATCCAGAACCTTTCCATGTCGTTTGTCTGATTCTGACTGTCTTTCTTTTCTTGATATTGCCAATCTGTTTTGTAACATTATCCACCCATCCTTTCTAATTTTTTATTATTATCTCCATATAACTTGCGAAGCTTATCTGCATCCGTTGTAATCAGCATGTCTTCTTCTTCACTTGCTGTTACGTCTACGACTACATTATTATGGTTAGCAATTAACATTGCCTGTCCGCGATGGAATCGCAATACTTTTTGATATTCCGTTTCAGTTAGATTAAACAGATTCTTAGTAATTTTTGCTGCGTTCTCGCTTACTTTCATTGTGATCTTCATGCAGCTGTTAGCGAGTATACTTTCTGCAAAACGGCCATCATCAAGTCTACTCAGCTCCTGAATATCCTGTGTTACACCAATCACACCTCCGCCGTATCCTCTGATTGTACGGAACATTTCATCAACGTAAGAAGCTACTGTTACGTTTTGCTTGATTAAACGCCAAATTTCTTCAAATAGGATAATCTTGTTCTGCATACGATCTTCTTTTGATCTTGATAAAACAAAGTCTGTTGCAATATACATAACGATACTTAAGAGATCTTTAGAGCAGTTTGATACATCTAATACAGTGTATAAGTTATCTAGGTCTACATTTGTGTAATTATTAAATACTTTGCAAGAACCGTATACAAATTTATGTAATTGCTGCAACAATGGTTTCATATACGTATATTCAGGTTTAGAACCTTCTATATATACATCTTCCAATAAAGGCATTGTTTTATAAGATCCATCTGGATTGAGAACCGATTCGTTGTCTTTTGTAATACCCTTTGATTTATAAACATTAAGCAATACATTATCTAAATCACTTAACATGTTGTCTTTTGCTTGTGCTTCAAGATTTGGTACAAGAAGAGAAAAGAAATCTTTCAAGGATGTTATCTTTGCAATTAACGCTGACTTAGGTTCTGTTGTTCCATCGATCAATTCGTCTGCTTTATCATCTCGCAATCTAATATCCATGATATTAATGTGTGTGTTACTTGTCTCCGAAAGCTCCAGGAATACTCCTCCAAGTGCTTTGCACGCACGTTTCCACTCAAATCCTTTTAATGCAGTGATAATATAAATAGGAATTCGTTTCTTCCGAAATCTTGTGGCAATGATCTGACTTAAATATGTCTTACCGCTTCCAGAACCGCCAAATAGCATGATATTAGCATTTTCATACTTGGAGCGATCAAACAAATTATAGAGCATCAATGATCCATCAATATTATTTGTCCCAAGTAAAATCCCATTTTTATCTGAAATTTCATTGGAAATGAATGGAAAGAAAGATGCTAGTCCAGAACTCATAACATTACGATGTGCATTATCATAGACCCAGTGATTGTCAATTTTTCCCGTAGGCATTGCGATTTGATATCCCACATCCTGGATAAAATCCATGGCACGTACTTTCATATCTTCAGATTTGATTTCTTTTTCAAAGTTCTTTCGCATTTCTAGAATTTCTTCTTTGGAATATGCATTCAATGTAATGACAATTACGACATTATGCAGATTTTCAGATTTTAAATTGCTTTTAATGTACATTGCTGATTCATATGCTTCAATTCTTGCATCCAGGGAGGTATCATTTTCTTTTAAGTTGTTTATTGAATTTTTATTGTTTCCAAGTGTGTATTTAATTTGCCCCCTTACAATATCTTTGTTTTCTTTCTTGGCATAAATATCAACATCGACCATGTCGTTTGCATTCGTGAAATGTGTAATCCAACCAGCAAATGTACTTAAAGGATATCCTTCTGAATCTATGTAAAAATAAGATCGATACATTCCATCTACAACGACATATTTAGAATTTGAAAAATTAATCCTATCTGGCATAAAAAATGAATTAATTGGAAGTTTGTCCAATAATTCCTGAGATTTTACGGATTTTAAATATTTTTTTGCAATTTCAAATTTGTGATTTTCGTACGATTTTTTCCCAATACGATCTTTCTGCAGAATCGTGTAAAGATAATACAACTGATTTTCGGAATGATTTTCGTCTGGTTCATAGATATCCATTCCATTTTCACGCATTTTTGATACGCAATCAGAATATGCTGTATACAGCTGATTCATAGCATCTACTTCCTGCTTGATTGAATCTCCTTTTTCTTTTACTGAGAAGATCATAAAGAATCGATGGGATACAGATGATGAAATAACAGATTTTAAATATTCAATCTCTTTCTTTTGCATTTCTCTGCAGTTTTCATTTGTTTCTTCTTTCATAATATTTTCTGCATCTTTTAACATCTCTGATAGATCTGCTTTTGTATTCATGGTTTTAATATGCATGATTTCTGGTGCAATTCTTAAGTACTTAATGAAATCTTCTATGATCGCATTTTTTTCCTGATCGCTTTTTAGATCAAAATGCAGTGGTGTGATTTCCAGAATCTTAATATATGTATTATCTGTTGTAACAATCACACCATTTCGAATTGCACTAATGGAACATAGATCAACTGTCGTTGAAAATGGTGCTGGAATTTCATATGAATCAATGATCTTTTCCTGTTTCTTAACAATTTTCTGCTCCTTTACGTTTAATACGTATGACAGTATTTTTTTGATCGCACGATCCAAAGGATAATCTTTTTTCTCCTTTTGTTCTAAAGGGATTCTCATTGCTGCTACTTTTACGGGATCTTCTCCATTTTTGATCATCTTACGTTTAATCTGTTCTTCCTGTTTCTTTCTTTTCTTCTCTAGTTTGGCAGCCTGTTTTAATTCCCTTGGAGAAAGATCTCCAACATCAATTCCCTGCTCACTGTAACTCTTCTTTTGTTTTAATTCTTTTTCTGCAAGTTTAATCTTCTTTTGGCGTTCTTTTTCTAACTCTTTCTCGTACTCTTCCAAATATTTTTCATCCGGTTCTCCATATATTTTTTTGATCTGCCGAAAATGTAACATCCTACGAAAATATTCCAGAAGAGAAACTCCCTTAATTCCATTCATAGAGATTAAAAATGAGATAATCATAGCAGTAAATTCCACAATCAAGGATTTGAAACCGAAAAATCCAATAGTTGTAAATAGATAGGAAATACAAAAAAATGCTATTAATCCAATTACTACAGATTCTCCAAATCGTCTCCATTTGATTTCTATACCAAACAGTGATGCATCCAACTTATAATTTAGCGGTATAATATAGGTATTTAATTCATTTTCCTTTTTTTCATCCATATAGTTCTCCTTTATTCCTGTGGTGCAGCCTTAATTTCTTTTCCATTAGAATCACTCAATTTACTGTCTAATTTTCCACCATTCTCATATGGTTCAAATTCATCTGTTTCTTTTTCCATAGATTCTGTAGTTGCCTTTGCTTTTTCTTGCTGCACTGATTTATTGTGATTAAAAAATGTCAAATAGATTAGTGCTATTAAAAACACTGTAATTAATAAAAATCTGTAATTCTTCTTTATCCAATGCATAGTGATCCTCCTTTATCATTTATAGATTTGCCAGTACCCATCTTTAGTTTCGTTAAATACTGTGTCGAAATTCCATGCTCCATTTCTAGCTCGACTTCCACAGTCAGAAACTAAAATCTGTCCTTTAGAATTAAGGCCATATAAAACGATATAGTGACCTCCAGACGTAAAATGACCTGGTCCCATAACTGCTACAACTAACTGTCCTTTCTTAAGAACTCCTTTTAAATCCTTTTTTGAACGTGCTATTTTTTTACATTTAAGTCCCCAATGATTCGCCATAATTCCAGGACATGAATGTGACCATCCTTCTCCTTGTATGTATAATCCCTGTTTTGCTCCCCAGTCAGCAACCTGTATTGGGGTAACTCTTCTGCCCGTCAACGTACTGATACAAATAGCAAGAGATGTAGGACCGCAACCAGCACTTTTTATGGTATTGGTTCCTCCAGGTCCACTAAACGTGTGGTTATAATCGCCCTGATTGTAATAAACGATTGATCCAACTGATCCAGCTTTTTCATACGCTGCAGTGGCTTTCTTCAATCTTTGTTTATCCTGAATATAATAAAAATAGTCATTATCTCCGATTGTTTTGTAAAATCTTTTACCTTCGCTGTATCCGTAATTATGCGGCTTATATCCTGCCTGCCAAAAATCCTGTACGTATGGGGGAAGATTTCGTTTTCCGTTGAGAGCATCTTTTACAGCTTTCTTTACAAAACTTGCCGGATGCCTGTTTTTATATGCTCCAGAAGTGTAAGACGAATACCAGCCATGCGTTGCTGCATAAATTAGAGTTTTTCCCTTGTAGTTTCCAGAGCTGTACTCGCACATGTTACACATCTGGCTGATAACCGCTAATGAACCTTCATAGCTTTCCGAACATTCCTGAGCAATAATTTTACACAACAGTTCATAATCTGCATTCGATAATTTGTACTTTTTCCCACCACCGTACCCTTCTCCAAAGGCTTCATTTGTATCTGCTAATTCCGATAAATCAAAACTTACCGTCTCTTTCTTGTTTACCAGTGTTGCTAATACACCTGATTTTGCTTTGCTCATTTCCATTTCATCGTTCGTTAGATTTAAATACTGTGCAAAGACTGTTTCCCCTTTATAACTTACTGTTGTCTTATTTTTTCCTTTATTTATGCTGATCAGTTTTGCTGCCTTTATTTTTTCTTTAAACATCTTTATCTGATCCTTTGAAGAAATCGCTGGAGTCTGTTTTTCGCACCAAGCTGAAAAATAAGAAATCAATAAACACATATTTACATTGATCTTGCCGGTAACATCTGTGTTCTCTGATATGCTATCCTGCAAAATTTCTTGAAATGCACTGTAAAAGTTATCATATTGACTTGAGAAAGCCGTTGATTCAGAAGTCATTGTTGTTTCAGTTGAAACTAATGATAAGATCGCAGTTGGAATTGAAGTCGCAACCAAGGCTGGTACCAGAATGATAAATGCAATGATCAATAAAGCATATTTAATAACACCTATCGTTTGTTCCGGATTTGTAACAGCATCATATGCAGCACGGACATAATGTCCTGTTGCAAAACTGGCTGTTAACTTAGCTGCATGAACAGCTTTATCCATTCCGGAACTTCGTTGTTCTTGAGCCATTTATTTTCCTCCATTTATCATTTTCGATCTTTTGGTTTCTGTTCATTCACGTTAAAATTCACACTGCCCATCATTTTGTGGAAAGAAGGGCTCTTAATTGGATCGTAATACATCTTCTGACCACCAATATTGATAGATGCTGTTTCGGTAATCGTCTGTTTTGGTGCTTCTGTTGATGCACTTGCATTATTAGAGTTTGATCCATTTGGAAAATATTTGGATTTCATGGCTTCCGAACTCTTTAATTCAACCTTCTCTCTTCCCAATGAAGCTCTAATATTACCTTTTCCATCCGAATTAATTCCTGAAAGGATCTGTTTACCTCCACTCTTCGTGTCAAATACCAGTGCATTCTTAAGCCGATCCTTATCATCTTTTGCTGTTGCTTCTTTTCTCTTATCCTTTAAGAAGTCACGAGCTTTCTTTTCTGGCATTAACGCATCCGTATTTCCAAAAGCCCCACGTAACTGATTTTTTGCCTTGTATCCAGACATCTTTTCATTTAACAGATTATCCACTGATGCAGCTGATTTAACATCATTGGTTGGAGAATATGGTTTTCTCTTCTGATTTTTATTTCTTTTTGCAGACGTTGGATTAGGCGAACTTTTATTAGATCCACTTTTCTTTATTTCATTAGAAGATTCTCCACTGTTTGTTCTGCCTCTTTCATTGCTGTTTTCTCCACCTTTTCCAGGCTTTCCTCCAATTGTTGAACCAACAATCGATCCAACTGTTTTCGCTGCTTTTCCACCAAGTGCAGCTGTTTTTCCTACTACAGATCTTGTTGCCATTCTTTCTGCTGTTTGTGTTATTCGGCTTCCAAGCCCTTTATGATTCGCTGCGTAATCTAATGTGGCACCGCCACCGATTCCAAGATGAGAAATGTAACTGTTTAGCTGTACACCAAACTCTATCGCACTTCCGATAATAAACAACCATAGTATCATTACTGCAAATGTGTTTGTGCCTAACGCTGTGATAGAACTATTCGAGACCTCTTTTATCGATTGCATTAATGCACTATTATTCTTGGTAAGCGAAGCAAATTTTATCTGATTAAATCCTGCCAGTATGATTCTTACAAACCAGCCATTTAAGATTACGATCACACCTTTTTCGACATACATCTGCACATAACTTTTGAAGTAATTGTCTGTTGCCTTTGTTGTGTGAAATGCAATTGCTATTGGTGCTAAATACGTTAAAAAGCCTAAATCCACATAATTCTGTATGGCAATCTTAGCCAAAACATATAGCTTTTTTGCAATATAAACAGTAAGCAAAAATGCTAAAATTTTCTGTGGAATATCTGCTCCAACCATACTCATTATTGTTTTTTCTGTTGTGCTTTTTGTTCCATTCATACCTTTTTTTAAGGCTAAATATAAATTTGATATTAGATTCGTCGGTAACGCCTGATTTTTCGATTTTACAATCTTTAACCCTTTTGCAACGGTATCAAACACATCCGATGTGTTATTAATAAAATCCAAAAATATATCAACGATTGGTCGATATATTCCAATCAATATGACGGATACAACAAAATTCCATGTTAATAGAATTACCGACTCCTGACTGTTTGGTGACATTGATAATGTTGCAAAACATAACAACAATACAAATGCTATTGCCATCCCCAATCCTACAATTCCGATATTTAATTGCTTGATACCAGGAAATACAGCTTCAAAAATTGATAAGTTAGCTCCTAATGCCACAAATGCATATTTAAAAAACAAATCCGCAACACCAGAGAAAACTCCTATGACCCATTGTGCAAATGCGTCAAATATAAATCCCATGTTTTTTCCTCCTAATAAAAAAAGCCACTCCCCATTGAGAGTGGCTATGGCAGATATATAATATTAAATTTGTCATGATTTCCATGTAAATAATCCGTTGTCTATCATTAATTTCTCCAAGGAATCCATAATTGTTGGTCCGAATGCAACAATTGCAAATCCAAAGATAATCTTTGTCGGCCATCCTTGTATCATCCGGTCTACCGTAGAACCTGGTCTGCCGAGATGAAAAATACCATAAATTACAAGGCAAATGGCTGCTATTGGTTTCGCAATATCTTTAACTTCATCATAAATTCCCTGAGTAAGAGCACTAATGATTTTCGATACTGTTCCCCCACCAGAACTTGATTTTGATGCTGCATCCACAAATACCGGTAGATAACACATAAAAAGTGAAATTGCTGCAGCGATCATTAATGTGATCATAATATCTTTCAATATTTCATCATTCGATTTTCTGGATACTGCTGTTCCCCTTAATGTCATCATTTTCAGCTGATTCATATTTTCTCCTCCATCCTGTTAATTTTTTAAAAATAAAAAGCACCCATAAAATGGATGCCAATTCTAAGTGAGTATTCACGGGATTTTAATACAATGATTAAAAAGAATACATCACCCGTACAACATGATTTTCCCAACAGTCTGCCGTCTGTATAGTAAATCATATTATTAATTATAACAGGTTAAAATCAAGTTTTGGTGTTGATGCGGTGCTGAAAGCAAATCAATTTCGTGCGTTTATGCATCAATTTTGTGCTATTACTGTGCATTACTTTTTAGGAATCTTTTTATATGCAATAATATCTTTTAGGTTTAGACAGCCCATGTCTCTTGAATCATAAGATCTTTTATAATTATCACCCATAACAAACACTTTCCCTTTTGGTATTTTTAGACTGAGTTCATGTTTAATGTCCGTAGATCTTACAATGACCTTGTCATTCACTGCTACGATTCCGTTTTTCATTTCAAGCTGATCTCCTTCATACGCGATCACCCTCTTGATCAAATATTGTGCATTATCCTTTGCTTTAATCGCAACAACATCTCCATGTTCGATTGTACCGTTATATATTTTCATTCGGATAACGTCTCCATCGTGTAGTGTTGGCTTCATTGATACTCCATGAACAATACACATCTTATAATTAAGCGTATTTGCCAAAATTAGTATCATTGCTCCGGTAACTAATATCATTCCTATCTTCTTTGTCATATGAACCTCTTTCTAAACAAAAAAGGAGGGATTGCTCCCTCCTCAAAAATCATCCTTTTTAGTTATGTTTTCTACGAATAACAAAGATACCTGCAGCTGCTAAGATTGCAACGATTGCTATGATCACAGCTGGTAAAATTGAATTCTGTCCAGTTTTGACACTTCCTGTTACAGTTCCATTTCCTGGTGTGCTAGTTTTTGTTGTAGTTTTTGGCTTTGATGTAGATGTTGTTGCCTTTGGCTCATCTGCCTTTTTCATTGTAACAACATTTATATCACTAGCTTCATCTGTGTTATCTCCCTTTGCAGTCACAGTATTTTTGATGTCTCCTTCAATCTGTTCGTTGAATGTTACATCATATGTTACATCTAATGTGTCTGCACTTGTAATATCTTTTCCTGTTTCAATCTTGAATCCAGTATCATTTGCTTCGATTCCACACTGATCTGTGATATCTTCGCCGTTTAATGTCACAACAATATTAGAAATACTCATTCCAGTTTTCTCAAACTGATCGTTGATCACTACATTTGTTACAAGCTGATCTGGTGTTGTAACCTTTAATGTGTATTTACCAGTTTCACCTTTTTCGTATTCTGATTTGTCAGATGTTTTCACAACATTGATCTTTGCCTGTTCCTTTGTAACAGTTACAACATTGTTTGCCTGATCCTCGTTGGTATTGTCAGATGTACTGATTGCTGTGTTTGTATATTCTCCCTCTTTAGAGAAAGATACGTTATATGTTACTTCGATCTTATCTTCGTCAGTAATGTTCTTACCTGTTTCAATCTTGAACTTATTTCCATCTACATTGATCTTACAATTTTTTGTAATATCGTCTTTATTCAGTTTTACAATAATGCTGTCCGCATCATATGCCATTCCTTCATTCTGAACAAATTCATCTGTGATCACAACATTTTTGGCTGTTAAGTTTTCTTTTGTCTGTTTTACTACTAAAGTATATTTTCCTGTTTCGCCTACTTTGTAGTTCTGCTTATCAGATTTCTTCGTAATCTCTAAAGCAGGAGCCTTTAATTTTACATCTTCGATATCTTCTCCACCACCACTTGGAATAAGAGGATCATCTTTAATTACATCTCCATTTGTGTTTGGTGTACTTGGAGCTGAAAATACATTCTCAAGATCAGACTCTAAAGCTGCTTCATCTGTAATCGTGGCATCATAAGTTACACTGATTTTATCTGTCCAATGGTTCATATCTTTATACGGAGCAATACCGATACATGGGATATCGCTGTTCTTTAGGTTAAATGGAGTTTTAATAGTAAACCCTGTTCCATCATCTTCGTATGTTACGTCAAGATCAGAAGTTACATTCTTACCTCCTACCATCACTGCAACAGATCCTTCTTTGATTTCTAATCCCTTCGTTTTCACGAGGTCTTTTAAGACAATATCTCGCATGAAAGTTCCAGGGTTTCTGTTTGTGATCGTTACTTTATAACCAACAGTATCTCCAACTTTGTATTTTGTCTGAGGAGCTTTCTTTACTACGTCTACTTTTGGAGAGTTGATATATGCTTGTGCATCATCCTTCATTTCTGGGATACCTGCAGCAACTGTTGTTGCTGTGTTATCAACACATGTTCCGTTTCCGGCAGTAAGGGCTGTTGCATCATATTCGACTGTAATTGTTGTTCCGTATGGAAGAGCATAATCTCCTTTTGATTTCAGGATCCATCCATTTCCGGATTGTTCAATCGTGTAATCTTTTTCATCAATTCCAGATACTTTTATGCTATTGAAATCAAATGCCATTGTATCAGGCAATGTTGTATCTCTGATGATAAAATAAGCTGTATCTGCGTTAGGATTAGAGTTACGGACTTTTACTGTATAATGAGCCTTTTCTCCTACCTGATGTTCATAGCGGTTTACATCCTTTGTGATGTTTAATCCAGGATTGTCATTGACTGTCTTGGAAAGTTCTACATTTGTTGTTGGTTTGTTTGTAATGGTATTTTTACCATTGATCTCAACAAATGCTTCATTTTCTTCGTGGATCACTGTTTTCTTTTCATTGTAGTGTCCATGATTTTCCCATTTTTCCTTTAAAGATTTTAACTGATCTTCTGTAACATTTTCTGGTACGTCCATTTTGACATTAATTTCCATTGTATATGCTGAGTTATTATAAAAGTCAGCATTACCAGATGGATCTTTTAATGTAGCAACCACATTATTACTATCGGTTGAAATATTAAACCAGTCTGATACATCATTTCCGTTGTCAGCTTTTACCTTTACGGAGTTAATCTTCATGCACTCTTCGATCGGATCTTTAAATACAAAGCTTGTATATTTTTCATCCGCACCTTTTGCAACTTTTTCTGTAATAGAATATGTCCAGTCATCTGCAAGTGAACGTACGGTATTATTTGTTACATTTGTTTCATCTGCATCGGATACTGTTTTTTTAGGACCTTCTACAGTTGTTGTAACCTGGTTTGTTGTACTTGTCTTGGAATCAATCGTTGTTTTTGCTGTATTATTCTCAGTTACAACATTCTTTGTTTCATCATAGTGTCCATGTTCTTTCCAGATTTTTTTCAATGCTGCCATCTGTTCCTGTGTTGCATTTTCCGGAATATTTAATGACACATTGACTTTTAATGTATAAATACCATAGTTATAGAAACTTGCGTTTCCTTTTGGATCTTTCAATGTTGCTGTTACTTTATTACCATTCGTTTTAATATCAAACCAGCTGGTCGCATCTTTCGTAGATTCCATCTTGCTTGCAACTACTTTTACTGAGTTAATCTTCATGCAGGATTCAATCTCATCTTCAAATTCAAACTTAGTATAACGATGTGCTGTTGGAATTCCTGTTGGGATTACCTGTTCTACGTTATATGTCCAATCCTGTCCAAAATGTTCCACGGTATTACTTGTTACTTTGGTTTCGTTATTGTCTGTCACACTTTTTGTTGGTGGTACTGTATTGAATTTGATCATGTTCTGGCCGGAACCGACGAATTGATCTCGTCTTGTTGGCTGATCAAGATTACGTCCAAATGTGTATTCAAACGAATTTCCCTCAAAAATGAATGCAGCACATGTGAAGTCCTGGCTATCATAATCATCATCATAATTTGCATAATAGATATATGTTCCGTTGTCTTCTTTATAACTTAATTTTGTATTGGAAGATACGTACTGTCCATCTACTTTGCTCGCTTTTACACCGATGTACTGATGAGAGTCGATATCTTTTAATGTTACATTAGACTTCAAAGATACTTTTGTTGTTGTACCAGCTTTATAAAATGTACTTGTTGTTTTTACTTCTTCCAGTCCCACATAAACCGTATTCGTCAGATTTTCACCTAACGCAATATATCCATCCTGTCCTTTGTACTTTTCAATTCCGCTGACTGTACGGACCATGTCAACTTTAATCCAGTGACCATTGCTTCCATCATCATTACACTGATAGATTCGCATGTTTGAAATTTTAACTTTGATCTTATTTACTGAATTTTGGGATGTTTTGAACCAGAGATAATCTTTCTGGAAATCTTGAATTTTCAGATCTAATCCATTATAACTGGTTGGATATTTGCAGCTCTTTCCTTCTTCTACGGTAAACTTGGAATTCTTCGTCTTATATAGTCGGAATCCGTAAGATCCCTTAACCTTTAATGCTTTGCTGTCATCGAAAGAACTAAATTGTTTTTCATTTTTTTTTGGCCACCAGTTAGCAGTGATTTTCTTTGCACTATCAACACTGATCTGTGCAAAAACTGATGTTGGCATCATCAGAACTGACATAATAATTGCCAACATCCGACAAAATATCTGTTTCCATTTCTTTTTTTTCATAAGCCTTCTCCTTCTTTTGATTAAAATGCATAAGAAAAAGCACCCTTTATTTCATGGTGCTTCATAACGGGTGGTGCCCGATATGTAATTGAATCATTCATTTATAATGCCCTCCCCTCTTTAAATAATAAAAAAAGTGGAACTGTATTTCTACAATTCCACTAAAATCATCTAATTTATCTTAATGCAAACAATTTTATCATATAATGCCAACCATAAGATACTGCAATTAATTTTCCATTTTTATAGGCTTTAACTTTAAGGTATAAACATCCATCTTCTCCAGCATCATAATCATAACATGTAAATGAGGTTCTTTGTCCTGGCTTTAAACAATTAGATTCTAATGTTGGTTCTTCCAATTGAAGAAGTGATTTCTCACCATCACCAGCAACCGTATAATATAAAGTTGCACCATTTGTTGCTTTTAATGTTACAGTTTCTCCATCAGTATCAATTTTAATAAAATCATCAGCATATCCTATTAATGCAGTACCAGGACAATTCCCATAATTTATTAAGTAATAATAATAACCTGGTCCAAGTCCATTTTCACCCTTATCAATCTTTTTTTTAGTTGCAATATCCTTGTTAACCTGTTTCAGATTAATCGGATCTTCCTTGGCAGGATATTTACTCTTCGTATTCTTCACAGTTGTCTTCGCTGTTTTCTTCTTCACAGTAATCGTCTTTTTCGCATACAGTTTCCATTTCTTATGTTTCTTTCTGTATGCTTTCACGGTCAACTTCTTACCCGCTTTCTGTTTTGGAATAGTAATCGTAAAGTTTCCTTTTTTACTGGCTTTCTTTTTGTAAGTTTTCTTACCAATCTTTACACGGATCTGGTATCTCTTTTTGGTCTTTCCCTTAATCTTTGTTGATGTATTGTAAACGGCCTTTACCGTAAGTTTTTTCTTAGCTGCAGAAACCGGGATCATCGATGTGATCATCACAATAGCAGTCAAAGATAAGATCATGCATTTCTTTAATTTCTTCATAATGATTCCTCCTCTCAATCATACATTGATTAGCTTGAAATCATTATATACACACTTTTGAAAAAAAAGCAAATTCCATAAAATATTTTGTGTAATTGTTTTTCCGTATGAAATTGTCAATGTACATCAGAATACATTTATATCCCTTTTAAGAAAGCTGATATTGAACGATAAATTAAATAAATATAGATGACTCAACTGGAAAGACTTATGAAAAATAAAATATATATCAGCTCTCATAAAAAAGATATAAAAAAAAGCATTCATACTGAATGCTTAAAAAAGTATAGACTACTTCCGTGTATTCAAATCCAATTACAGTCTGTCACTCAATATAATGAATGAACAGAATCCAATACCATCATCCCCCCATAAGGGGATTTTACCAAGAGATAAATCAATTAGAAATATCTCTTGGACATCATTGAAAAAAATTTAATCCTATATTTTTGGGGTATAAAAAATAACTATAAGATTAATCGATCGGATAGCTAATTTATACGGGGATTGTATAAATAAAAATGATGATGTATAAACTCAACTATCCTTTTTATTTTCATAGATATCATAACATTATTTCTATATCAAATCAAGTACTTTTTATTGTATTTCAGCCTTTTTAGTACTTTGTAAAATGATATTTTCATAAAATTGACAGCTATAAAATCACGTACCTTTAGGTGTATAAATACACGACAGACATCACAGATCTTTATGGTTTGTGGTAGTTCTCAGCAATCTTTTGTTTGATCTTAGAATAAAGACGTTTCATTTCATAATCCACTTCAATGTGATTCTTTAATAACTCTTCATCTATATGATATTTTGTAATCAGTCGATATATTGCTACATACAAAACACTCTCTGCATAGAATATAAGAAATTTCGTTGCTAAAAATATAACTATTCCAGTCAGTAAAAATGAAATCAACAGTGTGTTATGATACATAAAAAGTGATATACATCCACATATAATATTTATGAGTGACATATTTTCCAATAATTCTAAGGAATCATCTTGAAATAATATTTTAAAGTAAAATTGTAATTTTTTAATTTCTTTTTTCATTATCAAAACTCCTTTTTATTAAGAATATACCATGTATAAAAGAAAAACGAAACAATAATTGGCAAGAATAACCTATTTATGATAAAATAGAATTTGGTATAAAAAATAACTGATAGATATAATAAAGCCATATGATTCTGTATTTAGTATTATATATTGGCTTATTATTGTAATAGGAGAATCGATATGAAAAAAAATGTATATTATGAACTGTCTTGCAACGAATTCTTAATTTGTCTTACAAAATATATCAAAAAAAAATATACACTTGAAAATTTTTTTAAGCAACTTAACTTAAAATCCACAGAAAAATTAACATGCATTCCTAAATTTGAAAATAACTATTATGATGTAAATAAAATTCATTATCACCGCCCACATGAGTGTTACGAAGTTGGTAAGATTAGTGGTATCCAAAGAAAGCTTTCACAAAATATGGTTGCAACTCCTCTATGTCAGATTTATTTAATAATGGATGTCATTGGTTTAAAAGATCCTTTTCATGTTAAATTTTATAACAAAGAAAAGCATAATCTATATAATTTGCTTATGAATGAAACAGATTTCGATTTATGGACAAAGCTTAATATCTATTTACAAATAGAAGGTATCAAAATAGAAAATATAAAAAACATATTAGGTTATACTAATCACAAAACCTATCGTAATACTTTTATAACAGGTAAAACTAAATTAACTTCATATGAAAGCATATTTGATACATTTGGTGCTAAATTAACATGCATAATTCCTGAAGATATGGTATTAGATAAATATAAAGATTATGCAACACACATTACAAAAGAAGAAAAAACTAATGAAATTCCAGATAGTTATGTAATAGAACCTAATCAGTTAAAAAGACTATTTGATTATGCTTATGAGAAACTAAAAGCTGATAATAGTATTAAAAAGAAGCAATTAGATACAAAAAATGAACAAAACGATACAAATATCTCAAAATAAGTACTTTATGCAATTTTGGAATGTTTTGCTATAAATGATTTATTTTATGTATTTTTAAATATTAAAAAAATAAGACCGTCATTAAGACGATCTTATTTTTTTACATTTTGAATACGCTCATCATATTTTGTATTGTAGCATCTGAAATTTTATTGTCATCATCTTCAATATTATCTATGTCGTTGACTTCCAAATCATTATCATTTGATTCTTCAATGTTTTCTACTTTAGGAACATTTTCTTTCGTTGCACTGTTAGATTTACTTATAGGCTTAAAATCTTTTGTAAAAGTTTCTTTCGTTGCATTTTTTATGTCCTGTATATGATCAGGCTGATCATAACTCAATAATTTAGACAGTTTTTTCTGTTCTTCTGTCTGTTTGTAACTTTCATAACGCAACACGGCTTCTACAATATAATCTGTTAAGTAATGCCCTTTTTTTTCTGCTATAATACGATAAACATATTCCTGTTTTTCATTTTCCGAATCTAAAGAAATATATTTTTTATGTATCATTTGCATTATCCTCTCTTATACATTTTTTTGTAAAGCAGTTCATAACCTTCTGCATTAGCTCCAATATCGTTTAAGATCTCATATGTATCGATCAATCCTAAATTATAAATTTCTTCGATATCTTTACTTAATGTAATAGAAGAACCACCTAAGAAAGCATTGTAATATAATCTTGGATCAATTCCGTTTTCACCCATCATTTTAATTCCAGTTTCTAAATATTCCTGTGTCATTAATTTAATAACGGATCGGACATTATCCTGATTTTTTTCACCAACTCCAGGAATTCTACCGCCTTTTAATATTTTATCAATCATATCCTCTGTGAATTTTAATGAATATTCAGCGTTAATATAACTGATGATATCTCGGTACAGATAAATAATTCCATGTTCCAGTGTTACAAATTTTGTAATTCTTTTTTCACCTGGATGATCTGGATCATCTTCAAAAAGTGTGATATCCCAAGTAATCCCACCAATATCATGCGATAATACTGATTCTTGTGATTTTAAAAGCTTTTGATGAACCATCATTGCTGCATGTCCTTGTACAAAACAGGCAGCTTTTTTAAAACGAAATGTCATTAGCTTATCATTATATTCAAACGAAATTGTTTTAATTTGATTTTCATAATAATCAATAAGTTGTTTGGCCTGTGAACCATAGTGATCTGGAGGTAAGCCGAGAGCCAGTTCAATGTCAAAAGTACTTTTTTTCAAACCTTGATGCTTGATTTCACGACAGATTGCCATCAAAAGCAGTATCAAAAAGTTTTCATCATCAATCTTTTGACGCGTGTAATTAATTCTTTGATCAGATAATGAAAAATATCGATCATTATATTTAATTACATCCGTGGCAAGCGGTGGTTTTACCCCATACAACTTTACACCAGACACAAATACATCCCGTTTTGTTTTTGTGTTTTTGTTTCCTAGATCGACTCCAATAATCATGTTATTCTCCTTTTTCTCTTAATTTCTTTGCTTGTTCTTTATATCCAGATAGCAGATAATCATCGATCCCCTTGCGGTTTACAAAGGTCAGATTACTGCTCCTAGTTATACTTTTGTCAACATTCATTATAAATTCCTGATAAGCCCCTGTTTCCGTATTGATCAGCTTACATTTAATATTATCATGTGGATGTTTTTCATCAATGATCGGTTCCGGAATTAGAAGTTTCCCATTTGTAACATAAAATTTATCACTAAATGTTGGTTTTCCATCTTTATCCTTGCAAGAATATGTTGCAAATTCTGTGTCATTTTTCAATATTTTGTATGAAGAACCATCAACAAGACCTTTTCCTGATCCAACAATCGTTACCCAACGATATGGTTTGATCGTTAATCCAGTCATTGCGGCCATTTCATAAATTTTACCCAACGCATGATATACGTTAGGATTTTGAAATTTGTCCATATCAAAACAATCATAAACAACTTCACAGCCATATTCTTTTAGCTCCATAAACAACTTTTTTATAGAATTGTACTGAGACACTCCGGCAACTGCGACAAAGTTTGATGGTGTTTTAAACAGCTTCTTTGACAATTCATAAGAAACATTTGCTTTCATGCTTCCTTCTGTCAGCAAAATCGTTTTTGCCAATGGATCTCCCGCATAATGAACAGGCGATCCTGGCGAACAACCTTTTTCTTTACCATCACTTGATAACCAGATAAATTTCCGTCCATCAATCGGTCTGTCTAGTCTGATCTGCATCGCAACAATGTACCCTTCCCGATCTTTCACTGGACAAAAAATACCTGCAGCATACTTGCCTAGATTAATTCTCCATGTTCCATCTTGAGTATAAAAGCCTGGTACTCCTCTTAATTCTACATGATAGTGATTCAGCGAATCCATGAGATTTCTGTATCCTGTAATCGGTACGCTTCGATACATATATTTTTCAATTGCTTCATCATTAAAGCCTCGTTGAAGTAAATTTTCCCGATGACTTTCCGATAAAGATAACATAGAAAGCAATGTACGGTACGCGTGATCAAGTTCTCTTGGACTGGCTTTTGAGCTTGTAACATCCTCATTCTTCTTACATTCATAATCAGACTGAACTCCAAGCTGATCACAGATTGCATGATATGCATCCTGATTGGAAATATTATAAAATTTCCCATACAGTTGTGTTAGTCCTCCTCCTGAATGTGGATCGCCTTTCATTTGACATGAAAAGCAGTTCCAAAGATTTTTATCGATCGTAATACGAAGTGCTGCTTTACTGTGACAAAACGGACAATCTATATATCTGGAATTACCTGAACCCTTGACATTATTAAGTGGCAATAAGTTCATTTCATCTTGGATTGTAAATGGAAATCCCATATGATCCCCTCCTATTTTGTCATTTCGAGTATTATTTTACATTTAGCACCAATATCAGTCCTTGTGTCACTTGCTGCATTTACAATAAATCCCAGATCTAGCTTCTCAACATCACCAAGTTTCATTCCAGCATAAGGACCCGCTACCAAGATGGTGTCTCTGGCATCCTCTAATGCATTTCCATTCCATGCTTCATCTTCATCCGGTGATTCTTCCATGATCATAAATCCATCGTTATCCGTCTGTTGATTCTGGTTATTTTCCATTCCAACAGATGGAATATTCTGCCCACCATCAAAAGCATCCTTTCCTACACTAATATCATAGGCACACATTAAAAGATAACGGCGAATATAAGTTAGATTCGCTCCAATCATCTGTGCTTTTGACATATTCCGATAAGACTGATCAAATCCCGGCCAGGGAAGAGAAATACAGTCCTTTTCTTCTCCTGAAAGAAGATCAATCATTTTAATCGCAGGTTTGTCAACATCTGGCCCATTTTTATTTACCTGATGTATAATAGCAAATTTATCAGCTACAAAATATTTCAGCCGCAGAGGATTTAAGACATCATTAATCCCTTTCAAATCAATGTAGTCGTAATCTTCTCCTTCATTATTCTTTACTAGCATCTGATGTGCTTCCACTTTCATCATCGTCCATCTCATCGAAAAATCCAGGTCCTTCATCAAATTCTTCTGATCTTTTAACGTCTGTATTTTCTGTATTTCGTTTAATTCGTTCCAACTCATTTTGTTTGTCATTTCTAACACCTTCCTTTAATCTATCCTTTAACGTCGTATTTCTTACCTTTGAAAAATTATCATAAACAGCCATATAAAAAGCACTTAAAGATCCGACAAAAATTACTTTCTGTCTTGCACGTGTAGTAGCTGTATACAAAAGCTTTCTGGTCAACATCTTAAAATATGATGTAAGTAACGGTATGATCACAACCGGATACTCGTTTCCCTGTGCTTTATGTATGGTTATACTGTTCGCAAAGTCAAGCGTTTTGATCTCATTCTTTTTATAAACAACATCTTTATCATCATAAGTTACCGTAATCTCTTTCTTTTTGGCATCAATTTTTTTGATAAAACCGACTTGTCCATTTACGATAGCATCCTTGCTTTTTGTTTGATTCGATGTTTCGATCACAAAACTGTTTTTATGAAACAGTCTTTTCCTACTTTTAATCTCAGAATTGCCCTTATGATAAGGGTTAGTCGCCTGATCAAGCATTGGATTTATATGATCCGTTGATGTTGCCTGTAATCTTTTTCCTCTGTTATATTCATTTTTATGAGGGGATAAGATTCGAATATTTTCAACGCCATGTTCTTTCACCTGTTCACAATATACCTTTATCAGCATATCTTTTACCTGCTCATCGATATTTTTTCCTTCAATACGGACTAATACAAAGTCCTCTTGATTCCAGACTGCCTTTGGATTACCTTGATTGATTAGTCTTGCATTTGATGCAATCATCGAATGTGTTCCCTGTCGAAAGATATGGTCTAACACAATTGTTGGTATCACATTACTTTCGATTAGATCTGTAAAGACTTTTCCAGGTCCGATTGGTTCCAGCTGATCTTTATCTCCTACAAGAATAATCGTAGCATTAGGTTTTACTGCAGATATAAAATCCCGAAACAATAAAACATCAATCATTGAATTCTCGTCAACAATGATCACATCCTCAGAAAGTTTCTTTCGAGCAACAAATTCATCATCGATGAAATATCCAAGATGATGGTGAATTGTACCGCCATTTAAAAATCCAGTACTCTCTTTCATGCGTTTTGCTGCATTACCCGTTGGAGCAAGCATCAATATAGACTTATTCTGACGTTCAAATTCTTGAATCATCAGTTTTAACGTCCATGTTTTACCTGTTCCCGGTCCTCCCGTTAGGATCATAAGCTGTTGCTGCTGTGACATAAGTACAGCTTCTATCTGTTTCGTGTCAGGAATAAAGCCCTCCTTTTTACCATTTTCCGTGATTCGTTCTTCAAGCTCATGTACTTGTGGATCATCCAAAATCTTTTTATGAATCCTTTTTATGACTTGATTAACAATGATCTGCTCTGCATCATATAGCTTTGTTAGATAATATTTATCATCCTTCCATGTAATATAATTTATATCACAGCTTTTACATGCATCCAACGCAAACACAATATATGCTTCTTCTATCTTATATCCTAAGATTTTCTTCGTTGCATCGATCAAATCATCTTCCAACAAATAAACATGTCCATTCTGATAAGATTCTTTTCTTAGTACAGTTGCTATCGCGGCAATTATGCGGATTCGGTCTGTTGGTTCAATCTTATATTCCAACGTATCATTAATCTGATCGATTAACTTAAGATCAACATCTGCCTGATATAACAGATAGACATTTTCCTGCAAGGTTTCCATCAAATCATCGCCAAAAATCTTTACAGTTCTTTTTGCCTGTCCCTTCGATAATTTAAAATCCGCAACCAGCTGAAAGATTCTTTCTTCCTGTTCCTCCCGTTTAATAAATGCAGATAGCATTACAAAATTTTTATCACTGATTCCACATTCCTGGCCGGACTTAGCTGTTTTTACCGTCTGAAATAATTCAGATCCTAAGGTTTCTAGCAGGATATCCGCCTGAATATTTCCAATTCCAGGTACTTCTTTTACAAGAATTTCCCTGATATCTGTCAAATCGGTAGGAAGTAACAGCTCATATTGCTGCACATCTAACTGTAACGATGTTTTGCCTTTGTAGACGTTTTCTTTCCATTCCCCATACAATTTGATCGTACGATTTTTTTTCTGCGGCAGATCATTCCCTAATGCCGTAAAAATCGTTTCTTTCCATACTGCTTTCTCCGGAATTTCACTTAATGCCCGATATCTTGAGATATAACCAGAAGCATCGACTTTCCGGTGGAACGTACATAATACTTTTTCCATAGTTATTTTTCTCTCCTTTTCAAGCTAAATCTTGGATTTCCCTTTGAAATAACACAATATTTAGAAAAAATATCCGGATGATCCTCCAGTAATCGGTCCTGTGCTTCTTTTGGAAGGCTGATAGATTCTTTTGCTTCATAGAAGATATCAACACGGTCTGATCCACTTTGAAATACGCCATGATCGTAATACTGTCCATTAACATCTCTCAGTGATAAGACAAACTTAGCCTTGAGATGTTCGATGCCTTCATCAATCAATAGAAGTTCTTCTTCCTTGGATTTCTTTTGTTCCTGTAATCGATCATAAGCATCGAAGTCAGCAGCATATCGATCATATGGAAGATCGATCGTTCCATTTATGAAGTGCTGTCTTCTTAATGCCTGCAGGACGAGATCCGGATTCTGATCCTCAAAATATGGAGGCTCCGTTCTCTCTTCTACATACTTCCAAAAATGTGCTTCTTCCTTGATCATTACCTCTTCATACGCATAATCTCTGTAAATCTTTCGTATGACAACATCATTTCTGGTATTCCCATAAATGGCTATCAAATAAGCTACATCTACATTCTTGACACACATATAGTGTCTCATCTGCGACTCGTACTGATAAGGTATCTTCGGATCAGCTTTTGTTCCAAACTGTTTTTTCACAGATTTTGGATTCACTGCTTTACATTCTAAGATTGCTCTTTTACCATTTGGTAATATTACTTCTCCATCAAGATCGGCAATCATAAATGGATAAATTGGATGTTGATACATAAAATGATCCTCAACCACTTGATAGCCAGTCAGAAATGAAAACATACGACGTGCGTAAGGTTCCATAATCTGTCCGTACAACAAGGTTTCCCAATTATTCATTTCAATCTCATAATCCGGATTCACCTTATCCCAGTACAATTCCAGCATCGACTGAAACTTTCCATGCCCTCGTGCAGCTGCAGATTCCGAACCACCGATACCAGATTTTCTCCATGCAAGCCATTGTTCACGATTTTCAGTTGCATTAACATGCGTTGTATCGTATAACTTGATAGGACTATACATCTTTTTAACTCCTTTCCTTGTGCTAAGGCACAAAAAAAGGACAGTACGCCTATGCGTCTGTCCTAGATATGCCTTATTATATAATAGTTCCGTAAAAAAAATATCAATCCACAAAAAAGTCCCTTAGTAGAGAATCCAATTGTAAATTAATACAATTCTATTATAGCAGATAAGGAGCAATTTTTCAATCCATAAGGTTATTTTTCAACGCAATGCACGTAAGTTCTATAATCATCGCCCTCATAAGAACATGTAGCAAATGTAAATATATTTTTTCCAACATCAGCTCTCTTGCTGATATCGGGAACACTGTTTCTATTAAGCAGTCGATCAATATATACTTGCTTATCATATTTATCCTTAAATGTTATTGGAATTTCTGAATCTGCATTCTTTGCATATATCGAAAATGCGTTTAAATAGTATGTTTTTTGCGGAGTATACAGTATAATCAAATGTTTCTTGGCAAAATTTTCTTTTCGAAATTTTGTTAGATCTGCAAACATGGAACCATTTCTCATATGGTGTCCATAAATGATAGAATGTTGATTCTTATTAAGATCTTTATGATCATGGTAATCTAAGAATATACAGCCACCATAATTATATTTTTTATTAAAATCTGTGTGCAGATATGTTCGATTAGTTTTTCCCTTTACAACGGGATAATTAATTTTTGTATCTTTTATTTTGATCCATCCGACAATATCAGGGTTGATTTTTCTTAATTTATTCCAATCAATGTCTTTCTTGGCATAAGTTTGAATCTTCTGATATGTTTCTTTATTATTCCTATCTTCACGATATCTTTGATATACCTTATATCCAAAAAATACGGACATCACAATACATGCAATCAGTAATATGTCTAACACAAAACGTATAACTTTTTTCATTGCGATTTAGCTTCTCCTTCCGGTAATATATCTAAACATAGTAGATTATCATCCATTGTATAATATACACGGATTGAAGCTCCCTCAAAAATCTGATCGTGATAAAATAACGCATAATCCATTTGTGGAACGATTAATCTCAATCCATCAGAGTCTTCAAATTCGACTTCCAGTACAATTTCTTTTTGAATACGTAATATCTTTGAAACTTTTTGTGGTACAAATCTGGATGTTTTTATTCTCATCTCTACATTTACAATCTCACCATTTTTGAAAGAATACGCTCCTGACTTTTCAATCTTCCAGAATGATCTTATAGGAATTAATAAGATTGCTGCAACTAAAACACCTATTATAAATACAAATAAATCTGACAATAAAAATCCAAGTGCAACACTTACGAAAAAAAGTAAAACGGACAATATCACATATTTTAAATAGATTTTTTTAAAGGTTAATTGTCTCATTCTTCTTCTTTCCGTTGAACGATTCCAACAATTGTACCATTTGCACTGCCTTGATCATAGCTTATATACTTAATCAACACTTTAACCATGTCACCTTCATTTGGTACTTCTTTTATTCTGGTCCGATAACTAACAACATTAGCACCATTCTCTAAACCAATAAAAACTGGCCAATACGTTCCGTCCGTAATTCTTGTAATCGTACCAACGCAGCAAGATTGATTTTCTTTCAAATTCATAATTGCTATGGACGCTGTATCTTCAAATAATTCTTTGTGACTCAGTTCTAATTTTACAGTACGATTCTCAAAATCAAGTTCCCTGTTTTTTATTTTAACCCATATGACATCTCCCACATGAAATTTCTTTCGAACATCATATATCCAAGTCCAACAAAGATCTGTCATTCTGATAATCTGTTCCACTCCAAAGAGTTCTACACGGATTGATTGTTTTGCTACAGAAATAACTCTAACTTCTACTTCATCGACCTCATCATTGATAATAGGATCTCTTGAAAAGAAATGCTTATAGCGTTGTTTTCGCATCGCTTCTTCCCTTGATCCTCCAATCATCATAACTCCCGTTTTCTCATCTGTACGTATTTGCTTAATTAAAACATCAACCTCACAACCCAACATTGAATTTGCAATCTGATTTCTGCGGACCCACTCATTTTCCATATGATTCACATTGTTGTGTTGATCAAAGTTAATGCCCATCTCATAAATCGGAACACAGATTTTTTGAGATTTATATTTAATATAACAGAGTGTCTTTTCCGCTCCTCCTTCATTTTTCATGTCAATGAAAGTCCCACTAATTATTTCTTTTCGTAGCATTGCAGTTTCTAATTCTTGTAATGCCGGATCTGTTTGCGGTTGACGTGCTATACCAGATGGATCTAGTGTCACTCTCCCCATAGTTTACTCCTCCTCAAGCTAAAATTCATTTTTTATAAGTACTAAAAAGTACAAAAAATACTAATTTGTACTTTCTTTTAGTGTAACATTAAGCAATTGGGATAGCAACTATATTTTGGTACAAAAGTTACTAAAATAGTAATTTTTGTACTTTTTAGCACTTATAAAACATTTTTTCTTATTTTGATATAATACTGCATTGTTATCATTTCCTTCCAATTTGGAGAGTTTTAATATCTTTAACACTTTTTAACATAAATAAGCTATTATATCTATTTTTACTATTTTATTAGAATAAAAGAAAAAACCATAGGGTAATCACTACCCTACAGTTTTTTCTTTTACTCCAATTCCTGTTGAAACTCAATCTTTTTCTGAACATAGTTCAAATTAAGATCATTTAAATCAGCATTGCCCGATCCACACGTTCCTAATACAATAAAAACAAATTCTTCACCATTAATGATTTTTCTCTCGCTCAACCAAAATTTGTTAAAAGGGTATTCAAAATAGTCCTCATAACATTGTAATTCCAATTGTGAATGATTAGATAAAAAAAGCTCTCGCTTTAGATCATACTCACAATCATTGAGGATCACTCCCCAGGCATAATCAATAAAAGATAGATTATTTACAAAGTTTTCGTTAACAGTTTCTTCGTCCAATGTTGGAAAACTATTTAGAATTTCCTTTCTCTCTTTTGAAAGCTCATCCTTTTTTGGATAATTGTAATAATCTGACATATAAATATTCATGCCGCAACGATCAGCCATAGAAGTTAACACTTCCAAGTTACTGTACTCGACTTCCACATAATTTTCTAAAGCTGTATCAGAAAAATTCTCCTGATCCAGATAGTATAAATTAAGTGGAGAATATTTTTTAAAAGCCTCTTCATAAGTATTAAGCTGATAGTTTTCAATGAATTTTTTTCGATACAGATTAAATAATAGATATCCTAGTGGTGGTAAGTCATTTATCGATGAACATCCAAGTTTATAAATAATATCTTCATCTAGCATTCGGCATCTCTCCTTTATGAATATCACTTTTAAATGCATCAAAGTAATAGATTCCACCATGTGTAAAATCTCCATCCAGAACATTCAATAACTGTGCTAGACAGATATTCGCAGAAAGTATATTTGTAACTACATGCTGCGGCGTAGATTGATTCAACTCCTGGCATGATAGTTCTTCTACACTTCTTTGTTTCTTTAGGATTTCTGGGAAATATGCTGCCCGATCTGGAGCAAATACATTTCCATTGACTTTGATCGCAACAACAACTTCTCCTGTCTGATATTCATTCGCTGCATCGATGTACACGACACTTTCTCTTTTTTCAAATACTTGATGCAGTACCTGCCGACATTGATGATTGTCGACACATCCAATAATAATTGATCCCTCTTCTTCCCTTAAAAGATCTTCCAGTTGCTCATATCTTGTAAGATAATGTGGATAATGATAAAAATTCAGTCCAAAGACCTCCTGTACTGCTAAAGCCATAGCTTCTGCTTTATTATGATTGATATCACTTTCAATAAAAGCCTGTCGGTCTAAGTTCTTTTTCTCCACAATATCTCCATCGATTAATGTTACATCTACTACATTCATGTAACTATAATGCTTACTTGACAAATAACGGGCAAACTCTTTGATCAGTGCAGATCCTGTTCCTCCGCATCCTACAATATATACATGCATTGCTATCTCCTTTCCAAAAAACATTCTTAATAATATACAACATGGCCAGTATATGAGTTATCCGTATCAAAATCATACAGATTTCCTTCATCATCCAGCTGTACAACATCTAGTCTAAGATCATTTATTACAAAATCTTCATCTGCAATATAGAACTGTATATTTGTTAATTCTGCTCCTTTAATCTCATTTAACTTTCCATTCGCATATTCATCGTTGAGTTTGATTCCCTTTAATCGACCTGAAAACGTTCGATATCCGTTTTCATCAAAATCAACATCAAAACCTAATTCTGTCTCATCCCAGTCCAGAACAAAAAGCTTTCCATCTTTTTTTGCTTCAATATAATCAATTGCAATAGTGTCTGATCCTGTTTTTATTCTTCCTTTTACATAACATCGCATTGTTCGTTTTCTCCTTTATAAAGAATAAGGTGGTTTTCCACCTTATTCTTAAATCTCCATTATCTTTAAACAAATTCTACATAAAATTCATCAGCATCACCAAAAAAATAAAACGGATCAAGCTCTCGAAAACAACCTTTTATTCCAACACGAGCAGCGATTGAATGACGATCTTTATCAAGATTCCCAATCACCATATAAAGTCTGGTTCCTTTTTCATCTTCATTATCGACAGATGAAAAAAATGCTGGATAGCAAGCATGACTATGAATATCCATTACTAAATCTTTTTCCGTCTCAAGCTGTTTATTACGTTTAAACTCAACACTGGACTCAGTTACAACCTGCTCTGGTACGTACAGCTCATATTCTTTTCCATCCCAGAATATCTGTGCTGCTTTTTCTTTTGTCGGTTCCTCTGAAAAAAGATCTACAATATCTAATAGTAACTCTCTTGGTATTGGTTTATCTAATTCAAAATCAATTACACCATTTTCTTTTGATAAACAATAAGTACCATACAAGTGTTTTTCGATATAAGATTCTTCATTATCAATGACTTCTATATCTAAATCCTCATGTGGGATAATCGTATATCCTTTTTTACTACTCTTTAAAACTGCAACAAGGAAATACCTATCATCAAATAGCATTTCTGTACGTTCCTTGGAATATTCTGGATAAATCCTTTCTAATGCTTGTCTTACCTGTTCTTTTGTGACGAATTCTTCCTCAAAATCCTCTGTACCAAATGCAACATCGTATGCTCCTGTTTTTACTGTGATCGGCAGCTTTAATTTTGTCTTATCCGTCACATCAGATTTCTTAGCAATCGGCATCAAAAAATTATAACGCCCAAAGTCAAGGAATGATCCTTTCTTAAATTCCGGATGTTTTTTTGAATATTCTTCCAGAAGTTCACATTCTGATACAAATTTCTGGTCAAACGAATATTCTTCCATCTGATCAATATTGCAAAATCCGATTCGAACTGGCGTCTGATACATCTGTTTGCAATCAGCTGTTTTATCAAAAAATGGAACTACTATATTTGATTTTGTTAAATGACAATGACATCCATAAAATTCTTGATGTTCTAAAAGGAACTGTTTCCAGGCATCATTTAATGTACTGTCTATCACTGTCTTTTCAATCAGGTTTCCATATTTGATTGCTTTAATTTTTTCATCTCCATGTTCCTTGACTTTAATTGCATTAAATTTTGTAACAAGAATACACTGGTCCTCTTCTTTTTTTATATCTACTGCACCTTCAAGTTCTGGATATTGTTCACATACGCACTTTTTTACATTCGCCTTGGAAATTTCTCCATCCCCATCAATCGTACAAGTGTAAATTCCACCATGTACAATGAGTGGTAATGTAAATTGCTCACCAGTTTTCTTTTTCTTTGCAGTTGATTTTGTAGATTTGGATGATCCTGCTTTTGCATCTTTTGTCTTTTTAATATCTTTTGATTTCTTGATCGTTTCTTCTTTCTTTTCTTCCTGTTTCTTGTTTTCTAAATCCATAGACTTCTGTCCAAAAAATGATAATTGTTCTAACATACCTTTTTCCTTTCGTTCTATTCCAAATTCGTTAAAATTTCATATGGAAATTCTTTTTTTCCTGATAGCTTATCATACAGACTGCGAATATTTTCACAATGCAGTTTTGTTCGTTCTTCTGAATAAAGATCACTGTTTGTTGGAGCATCGAAAAATAATGATGGAATGATTTCCACATCCTGCAATTTCTTGATATCTGGCAATTGATTGCTTCCCCAGCATACATCTCCTGAGTCTGAAACATTTCCTAATGGATATGTAAAATATTTCATACTTTGATCAGTACATATCGCTTTTTTAGCTTTCTCGTACGTCATATCCTTTAAAATACAGAAAACCTCCGTCTCAGTAACTTTTTCATCTGTTACGGACAATAACATGATCATATTTGGTAATGGAATTTCATACACTGTTTGCTCATATGTTATCCTTCGGATTCCCTCTGGAATATAAAGATATATATGTGCAGTCAATGGTTCAAACGTCGCAATTTCTGCATCTAGAAAATTTTTAGGCAACATACCCAACTTATTGTAAAAAAAAGTTGATTCCATATTACCTCTTAAAGCCGGAATCAAATTTTCAATCAGAACTTTTTTCTTTAATTTTCTATGATCTGGTAATGTTTTCTCAACATAGCAGTAAGAATATAAATCTCTTTTTCCTGCTTCATCCGGGAAAATAATACTGATACTCATAACATTCTCCTTTTTCTGTTTGGAATCGTTTTAAATTTAGAATAATCAATATTCGTTTTATTAGACTCATCTAGTTCCTCGATCAAGTCTAATAAATGCATATTGATAAATTCTTCAATTTCTGAGAACGAACAATCACGAATACCATAAACATATTCAATTGCTTTTTTTAAAACCTCGTCCTCATCATCCAATTCATTCCAAAATTTCTCTCCATTTAACAACATGTTTACTCTCCTTATCAAAGAATCCATCAGATCTGCTAGATATAGCAGACCTGATATACACTTATTCTAAGACAACACCTCAATATTGTGTTCCTGAATAAAAGCCTTTACAGCCTTTAACTCTTCCTCTTTTCCACGAAGTCTAAAAGACATAACCATTTTTTTCTGTGAAACTGCTCCTGTGCTTGCACTTTTCTTTGGTCGTGAAACTACCTCTGCATTTACACTTTTTCGTGGTTGCATAGTTTCTTTTTTAGATTCCTGAACAGCCATTACCTTTTGTTCGATTGCTTTTAATTCCTGCAATTTAGCAATTGACCCAGTCAATGATAATGTATCATAGAAATGATCCAGTACATCATCAAGAAATGGACCTTCGGCAAGCATACGAAGAGTCTGTTCATCGTTATACAGCTGTAAATATTTCTGTTGAAGTTCCGTCAAAATCATTTTTGCAGAAGTACCTTTATTAATCCACTTTTTATTCTGAATCTTACTTAGAGCAATTTTAGAATCTCCAAAAATTCTCTTATAAGTTTCATTGATATAGCGTTTCCTTTCTGCAATTCTTTGTTTTTCCACCTCATCAATCTGTTTTTGAATCTCATCGATTACTACAACATAAGTGTTATTTATAGCTTCATCAACTGTTTCTTTTACTTTGCTGAGAGCTTCTCGATACGGACGACAACGTTTAACACGATTATCTTCATGTTCATCTTTTTTCTTCCTGAGTTCTGCAACGATCTTTCTTGCATCCCCGATTGTTTCTTCCGTATATACGAGTCCACGATATTGCTGTACTTCGCCTTCAAGCTTTTTTTGAAATGCCATGTTATCGACTCTTAGGATTCTCTTTGCTATTAATTCTGTTTTCTTTGCAAATTCTGATGCCTCTGTTACTGTTAATTCTGTTGATTTTTCCATGATAAAATTCTCCTTTTTCCTCTTATTTGACTGATGGTATGTCATGCTGCTCTCCCAGTAGTAATCTCTGAGCAAAAGCATTCACTTTAGATTCATACTTTAAGTCTTTTAATTGTCGTTCCTGATCCTCAGATAAGAAAATACCGCATTCATTTAAAATTTTGATTTTCTTTCTGATAAAAGCATCTGTTGCAATACGTAAATGCAATGTTTTGCAAGTCAATTGCTTCATAATATTTCTCCTTTCCTTAATTCCAGGCATAAAAAAAAGACAGTACGCCTCTGCGTTCTGTCCTAAATGCCTATTAATAGTTCCGTAAATTAAAAAAAGTACCAATCCACAAAATAATGTCGTCTCACGAACCCAATTGTAAATTAATACTTTATAATTGTATCAAATAATATTCAATTTTTCAATATAATATGTTTTATTTTCTTAATTTAATTTCAAAATACCACATCCGTCAGATACAACTGTTCCAATGGACATGGTATTTTGATTAGTATTTAACATTCTGTAAATACTAATTAATCTTAAAATCCAAAAAATTCATACCACTTGTTAACAATATTGGAACGATTTGCACAAATATATTTCTGAATTTTTTTTAGATCACTTTTTGGGATATTCCCCTTGTTATGTTCCAATACAATACCATCTCTTTTAATCCAAAATTTTGTTGAATTTGCTGATGGTTTACCTTTTGCTACATGAATGTGTATAGGCTCTCCGTTTTCATTGGAATAGAAATAGAATGTATAGCCCATAAAGTCAAGCAATGCTTTAGGCACTATGTTTTACACCCCTTTCTCTTGCAATTTCCCAGATCAAAAAGCTATTATTCTTTATATATTCTTGTAAGGATAACAACTCATCTTCGGAGAAACCATATGATTTATAAATATTATTTTCCGGCAATTTTCCTTCGGCAAAATCAAATCCTTTATCATTTTCTCTTTCAAAATAAAAGGTTATAACATCAAAACCATCGTTATCTTCCTCTATATCTGAAAATGTTAACTTGATTCCATCAACCGTACTATAATAATGTTTCATGATAAAATCTCCTTCCGTACACCATTTATAAGATATATTTTACCTATTTTCTTATAAAAAATCAATCCACCAACCGACTTTCAGAATACTATTCTTTATCGCTCGCTAATAGCATTTCCAGCTCTTTTAGCTTTGGATATACGATGTCAAATTGTTCATCAGACATGGCACAAAATCTAATTTCCATGCCTTCATATCTTTCTCCTATAATCAGTGCATTTCCTCGAATCAGATATCCATGACGATCCGTTTCATACAGCCATGATGCGATTTTATTAATTTTATCATCATCACAATGATATATAAATTCTTCATCCACAAGCATACTAACTTTTGAACCTGCAGTATCCTTTATCGTAAGGCTGGCACCAATCCTGGTATATAGTCGGCGTGGCTGTACATGTTCAAGTAATGAACAGTCATTCCCTATACATTCTGTCAATTTACTCCATTCGCTATTTCCTGTTGGATATTCCAATTCTTTTATTTCATCCTCATACGTAATTAGTATCATCTTTCCCATATCCGTTTATTCTCCTTGCTTATAACTGGCCAATTTGATCAGTTTCTTGACAGTTCATCCAACAACTTTGATAACTGTTCAATCCTGTTAACATGCTTATCATGTACAGATCTCAATGTTTCATTATGTTTCTTAATTAAAGCATTTTGCGTTTTAAGATTATCTATATCCTTTAATAATTGTTGACAATAAGATGAGTTTTTAAAATTCCAATCTTGTACTTCAGCCAATTTGGCTGATAATGCTCGTTCTTCATCAAGATATCCCTGTACCTTCTCCAGACTAGCCTTTAAAATTGCATTTTCTTTTTCTAAACGATCTATCTTCTGATGCATTGTTTCCTTTTTTGCCATAATCTTATATTCCTTCCTTTTTCCACTGAAACTTACTTAGTATGTTAAGTGCTGCATAGATTACTTTTTCATCATTGTTTGGTTTATAGATATCATATAATGGATTTAAGTTTAACTGCTTATAATACAATGTCTCATCATTCCCATCTATTCCATCTGTTTTCATTTTTTCATAGATTTTAAAAGCAATATCATTCCAGAAACACCCTTTACTATATTTTTTATAAAAATTCCGTAGACAATCTGTCATATCTAACAAAAAATCTTCTTGTATTTCTGTATGATTTGCAACAATTGCTCTGTTAGCATTCTGCAATTCTGAGTAATCTTTGAACTGATCAGAATGAACATATTTGTCCGCTTGTAAAATAAAATAGAAATTTCTATTTAGAATCTCACTATTCGTCATAATCTTGTTCTCCTTGTGATACCCCAGAATTATTTGCTACCTCATGTTTGCGTAGATTCATAGTTACTCCTTTCCTTAATTCTAGACACAAAAAAAGGACAGTACGCCTCTTCGTTCTGTCCTAAATGCCTATTTTAATAGTTCCACAAATAAAAAAAGTATCAATCCACAAAAAAATCTCTTGTTCGAGAATCCAATTGTAAATCAATACACATTTATTATATCAAATAATATTCACTTATTCAATATATTTTCAAATTCTAGTTCTACAGATTTACGATTTTATACCTATGTAATATATAACAGGTACTGTACTCATCTGACTTATGACCATCAACATATACAGTTTTGTACCTATGTAATATATAACAGGTACTGTACCTCAAATACATAGATTTTAGTGAGTGCCTAAAACCTCACTTTTCAGTTGCAAAATCAGCTGTATTTGCAAAAAATATTATTCATTTTTTTGTGACTATATAATAGAATGCTTGTTATTGATATTCTACAATTAAAAGAATATTACTTTTTAACAAATTTTAAATTAATATAATTATATCACAAAATTTTGACTTTTACATTCTAAATTATAAAATATTTGATGCCAAATATAGATTTCGTAATTAAATACAGAAATTACAGCTAATGCTAGCAATGAATTATTCCATCTGTCAAAAAAAACCGAGGAAAATCCCCGGTTTTTTAATGATTTTTTTTATAAATTCAATTTTAATAAACTATTCCCTATTCTACGAACTTCTCCCGTATCTTTATCTACAATTAGATCTTTATCCAGATCCATGTCATAGATGTATAACATTTTTTCATCATAATTTAATTCGCTTGCTGCCGGTGACATGATAGCATCAATTGGATCAAGTCCGTTTACTTCTTCCGAAAACTTTTCTAATTTTTCTTCTCTTGCATCCTCAAAATAAAAGAAATTCTTGTACCCAAAGCATTTTATCTGACAGATTGGACAAAGACTGGTTCTAATAAATCTTTTTTCAAATAAATTAAATGATTTTAATTCGTCCTTATTTTTAGAACAATAATATTCTTGCAATTCCTTTATCTGTTTTTCTGTAACTTTTAAATATACAGTTTCACCACATACTGGGCATAGTTCACTAGTTAGCATAATAACTTATCTCCTTTTTCTTAGTACATCCTAATTCCATTTGTTACTCTTCAATTTTATGAACCTCACCTGTAATTTCATCTACAGTTAACTCTTTCTCAAGATCAAATTCATAAATGTACAACAATTTTTCATTTACAGTTAACTTGTTTGCTGCAGATGACATGATAGCATCCGCGGGTTTTAGTCCGTCTACCGCATTCATAAATTCAGTCATTGCTTCAGCACGCATTTCTTCATTGTAGAAAAATTTATTATCATCTGGAAGATTAGTGTGAAAAAGCTCGCATTGACAGTTTGGACAATAACCTGTTTTAAGAAATTCTCTCTCAAATTTATCAAAAAGATTTAATTTCTCCTGAATAACTCCTCCATAACAACAATAATCTGTATACTGTTTATCTTGTTCCTTTGTGATCTTTAAATAAACAAATCTGCCACACATTGGGCATGAGTCTCCAATTAACATAATTAATATTCTCCTTTTTCTATTTCATCTAAGCTGACAATTTAACATTCAATTCCTTTAAGCGTGCTTCTTTTTCTCGTAATTCCTGTTCTTTCGGAAATCGATCGTTAGATAATTCCATCTTCGCTGTTTCAAATTGTCGTTGCTCATTTTGTAATTTAGCACAATACATATTACGATCGTTTGAAATATCATTTAATGTATTTTTGATTCTTAAAACAATATCCGCATGTTCAAACTGATACGTGAAAGAATAGTGATAATGTCCTTTCAGTGTCATTGTTTCATACTCTGGCATTGTCTTTTGATTCAATACAACATCAAAACCACGATATTCCCCGACTTTCGTATCTGTATTCCAATTTCCTTTAAGATCTCTCAATGCCTTATTTGCATCTTTTGGACTATCATAGTCATAACGATCAAATAATCGCATTACAAAGATATTTTCTTCCGTTTCTTTAAGCAAATCTATATCTTTACTGATTCGATCAATAATACTTTCTAATTTAGCAATTTTTTTCGGACCTGCAACATTTACATAATCCTGCATACTGCAATACTGTCTTGTAAAATTAGCTTTCTGCATTTTTAATCGCTGTACATCAACTGCTAACTGCATCTGTTCCTTAATTTCTGGATTTCCACATGCTGTTGCTTTGATTTCTGCATAACTGATCGTACTTTCGTCTTCTTCCATTCGACGCGGAATCTCTTTTTCGGTCAAAATCTGACTGATATATCGCTGTTTATGCTCTACGGTCTGCCACAAGTAGCTGTCGAACGTGTTCTTTGTAACATAGCGATAAATAAATACTTTCTTATTCATGTTACCTTGTCGAATAATACGTCCAGACCGTTGTTCTAAGTCCGATGGTCTCCATGGGCAGTCCAGATCGTGAATTGCAATCAGTTTTGATTGGAAATTGCATCCCGTACCACCTTTTTCCGTGGAAGCAATCAAAACTCTGATTCGACCAGAGTCAACCTTTTTACATAATTCAATTTTCTGTTTATTATTCTTTGCATCCTGAATAAATGCGATCTCTTCTGCAGGTATCCCGTCCTGAATTAGTTTATTCTTCAGATCGTCATAAACATTAAACTCCTTTTTTGGAGTGGAAATATCACAAAAGATTGCCTGTGTCTTTCCAGGATATTCATCATATATCTTTTTCACAATCTCCGTACAATTTACTGCTTTTGAATCCATGTTTTCATGTTTGAATCCAACGAGCCGTTGATCAAGTGCTAAGCGTCTTCCTTCCAGTGTGATTTTTAACATGTTATCAACCTCAGGATCAACGCCGCCATTTCTGATACATTCAGCACGTTCTCCGAGTGCTTCTACATACTTACGTTGTGCATTCGATGCTTCAAGCGAAACTGTTGTATATTCTGCTTCTGGAAGATTCAGTGCCTTGATTGGTGCAACCTTGATATCTGCAACTTCACGAAAAATCTTGATCAATTCAGGAAGTCCGATGAATCGATAAAATCTTGTTTGACTACGATATCCTGTTCCTTCTGGACACAATTCCATCGATGTCTTGATTTCTCCGAACACGGATGCCCAAGAATCAAATTCTAATAATCCCATTTCCTCAATCATGTCATACTGCAGATAACGCTGCATTGTATAAATCTCGGCCATAGAATTGCTTACTGGTGTTCCTGTTAAGAAAACAATACTTTTATGCACGTTTGTTTCATCCAGGTATCTGCATTTTAAAAACATATCAAATGCTCTCTTTGAGTTACTGGACGTATTTAATCCGGCCAGATTACTCATTTTGGTATTAATAAATAGATTCTTAAAATTATGTGCTTCATCAACGTATAGTTTTGTAATGCCTAGCTGCTCAAAATAAATCGTATTATCATGCTCTGCATCTTTCAACTTAGTCAATTGCACTTCCAGACGTTTCTTTGCTGCTTCTAATCCACGGATTGCCCCATTACTTCCAAAATGATTTCGTTTAGCCTCATCAGATAGATTTTCAAGTTCATCCAACTGTTTTTTTATGTATTTCTGTTGGAATGATTCTGAAATCGGTATTTTTGCAAACTGCGTATAAGAAATGATCACTGCATCGTAATCACAGGTAGCAATCTTTGAACAGAACATTTTTCTAGCTGCAGGTGTGAAATCATTCTCCTTTGCGACAAGAATATTGGCAGATGGATATAGACGTAAAAATTCTTCTGCCCACTGTTCCACCAGGCTATTAGGAACAACGATTAAGTTTTTCTTTGAAATTCCTAATCTGCGAGCTTCCATCATCGATGCAATTGCAATAAATGTCTTTCCATATCCAACCTTATGTGCAACCAATGTATTCTGATCTGAGAATAAAATCCTCATAATCGCATCCTTCTGCGTTTTTAAGAAATTAATTTCTTGATTTTTATATGGGAATCTTAAAAATGATCCATCATATTCATGATTTCTTATCACATTGATCTTCTCATTATAGATTTTTTCCAGTTCTATTCGACGTCTGTAATCTTTATAGATCCATGATTTAAACGCTTCTCTGATTTCTTCCTGTTTACCCATTGCAAGTACGGTTTCTTCTTTATCAACAATTTCAATATTTTTTCCATCTCGTTCGATATGGGTATATACCTTGGCATCCCTTAAATTCAATGCTTTTTCCAACAATTCATATCCATTCAGGCGATCAGTTCCATAGGTTTTAACCACCCTGGTATTTGCAAAATCTGCTCTCCAGTTAATTTCCCAACGGTTCATTGCTTTATAATATTGAACTTTCATCCTTCCTTTTTCAAAAAATTTTTTCGGAGCATGAAATTCTTCTATAATAAAATCCTCGATGAAATGCGTTGGAATCCAGATAGCACCTAATCGCACATCAATTTCAGATGCTTGTATCCATTCAGGTTGAACATCCTGTAATGCAGTTACATTTTCTTTGTAAAAATTATCTTCTTTCGATGCATTTTCTGCAATTTTCAGTTTTTTCTTAACATTTCCAGATAAGTACTGGTCTTTCATTTCATATTTTCCAGTTTCCGGATTTTTAAAGATCCAACCTCTTAATTCCTGGAGAATCTCTTCTTTCGACCTCGCATAAAGTTGCTGCATATAATCAAAATCGATTCTACCTTTTTCTGCCATAGATAATAATAAGGCATCTTTTGCACTTAAGACATTTTCTGGCTCAATATATGGTGTAATGCAGCGTTTCTGCATAATATCCGCTTTGGCTTTAAATTTCTTATCTTCATCCAAAATTTCAAGCGTACAAAGCAGATAATAAGAAGCATCCTCCTGAAATGCCATTTTGTTTCCCCTGGAGTGGATATTTCCGTATTTTTCAGCAAACTGATCGTATTCAAGATTTAACCATTCTCGTTTACGCTCTAATTCTTGATCTCCAATCGGAGCAGTTCGCTCCGCATCGATCAGATCATAAAGGGCTGTACGAATTTTAATCAGACCGCGAATACGTTTCTCTGACATCATTCCAACATCAACTAATGACATCATAGAATTTGATCTGTAATATATTTTGTCATTAACAATACCAAATGACATGTTTTTTATAGAATCGTCTGCAATAATCTCCGTATCATCTTCCACAATCTTCTGGTCCATCGCTGTAAATACTGTTGGAACATTTAATAATGCTTGATCGAAATATTCTGAAATATCTTTGTCAGGATGACAAGCCAGTTGCTCTCCATATCTCGTCATTTTTGTGCCGATTGTACCAAATACATTGTTATAATATAATGCGAAATACGTATTATATTGACCAGCTTCTAACCATTCAATGGTGTCAAGATTTTCTCTTTCATATTCTTCTTTCTGGAAAAATAAGATATCTGTTGTTACAGAGGTGTTTTCAAACACTGTATACGGTAAGCGATATGCAGCAATTAATGTTGCTTTCTTTGCTAACTGCTTTCTCAGCTTCTGACTCTTTTTATCCATCGTTTCCCGTGTCGTAATCATTGCAATGATTCCACCCGGTCTTACAAGGTCCAGTGCCTTCATAAAGAAATAATCATGTATATTCATGTTTCCATATGTTGTATCACTACAAGAATAGTTACCAAATGGCACATTTCCTATAACAAGGTCAAAAAAGTTATCTGAAAAAGTTGCATCTTCCAACCCCGTAATCTGAATCTTGGCTTTTGGATACAACTGTTTCGCAATCTTACCGCTCACTGACTCAAGTTCTACTCCATATAGCTGTGATTCTTTCATGGAATCCGGTAACAACTGATAAAAATGTCCTGTCCCCATAGATGGTTCCAGAATATTTAGTTTTCCATCAACTCCCATCTTATTTAAAACGTGGTATATAAAATTAATCACATTTGCCGGAGTATAATAAGAAGTCAATACAGATGACTTTACTTCGGCATATTCCTCCTCTGTAAGCAGATCCTTTAATAGTTTTCTTTTCTTACTATCCTGAAAAGCGAGAGACAGACTTCCCCAGCCCTCATATCTTGCCAAAATCTCTTGTTCCTCTTTTGAAGCATTGCGAGATTCTTCCTCTAAATGTTTTATGATTTTTATTGCTTCGATATTTCTATCGAGCTTATCATTCAATGTCTTCCCAAAATCAATTTCTGTATTATAATAATTTTCGCCACTTTCAGCAATAATCTTATTGCTTCCAACAACTTCCGTACTCTGCTCTAAGGTATTTTCTTCTTCTGCAGATAAATCCATAAAAAAAGTAAAGTCAAAAGACATCTGTCCTTCGATTTTTTTCTTTCTCATTATATATTCCTCCTACATCCATGAAATGATCAGTTTATCTTCTGTATAATCAGATTTTATTTCTGGAAGTTGATCTTTCAGCCACTTGCAAATTTCTGGATAACATCCTGACATTACTTTAAGTTCTGCATGTGAACTATAAATCTTATCAACTTTTCCATTTTGATAACCTTTTAGGATACCTTTCTGATCAATTTCAAAGAAATCACAACCTTTTGCATTTGCCTCAAGAATCTTTCTCTGAATGATTCGAGAAACATAATTCATCTGCATCATGCTAAAATCGTTTTTTTCTTCAATTTCTTCTTCCACTTCATTTTCCTTTTGATCTTCTACTTTGTCGTCCTTTATTGGCTTTAATAGAAATTTCCAATTCATGTAAAGCACAATTGGAAGCACAAAACCTGTGCAGATTGTAAAAAACAGTCCTATAGCAATCCACCATTTTGCATCGTGCCAATTCTTATATTTCTTTGTTAAAATCGGTAATAATAGTGTACCAATAAAACAACTTGCATAGATTCCTGGCAATGTAATTGCGAGAAATCCATTAAGTAGGATTACTGGCAATGCTGCTTGTGTCAATACAACCTCTTGATCAAATAATTTCCCTGATTTCATTTTTTCCTCCTAAAAACAAAAAAGCAGAAAGATGTAGCAATTGCTTACATTCTCCCTGCTAATTTCCTACCGTATCATTACCAGTTACATACCTTGATTAAACTGATCATCTCCATCAAATGGTGCCTGGTTTCCTGAATTATAACGATCTTCATATGCTTTTGCATATGGATTATCATTATATCCATTCTCTCGATACGAATCATCATTCCAATTTTCCTGCTCCATTGGATAATTTGGATCATAATCACTTGAATTCTGCATTCTAGAACTATTATTTTGTCTGTTCTGCTGATTATTTTGTGATCCATTCCTATTCATCGGTGTAACATTTCTCCCACGTCCTTGATTTCCACCATTATTAGGATTTTGAGTTCTTTGTCTACCAGATGAATTTCCTGTATTACCTCTGGAATTATTACCATTCCTGTTTCCATTTGTTCCTCTGTTGTTATTATTTGAACGATTGTTTCCATTATTTGGATGATTACCTTGAGAACTTTGATTGTTAGTACTCTGATAATTATTCTGACCATCTTGATAATCATTGTATCCATCAGTAGAATTTTGATTTTCAGAGTTTTTCTTTGGTTCTAAAAAATCCATATCTCGAACAATTACTTCCCATGGATATTCCATAGTTCCGTCCGGTTTTTCTCTTCTGCTTGTATCGATCCATCCTGTTATCCCGATTAATATTCCCTTATGCAAGTGTTCGCCTCTTTTTCCGAAGACAACACATGGAATAAAACTGGTTTCATCCCCCTCTTGACGCTTACCTAACTTTTTTACTGCCAAGAAAAAATGGGCCGCCTGTTTCTTTGGATCATCATTTTCATAGATGATAGGATCATTCGTCAATCTTCCTGTTAATGTTGTATTGTTCATATGTTTCTCCTTCCTTGTTTGGACATAAAAAAAGACAGATTGCCTTTGCGTTCTGCCTAAAATGTCCTTCTTTTTTGATAGTTCCGTAAAAAATAAATATTAACCCACAACAATGTCGCAACAGCGATTCCAATTGTAAATTAATACTCTCTAATTATATCAAACACCTATGTATTTTTCAATATTTTTATTTCTCTTTAAAGTGATGCAACAATCTATATTTTCTAATCATTCCTGATCTACTCAACATCTTTATCTTTGTTGCACTCGGTTTTGTACCTGTGTAATTTCTAATCATTCCTGATCCTCAAAACACAAATTCTGATGAGTGTCTTGACCTCACCTTCAGCTGCAAAATCAGCTGCTATTTTATTATATCACAATTTAAATATTTACACACTATTCATTAATGATTGAATTTTTTAATTCTGTTTCTTTTTGTGTTATCGCTGAAATCTGATTTACCTTATATAATGTATCTTCTCTTGTTTCTGTTATCTCTTCTTCTGTCACACCATCATCTATCAGTCGCTGCTTATAAATATCCAAAGAGTTTATCGTCAGTTTATACAGTTCTAAGGAAGCAACAGTATTCGCATTTCCGATTTTTAGCAAACTTTTTAAATTCTCATAATAGTTCTTATAAACGCCACGATCACTACCTTCGACAACATTTAAGGTAATCTCCTGATTAAATTTACCGATAGCACAATAGATCTTAGCGATTTTTTTATATTTCGCTACTTTGCCTTTTTGTGCATCAGAAAACCATTGTGTCGCAGATTTCATTCTGGTTATTTCTTCATCATTTCCATCAAAAGAGTAATAATACCAATATGCTTTTCCAATTTCAAACGCTAATTTCCCATAATCATCATTTTTCTTTACTTTATTCCAGTTTGTATGAATAGCTTTTAAGAAATCCTTTTCCTCATTTGTATCAAAGGAAGCATCCTCTAAATATACATTTAATAAGGCTTCATACGCTTCGATTTTCTCTGGAATCAGATTAATTGCCCTATTAAGTGTTTCTATCTTTTCTTCCTGATCGGTGCTGCGGCCGGCAATTTCAATATAATTTTCATAATCATTCAGTTTTTTATTATTCATAAACAATATTCCACCTGCAATAGCTATAACTATAAAAACACCTACAATAACGGTCAATCTCTTTTTATTCCATTCATGTTTTACTTTGGGTTTAGCTTTTACCCTTTTTTTAGGGATAAACTTCTTTTCTTTTTTCTTGGAAGATATTGCTTCTTCTGAATCATTATCTGAATTCTCATATACTGTTACCAGCTCCTGGTCATGTCTATTATCTACTTCTGCTTTTTTTATCACTAAATTTTCTAGTTTCGGATCTTCAATAATCACATTCTGTAAATTGTTTTCTTCCTTTTGTATAGCAACATCTTTTCCAGGCTTATCAACCGACTGACTATTGTTTTCAATGAATCTTGAATTATTCTTAGCAAGAGAACGTGAATCTTCTTTTGTTTCCAATTCAGTCTTTTTTTTCTTCTTTGTTTTTACGTCATTATCCGATTTCTGATTAAATCTTTCTTCCTTATATAATGAAGTCTTCTTATTTTCTCCTTCATTTTTTGGAATATTATTTTTTATCTTGCGATCATTTCTTTGATGATTCTTTTGTTTCTCCGATGTATTATTTTGCTTAATATTCTTCGATTCAACACCAGCGAAAGTCTTTTCCCTGCTCTGTTTCTTTTTATTCTCCAGATTATCTTGATGTTCTATATTTCTTTTACGCTGCTTATTTTGTATCTCACCATTATTATTCTCTTTTTGCTGCCGCACGTTCTTTTCTGATTTTGATGCTGCAGTTTTCTCTTCTTTCTGAGATCTCTTTATTTCTTTGCTTGATATATTTTGTCCATCACTCTTATAATCTTCTTTCTGTCGTGGAACATTTTTTTCCTCTTTTTTTATTTCATCTTTTTCCTTGTTACGGTCAAAAAATAAGTTAGGACCATCATTAACAGCTTTTCCATCCTGATTCAGGATTCCGAACTCGTCTGCCGTAAACATTGGCTTCTTTTCTTTTGTCTGGTCATTTCCTGTAATTTCTTTTGTTCTCTGATGATTTCTTTGTTCTTTCTGATCTGTTTCCACATAATCTTCAATTTCTGGATATAAAGAGAAAATGAATTTACTAGTGTCAGGTACTTCTCGATCAACCGCCTGCTTCTTTTGAAATAAAGAAGGACGTTTGCTTCGATCAGATTCATATAACAGTTGATCCGTCTGCTGATACTGCATCAATATTTTTGACAATCCGTCTAATGTTATATCTTGATTTTTTCCATTCTGACTATTTACAATTGCTGTATCAAGTGTATATGAAAAACCTGGTTCATTCTCTCTGATCGAATGAATTTCTTTTTCTCCCGTCAACATAATGTAAAGTATTCGAAACAGTTCTTGCACAATATCTGACTCATTTCTTTCAACATAATCGAAAAAATCATATGCATTTATTAAAATAATCTTTCCTGATGAAAGAATTCGCAGATCTTCATATGATATTTTTCTTAGAAATCTTCCCTGTGTTGCCGTATATAATTTTAGTGTAGAATCACAAATATCTTTCAGATTTGACACTGCATATTCCAGATCATATTTTATCTTTATCTGGTCAAGAGTTGCACTTTTTAATTCAGGATAGACAAAATATTCACATTTTTTTTCATAAAATTCATCAATGATCTTAGGAAATCCTGGCAGACTCAGATTACTGATATTTATAAAATCTTGCTTATTCTGTATATAAGATAATACATATTTTCTATTTGACGAAAATGTTGCATCTTTGATGATTGCTCTTTTTCCATCCGTTTTTATTACCTTATACTGCTTATAAATCCCGCCTTTTTTAAGCATACTATCATTCTCTCCTATTCTATCGTTACATCAGTAGAATTTGGTGTAACTGCTATCTCTCCTCCCTTATCCGCACGTAATTTAAATTCACGGTTTGGCACATATGGGATCGTGTATTCATCATAATCTTTATCTTCATCATCAGTGATATAGTCCATTGGTACTTCCATATCATTTAAATATAAAATTGCTCCTTTTTTTACATAACATGTAAAATCAGTACTGTATAAACCATCCAGATAGACATACCAGTCATTTTTCTTGTCCTGTATCACTATTACATCATACTCAGCTTCATTTTCACCCACGTATTTTAATGTATAGCATGATGGATCTATGTTATCATCTTCATTTAATGTTACGTTAGCATCTCCGATTTCTGTTAAGACAACCTCCATTTTGTTCCCAATCAAATCCGAAAAATCACTTCTTGGAATCAGCCATTTAATATCTGCATCCGTGATTAATGCACCTTCTGGAAGGTATACACATGATTTCAAATCATCATAATCTTCCTTTTTTATCTTTTTCAGAAAACGGTCTGCCACTTTTTTTTCTTGCTGCTCCTGTTTATTTTGTGGCTCATATTCTTCTGTATCATTCGAAGATCCACCACATCCAGTAACACCGATAGCTAAAATTATCAGCATTGCAATTCCCAACAATTTCTTCATATTATATATACTCCTTCTTAATTTTATAGCTTTCATCTTGTATTTTACTACACAATATTAATGTTTGCTATAATTAAGAGAACAAAATATACATGAACATTTGTTTTCTCTAAAATTTTTAGTATAATATAGGTATATTAATTATTATATAGGAGGAATTATATGATATCATCATTTTCGACAAAACCAATTCCAATTAGTTTTTATGAATATAAAAAAATCATGGAGCAAAAATTACCAAAAACTTTTTCCGATTTTTTGGATATTGGATATCGAACTGGACTTAGAAGCAACTTTTTATGCAATTTAAAAAAGGAAAATGTCGATTTAGATAAGAAAGTAATTACTGGAAATGATCCAAAGACAAGCTTACCAATTTATGTTGTGTTGGATGATAGATCTTTTTCTATTCTTGAACGCCGCATAAAAAATACAGAATCAGAATATATATTCTCAAACAATAATGGAAATCCATATTCATTGTCATATTATAGTAGATGTTTTATGAAGGCATTAGAATCAGATCCATTGAACTATAATCTAAGAGATCGGCATATAAATTTACATTCTATTAGGGCAGGTAATCGTGAACTACTAAAAGAGCTGCGTATTCCACTTCCTGAGATAAATTTCCGTCAAAATATTGATCTATATGGATCTAGTCAATTTGCATATGTTACTGATCAAACCAAATCGGTCAATGCTATTAACAAATTTTTCCCTATAATAAATGATATGATAAACCAAAGGGAACTTAATGGTTACTACGATTAAACTTTTCTCTTTGATATTTTACAAAAGAAAAGTCAATGCCATCAATTATAATATTAAAAAGGAGTTTAATCATTATAGGTTAAACTCCTTTTCTATTCTAAAACTTTCTGTTCATAAATTAATGATTCTATTCTATATCTAATTGTCTTCCAAAAATAGCTCTGTAAATAATGCTGTTCTTAAAACATTATCATTATCATCCTGAAACACTGCATTATAGCATCGATCCAAATGTTCATCTGTCATATCACCTAGATCATATCCTGTCTCCCAACATATCGCCCAGCATCTGCAATTTTTCTTACTACAACCATATGTTTTTTGGATTGAATGACAATATTTCTCCATTCTTTTTACCTTATCTTTCCTATTCATTGTTTATTCCTCCGAACATCAATCAACATCAATTTTTGCTAATATAGCAAGGGCTATAAATAAATAGAGAATTACAAATATCAATGAAACTGTATCAGAAAAATTAAACTTTATTGACGTTATAATTATTAATGTATAAACTAATATACTTATAATTAACAATTTTGTTCTCATCTTCTGCTTTTGCTCATCTGTTTTTAGTCCTATACAATTATAAAAAGTTTTCCTTTCTTCTTCATTGTTAATTGTTATACCTTTCTTGGCTAAATTTAGTATTTCTTCTTTTGTCATATTTTCGTATCTATTTTCCGACATAATTTCTCCTTTTACCTAAATGCTATAAATCTAATTTATGGATAAACATTGGTGCTATCCATTTTAATTCCAACATTCTTTCTCCTTTAGCTTCTGATTATGTTCATGCTACTTTATTTACTTCTTCTGGCTATAACATCTCTTGATACCGGCAATCGCCACCAGTCAACTCCATATTGGTTTTTCATAATCTTCTCATCAAACCATATTGGTTGAATCACATGTAGTGTAGCGAATAAGTAACATAAAATCAAATACTTAACGTCATCATTTTTCTCTTTCTTATACAGTTTCAAAAAGGCTTTTCCAAACTCGCTATCTTCATAATATTCTGCAAAATCCGGAAACTGCTTCATAACAAATCTGCATAAAGATCTGCCAATCATATATTCTTCTGATACATACAGTTTAGAGAAATCGATGCTTACAGCTGTCATTAAAATCACCAAATACGTTGCAGCCTCTAAATCAACTTTATATAAGTTGCAGGCTTCACGCGATGGATGATATACACCAACTTTAATCATATCGACAAATGTTCGATACAATTTTTCAACTGCTTTCGTATTTATTTCTTCTCCAAAAATATCTTCAATATAAAATGCTTCCCCACATCCACATAAAAGCTTAACTAATGCTTCTTCTTTTACTACCATAACATATACTCGTTCCTTCGCATTATCATTACATAATCCTAATATTCTTAGCTAGATATTCATATCGAAATTTCCCAATTTTTCCTGGTAATTTTTCAAATTTGATCCATATATTCGGTCTACCAATTTTGACAATCTTACCTTTTCCAAATGCTACATGGTCTACGAACATGCCTACCTGCAGATCATCCAGGCACAATTGCAATTGTGATACAAATCGTGAGACTCTATCTTTTAGTGACAGAATATACAGCCGATCTTTTGCCCTCGTGATCGCAACATAAAGAATCCGACGTTCTTCCTCTATATCGGTTTCCTGACCCTTTTTCTTGATTGGAATATTATCTTCGTTGACATTAAATACAAACACATTTTTATATTCCAATCCTTTTGCAGAATGAATCGTAGATAAAATAACTTTTCCTTCCTTTTCATTCTTCTTTGAATTCAGTAACCTGCGATATTGAATGATCGCATTCATTAATTCCTGTCGTGTAGAATATTGAGATACGAAATTACGAATTCCATTTGCAATTTCATACAAATCTTCAAGCTCCTCATGGGACATATTTCGATAAGCTGCATAATCTCTCAAATAATCCTGATATCCGATCTGTCTGTAGAAATAATCAAAAGCCTCTACTGGCAATGACATATTTTCCAACATAGAAAAATCATATTTAAGATCTTCAAGTTTTTCAACTACATAATCTTTTTGTTCATAAATCTGCATCAATACATCCAGATTAAGATTTCTTTGGATATATCTTTTTTCTACATAGCGTTTCGGCTTATTTAAGATTAAAAACAGATTTTCATAGTTTCCATCTGCACATTCCAGATAAGTCATAAAATCGATTGCAATAAAATGATCAAAAATGTTCCTGATTGATTCTGTTGTATAAAACGGTATATCTTTTGTACTCAGATATATTGCATACTGTTCAATCTCTTTTCTCGTCCGGAACAGGCAAGCATGATCTTCATAACGATCCCCTTGTTTATAATACTCTCTGATCCGTCCTATAACAAAATCATATTCTCTTGGAATATTTTCAAAGGAATGAATATGAATATCTTCTCCATCTCTAATTCCATACACAGATTTTGAAAATCGACATTGATTATATGATATCAACCGATTCGCAGCCATTACAATTTGATTCGTACAGCGATAATTATAAGGGAGCTGCACAATACTGCAGTTTCGATATCTTTTTGTAAAATCAATCATAACCGCAGGCTTTGCCCCACGGAAAGCATATATTGACTGATCATCGTCTCCAACGACAAAAATGTTATTGCGAGGACGTGCTAATAATGCTAAAAGATTCTCCTGAATTGGACTCGTATCTTGAAATTCATCGACAAGTATGTATTGATATTTTTCGTGATAATATCTTAATAACTGTCGATTTTTCTTAAATAGATTCTCTGTCAAGAACAACATATCATTGAAATCTAACAAGTTCTTACCTATTAAATATTGCTGATAAATTCCATAATACTCTTTCAGCAAATCCATTGGAATATTTTGATAATCGATAATCTGGTCATTACCTCCACTTTTAAGGTATTGAATTCCTGACAATATATTTTGTATTGACTCAGCGATTGCCTTATCGTCATCTCCCAAATGATCATTCAACTGAATCGCTGCAGACTCGATCATTTTTCGTTGTGTTACATAAGACACAATACTGCGATATGTATAGGGTGTATGTTCAATCAAAATTTCTAAGAAAACTGAATGAAAGGTGCCAAATTTGACACCCTTCTTTCCAGTTAACTTATAGAATCGGTCTTCCATTTCTGTTGCTGCAGCTTTTGTAAATGTCAGAACCAGTATATTTTCTGGCCGGACTTTACGATTCTGAATCAGATTTTTGATACGATGCACAATGATCGTAGTCTTTCCTGATCCAGCTCCTGCAAGAACCAACATAGGATTTTTTTTATGATTGATCGCCCTGAGTTGCTCGTGACCAAATTCCATTTTCTTTCCTCCTTATACTGGCAATTCCTCGTGATCCTTTAAACGATAGCGATAAACTGGTGACTCTGCTTTTTTCAATTCTAAAGCTGCAGATTCCAATTCGCTTTGATTTACACTCTTTTCAAATGACTGAATAAACATAAGATCGTTTTTACAAATTCTTCGATTGATCCGATTCTTTCGGATCTGCCATGATATTTTGAAAAATTCAATGACCGAATGGTTATTTTCCATAGCATGTAATAGATCTGCAATTTCTCGATCGTAAAAGGATAATTGTTTCTTATAATCCTTTTCCTGTTCTGCAATATTTGATCCATCGTGGCACATGATCTTCATCACACGATACCACTTGGAGTTTAGACTTCCAGTCTTTAGTACATTTAATCGCTGATCCAGTGTCGGATTTTCAGCAACAATGTCATACTTCTGAGCATTGACCGGATTCATGTTGTTAATTACTCTCTGAATCTGATTAAGATCATAATAAATTGCTTTATTTTCCTTTGTCATACCCAAATTCAAATCTTTTAAAATCTGATAGTACTGATTTTCTTTCCTAATAGCATACTTCATATATTCCCTCCTAAGCATTTGCACGAATTGGCATTACACAGTATAGATAATCCTCATTTTTTAATATGATAGGATTTTTCATACTCGCATAATATAAATTTAATGTATCGTCCTCTTTTGGGATTACATTAATACATTCCAACAGCCTTGCACTATCCAAATAAATTTTCAGATTTTCCCCACTTTTAAAAACATTTAGTTCTTCGTGTAGGTTTGATTTGTCCGTAGTCATATCTACGTTCAGAAGATTATCCTCTGTTGACAGCAAAACTGGATTTCGTTTATTTCCTTTCAACAAACTACATCTTTTCAATACTCCTGACAATTCATCTTTCGAAATAGCTAAGGCTCCTATTCCCGCAAATTTGCTTAACATCTTATTAAGGTCCGGAAACTTACCTTCTACTTTACGAATAGAAATTCGTAACTGATCGCTGCTGATAAATACAAATTTATTTGTAATCTTCAGCGTAATCTTATTTCCCTTAAACATTCGTCTTGCACTTCTTAAACATTTGCCTTCCACGCAGAAATCAAACTTTTCTGTTTCCTCAAGTTCTTTTACTTCTGTTTCAGAAATTGCCATTGTATGTCCATCAGTTGCTTCCGATCTCATTTTCCCATTTTCACATACAATATGAATTGCCTTTAACACTGGCATTTTGTTATCCAATGCTAACATTCCTACTGCATCAATTAGTGCCGCAAATTTTGTTCCATCCACTGTAACAGACTTTAATACATCTTTTTCCTCTTCTGGAATTGGGTAATTCTCTGCTCCATTAAAAGATTCTAATTTTACTTTTGATCGATTATATTTCAATGTAATATTTTTTTCAAAATCCAAAGTAATATCTTCAACAGAGCTTGGTAACTCCTTCAATAGTTGAACAAACATACCTGGATCTACCAGATATTTACCCAAATCTTTATCATCAGATTGAAAGCCACTTTTTAAATTTGATGTAACACTCATTTTCAAGTCAGATCCAATGATGGTAATCTGCTCTGCTGTTACATTGAGTAGCACTTTCTTTAAAGTTTCATTTACAGCATCTGTTGCAGCTGCATTCTTTGCATATTCCATTGCCTGTAATAATACTCTTTTTTTAATTTTCATAATCGTTCCACCTTCTAATTCATTTCTTCCTGTTTCATCATAAACTAAGGAAGCGAAATGACACTGAGTCATCCCGCTTCCAAATTCCGTTATCGATTTCCATGTTCGTAGTCAAATTTCTTTTTCATAAGATAACCTGCATAATTATTTGCAACCAGATTAATCCAACGATGAATCCGACTCATCAATGTAAAGAAATCTTCATCCGTCAAATTAATAAACATTTGATTTCCATTGTCATTGATTGCAATATACCACGGATAAGATGTTTCTTCGCCTTTCATATAAGAATTACGATTGACTGTGAGTTTTCTTTTCACATTAGTTTCCTTAGTTTTTTTGAAAGATTCATATCTGACGTCCTGGCAATCTTTACTCAAAAGATATAGGTAATCGCATTGATCTACTTCCAAATAAAACTTGACATAATTCTTACTGCCACCTTTCTCGATAAGCGTCAATTCTACTCTGGAATATAATTTCTGCCCGTTAACCTCTTCTTTTTCCGCAAACACAGATGCATAATTATATACAGTTGGATACAATTTATCTGTTGCGATCAGCATATGTGTTGTGTTTGATGCTTTTGCGATATCGTTCGGCTGTCTTTTTTCTTCGTTCTCCATGGATAATCTTCCTTCCCTGTTTCTTCATATTTTTCTGTTCGTCCTTAATTGCTCTTAGATATTCTTCATATGTAAGTTTGTCTTCATCTCTTAGCATCAGCATGTTTAATGCGTGCCAAAGTAAACGATTAACAAACTCAAACTTTGTTAAAATCCAAGCAATTACTCCAAGAACAGATACAATGATACCTAATACAATAGCTGTATACATTTCTTTTTCCTCCTTAATAAAATTGTTATTTTCTACTTCAATAATTTTATTAAGAAATCTTCCTTTTCTTCTTCATAAGGTTCTCCTTTCCTTGTTCAGGCATAAAAAAAAGACAGTACGCCATTGCATTCTGTCCTACTATGCCTATATTTAATAGTTCCGAAAAATAAAAAAAGTATCAATCCACAAAACAACCCTTTCTTGGGGACCTATTGTAAATTAATACTATTTCATTATAACAAACTCAGTTGTATTTTTCAATATTATTTCTTATGATTCTTCCAATATTCCTTTTTGTTCTAATTCTTTATTTTGTATCTGTATAATGTTTTTAATTCTTGAGCATTCTTAATCTTTTCCAATACATGTTCATCTTCAATTCTTGTTTTGTACCTACGCAATTCCTGAGCATTCTTAATCCTCAAATCACAGATTTTAATGAGTACTAAAAAGTCTCACCATTTGGCTGCAAAATCAACCATAAAATTTTATTTAATAACACTAAATTGATTTCGTTTTTTTACATATTGCATTAAATTATCTAATACCTTCTCCCTTATCAATACCATAACTATTGCTGTTCCTTGTGATTTGTTCGTTTCTCTAACCTTACAAGCTTCTACTTCAAATCGGTCCTGCAGAATAAATTTCTGGCCAGGGACAAACTGCTCCAACTGTTCCAGAGAAATTATCAAATCACACATCTTCATTCTTCCGTCTTTCTCTTCAACATATTCCTTACAATTTTCAAAATTCAATCCATCACAACAGCCATCCTGAGATATATGTTTTTTACACAAAGAACAATCTTTCATTTTATATACCTCCTTCTTTTCTCTCATAATACCATATATTAGCTGAAAAACCTAATTAATATTTTGCAATATTTCAAATTTTTACAACAAAAAAGCCAGATAACTAAATATCTGGCTTTTTTGCTTTTTTATTTACGGAACTAATAAGGAAAGAGTTCCCTTTCCAAACATTAGTTATATTCTAATCACTTAGAATATTTACTTTAATATATCATTTTTATTCATAAATTTCAAGTATTCTTTTAGATAATATTTTTTAAACATTAACCACATCCTGATTCTAAATCGAATACTTAATTTTTCTTCTGGAATATCATCTACATTTTCTGCGTTCATAATTTCCCCTTATTCTAAATTTATGCTCTTTTGTTAACAGTTCCATTGTTTTAATTATTATACAATCATTAATTATTAATTTCTCAATCACTTCCTCTTTTTATTCATATGATTTTTGCTTACATATTATCAACTTTCTTTCTATATAAAATGGGAAATATGATTCCATTTAAATTTCTTGTTATTTCCAAATCAACGTGATATACTTTTAATACCATGTATCTTACATAGCTGCTACAAATGATTCAATTATTATGAATCTTTGTGGCAGCTTTTTTATTCTAATTTCTAAATGATTTATTTTATAATTTGTCTAATGCTATTCCAACTTCAAAAAAATATAATTTTTTAATATTTATATTTCACTTTTTCTTTTTTTGATTTCTACCCCACCTATTTTTCTTTATACATATCATTTAATTACAAAATAGTACCAATTTAAACTCACTTTCAAAAAGTACCAAAAGTTGTTGCCTTTATCATTCAAAAAGCTTATAATAATAGTACCAGTTTTAACTATAGTCTAAATTGGTACTATTATTGCGAAAAGGAGTTATTACATATGGCAAATTATGGATATATAAGAGTCTCAACTCAACACCAGCACGAAGATCGCCAATTGGCAACTATTATTCAAGCATATCCCGAACTTGCAAATCATCAAGAAAGAATTTTCGTGGATCATTTTACAGGACGTAGTTTTGATCGACCTAACTGGAATCGATTATGTTCAATAATAAACCGACACGATCAAACTATTGAAAAAGACAATATTGTCTTTGACGAAGTAAACCGTATGGGAAGAACTGCTGAGGAAGGATTTGCTTTGTATAAGGAATTTTTCAATTCGGGTGTAGACTTAGAATTTTTGCATCAGCAACACATCAGTACGAAAAGTTATAAGGAAGCTATGCAAGGACTCATAAATATTACTGTTGATACAGGTGACGAAGCTACCGATAAACTGATATCTGGAATCATGGATAATGTGAATGAATTTATCTTACGAAAAATCGAACAGGATATCTATCGTGCATTTGAAAATGCCGAAGATGAGGTAGTTTTCCAATGTCGTAGAATTAAAGAAGGAATACAAGCAAAAAAAGATCGTGGAGAACCAGTAGGGCGACGACCTGGTGCGATTATTATATCAAAAAAATCAGTCGCTGCAAAAGAAAAAATTTTGAAATACAATAAGAATTTTGGCGGGCCTCTGACAAATGAAGATACATGGAAGTTTGTGGGGATAAGTAAGAATACATTCTATAAATATCTACAAGAAATTAAAGAGGATTTAGTAAAGGATATTCCATAAATTCCGTATATAACAAAAAGCCTGAGAGGGGATCTCAGGCTTTTCTTGTGGGAGGAATATAATAGATAAATTCTAATATATATAAAACAAATACGCTATTCCATTGTTTACTCTTCAACATCTTTTGACGGATCATAGTATATACTAATTCCAGATATTAAATCGTTATTATAATAAAGAGTGATATTCTGATCATCTAACAACATATCCGATTTTGGATCAGCATATTGCATATATGGTGGGTTTCCACTGCTGTCATCAGTTACTGGCTGATCATACAAGTCAATTATGTGATCCGTATCTGCTCCAACTTTTATATCTTGTATTTTTAACCACGAAGATTTCAAATTAGTTTCTGTAGATATTCCATAGATTGTAGAATTCTTTAACTTTCTTGAATCCTTACCTGCAGAAACAAAATTCAAATATAAAGATTCTCCATCTTTCAAAACAATACGATCATTTAATTGCTGTGCTATTTCGCCAGACAAAGCATCACAAAAATCTTTATACTTTATTGGTAGAGTAATTTCTTTTTTATGGATTGAAACAATGTGTTGCCAGAGGCTATCCAAATTTTCCTCTTTTTTTGCTGCTTCTTCCATAGTTTTTTTAGTTTCTTTTTTTTGCTGCTCTATCAGCTTTAATTCTTCTTGCTGATCTTTGTATTGCACATATTTTGAATACTGTACTTGAAATGTAACAACTGCAGCAATCGTAATTATTGCAACAAAAATTGGTAAAATTAATTTTTTCATATCTTATTTCCTTCGAATAGGTAAATACTTGGATATTTACCTATTCCTATAACCATACCGAGAAAAGATTCGGTAACATTATTATAGCAAGAAAACGACTGAAGATAAAGTACTTTTTTATACTTTTAGCAAAAATTAGTACTTTTTAACATAATATAAACTTTTTATACTTATATTCTTTTCCATTTTATTAATTCTTCAATATTACCATATAAATACCACTTTTTCCCATCTAGTATATATTTAAACATTCTCGTTCGTATTATTTTATTAGGATAATCTCTTAATTGAATTTTACCTTTATAATAAACCACATCTTTTTCCTGTTTTGATTGATCTTCTTCTTTTTTATAACCGTAGAATAACATCTCTGTGATTTTAAAATCTTCTTGCTTACCGTTAGAATCTAAAAGTGTAAGTCTAATATTAGGTGCTTTACCAGCAATATTCACATAGTGTTTTTCTTTTGTATTGTTTGCATCTATCATTAACATCACCTCTTTCAAATCATAACATGAACATATGTTTGAGTAAAGCATTATAAATATAATAAAAGCTTCTTATGTCAAAAATCCTTTACTATATCAACAAAAAAAATAAGCACCTACTACGCTGCTTATAAAAATCACCATAACCATAATTCTTTTTCGATTATATTAGAGTGTGACATCTAAATCTAATTGACTCCATTTTTGACTCCATTTTGGTATTAAATTACATTAAATTATATTAAATTACATTAACAATTAATTACCTTATAATTTTACACCTGGCAATCTAAAGTCTTGAAACTAACGTATTTTCAACATTTCGCACATCATATTGGTGTTACTTAATTCATTATTAATACATCGTTGCATAAATGTTGGATAGGAAAGCATCTGCTCGGTCCGATCGGGATTGAAAATGATGATAAAATAACCGCTACAGCTACCAACATTGCAGATATTGTTAATTTCTTTAATTTCATTTAATGTCACACTCCTTTGTTGTTCTTCCAAGGTCTTTTTTCTCGATCCCAGCCTTTTTTACTCCAATAGGCAAGGTCAGCCTCATCCCAGCCCCTGGTATGAAGCATTCTCATAAAATAAAAGCAAATCTTTGTCTTTATTCCTGTTTTCACATGCCCAGCATTCTTCTTAATCTGATATGCCATTTTACTTGTATCTTTTTCAATTTTTGCTTTTATTTTTGGTTTTATGTCTTTATACGAAGTTGCCATAACACGAACACCGTATTTATATACCTTTGGCACTCCCCAGTAAAAAAAGCTGTCTGCCATATCTTTATTTGTACTCTTCATTCCTGCACCAGCAGCTGTTGATATACATACCGCCTGTTTGTGAAACATTGATTCTTCTGGTCTATGCAACATCCATCGATAACCATAATGATCTAAAAACGCTTTCATAGAGCCAGTCACATGATAAACATACACTGGACTTTCAAAAATCAATACATCTGCTTCATCAAGTGCTTCTGTTAATGGATTGATCTTTTCATAATGTGGACATAATGTCTCGGATTTACGAAAACATTGTGTACATCCAATACAGAATTCCCCAAAATCTCTTGGCAGAAAAAACTCCTTGACTTCCCCGCCAATCTTGTCTGCCAGAATTTTGGAAATATGATATGTAGAGCCTTTATGACTCTGTCCATGTATAATTGTTACTTTCATTTTATACTCTTTTCTATTTCTGATCTGCTTCGCTCTCTGGCTGCACAGATGTACAATGAGGACATCTCGTTGCACGAATATCGATCTCACTCATACAAAATGGACAGATTTTTGTAGTTGGCTGTGCAGGTTCCTCTGGTTTTGAACCAAATGACATGACCTTATTCATTGCTTTTAAAAGACAAAATAAGATAAACGCCATGATCAGAAAATTCACAACAGAAGATCCAAATGCAGATGCATATCCTGAAATTTCTTCTAATGTGTATACTTTTCCTGTCATAACCAATTTTATGATCGGCTGAATAAAATTATCTGTAAGTGATGTAACAATTCCTGAAAAAGCACCACCAATCAATACACCAACTGCCATATCCATGACATTACCACGGAGTGCAAACGACTTAAATTCTTCTAAAAATTTTTTCATATGTCTCGCTCCTTTATATAATTTTTTATAACGTTTTCTATTTTAACACATCTTTCGACAAAACAATATACTCTCTTATAATTTGCAGCTTAAAATACGATAAAAAGATTCAAAATGCCCTCAAAAAAAGACCATATTAAAAATAATACGGCCTTTAAAATCATCTTATATTGTTGATTACTTCTCTGATTCTTTCATTGCAATTACTTTCTTGATCAGATCAACACTTCCATCAATTCCTAAATAACTGCTGTTTAAGCAAAGATCATATGACTTTGCATCCCCCCACTTATTAGAACTGTAATAGTTGTAATAGCTGGAACGTTGTTTATCTTTCTTCATCAGCATCTCTTTGCTCTTTCCATTCGGAATTCCATATTCATTCTCAATTCGTTTGATACGATCCTCAAATGGTGCATGTACATATACACTGATGCAATTATCAAAGTCTTCTAACGCATAATCTGCACATCTTCCAACGAACACACAAGGTCCCTTTGATGCCAGTTCCTTAATCGTATCAAAAGCTGCCAAAAACACCTTATGATTCAATGGCAAGTCAAAAGAATTGGAATTGTATCCTAATGAATAAGGATCCATTACCAGAGAGTAAAGAAAACTAGTCGTTGGTTTTTCATCAAAACTTTCAAAGATCTCTTCACAAATGCCGCTTTCCTTTGCAGCAACTTTAATCAGTTCACTGTCATAAAAAGGGATTCCTAAACTTTCGGCAAGCTTCTCTCCAATCAAGTGTCCTCCGCTTCCATATTGTCGTTCGATTGTAATAATTGTGTTAGTACTCATATGAATCGCTCCTTTCCCCAAAGGATAAAATATTCAAGTTATTCTTTGTTATGAATATTATACTACAAATAAGTGATTTTTAAAAGAAAAATTGTACATTTTTATGTTCAATTATGCTTCATATCCATAATGTTCTTTTGCATATCTTCTTGCAAATTCTGCATCCTCATGCATCTGCTGGCTTAAAGATTCTAGAGAATCAAATTTCATTTCTGGTCTTTTAAAACACAATAATTCCACTTCTATTTCTTTATGATAGATATTCTTATGGAAATCTAAAATATATGTTTCAACTCCCATATGTTTCTTTCCTTCGATCGTTGGCTTTACTCCAACATTACTAATTCCGTAATACGTTTCATCTTTATAATGGATTCTTGAAACATATACTCCATTTGGAGGCAATAACTTATCCTCCAATGGAATCTGATTCGCTGTTGGCATTTGAAGTACTTCTGCTCCCATATGATTTCCATGAACTACAGATCCACAGATCATAAACGGATCTTCCATCAGACGATTAGCTTCCTCCACTTTACCCTCAGATAGCAAATGACGGATTCTTGTGCTTGATACAATTTCTCCTTCTAATTCAAGTTTGGGAATAACGATCAATTTAAAATCATATTCCTTTGACATCCGTTCAAGTAATTCTACGTTTCCTTGACGTTTATAACCAAACCCACAATCATCACCAACAACTAAAACTTTCATTCCTGTTTTTTCAAGAAGTACTTTGATCACAAAATCTTCTGGTGATAAATGCGAGAATTCATCTGTAAATGGATGTTCGATATAAATATCAATTCCTCTTCTTGCAAGAAGTTTTATCTTTTCGTTGGTCGTGTAGATCACTCTCATATGTTTGTGTTTTAACATATTAAGTGGCGGACGGTCAAAAGAAAATACAGCCGCCTGATATCCCAGTTGCTTATACTGAATCAGTTCATCAAAGATCAACTGATGCCCTTTATGCATTCCGTCAAATTTGCCAAGAGCTACCACTGTATTATGAAATTGAAATTGTTCTGTATTATGAATGTATTCCATGGCTTCCTCTCATTGGTTGTTGTCATAAAAAATCTTATCTGGGAAAAACATATTTTTTTTCCAGTAATATATTCCGATAAACTGTTCACTTTCATCATATACCCGAAGTTTCTTTGTTGTATCGAGATCTATTTCATAAAACATCTCTTTCTTTAAAGGATTTCCGTTAAATAAAACCTTATCATAGTCTTCCTTTACGGTACCTTTTTGATATTTTAGAAAAACCTTTTCAATTGGAATTATCCATTCTTCGATTTTTCCAGTTTTCACTGCTTCCTCAATCTCTGATAATGTATGGGCATATTCTAATTGAAAACCACTGGATCTTGTACGGACTAACTTTGTCATACACGCTCCATTTTGAAGCTTATGTCCAATATCTCTGCAAAGACTTCGGATATATGTACCTTTGCTGCATGTAACTGTCATTGTAACTTCTGGATAAGAGATTTCAATATCTGAAATATCATAGATCCTGATCCGTTCTGGTTTGCGCTCGATAATTTTTCCTTCTCTGGCAAGTTCATACAGCTTCTTTCCATTAATTTTCTTTGCAGAATACATAGGTGGTACCTGATCATATTCTCCAACGAAAGACAAGATCGTATCTTTGATCGGTGCATCTTGTTTTAACGGTTCATGTGTTTTCGTAACAGTTCCCCATATATCTTCTGTGTCTGTCTCTTTTTCAAACACAAAGCTTACCTTATACTGTTTCTTCGTTCCTGTTAACATATCGCATAACTTTGTTCCTTTTCCAAGACAGACCGGCAATACTCCTTCTGCATTTGGATCCAAAGTTCCTGTATGACCAATCTTTTTCTGACGTAAGATCCCTCGAAGTTTTGCGACAACATCATGCGATGTAAAATCTTTTTCTTTATATATATTCAATAATCCGTTGTACATAAAAACCTCTACCTTATAATTGTTCTGTGATCTCGCTTATGATCATACTTTGAATGTCTTTCAATGTTCCTTTCATAGAACATCCTGCTGCACGGATATGTCCTCCACCTCCATGTGTTTTAGCAATCTCTGAAACCTTAACTTTCTCATTCGAACGCATACTTACTTTATAGCCATTTTCGATCGGATATAGAAAAATTGCTGCTTCCACACCTTTTGTAATTCGCAGTTGATCAATGATCCCATCACTGTCGGATGTTGATGCATGAAGCTCTTCAAAATCTTGTTCTGAAAGATTCGAAATAATAATCTGTCCATCTGCATAAAGTTGACTTTTTAACAATGCTTTCCCTAACAACTGATTTTGTACAAATGTCTTCTGATAAAATGTCTCATCAATGATCTTTGTAGTTGAAACACCCTTCTCCAGTAACATTCCCGCATATTCCATCGTTTTACGTGTTGTATTTGAATGCTTAAACACTCCGGTATCGTGCACGATTCCTGTGTATAGGCACTGGGCACATTCTTTTGAAATCTTATCCTCTTCAAAAATCTGGCACAAAACTTCACAAGTTGCACTCGCCTGTGGATCGATCTTATAAAAGTCCCCAAATCCATCATTACTGATATGATGATCGATTCCGATCAATGTTTTTGCACATCTGACCATTGTTGCAAATGGTTCATAACGATCTTCAGAGCCACAATCTAAAACAAAAAACAGATCATAGCTTTCATCATCTTTCGACTCCGTGATGATCTCCTGCGCATGACTTAAAAAACGAAACTCTGTGCTGATCGATTCTAAATAAACATCAACTTTCTTCCCAGAATAATTATCTAAAATATACTGTTTTAAGGCAAGGCAACTGCCAATACAGTCTCCATCCGGATGGATGTGTCCTGTAATGGCAATTGTTTTAGCCTTTGAAATCTGTTCATTAAAGTGTTTCATTCTCACTCCCATGATTTAATTCATCTATCTTCTTTGACATATTTACTCCATATTCAATGGAATCATCTAAAATAAATGTAATCTCTGGTGTATTTCTTAAATTAATAGAGTGTGCAAGTTCTCGGCGGATATAACCTACCGCACTGTTTAAGCCTTTCATCGTTTCTTCTTTTTCTTCATCATTTCCAAGAACACTGATATATGCTTTGCACTGTTTCAGATCCGATGTCACAACGGCATCAACAACAGATGTCATTGGTGCAATTCTTGGATCTTTGATCTCTCTGCTGATGATACGGCTTAATTCTCTCTGAACTTCACCATTGATCCTTGTATTTTTAATGCTGTTTTTTCTCATATTGCTACTCCCTTCAGGAAATTATCTTGGGACCTCTTCCATAATAAAGGATTCGATCTGATCCCCTTCTTTGATGTCATTATAGCTTTCCATAACAAGACCACATTCAAATCCGCTGCGAACTTCTTTGACCGCATCTTTTCCACGTTGGATAGATGCAAGTTTTCCTTCATGAACAACAATACCATCACGAATAATACGTGCTGAGCTGTCACGCTGAATTGTTCCATCTAATACATAAGATCCTGCGATCGTTCCAACTCCAGAGGCTTTGAAAATCTGACGTACTTCTGCATGCCCTGTAACTTTCTCTACAAATTCAGGATCTAGCATACCCTTCATAGCTGCTTCAATATCTTCAATCGCATTGTAGATGACACGATACAGACGAAGGTCTACTTTCTCTGCACTTGCTGCATCTTTAGCCGCTGGTTCTGGACGAACATTAAATCCGATAATGATCGCATTAGAAGCTGCTGCTAAGTTTACATCAGATTCTGTGATAGCACCTACACCACCATGAATGACTTTGACTGCAACTTCATCATTAGAAAGTTTTACAAGACTCTGTTTAACCGCTTCTACAGATCCCTGTACATCGGCTTTTACAATGATATTCAATTCTTTGACGCTTCCTGCCTGGATCTGGTTAAATAGATCATCTAATGATAACTGCTGTTTTGTCTCAGATAACATTTTTTCACGTCCATAAGCAATAAATTTCTCTGCTACGGATCTTGCTTCTTTTTCGCTATCCATAACCATCATAACTTCTCCAGCATTTGGAACTTCACTTAAACCTAAGATCTCAACTGGTGTAGATGGTCCTGCTGTTTTAATACGTTTTCCTTTGTCATTTATCATTGCACGAACTTTACCATGAGCACTTCCGATTGCTACTGCATCACCAACATGTAATGTACCTTTCTGTACTAATACAGTTGCAACTGGTCCACGACCTTTATCAAGTTGTGCTTCTAAGACAATACCTCTTGCTTTACGATTTGGATTTGCTTTTAATTCCAGAACTTCTGCTGTTAAAGAAACCATATCTAATAATTCATCGATTCCTTCTCCTGTATGTGCAGATACTGGACAAAAGATCGTGCTTCCACCCCAGTCTTCTGGTACCAATTCATATTCGATCAGTTCCTGTTTTACTCTCTCAATGTTGGCGCTTTCTTTATCAATCTTATTGATCGCAACAATGATCTCGATTCCTGCTGCTTTCGCATGGTTGATCGCTTCGATCGTCTGTGGCATAACACCGTCATCTGCAGCTACGACTAAGATTGCGATATCTGTAGACTGAGCACCTCTCATACGCATAGATGTGAATGCCTCATGTCCTGGTGTATCTAAGAATGTGATCTTTCCATTGGATGTTTCAACAACATAAGCTCCAATATGCTGTGTGATACCACCTGCTTCTCCTGTTGTAACATGAGAAGAACGGATCTTGTCAAGTAAAGAAGTTTTACCATGGTCAACATGACCCATAACACAGACAACTGGTGGTCTTACGATCATATCTGTTTCGTCTTCTTCCTCTTCTTTTAACAGTTCTTCGATCACATCTACCTGTTCTTCCATCTCTACCAGACGATCAAATTCCATTGCGATCTCTTCTGCTTTTTCAAAATCAAGTTCAGAGTTTACATTTAACATTCCAGCTCCGCTGATCAGTAATTTCTTAATGATATCATTTGCAGGAATAGATAATGCATCTGCAAGTTCTTTCAGTGTTAATACTGGAGGAATCTTTACTGGCGCATTTGGATCTACTTCCGGTTTCTTTACTGGTTCTGGTTTAATAAAGGCACCAGGTCCTGATGTTTTTTTCTTTTTCTTATGCTCCTGATTCTGGTTCTGGTTTTTATTGTTAAATTTCTTATTCTTTTTATTATTTTTCCCAAACTTCTGAGAGTTCTGAGGATTATCTTTTCTTAAGATCTTTTTATCCCCATCATTATTTTTATTTCTTGAATTATTTTTATTGTTCTTTACTTCCTGAGTTTTTTTATTATTTTTCTTTTCCATATTCTGTGCTTTTTTATTATCTTTTCTTTTTGAATTTTCCTGTTTCTTTGAATTATGATCCTGTTTTGCTTCTTTCTTTGGTTTCAACGCATTCTCGATCATTTTGATCTGCTCATCTCCTATGGTACTCATGTGGTTTTTCACTTCTACATGATTGGCTTTCAAGATTTCTAAAATTTCTTTATTGTCTTTATTATATTTCTTTGCAATTTCATAAACTCTGAATTTTGCCATAAATATACCTCCTGCGATTCTTATTTATCAAGCTGTTTTAAAAGAGCTTCTGCAAAACCTTGATCAGTCACTGCGATCGACGCTCGAAACTCCTTCCCGATCGCATGCCCAAGCTCTTCTTTTAATCCCCAGCAATAAAAAGGTACTTGATAATGTTTACATTGATTCTCAAACATCTTTTTTGTATTATCGGAAGCATCATTGGCTACAATGATAAGAGCTGCTGTCTTTTTCCTGACAGCTTCTCTTGCGGCAAATTCTCCACTGACCAGATTACCGGATCTGAATGCAAGACCTAGAAGAGATAATCCTTTATTCATAAAGTTCTTCCATCTCCTTTTTTAATGTCTCATAGACCGATTCCGGTACTCCTATCTTAAAAGAACGATCTAATCCTTTTTTCTTAAATGCTTGTTTTAGACACTGTGGATCAGGGCATATATATGCCCCTCTCCCATTTTTCTTTCCAGTCATATCAAGACTGATCTCGCCTTCTTTTGATCTTACGATTCGGACTAATTGATTCTTTTCTTTTAATTCACCGCACCCGATACATTTTCTTGTTGGAATTTTTCGATTCATTTTATCACCTGCTGATATTTCCTATTCTTCAATATCCTCTGCATCAAAATCTTCAACAGCTTCTTCTGTATTCTCTGCATCTTCTACGAAATCATCATTGATCTCTTCGTTAAAAAGATCTTCTTCAATCTCAAATTCATCTGCCTCTGGTTCTTCACTGACTTTTGCTGCTTCTTCAGCTGCCTGTGATTCACTCTTAATGTCAATCTTATAGCCTGTTAATCTTGCAGCTAGTCTCGCATTCTGTCCTTCTTTACCGATTGCTAATGATAACTGGTAATCTGGAACTACAACTTCTGCGCTCTTTTCTTCTACATCAACTGCCACAGAAACAACTTTTGATGGGCTTAATGCATTCTCAATGAATACACAAGGATCTTCATTCCAGTTGATGATATCGATTTTCTCGCCTTTTAAGTCATTGACGATTGCATTCACTCTGGCACCATTTAATCCGACACATGCTCCAACTGGATCTACATTCTTATCATTGGACCATACAGCCATCTTTGTTCTTGATCCTGCTTCACGCACAATGTTCTTGATCTCTACTGTTCCATCCTGAATTTCCGCAACTTCTTTCTCAAATAAACGTTTTACAAGATCTGGATGTGTTCTTGAAACAAGAATACGTGGTCCACGATTTGTTTCTTTTACTTCTACAATATAAAGTTTGATTCTCTCTGTTGGTTTGAACACTTCACCTCTGATCTGTTCAGATTTCATTAACAGAGCATCTGTTTTGTCATCTAAGCTTACACTTACATTCTCTCCAACATAACGCTGAACAACACCTGTTACGATATCTTTTTCTTTGCAGTAGAAATGATCATATACAACTCTTCTTTCTTCTTCTTTGATTTTCTGAACAATAACGCTTCTTGCATGCATTGCTGCAATACGTCCGAAATCTTTTGGTGTGATTTCAATTCTTACAGTATCTCCAAGATTTAAGTTCTGATCGATTGCCTTTGCTTTTCCAAGACTGATCTCCAGTGCAGGATCATAAACTTCGTCTACAACTTCTTTGATCGCATAAACATAAATATCTCCTGTTTCACGATCCATATTAACTACAACGTTATCTGCACTTCCAAAATCTCTTTTACATGCAGCAAGCAGGGAATTTTCAATGGCTTCCATGATAACGTCTTTATCAATACCTTTTTCCTTCTCCAACTGATTTAATGCCGCAATTAATTCACTCATTCTCTTTCTTCCTCCTTAAAAATCTAACGACAAACGAGCACTTGCAATGCTCTTTTTCTCAAATGTAATATCCTGATCTTCGATTGTTAGTACAATCTGATCTTCCATGTTTTCTTTTAAAATACCAGTAAATTCCTTTTGCTTATCAATTGCTTTATAAAGCTTGATGTCAATGGACTTTCCGACACTTCTTACATAATCTTTTTCTTTTTTTAGTGGTCTTCCAAGTCCTGGAGAACTTACTTCTAAAATATATGCATCTTCGATAAAATCTTCTGCATCTAGTTTCTCTTCTAAGCTTCTGCTGATCAGCACGCAGTCATCAATTGCAATTCCACCTTCTTTGTCTGCGTAAACTCTTAAATACCAGTTTGCTCCTTCTTTGACATATTCTACATCCACCAGTTCAAAATTGTTGGCTTCAATGATCGGTAATACCAGTTCTTCTGTTTTTGTTTCAATATCAACTCGTCTTGCCAATGTATCAACCCTTTCTTTTGTAGTGTTATTTCTTCATTGTTACACAAAATAGGAGTGGACATATGCCCACTCCTAAGTCATCTTTTCTTAAGCTATATTTAGTTTAACATGAAAAATATCTCTTGACAAGAGTTTTTTCATATATTATCAAAGAAAATCGAAACTTAACTGATCAGTATCTGATAGATCTCCCATAATTCCAAGTTCTTTCATTTTCTCGATACATGCTTGTGGTGCTTTTGTTCTGTTTCTAAAGTTTTCCAAGGATGTAAATGGTTCTCCTTTGGCTGCTTCTTCTACCTGCTGTGCCGCTTTTTCACCCATTCCATCAATACTGGTAAGTGCTGGCATGATCTTTCCATCGATCACTTGAAAATCTTTTGCCTTTGCCTTGTAAATATCCAGTGGCCAGAATTCATAGCCTCTTGCATACATTTCATCCGCAATCTTCATTTCTCGTAACAGATCAAGATCTGCATTTTTAACTTCGTGTTTTGGTGTATTCTTAATAATACTCATCTTTTCATCCAAACGTTCTTTTCCAAGACACATATCTTCATAAGAAAATGCCTTCGCTCGAATACTGAAATATGCTGCATAATATGCTAATGGGTGATAAACCTTATACCATGCGATCCTCCATGCCATCATAACATAAGCTGCCGCATGGGCTTTCGGGAACATATATTTGATCTGTTTACAAGACCAGATATACCAATCTGGCACATTGTGATCTCTCATCATCTGTTCTTGTTCATCTGTAAGTCCCTTTCCTTTTCGGACTCCTTCCATGATCTTAAATGACGCTTCCTGTTCCAATCCCTGATTGATCAGATATACCATGATATCATCTCGACAACAGATTGCTGTGGAAATAACCGCATCTCCATTCTCGATCAATGTCTGAGCATTTCCAAGCCATACATCGGTTCCATGAGACAGCCCAGAAATACGGACAAGATCAGAAAAGCTCTGTGGATGCGTATCCTGAAGCATTTGAATTACAAAGTCTGTCCCAAATTCCGGTACTCCAAGTGATCCAAGCGGTGTCCCATCAATATCTTCTGGTGTGATCCCTAAGGTTTCTGTTCCATGAAATAATCCCATAACGCCTTTATCGTCCATTGGGATCGTCTGTGCATCAATTCCTGTGATATCTTCCATTCTTCGGATCATAGATGGATCGTCATGTCCCAGAATATCAAGTTTTAATAGGTTCTGATCAATCGAATGGTATTCAAAATGTGTCGTAATGATCGGTGTATTCATATCATTGGCTGGATGTTGTACCGCTGTAAAATCATAAATTTCTTTATCATGCGGTACTACAATGATTCCACCCGGATGCTGACCAGTTGTTCTCTTAACTCCCGTACATCCAAGTGCTAATCTCTCTATTTCACAACGACGTTTACTGATTCCTCGTTCTTCCAGATATTTCAACACATAACCATAGGCTGTTTTCTCTGCCAGTGTACCGATCGTTCCCGCTCGGAATGCTTTTCCTTTTCCAAAGATAACTTCTACATAGGCATGTGCTTTTCCCTGATATTCTCCTGAGAAGTTTAAGTCGATATCCGGCTCTTTATTTCCTTTAAACCCAAGGAATGTCTCAAACGGGATATCCTGTCCTTCTTTCGTCATCTTTGCTCCACACTTTGGACAGTATGCATCTGGCATGTCAAAACCTGACATACCCATCTTCGCATATTTTTGCACCTGTTCTGAGTCAAAATCCACAAAATGACATTCTGGACAGATATAATGTGCTGGCAACGGATTTACTTCCGTGATCCCTGACATCGTTGCTGCAAAGGAAGATCCTACCGATCCTCGTGATCCTACCAGATATCCATGGTCATTCGAATCCCATACCAGTTTCTGTGCGATGATGTACATTACCGCATATCCATTTCCAATAATAGAGTTTAATTCTTTTTCCAAACGACTTGTCACTCGTTCTGGAAGATCATCTCCATAAATCTCATGTGCTCTATTATAACAGATTTCTCTTAATGTTTTGTCTGAATCTGGGATTACCGGCGGGCATTTATCCGGATGGATCGGAGAAATATTTTCAATCATATCATTGATCTTATTCGTGTTTGTTATGACAACTTCTTTGGCTTTCTCACTTCCAAGATACGCAAACTCATCTAACATCTCCTGTGTTGTCCTAAAATAAAGTGGTGCCTGCTGGTCAGCATCTTTAAATCCTTTTCCAGCTAATAAAATAGAACGATAGATTGCATCATCTGGATTTAGAAAATGTACATCACATGTTGCAACGACTGGCTTATGGAATTGTTCTCCAAGATCTACGATCTTTTGATTGAATTTCTGAATATCTTCGATCGAATTCACATTCTCAACACGTTCGGATCCAATCATAAATTCATTGTTTCCTACTGGCTGAATCTCCAGATAGTCATAAAATGATACAATATTCGCAATCGTTTCATCTGAGCGTTCATCAAGCAATGCCTGATATAATTCTCCTGCTTCACACGCAGATCCAATGATCAATCCATCTCTATATTTATTGATCAGAGACTTTGGCATTCTTGGGCGACGGTTAAAGTAATTTAAATGTGATTCTGATACCAAGCGGTTTAAATTAACACGCCCTGTATTATTCTTAACCAGAATAATTCCATGATACATGCGTCCTTTTTTGATTAGATCGACATTATCATTTGCAAATTCGTTGACCTGATCTAGATCTGTAATATCTTTTTCTTTTAACATAGAAATGAATTCTACAAAAATCTTTCCTGTTGCTGTTGCATCATCAACTGCTCTATGGTGTGTTTCCAGTATGATATTTAAATGTTTACAAATGTTATCCAGTGTAAATTTACCAAGATGTCCCATTAGACATCTTGCAAGCCCCAGTGTATCCACAACTGTATGATCATATGGAAGATTCAACCTTTTCGCATTTTCGCGGATAAACCCTGTATCAAATCCTGCATTATGTGCAACCAAAACAGATCCTTCACAGAATTTTAAAAACTGTGGAAGAATCTCTTCGATCGTTCCCGCATCTTTTACCATATCATCTGTGATCGTTGTCAGCTGAGTGATCTTATATGGAATTGGGCGCTCTGGATTGACAAATTCACTGAATGTTTCTTTAATCTCTCCTTCCACGACTCTTACCGCACCAATTTCTATAATTCGGTCATTGACACTGTTAAATCCTGTTGTCTCAATATCGAATACAACATAACTGTCCATTAGTGACTGCCCTTTTGAATCAATGATCAAATCTCCAAGGTCATCAACGAAATATCCTTCTACCCCATAAATGATCTTAAATGGATCATCTTCTTTTAGTCTCAAGTCTTCGTATGCATGACGTGCGATCGGAAATCCCTGCAATACACCGTGATCTGTAATCGCAACCGCCGGATGTCCCCATTCGTAGGCGCGATTTACAATATCTTTGATCTGTACCACACTGTCATTATCGCTCATCACTGTATGGAGATGTAATTCCACACGTTTTTCCATGGATGTGTCCTGACGTTTTTCCCTGAAATCTGTAATCGCCTTGATTCCTGCCACAGATCCTAAAGAGATCTCATGATCAAATTTGTCATACATCGCAACTGCTTTGATACGATAGAATCCACCTTTTTTCAAACCATCTAAAATATCGGGCAGCTGTTCATTTCTTACGAAAACCTTGCAGCTGATCGTATCTGTAAAATCGGTAATATGAAAAATGATGATTGTTTTTTCATTACGGATTTCTCGTGTTTCAAGAAATGTGATCTGCCCATGAATCACAACTTCCCCGATCTCATCATAGATATCCTTGATCTCCATCAGCTCGCCATCACAATTTCGTCCATACAATAAGGTTGGATCATCTGAATATTTTGTTTTTTTCTTAAACATATGCTCTTTTTTCGTTGCAGCTGCTTTCTTTCTTGCTTTTTTCTCTTCTTTTTGTTCTTTCTCAACGATATCTGCGTGCTCCACGATCGTATGGATTTCTTGTTGTAAGCGATAATCACTTTCCATCTTAAGGCTTCGATCAATCGTCTTAGAGAAATCAAATCCGACTTTTGCATCAATAGAAAAACGTTCTTTTAAAATCATCTCAAAAAATTCTTTGATCTCTGGGGCTTTATTGCGGTTTACAAATGTATCTTCAAAGTAAAAGGTGATCACATCATCTTCAATTCTATAATCCCCTTTTCTCACGACATTAAAAATAACCTCCCCTTTGCCTTTTAACTCAAAGAGGAAGCTTTTCATGTAATGCTCCATTAGATATTTGAGATTATATTGCTCTGACAGGTGATAACTTTCCTGAAAACGAATCTTTACAAAACGCTTTGAAAACAGCTGTTCCCGGATCGTGCGTTCCATTCTCCATGTATCGACTCTTGAGATCAGATGATCACACTGAAAAGAAATCTTAAGCGTGTTTTCTTTTTTCTTTAGTGTGATCTCTCTAATATTCGCATCTTCAAACAAAGATCTTACATCGTCAGAAACTTTCAAATCTGGAAATACACTGAAAAATGGTTTTGTTGTCACTTCCATTTTATTCACCCCAGTGTTCTAATTCATATCTTAAAGTATCAAGTAATTGATCTTCTGGTACTTTACGGATAACCTCGCCTTTCTTGATCAGAAGTCCCTCTCCATTTCCACCAGCGATTCCCACATCTGCTTCTTTGGCCTCTCCTGGTCCGTTTACAACGCACCCCATAACAGCAACCTTAAGATTCAGATTTTCAAAATCTGCAGCCATTGTCTCTACCTGATTGGCAAGTGGAATCAGATCGATATTCGTACGTCCACATGTTGGGCAGGATACAACTTCAATTCCTCCGAAACGAAGTCCTAATGTCTTTAAGATCAGTTTCGCACTGGCAATCTCGTTGACTGGATCTCCTGTCAATGATACACGGATCGTATCACCAATTCCCTGATTTAAGATAATTCCAAGTCCTACAGCTGATTTGATATTACCACTAAAAACTGTTCCAGCTTCTGTGATCCCTACATGCAGAGGGTAATTGATTTTGTCTGCGACTAGGCGGTACGCTTCTGCACACATCAAAACATCAGAAGACTTAATACTGACTACCATATCATGAAAATCATATTTTTCAAGCATAGCAACTTTATCTAAGGCACTTTCTACCAGTCCTTGTGCAGTTACTCCGTTATATTTTTTAACAAGTGGTTTCTCCAATGATCCGCTGTTTACACCAACACGGATCGGTACATGATATTTCTTTGCTGTTTCTACCACTTTGCGGATATTCTCTTCTCCACCGATATTCCCAGGATTGATACGGATCTTATCTGCCCCATGTTCCATCGCTGCAATTGCAAGTTTATAGTCAAAATGAATATCCGCGACCAACGGAATATGAATCTGCTTCTTAATCTCTGTAAAAGCTTCGGCAGCTTTCATTGTTGGAACAGTACAGCGAATGATCTGGCATCCAGCCTTCTCAAGAGCAAGAATCTGTTTGACCGTCTCTTCCACATTTTCTGTCTTTGTATTTGTCATAGACTGGATGGCAACTGGATTGCCTCCTCCAATCTTAACATCTCCTATCGAAATAACTCTTGTCTGATTTCTTGTATACATGCAAATCCCCCTTTACATGAAAATCTTTACAATATCTTGATACATTACAAATACCATCAAAAGCATTAATAAGATCAAACCTGCAGTGTGTACCAGCGCTTCCATATTCTGTGACACAGCCTTTCCAGTAATTGCTTCTATGATCAAAAACAACAAACGACCTCCATCAAGTGCTGGTAATGGCAATAAATTCATCACACCAAGGTTTGCGCTGATCAAAATGATCCAGTTTACCATTGTCAAAAATACTGTTTTAAATCCATAGGCAGCAGCCTGTGTATATTGGTCTCCGACCGTTTTGACAATTCCTACTGGTCCTGAAAGATCTTTCACACCAAGTTTTTGTGAAACTAACATCTTTACACTCTTTAAAGTAATCTTTACCTGCAATCCTACTTCTCGGAAACTGTATTCGATCGTTTTTAACGGACCTACTTTCTGATATCCATTCCAGGTGATCCCGATCAGATATTGCCCTCGTTCTTTATCATACTCTGGTGTGACGTTTATATTTTTTTCTTTTCCGTTTTGTAATATCGTGATCGGAATTTTCCCTCCATCATAATCTAAATACATATAATAGGAAAACTCTCTGTAATTGTGCATTTTCTTTCCAGCAACTTTGATCATAATATCTCCTTTACGGATTCCTGCTTCATATGCTGGTGAATCTTTTTCTACTTTGGAAATCTTCGGAATGTCAGCACCAGACATTCCGATCACTATAATTGAAAATATAAACGCTAAGATAAAGTTAAAAAATGGTCCTCCAAAAATAACTGCCATCCTTGCCCAGACGGACTTATTATTAAACGCATTTTCTTCAGGGCGGTCTTCATCTTCTCCCATCATACATGCACCACCAAATGGCAGCAGTTTGACAGAATAAAAAGTCTCTCCAACCTGCTTTCCTATAATCGTTGGTCCAAGTCCAATGCAAAATTCATCTACCTGAATCCCATTTTTCTTAGCGATCAGAAAATGCCCTAATTCATGCACAATAATAATAATTCCAAAAATTAAAATTGCAATGATAATATTCAATGATCTACCTGCTTTCTATGTGTTCATACACCCATTGTTCTGTCTCCAACACTTCTTCCAGTGTCGGATTCTCAATAACTTTATGGGCATTCATTGTGTCTTCAATGATGTCGTAAATATCTAAAAACTGAATCTTACGGTCTAAAAATAATGCAACTGCTTTTTCATTTGCAGCATTTAAGACTGTTGGCATGCTTCCACCGATCCTACCTGCTTTATATGCATAAGGAAGTCCTTTTAGAACATCCACTGGTGGTTCTTCAAATGTAATTTCTTTTAATTTTGCAAAATCCAGACGTTCTCCCGCAAGATTTCTATGTTGTGGATAAAATAATGCATATTGAATCGGTAATTTCATATCCGGTGTTCCAAGCTGTGCGATCACACTTCCATCCTTAAACTGAATCATAGAATGGATCACACTCTTTGGTTGTACTACAACATGAATATCATCAAAATCCACTCCAAACAACCATTTGGCTTCGATCACTTCGAGTCCTTTATTCACTAACGTTGCGGAATCAATCGTAATCTTTCGTCCCATTGACCAATTTGGATGATTCAGCGCATCTTCTACTGTCACATGTTTTAATTCTTCTGTCGTTTTCTTGCGGAACGGTCCCCCTGATGCTGTAATGATCAGAGAATCAAGATCATCTCTTTTCCCGCTCTGTAAACACTGAAAGATTGCAGAATGCTCACTATCTACTGGATAAATAGAAACACCCAATTCTTCCGCCATTGGCATAATGATATGCCCTGCAGTTACTAATGTTTCTTTATTAGCAAGTGCGATGTCTTTCCCAGCCTTCATCGCAGCGATCGTTGGACGAATTCCGATCATTCCGACAATTGCTGTGACAACAACAGAACACTGCTCCTGTGTTGCTGCTTCTAATAATCCATCCATTCCTGCACATACTTTTATATTCGTATCTGCCAGACGAAGTTTCAACTCTTCTGCCTTCTGTTCATTGTATACAGCAACGATCACTGGCTGAAATTCTCTTGCTTGTTTCTCTAACAGATCAATACTTGTTCCTGCTGCTAAGGCTGTAACTTTCAGATCTTTATTACTTCGTACGATATCTAGTGTCTGGGTTCCAATGGAACCTGTAGATCCAATAATTGAAATATATTTCATTCTAGATCGCTCCTCCTGAGATCATAACTGTCAGATAATAAATGACAGGTGCAATAAAAATAATACTATCAAATCGGTCAAGAATTCCTCCATGACCAGGGATCAATGTACCATAATCCTTAATTCCTGAATCTCTCTTGATCGCAGATGCTGCCAAATCTCCAATGACTGAAACTGCTCCACTTAGTCCACAAACAATTGGGAACATTGTAACTGGATTAAAACTAAATCTGATATATGTGTTTAGATATAATCCATATAATGCACCAAGAATTGCCGCACCGACAATTCCGCCAACCAAACCTTCTATACTTTTCTTAGGACTTAAAATTGGTGACATCTTATGTTTTCCGATCAACATTCCTGTACAATATGCTAAAGTGTCATTTCCCCATGCTGCAAGGAATAATAATACAACAAATTCTCCTCCATTTTGTAATTCACGGATCTGATAGATAAAGGACATCATAACCGCTACATATACAAATCCAAAGAATCCTGCCATCATCTGATCCACTTTATACTTTGGAAAACGTACCACATAGCATCCGAGTAAAAAGATTAAAAATAAAATAATGATCGCTGTGGTCCATTGATCAAGATCAAATAACAATGCCACATAATAAAGAATCGTGCCTGTATATCCGATCACTGCCAAAGATGATTTCTCAATATGATAAATCCTTAAAATCTCGCTGTATCCGATCAATGCAACGATCAATGTCATTGCAAACGTCACAATTCCACCCATATATAACCCAAAAGCTGCGATCAATACTAAAATGATCCCACTGATCAGTCTTTGCTTAAACATAAACTTATATTCCTCCAAATCTGCGGTCGCGTCCATTATAGTATTCGATCGCCTTTATTAATTCCTTTTTATTAAAATCAGGCCAGAGCACATCTGTAAAATAAAATTCTGTATATGCTAACTGCCATAACATAAAGTTTGACAATCTTTCTTCCCCGCTTGTGCGGATCATCAGATCTGGATCTGGAAGTTCTTTTGTATCCAGATATCCATTAAACACTTCTTCTGTGATCTCATCTTTGGAAAGATTTCCACTAGAAAGATCATCTGCCATATGTCTCATAGCTCGCACCATCTCATCACGACTTCCATAATTCAGTGCGATCGTAAAATTGATCCCTGTATTATCTTTGGATGCCTTCTCAAGCTCAACGATCTTCTCCTGTAAATCTTCGGAAAGTCCTGTGATATCTCCGATCACTCTGACTTTCATATTATTTTTATTTGCACGCTTGATACATGTCTTTAAATAATCACGAAGCAGTTTCATCAATGCATTTACTTCGTCCTGTGGGCGTTTCCAGTTCTCTGTTGAAAAAGCATAAACTGTTAAATATTTAATTCCAAGATCATGTGCATCTTCTATGATCTGTTCCACCACTTTACTTCCCTGTCTATGTCCCATATTCCTAGGTAAATGGCGTTTTTTTGCCCATCTTCCATTCCCATCTAAGATAATGGCCACATGTTGTGGAATATTTAAATTCTCCATTTGGACCTCCTGTGTATCATATATAACTTTCGTTTCTTTCCACATGAAACAAAACAGGGCTGAGATTTCAACCCTGTTGATGATTAAGATTAAACTGTCATGATTTCTTTTGATTTTGCATCAACTGCTTCATCAATCTGTTTGATGTATTTATCTGTCATCTTCTGTACTTTGTCTTCTTCATCTTTTGCCTGATCATCATTTAAATCTCCGGCTTTATTCTGTTTCTTGACAAAATCATTTGCATCACGACGGATATTTCTAACTGCTACCTTTGCTTCTTCTCCACGTTTCTTGACATCTTTTGCAAGCTCTTTTCTTCGTTCTTCTGTAAGATCTGGGAAGTTTAATCGGATTGCTTTACCATCATTTGTTGGTGTGATCCCGATATCAGATACTAAAATCGCTTTCTCGATCTCTTTTAATAAGTTTGGCTCCCATGGCTGAATCATGATCGTTCTTGCTTCAGGTACAGAAACATTACCAACCTGTGCTACAGGAGTTGCAACTCCATAATAATCAACTTTGACTTTATCTAATACATGAGGATTGGCACGTCCTGCACGAATTGTCATAAAATCATTCGCCATACTGTCTAAAGATTTCTGCATCTTGTCTTCAAATTGTTTTAACATGTTTCTTTCGTCCTCCTAATTTATCAAACGGTTACATATGTTCCGTTAAATTCACCTTTCATTAAATTCTCAATGCTGTTTTCTTCATTTAATCCAAAAACTGCTAATGGCATCTTATTCTCAAGGCACATGATCGTCGCTGTCAGGTCGATCACTCCTAATTTCTGATCCAACACTTCTTCCATTGTGATACTGTCATATTTCACCGCATTTTCATTCACAGCAGGATCACTGTCATATACGCCGTCAATTGATTTTGCTAATAAGATCGCATCTGCTTCAATCTCGATCGCACGAAGTGCTGTTGCTGTATCTGTTGAGAAATAAGGATGTCCTGTTCCACCTGCAAAAAATACAACCTTTCCTTCATCTAAAGCTTTGACTGCTTTATCTTTGGAAAATAATTCTGTAAATGCTCCGCATACAAATGGAGTATATACTTCTGTTTCCATTCCTGCTGTTCTGAATGCATCGGATACATAGATACAGTTCATAACTGTCGCAAGCATTCCGATCTGATCAGCTTTTGTACGTTCCATACTCTCGCTTGTACGTCCTCTCCAGAAGTTTCCTCCTCCGATAACGATCGCTACCTGAAGTCCCTCATCTACTAATGTCTTTACCTGACGTGCTGCATCTGCACATGTTGCTTCATCAAATCCTGTCTTCTTATCTCCGGCAAGTGCTTCTCCACTTAACTTTAAAAGCACACGTTTCATATCTTTTAAATCTTTCATTGGTCTACCTCATTTGTTCTTTCTTTGCCAAATCACTATGTGAAATTATATCATATCATCAAGAAAAGAACAACTATAAAAAGGACCTCTTTCGAAATCGAAAAAGACCCTTTTGTGTTTACAAATTCTTTCGTCCATTTAATATTGTAAAAAGCATAAACAACACTGGTATGATCAGTGCCTCAAACTGAGTTACTGAATATGCTTTAAATACAACATTTAAAATAATCGTGGCAATCGTAATTGCGATCAGTACAAGACTGACATAAAAACATCTTTTACATCCTTCCTGTGTATTTCCATCTTTAAGACCCGTATATCCACCGACCATTGCTGCTACTGCGTAGCCGCCGATCAAAACAAGTCCAAGATAAAACTTTGTTGCAGAAGTCGGCGTTCTTCCATAACCTACAAGCCCTAACAGATTCAATAACTGCAACACACCCTGAATCAAAACGAGTCCTGAGATTATCTTAAAAAATATATTTTTTGTTTTGTTTTGCATAATCGCTAGTTCCTTTTTATTTTTATGTTGTCGCTGTCTCCTTCATACTACTTCGAAAGATTCCCTCATCTTTGTCTTCTTATTATCCAATTTAATCCAATTTCTGAATCTGTTCGATAACTTTTTGATATTCTTTCTCAATTTCACCGATCACTGGCAATACTTCTTCGCGCTGTCCTGCACGGATCATATCTACTGCTTTCGCACTTTTTTGCTGTAAATGTGTAAACTCCAGATTGCTTGCAATTCCTTTCATCGTATGAGTTGTTCGAAGAATTTCATCATAATCCATCTTATCTACTGCTTCTTTAATCTGTTCATAAGTAGGATCATCTAAAAACTTACGGACAAACTTTTCCACCAGTTTCTGGTTTCCCATCATACGGCTGCTTACATTTTCATAACTTTCATCAATGCTGTCATAAAACTCCTGAATATTCATTACTTCTCCTCCATTCAAATTATTTTGAATAACCTAAAATGGATTATAGCATATTTAACAAAATTCAACAATTTAATTCTATATTTTATACACCAGAAGTTTTTTCGACACCATATTTCTTTCTACGATATGTTTTTTTGTCACTTTCCATGTAGTGATGACTTCTTCTACGGTCTCGTTCTTCATTTTCTTCCAAGATTTCTTGTTTCGCATTCATAACAAGCATCTGCAGACGATTTTCGATATTCGCAAAACTGACATCTGGATCATAGTCTAATGGAAGAATCTGTGCATTTGGATACATTTCTTTTAATTTTTTAGAAATACCTCTCCCAACAACATGGTTTGGCAGGCATCCAAATGGCTGTAAGATCAAGAAATACTTGCATCCATGTTTTGCGTGATGAATGATCTCTCCTGGAATCAGCACACCCTCTCCTGCATCAAATGTATGATGAATGATCGGATCACTGTCTTTTACCAGATCATCCATACGGATCGCTGGTTTATATAAAGGATGTCCTTTTGCAATGGAATCGGTCAGACTGTGTGCAAGATCAAAGAACATGTCTGCTGTCCGAAACCAGATCTTTTGATCCATTGGTTTATTTAAATGATATTCCCTGATCTGTGAATCCTGATAAAAGTATGTCTTACGGATAACATCCGTCATACGTGCTTCAATGATCTCAAATCCATTTTCTTCCAGATATTTTTCAATGTCATGGTTTGCTCCTGGATGAAAGTTCAGAAGATATTCCCCAACGATCAGAATCTGTGGTTTTAAGTTCGTACGATCATAAGAAATATTTTTCATGATAGAAATAGCCTTCTTAAATCCTTTTCTTGCACCAAGAACTCCTGACTTTTCCAATCCATCGATTACAAGATCAAGGGCTTTGTCAAACGCTTCATCCGCACTTCCTTTGACTGTTTCATATGGACGGATCTTTCGTAATAATTCCTCCAATACATCGATCATTGGTAATGCAAATGCGATTTTTACAGAAGATGCCAGATTTAATTTAAATCCTGGGTGCATATTATGAGAATCTGCATCATCATTTGTCAGGATTGGAATATGATCATATCCTGCATCATCAAGAGCTTTTCTTAGTAGTGCCCCATAATGTGTCAGTCGACAGTCCCCAACATATTTTCCCATAACGATCGCAACATCTTTGTCATCATACTTTCCACTTTCCAGTGCCGCCAATGCTTCTCCGATGACGATCTGTGCTGGGAAACAGATATCATTATGTACATATTTCTTTCCCAAACGAATTGCTTCTTCACGCCCGATATCCAAAGCAACCGCCCGAATTCCTTGTCCTCTTAATGCTGCTGTCATAATTCTGCAAAATGCATGCGATGTATTTGGAACCAATGCGATTTTTTCTTTCCTGTTTTCTTTTGTAAACTTGACTGGATATGGTTCTTGCAACTCTTTTACTTCTAATTTCTGATGTTTCTCACGTCCCATTTTCACTGTCTCCAAGAAAGAACGCACACGGATTCCCAATGGTCCTTGATTATCACTTTCATCTACTTTTAAGATCAATGGTGTTTTCCCGGAAATTTCTTTCATCATTCTCGTGATCTCATCGGATAGATAAGCATCGTGTCCACATCCAAAACTTACGAGCTGTACATATTCCAGATGCTCACTTTGCGCACATAAGATAGCAGAAGATAACATTCTAGCATGATAGTTATTTACAATATCCAGACGGCTTTTTGAGAGTTCTGTCTGATTCACTTCTGGCAGGGAATCTGCGGTTAAGACTGCGATGCCTGCTTTTGTAAACATCTTAGACAGATCGTGATTAACCAGTGTATCGTTCTGATATGGACGAGATGCTAAAACAACTGCAAATTCATTCTTTTCCTTTACTTCATTTAGAATCTCTTCTCCTCGTTTCTTTAACTGTTGGTCAAAAGATTTCTGAGCCTGATCTGCTGTATGCATTGCATTCATAACCTCTTCTTTTGAGACATGATATACTTCTTCCATATATTTTACCAACTGATGCTGTCTGTCCTTTTTGGTATGCCAATGGAATAATGGTGCATCAAATGGCACATTCCATTTATCCTGTGGATTATCAGAATTCCTGATAACGATCGGATAACCTTTTACCACCGCACACATAGACTCACTTGTTTTTTCCATATTCTCTGGCGGTACTGTTGTGATCGATGGCATAAAAATATGATCTACATGATATTTTTTCACCAGATTTCTAAGATGTCCATGCACAAGTTTTGCTGGAAAACATACCGTGTCTGATGTCACTGCTGACAACCCACTTTCATAAATCTCTCTTGTACTTTCATCCGATAATTGTACTTTGTATCCCAAACTTTTGAAAAAAGTTGTCCAAAATGGCATCGTATCCCAATAGGATAACACTCTTGGAATTCCGATGGTGATATCTCTTTCTGTTTTAGGCACTGGATAAGGATATTCTTTGAACAATAATTCCTTTCGCTCTTGGAATAAATCTGGAACGCTCTGTGTTTTTCGGATTGTTTCTTTTAACTGTTTTCCAACCTCATCATTTCTTGGATCTCCGATGATCTCGCCTTTTTCACATCGATTATTTGTTACCCAGGAATTTCCATTTGAAAATTGAACAATTGTTCTTTGACAATGATTCGTACAAAATGGACAAGGTGCATTCGCCTGCTGCTCATAAGAAAATGTATCTAAATCACGAAGATCCCATGTGCTCACTTCTTTCGGATTCTTCTCATATTGCTCTTTTGCGATCAATCCGACACCAATTGCACCCATGATTCCTGGATATGGTGCTCTGATCACTTCTCTTCCTACATATTCTTCCATCGCACGTAAAACTGCATCATTTTCAAAAGTGCCACCTTGTACCACGATCTTAGTTCCAAGAGAATCAAGATTTGATACGCGGATAACCTTTGTAAATACATTCTGGATGATCGATCTGCATAATCCAGCCATGATATCTTCTGGATTCTTACCGTTTCGCTGCTCTGTGATAATACTGCTGTTCATAAATACCGTACAACGACTACCCAAAACTGCTGGGTTTTTAGACGCAAACGCTTTCTTTGCAATCTCTTTTGTCGGAATATGTAAAGAGGATGCGAAGTTTTCAAGGAATGAACCGCATCCAGAAGAGCACGCCTCATTTAATAAAATATTTGTGATAACTCCATCCTCTAACCAGATTGCTTTCATATCCTGTCCACCAATATCCAAAATAAAAGAGGCGTCTTTGACATATTTTTCAGAAGCTCTTGCATGTGCTACCGTCTCAACCGTATGGCAAGGGATTTCAAAAGCTTTGGAAAACAGCATTTCTCCATACCCAGTCGTACCAGCTGATAAAATTTCTAATTCTGCTCCTGCTTCTTCATATCGTTTTCTTAAACAGATCAAGGCCTCTTTCGCTACTTTCAGCGGATCCCCTTCATTCGGTGCATAAAAAGAATCCAGAATTTCTTCTTGTTCATCTAATAATACAAATTTTGTTGTGGTACTTCCTGCATCAATCCCAAGAAAACATCGAACAACCTCTCCTTTTTGTGGTTTCTTCCATGTCACCTGTTTCTTCTTATGTGCTTCTTTAAAAGCATTTTCTTCTTCTTTTGATTCAAAAAATGGTTTTGCAATTTCTCCTGAAACGTGGGAATGATCTTTCTGTGCGTCTTCCAGTATTACTAACATTTTATTCACATCTTTTGGTTTGCTGTCTGCAAACATCTTATCCAAAGATAATGCTGCCCCATATGCAATCATTAATTCTGAATGCTTTGGACAAAGAATCTCATCTTCTTTCAAATTCAGACGTTCAGCAAAAACTTTTACCAGAGTTGGATGAAATGTTAATGGTCCACCTTCAAATGCGACAGGTTTTTTAATCTCCAATCCCTGTGCCAACCCTCCGATCGTCTGTTTCGCGATCGCATGGAATGCGGATAACGCAAGGTCTTCCTTGGCTGCTCCCTGATTCAGAAGTGGTTGGATATCTGTCTTTGCATATACCCCGCATCTTCCAGAAATATCATATAAATGTGTTCCTTTTTGTGCCAACTCATTAAACTGTTCCACTGGTACTTTTAATACGGATGCAATTTCATCAATAAATGCTCCCGTTCCACCCGCACAGCTTCCATTCATACGCATATCGGAAACACTTTGTGACTGTCCATTTTCAGAATCTTTAAAAAAGATCATCTTGGCATCCTGTCCACCTAACTCAATTGCCGTTCCGACCTGGTCAAACTGATCTTGTAATGCGATCGCATTGGCTGCAACTTCCTGCACAAATGGTACTTTTAAAATAGATGCCACTGGTTTTGCCCCAGAGCCAGTCAGACACAATCTGATCTTCTTATCTCTTATATGTCCGCAAAACTTCTTAATGCTTCGGATCACACTTGCGATCTGATTTGCATGATGTCTTGCATAATCAGAAAATAACAGTTGATGACGGTCATTGGCATCAACTGCTACTATTTTGGTTGTCGTAGATCCTACGTCGATCCCGACTAATATATTTTGTTCGTTTGATTTTGTCATTTCGTTATTCATCATTCGTTATCGTCTTTTCTCCTTCTTTTGAGCTTTACGTTTTATCATAACTCAAATTAATAGAAAATGTAAGATAAAAAATGGATTTTAACACTTTCTTCACACTTTTTCATTTAGTTTCTGCTTACGTTCCCTCCAATCTGGAAGAAAATGACTCATCAAATCATAAAATCTCTGGTTATGGCTTGGTTCTAAAAGATGACATAATTCATGCACCAAAACATACTCTACACATTCCTCTGATTTTACAGCCAGCTGCAGATTCATCCGAATCTTTTTACTGTGAATACTACAGCTTCCCCATCTTGTTTTCATATCTCGAATCGTAAAGCCATTCGCATGAACTTTCATGATTGATTCCCATCTCATTGCATATTCTATGATCTTGTCTTCCAGCCATTTCCTTTGTTCCAGATTAATTTCCTGCTGTGATGAATTTTGCCTGTTTTTTACTTTTTCATGGTTTTTTAAAATCCACTCTTCTTTTTTCTTAAGGAAACGAAAAACCTCTTCGTTGGAAACTCTCATTGGAACTGTTACCAAAACATCTCCGTTTGGAGGTTTCACGTAGATATTTATATTTTTAATCTTCCTTCGCTCAATCTCAATATTTAATGTTCCTATTTGTTTTATCATTATTCTTATTTCTTTCTCTGAATCAGCATATGTATCAATACATACAAAACAATCAGAAACCCTGATATAAATCCTGCCACACTAAGATATGGCATTCCTAACACTCTCGGTGTTACATCACTTAGACATAAAATTGCAGAGCTAAACCAAAGTGCCATCACGATCAATACAAGCAACAGATGATCAAATCCTTTTTTTAATTCTCTACCTGCTTTCTCGATCTGCGCAGATTCAATGTTTACCCTTACCTGTCCATTCTTTGTAATGTTCAAAAGATCTGATACCTGTGCTGGTATCTCCAAAGATTTCTTAGATGACCCATAAATATCTCTCAAAGCATGTCTTATCTCTTTCTTTATATCAATCTCATGAAACATATTCGCAGACATATAAGAAGTCAATATCTGTATCATATTCACTTCTGGAGAACATAATTTCAATGTTCCTTCCATAGTTACCATACTTCTTGCAAGCAGCGTAATATCTGGTTCGATCGCAATCTTATGTTTCTTCAAAAGCCCTATTGCATCTTCCATCAATTCTCCAAGATCCATGGTCCCGAAATCCATATTCATGTATTTTCCAACCATATCATCAAGATCCGTATACAAACTAGCATGGTCGATCTTCTCTGTCGGTTTTCCAAACGATAAGAATGCATTCTTAAGTTCATAAATATCATTTTTTAGAATAGCTGTGATCGCACGTTTCATGATCGCACGGTAATGTTCAGACAGATCACCTGCCATTCCAAGATCAAGCCATACGATCTGACCACCACTGATCCATAGATTCCCTGGATGTGGATCTGCATGAAAAAAACCATCCGCCAAAATCTGTTTACAATAGTTTTGTGCTGTTTTCTGGGCAATCTCCTTCCTATCATACCCATTGCGATCAAGTTCCTCGATATGGTCGATCTGGATTCCATCAACATAACTCATCACCAGCAAATGCTCATTCGAATATTCCTTATATACTTTCGGACATGTCACATATGCAACATCCTTCTGGTTCTCATAAAATCGTTCCAAATGTTGTGCTTCTTTTTCAAAATCCATTTCTTCTTTGGATGTCTCCCACAACTCATCAATAACTTTTCTAAAATCAATCAATTCACCGGTTCCTGTTGCAAAATTTAAAAATCCAGAAGCCTTCTTTAACAGAGCAATATCTTCTGCCATGATCTGTTTAATCTGCGGTCTCTGGATTTTTAATACAACTTTACTGCCATCTCCTAAAACGGCCTCATGGACCTGTGCGATTGATGCACACCCAACCGGTATCTGGTTAATCTTCTGAAATAGTTGACCGGGGTCATTATGAAGTTCTTTATTCAAGATCTTCCATATCTCATTAAAACTCATCGGTTTTACATCCGTACGAAGTCTCGCTAACTCATGACAATACTTCTCTGGCAATATATCCGAACGCATTGACATGATCTGCCCAAGCTTTACATAAGTTGGACCAAGATCTTCTAAAATACTGCATAACTTCTCTGGATTGATCCCATGTGTGACATTATGCTGATTTAATACATGCAAGATCTCTTTCAGTCTTCCTGTTTCCTGTTTCATAAGTACCTCTTATTGTTCAGTTTCATCCTCTTGTACTTGTGATGTCTCTGAATCTGTTGTTGCTTCACTTTCTTCCACTTCAACATCTTCTTCAGCTTCCTGTTTTTCTTTCTGAAGTGCCTCAGCTTTTGCAATTCTTTCTTTTAAAAGTGCAAGATCTTCTGGGGACATTTCATCAACACATTCAAATGCTTTATCATATTTCTTAGTCACTTGGATAGATACATGTTCTTTGACTTTCTGTTTTGCATTGTGCTTTAATTCCTGATTTAACACTTTTCCATGTTCTACAGTACGTTCACCCTTTTCAATCATTTTCTCAAGAATGTCTTTGGTAACTTCTGCAGTTGTTGCTGCTGCACCTACACTTGCAAGAAATGCTTTTTTCATTCCATTTGTGAAATCCATATGTCATCATCCTTTCTATAATTTAGCATGATCATTTGTCACTTTTATTTTACCACTATAGATCTTCAAGGACAACCGTAAATGGTCCATCATTTATTAAAGCAACTTCCATATGTGCTCCAAAAATACCTGTCTGTACAACATCTATTTCTTTGTTGCATTCCTTAATGATATATTCATATAATTCTTCTGCTTTCTTTGGATCTCCTGCCTGTGTAAAACTTGGACGATTTCCTTTTCTGCAGCTTGCATAAAGCGTAAACTGAGATACTAACAACAATTCTCCATCCACATCTTTTAATGAACAATTTGTTTTTCCATTTTCATCTTCAAAAATACGAAGATTGATCATCTTACGAATATATTTATCGGCTTCTTCTTTTGTATCTTCCTGCCCTACACCGATCAAAACTAAATATCCTTTTTTTATCTTCCCTGTGTATTCATCATCTACTTTTACCGATGCTTCTTTTACTCTCTGAATTACAAATTTCATTGCTTTCCCTTCCTTTAAGGTATTATTTTCTTTAAATATTCCTACATAAAGAAAAAGATCAGAAATTAAAAATCTCTGATCTTTTATATCCTTATGTAAGATAAATAAATCCTAGTTGTTGATTAATTTATCTTCGTTGCTCCAGCTGTATAAGCTACGGATTTCTTTTCCGACAACTTCAGACTGATGTTCAGCAGCTAATTTTCTCATAGCTTTGAAGTGAACCTGAGATCCTGCATCAGACATATCCAATAAGAAGTCTTTAGCGAATGTTCCGTCCTGAATATCTGTAAGAACCTGTTTCATAGCTTTCTTAGTATCTTCTGTGATGATCTTAGGTCCTGTGATGTAATCACCATATTCAGCTGTGTTAGAGATAGAATATCTCATTCCTTCGAATCCTGACTGGTAGATTAAGTCTACGATCAGTTTCATTTCATGGATACACTCGAAGTAAGCGTTTCTTGGATCATATCCAGCTTCTACTAATGTTTCGAAACCAGCCTGCATTAATGCACAAACACCACCGCAAAGTACTGCCTGTTCTCCGAAAAGGTCTGTTTCTGTTTCTGTTCTGAATGTAGTTTCAAGAACACCAGCTCTTGCTCCACCAATTCCTAAAGAATAAGCAAGTGCTAAATCTAATGCTTTACCTGTAGCATCCTGTTCAACAGCTACTAAGCAAGGAGTTCCTTTTCCTGCCTGATATTCGCTTCTTACAGTATGTCCTGGAGCTTTAGGTGCGATCATAGTTACATCCACATCTTTTGGAGGTGTAATGCATCCGAAGTGGATATTGAAACCATGAGCGAACATTAACATATTTCCTGGCTCTAAGTTTGGTTCGATGCTTTCTTTGTATAATTTAGCCTGTTTTTCATCGTTGATCAGAATCATGATGATATCAGCTTTCTTAGCAGCTTCTGCAGATGTGTACACTTCAAATCCCTGTTCTTCTGCTCTCTTCCAAGATCTGCTTCCTTCATAAAGACCGATGATAACATTGCATCCAGACTCTTTTAAGTTAAGGGCATGTGCATGTCCCTGGCTTCCATAACCGATAATAGCGATGGTTTTTCCATCTAAAAGTGATAAGTTACAGTCTTCTTGATAATAAATCTTTGCCATTTTTCATTCCTCCATTTTTTTGGCTTTATAGTAAGGGTCCTGACCCGTTACTCTCATCAAAATATATTAGAGTTATCTTCTCCTCTTGATAAACCAGTGATTCCTGTTCTCACAATTTCGATCACTCCAAAATCACTGATCAGATTGATAAATGCTTCTATCTTATTCACATTCCCAGTTAACTCGATCATCAGATTATCCTTAGATACATCCACAACTTTCGCTCTGAAAATATCTGCAATCGTGATAACCTCCTGTTTCTCTGTCTTGTTTGCACGGATCTTTGCAAGGATCAATTCTCTGCAAACAGACTTACTGTTTTCCAGTTCAAAAATCTTCACAACATCTTCCAGTTTTGAAAGTTGATTCTTGATCTGTTTCAAGATCATATCATCACCGCTGACTGCGATCGTAATTCTTGAAAACTTCTGATCTTGTGTCGTACATGCTGTGATGCTGTCTATGTTATACCCTCTTCTTGTAAATAAACCAGAAATTCGGCTTAATACCCCGGGAGTATTCTCTACTAAAATAGAAAGAACGATCTGTCGCATATCTTTTATTTCCTTTCTTTGTCTTATTCTATCACCGTAATGGTATATTACAGGGTATTGGTAACTTTTTTTATTCTACCAATTATACAAATATGTGTCAAGAAAGAATATGATATGACAGTGATTCTACCTTGACACATTTTCATTTTAATTTATTTTTGTTTATTCTTCTTCAACAGAATCACCAGAAGGTGTTGATTCTGTCGCCGCAGCTGTCGTTGTATGATGTGCTGTGGTTGGTCTTGGTGCAGATGTCTGTGGCTGTGACGTTGTACTTTCTGTCACACGTTCTTCTGTACTTCTCGTAGTTGTAGACCTTGTACTATAAGTCGTATGGCTGCTGCTTGTTGTGCTGTAACTTTCCTGCTGATAGCTGCTTCTTGTACTAGATGTTGAATATGATGAACTACTGCTTGTTGAGTCAGATGATGATGTTCCGGAATATCCAAATGTCTCAACAGAAGATATTCCTCCATATTCTTTTGCCCAGTCTTTTTCACTGCCTTTGTCAAATAAGAAATAATTCATGGCTGCTTTATTAGCACTGAAGTTTATAAAGAATACGAACATATTGCTCTGTGCTCTTCCCATCTTATAAGTACCTTCTAATGGCACCCTCATCTGGTCGATTTCTGTCGTCCCCATCTGAACAACTTTCAATACCAGACTCTTCAGGTATTTTGCACTCATATCTGTTGACACATCGGCTAATGAATCTAACGCAATATCTGCAATCTTTGTTGGGCTCTGCTGAAATACTTTATTAAGTGCTGCTTGAAGTACTGCTCTTTGACGACCTGTTCTTCCAAAGTCTCCATCTCCGTATTTCTTAGAAACAACGTAACGAACCCTGGCATATCCTAATGCCTGATTTCCATTCAATGTCTGTTTCCCAACCTTCACATTACGGTATTTCTTCTTTGAAATGTAATTTGTTGTATTCAAGTATTTTGCTTCTTTTTCTTCCAGCGAAATTTCTACACCGCCAACTTTATTGATAACTTTCTCAAATGTTGAGAAATCAACAACACAATAATTGTCGATCTTAATCCCAAAGTTCTTAGCGATCGTCTGGTATAATAATTCTACACCACCAAATGCATAGGCTGCATTTAACTTGTTATGTCCATGTCCTGGAATCTCAACATACATATCTCTCATCAAAGAAGTGAGCTTTAATTCTTTTGTCTTAAAATTGACCGTTGCGATCATAATACTGTCAGATCTTCCGTGATCACCTTTGATTGCTCCATGATCAGATCCAACTAATAAGATATTAATAACATTCTTATTAAATGTCAGATTATCATCTACCTTTACGTCTGTCAGTGTACTTCCATTCTTATTATTCACTGCTGCTTCTAATCTTGCATCATAATATCCAAGCACTCCCCCTGCAGCAATTCCTATGATCAAAAACAGACTTAGGATAATTTTAAACTTCTTAATCTTCATTCGTGTCCTCCTCACAATTATCTGCTTATCATTGTAGATTATATCATATCATACAAAAAAACAGTAGGTGATTTTATTAAGTTTTTGTTAAGCTTTCCAATAAGTCTGATTCATCGTAAGCTTTAAAACCATCCATTTTGGCAGTTTTTTATAATTTCTTCCAAGTTTATATCCGATCAATTTAAATCCTGTATCAATCACATACTTTGGAATAAGATATATTTTCCCCTTTTTAAAAAGATGCTTGATCGTCGCGATAACCATTTTTACACCTTCCGATTCTGATCTCACTTTAAGAAACAATCCTCCATGATCTACTTGTGACACTGCAAGATCGAAATTCCTATGTAACTGTTGTATCGCCTTGTAATCATGCCAATGCCATACCCTTGCATCTGCCTGATAGGCAACTACCTTTCCATCTTCGATCATCTTTGAAGCCATGATCATGTCCTCGTTAAAAATTGTTTTATGCTCGAAGCCTCCCATTGCATCATACTCTGATCTTCGATAAGCACTGCATACATTTGAACAGAAAAATGTTTTGATCCCCAGAGTATCCAGATCCTCTTTTGTTTTAACTCTGCTTTCCAGAGGATAATTAAAGATTCTTGTATAATACTCAATATAATTTTTTTCAGGATCAGCCATCTGCCTTCCATAAGCAGCTGTTACTATTGGATCATCAAATGCTTTAATCAGATTTTCCACCATATATTTATCTTTTGGAATCGCATCATCTGTCATAAACATTAAAATGTCAGCTTCTTTGGCAAGCGATGCTCCATAATCTCTTGTTTTCCCATGATCAAATTCTTCTTTTTTAATATGATGAACTTCTACATTATCATATGGAGTGATCATTTCCTCGTCAAAAAATTCTGCCTCTGTGTTAACTAAAATAATGCGGTCTGGTTTTCTTGTCTGCAATGCAAGTCGTTTTAATGATTCCTGAAACTTATCTCCTGGCTTATATGTTGGTATGATCAAGTCAATTACCATGATTTTTCCTTTCTATCTTAGATCTATCTGCGGACTTTAGTTCCTTTGCTATCTCTTTTTGATAGTTTTAACCGATGAAATTCCAGTTCTTTTTCTTTATATACGATAGAACTGATATTCTGTGCTGCCATCACATAAATATTCGTTAGTGAATCATCTTTTGATAACTTCATTCCACGAACACCTAATGCACTCTTCTTCTTTTTTGGAATCTCGGAAAGCAAGAATTTTAAGAAAACTCCTTCTTTCGTCTGAAGGACTACTTTGTCTTCGGATCCTTCCATCCAGTCTATCGGAATCACTTCGATCAGCTCATCTTCCGATAATTTTGTTGCCTGCACAGTTCTCTTTGCTGCATTTAACAACTCTCCATCCATCACTTTTAACATACTTTTTGCTGTTGCAAATAAAAGTGATGAATGAATCATTGATTCTGCATCCAGCACCTGGATGATATATTCTTTTGTACTGTCATAATTACATAAATTATCAATTGGTACCCCTTTATCCCTGAATTTTCCGGCTGGAATATCCAGTACCTTGATCTGGTGCATCACACCGAGATTGGTAAAGATACAGATCTTATCTGTATTCATACAAGGCACAATAAACTTGTATTCTTTTAAGATATTTTCCTTATTTCTCTGATAAGTTGCCTTATCCATTGTCTTGGAATATCCAAAACGATCCATCACAAAATAAACCGTCTCTTCTTTGACTGGTGCAGCAACATAAACTGCCTCTTTTCCATCTTCGACCACAGTTCTTCTTTCGCGTCCAAATTCTTTTTTAATCTTATCTAATTCTTTACGAATCACGTTCTTTAAAGATTTCTCGTTATTTAAGACATCTTCATATTCTTCGATCTTTGCAAGAATCTCTTCATATTCTTCTTTTAACATCAAAATCTCTAATCCAATCAATCGGTATAATTTAAGATCAAGGATCGCACTTGCCTGTTTGTCTGTAAAAGAAAGCTTGGTTGCTTCAATCATAGAATCTGAAGACTTGAAATTAATATTTCCAACATCTCCTTTGGTAAGGCATGCCTTTACTTCCTTCTGACTCTTACTTCCACGAATGATTTCAATGATCAGATCGATCATATCACATGCTTTGATCAACCCTTCTTTAATTTCTCTTTGTTCATATAATTTTGATAGTAATGTTTTATATTTTCTTCTTGTTACTTCATAATAAAACTGCGTATGATTTTCAATGATTCCCTTAAGATCCAGTGTCTCCGGACGTCCATCAACGATCGCCAGCATATTCACACCAAATGTATCCTCAAGTTTTGTTTTCTTATATAAGAGATTTTTTAAGCGTTCAACATCTGCACCCTTTCGAAGTTCTAATACAATTCGGATTCCATCTTTAGAGGATTCATTGGAAATATCCAAAATATCTGTTGTCACTTTGTTCTCTATGAGTGCTACGGTATCTGATAAAAACTTGGAAATATTATTTCCGATCATTGTGTATGGAATTTCTGAAATTACCAGTTTATCTTTTTCCCCACGTTTCTTTGCTGGTTCAAAAGTTACTTTTCCTCTTAATTTTAATTTACCTGTTCCTGAAGAATAAATATTTAACAAATCTTTCTTATTGATCACAAGGCCGCCTGTTGGAAAATCCGGACCTTCTATATATTCCATGAGTTCTTCGTTTGTGATGCTTTCTTTTCGCATATATGCTTTCACTGCATCAACAACTTCCCCTAAATTATGTGGTGGAATACTCGTTGTCATACCAACAGCGATTCCATCTGCTCCATTTACCAATAAGTTTGGCACCTTAACTGGAAGTACTTCAGGTTCTTTTTCTGTTTCATCAAAGTTCGATACAAAATCAACTACATTTTTATCAAGGTCTGCAAGATATGCTTCCTGCGTGATCTTCTGAAGTCGTGCTTCTGTATATCGCATAGCCGCAGCGCCGTCTCCCTCTATGGAACCAAAGTTTCCATGTCCATCAACAAGAGGGACTCCTTTTTTGAAATCCTGAGACATAACAACTAGGGATTCGTAGATGGAACTGTCACCATGTGGATGATATTTACCCATGGTATCCCCGACGATTCTTGCAGATTTTCGATGTGGCCTGTCATAACGAAGTCCTAATTCATCCATGGAATATAAAACTCTTCTCTGTACTGGCTTTAATCCATCTCTGGCATCTGGAAGTGCTCTTGCACAAATAACACTCATCGCATAATCGATATATGATTTTTGCATAACCTCAGAAAATTCTGCTTTAATAATATGTTCTGACATTATCTATTGTTTCCTTTCTATTTATATATCTAACATCGCTTCATTTGCATTTTCATAAATGAACTGTCTGCGAGGTGGTACGTTGCTTCCCATCAGCATAGAAGTAACATCGGAGGCCATTCTAGCATCTTCGATCTCAATCTGTTTTAATGTACGACTTTCTGGATTCAGCGTTGTCTCCCATAACTGTTGCGCATCCATCTCTCCTAAACCTTTATAACGTTGTAAAGTAAAGTTTCCCTTATGTTCTGCGCGATATCTTGTCAGTGCTGCATCATCAAACAGATAAGTTTCTTCGCCCTTTTTTGGCATTGCTTTGTAAAGCGGCGGTGTTGCAAGAAATACATGTCCATGCGTGATCAATTCTGGCATAAAACGATAAAAGAACGTCAAAAGCAATGTTGCGATATGTGCACCATCCACATCAGCATCTGTCATAATAATGATCTTGTGATAACGAAGCTTACTGATATCAAAATCATTTCCATATCCTTCAGAAAAACCACATCCAAATGCATTGATCATCGTTTTAATTTCTGCATTCGCAAGAACTTTATCCATCGTAGCTTTCTCTACATTTAAGATTTTTCCTCGAATTGGAAGGATTGCCTGTGTCTTTCGGTTTCTTGCTGTTTTTGCAGAACCACCAGCAGAATCTCCCTCGACAATAAAAATCTCACAATCTTGTGCTTTACGACTTTCACAGTTCGCCAGTTTTCCGTTGCTGTCAATTGACAACTTCTGTTTTACCAGCATATTCGTCTTCGCTTTTTCTTCCGCTTTACGGATCTTCGCTGATTTTTCCGCACATGCCAGCACTTTTTTTAAAGTATCTAGATTCTTATCAAAATAAAGAACCAATTCTTCTCCCGCGATCTCTCCAACTGCTTTGGCTGCATCTGGATTATCCAGTTTCGTCTTCGTCTGTCCTTCAAATCTTGGTTCTGGATGTTTGACGGAAACGATCGCTGTCATACCATTTCTCACATCCGTTCCAGTAAAATTCGAATCTTTTTCTTTTAATACCCCGATCTCTCTGGCATATTGATTCATGATCGTAGTGAATTTCGTCTTAAACCCTGTGATATGTGTTCCACCTTCGATCGTATAAATGTTATTACAAAATCCCAGAATATTCTCCCCAAAATCCTCTGTATACTGAAATGCCACTTCTGCCTCAATTCCATCAATCATTCTTTTAAAATATACTGGTTCATGAAGCATTTGTTTTCCTTCATTTAATTTCTTTACATAAGCGCAGATTCCTTCTGGCTCATGATAATCAACTGTTGTTTCTTCACCTTCTCGTTCATTCACATAATGAATCGTAAGTTTTGGATTCAAATACGCAGTCTCATGCAAACGGTTTCTAACCATTGCTGCTTTAAAATATGTCTTATCAAAAATCTCTGGATCTGGTAAAAACTGGACGTTTGTTCCCGTATCTGATTTTCTACAGGTACCAATCACCTCAAGAGGTGTTATGATCTTTCCACGCTCATATCTCTGCTGATAAACCTTTCCTCCCTGTTTTACAGTTACCGTAAGCCAGGTTGAAAGGGCATTAACAACGGATGCACCAACTCCATGCAGTCCTCCAGAAATCTTATATCCTCCATCTCCAAACTTACCTCCTGCATGTAACATGGTAAATACCATCTCTACCGCTGTTTTTCCTGTTCTTTCATTAATTCCGACCGGAATTCCTCGTCCATTGTCCGTAATAGTTGCTGTTCCATCTTTATTTAAAGATACTGTGATCTCATCACAATATCCTGCCAGAAATTCATCGACCGAATTGTCTACTATCTCATATATTAAATGATTCAATCCCTTGGTAGATACACTTCCAATGTACATTCCAGGGCGTTTTCTAACAGCTTCTAGTCCTTCTAAAACCGAAATACTATTAGCATCATATGTCTTATTTGCCATAAATACGCAACTCTCCTTTTTCTCTTTCGGTTATCTAGTGTATCACACAATGATCTTCTTCGTCAATTGAGCTGTTTCTTATAGCCGTCATTCGACAGTAATTGACTTTACCTCCCAAAATCTCTATAATGAGATATGAATAAACTAGAAAGGAACAATAAGTATGAAACGTAGGATTTTCAAACAGTTCCTATCCGGTATATTAGGGATCATATTACTGCTATCCCTTGCTGGATGTGGACAGAGTACAAGTAACTCAAAACCTGATGACACCATGGAGGCATTCTATGATCTGATCATAAAACAAGATACAACATCGATGACAGATCTTGGAATTGATAATTCTGAAGCATCTGATACTTTAAAAACATATCAGACATCCATGATATCAACTCTTCAGAAGAGTTTTAAGAATGCAGGCGTTACGATCACTAAGAAACAAGCAAATGAGATCTATAAAGCGATCAGCAGCAAACTTTCTTCCTTAGACCACAAGATCACGGTAACAGGTCAAGATAAGAAAAATGCAACAGTTAAGGTATCTAGCCAATACATCAATTATCTGGACATTTTTAAACAAGCAAAACAGACTACTTTGGATGAATTAAAACCTCTTCACATTGAGAACTTATCCGATGCAAAGAAACAATTAGTATCCAATGTGATCGAAGCTTTCAATTCTACTGATGTATCCTCTGATATGCATACACAAACATTTAAATTAAAACTACAGAAGATCAAAAGCGGTAAAAATACCCTTCATATCTTCTTCCCGGACAATTATGAAGAAGTCGGATCTAAACTCATGAAAAATGCAACAAATCAATAAATATAAAAGGTTAGCAGTATGATCACACTGCTAACCTTTTTATATTGATCCTAATTACAATTCGTCTGCTTCCATCATCTGCCTGAGCAGTTCCCTTGCTTCTCTGCAGCGATTTTTAACACTTCGCTCTGTAATTCTAAATAAATCTGCAATTTCTTTACATTTCAATCCATAAACATATCGAAATAAAATCGTATCTCGATGTCTTCGTGGTAATGCCGCCAGATTCTGTTTTAAAGATTCCAGATCGATCATCTGCAGATAATTATCTCTAGGATCTTCAACAAAATCCCCTTCTGACCCGTCTTCATATGTAAGACTCTCATGTTCATTATTCTTTTCATTTTTCAACAATGTAAAGGATTCATTCTTTGTTATTGCCGTAAGAAAATAAAATACTTCTTCCTCTGGCACCTTCAAAATACTTTCCGGATATACCAATGCTTTTTCAAATACACTTTGCACCACGTCTTGTGCTAGATCATCGTCTTTCACATGATTCTTTGCAATACAAAATAACTTCCTTGAATATGCCTCATACAATTTCTCTATGTATTTGATCGTCTTTTTCCCTATTGGTTTTCTCTTTCGAATTCTCATAATATTTCACTTTCAATTTTCTTAAATTGTTTTTTTTCTGAACTATTATAAAGATATATTGTTCTATTACAAATGTTTGTATAATGATCTATCCAAATAATAGCTCTTCAAAAATGATTTCCATGTTTTCTTGCGAATATTCAATCTCTTTTGAGTAAATTCGAGCAATCTCCTGCGGTGTCTTCAAAATATGATTTCTCTTACAATATTCATTCATCTGTTCAATTATCAAACAGCTTAAAATTGCGAACTTAACTTTATCGATCAGATTATTATCTTCACAGGATTTCATAAAATAACGATAAATAAAATAACTCATCAAATGTTCCATATATGACTCATCGATTCCTTGTTCTTTGATCATGCATGGCATTGGTTCCATCTTGCAAAACATCTTCTGAATCTTTGGCTCCATAAAATCTAATTCCTGATATATAGATATCCAGTTTTTGATATATGTTTCTTCTCGCATTTGACTTAATATATGATTCTTCTTTATAGGATCATTTTTCCATGTATTCAGAATCTCACCCGTTTGGTTCAAATGATCCTGGATTCCCTGCACCACATCAAATATCTGTTCTATTCTTTGTTCCACTGGGTTTTCTTTCTTTTTCAGCAAATCCAATATCCATAATTGAATTTCTAAAACTGATTCATCAAAGTCATCCGTTGACTCTGTATTCGTTCCCTGAATCTGGCATAATCCAAATTCCTTTGTCTCAAACATCAGCCGTGTAGCTTCTTCGCATGCCATTCCAAGACCTGTCTGGCGAATATTTCCATATTCATTATGAAATCTCGGATGCTGTGTACATATCTCACACAAAGCGTCTTCTCCTAATTCAATATAAATATCACATAAATTTTTCTGATTCAAAAACACACAGCGGTCGCGATCATCAAGATGAAATGCTGGAGTACCTTCGTGATCAATGCCTTTCATCAGCCTGTCACGAAATTCTCCTTTAACATTCTGATATTTTTTATAGGACTTAGAATCGATCATGATCTCCCATCCAATGCAGCAACTATCTTTGCATTTATCTGCAATGCACTGAAAATCCTTATAATAATCAGGAATATATTCTTTCATCTTATCCTCCAAAATATTTTCATTCTTATGAAACTTTTATCTGATGTTCCAGCCGCATCCAATCTGCAACTGCTGCAATAAATTGTGAATTTGTCGGACGTTCCTGTCCTTCCATCACAAATGTTCCAAAAATCTCTTTTAAAAGTTCTTGATTTCCTTTGATCCATACAATATCGATCGCATGGCGGATCGCCCGTTCAACACTACTGGTCGTTGTTTTACATTTCTTTGCAATCTCAGGGTATAATAATTTTGTAATATAATTTATACGATTACAGTCTTCTATCGCCATTAGAATCGCATATTTCATATAACGGCACCCTTTAATATGTGCAGGCACCCCTAAATTCCTAACCAAAAAGCTAATCTGCCTTCGAACATCATTCGTTCCACACATGCTACACATTCTTTTTGATCGTCCATGCAATGCTTTCTCATTTTTTTGAATATCATTATTTACTGAACGTATCCGTATCATCTGTGAAATTCTCTCTGCAAGAATTCCTGCCTGAAACGGTTTCATCATACAATAATCAACTTTTAACCGTCTGATACACTCCATCAGATCTCTATTTTCGAGCATTGTTAATGCAATAAATGCTGGAATTTTATCTGGTTCTATCAATTCCCTGCATTTTTCGATTACACCAATTCCGTCAATCTCTGAAAGCATCAGATCAATAACTACAAGATCAGGTTTTAATTTTATAATATCATCCAATGTATCCACCCCATTATCTCTTACTGATATTACATTATATTTTCCTGATAATTCTTTCTTTAATTGTTCTGCCTCGTCCGGATAACTGTCTGCAATTAAAACTCTATGTCTTTCATCCATATTTTCTCCTTCAGACAATCTCCCTGTATTCGTCCATATGCATCTTATATTATCTCATCATCATCATCTTAAGATGCATTCATATGATAATCGAGTCTTAGTTTATCCGCGATCAATGCAATAAACTCTGAATTTGTCGGCTTTCCCTTTCCAGAACTTATCGTATAACCAAACATTTCTTCCAGCAATTCAACTTTTCCACGACTCCATGCCACCTCAATCGCATGTCGAATCGCTCTCTCTACGCTGCTTGATGTCGTTTTGTATTTTTTCGCAATTGTTGGATATAATAACTTTGTAATATAATTCATCATATTAATATCCTCGATTGCCATGATAATTCCCTCTCTAATATACTGATACCCCTTTATATGAGCCGGAATTCCAAGATCTCTTATGATCTTTGTCACATCCTGTTTCATATGAAATTCATGATCGATCACTGTTCTTTGATCATTTTTCTTAAAATTATTTTCTGTTTCTTTCTGAATGATTTTCTGATCCAATCCTTTGATTTTTGCAACTTGTTTGATCCTGCGGCACAGTACCTCATTCTTAAATGGTCTCATCATACAATAATCAATGTCCATATGATTGACGCATTCGATCAATTTCTCGGTACCGATCGATGTTAAAACAATAAATACTGGTAATTGTTCATATTCCATACATTCTCTGCATTTTTCGATCACCCCGACTCCATCGATATATGGCAGCATGATATCAATTAAGACAACTTCTGGTTTCTTTCTAATGATCTCATCAACTGCTTTCATTCCATCGAATACTGTTCCAACAATATCAAACTCTCTATTCAGTTCATTTTCTAACTCCTCTGCTTCTGATACGTCCCCATCCACAATTAAAATATTTAACTTCTTTTCCAACTTTTTCAACCTCCTGATCATGATTATGATGTCTTATGCTGTTATTTTTCCTCGATCAGTACTTCATCTCCATATTCCAGGCGTATTTTATCCGCGATCAATGCAATAAACTCTGAATTCGTAGGTTTTCCTTTTCCTGCATGAATCGTATAGCCAAACAATGCATCGATCGTGTCCATATTTCCTCTTCCCCAGGCAACCTCGATCACATGTCTGATCGCTCGTTCTACCCTGCTTGGTGTCGTATCAAACTTCTGTGCGATTGACGGATACAGCTGTTTTGTTATGGAATTTAAAATATCCATATCACAGACTGCCATCATGATCGAATCTCTTAAGTACTGATAACCTTTGATATGAGCCGGAACCCCGATCTCATGAATCATATTCGTTATGATGATCTCCAACTGGTTTTCTGTCAATCCATGAATCTTCTCTGGTACAGAAACGAATGGTCTTTCAGGAATCTGCTGTTTTATCTTTGCCTGCTTGATCTGCTTAATGATCGTTCTTAGATCAAACGGCTTTAAGATAAAATAAGATGCTCCTAATTCCATAGCCTCTTCGCAGACATTTTCCTGCCCCATTGCGGAGACCATAATAATGATCGGTCTTTTACTTAGATCTTCTGTTTGCAAACGTTCTAATACACCAATTCCATCGAGTTTCGGCATAATGATATCCAGTAATACAACATCCGGTTGTTTTTCCTTGATGATACGCAATGCTTCTTCTCCATCATCCGCACTTGCGATTACTTCAATATCACTTTCCTGCTCTAACAGTTCTGTCATCATCTCAACAGTTCTCTGGTTGTCATCTGCAATAGCCACATTAATCTTGTTCATCTTCAGTCCTCCCATTCTGTTTTTCTCTACAAATTAATTATATATTTGATTTAAGTTTACAAACAACCCATATTTCTTCGCAAGTTTTGGTTGATTTCCAAAGGATTCGACATAATTCGACAAAATTAATTCTATTTTTTAAAATCTATGTCATATTTCGCTGCGTAAATTGTTAAATATACAATTTCTCACTTCGATGATTCCATATGACATCCAGTAACTCTGTTGTTGTCACAACAATCTGATCTGCTTCGGCATGCATCAGCTCCTCTCTGTTCTCAAATCTGTACAATGTTCTAATGTTTGACAGATTATTTTCTTTCTTTCCTAGTATATCATGTCTTCGACTTCCTGTCATAAGAATTTGCAATTCCTTTTTATTTCACTTTACTTCCTGCATGATCTTTATAAACTTCAATCTTTTGATCGATCTGATCTTTCAATTCATCGACATGTGAAATTATGCCAACCAGCTTATTTCCTTCCAAAGACAGTGAATTTATGATCTGCATCGCCTTATTTAAAGAATCCGCATCTAAAGTACCAAATCCCTCATCAATAAAGATCGTATCAACCTGTATCCCGCCTTTTTTGTTCTGGATCACATCACTTAATCCTAACGCAAGAGATAATGCTGCTTTAAATGATTCTCCTCCAGATAATGATCTTACATTTCTTCTTTTTCCTGTCCATTCATCAAGAATCTCCAATTCCAGACCAGAAGATCCTTTGTTTATATCATTTTCTTCTTTTCGAAGCAGATAATATCTTTGTTCACTCATAACAGACAACCGTTCATTGGCTGCTGCCAAGATCAGATCAAAATATACTGACTGCACAAAACGTTCAAATGAAATCTTTGTCTTTCCTTTTTGTTCTCCATTTGCTGTATCTGACAGATCTTTTAACAGTGTATAGTTCATTTCTGCTTCTTTATACTCTTCCATCTTCTTGTCCATAAATCTTATCGATTGTTCGTTTACAGAGATATGTTGATTTAATTGTTCCAGATTCTGATTTTGCTTTTGTATTTCTTTTTTCATCTGATGAAGTTTTGTTTCAAATTTTCTAAAATCTGAAATTTCTTCATTCATCTCTTTGTGTTCTTCCAACTGTTTTGTAACACTCGAAAGTGTATTTTCTTTTTCTTCAATGGCCGCTTTGATATGAACTTCCTGTATTTCAACACTTTCTTTTTTCTTTTCTATTTCTTCTTTATTAAATTTCATCTGATCGATCTCATCAGATAATCGCTGCTGTTCTTCACTGGCATCTTTATATGTTTTATATTCAAGATTCTTACAGATTTCTTCTATTCTGGCCTCTGTCTGCTTATATAAACTATCTTTTTCATGTGATTTTCCGGCAATTTCCTGCAGTTTTTCCACATAGTTCAATTGTCTTTCTTTGGATTTTTCAACTTTTACTCTTTGTTCTGCTATCTTTTCTTTCTGTTTTTTGATTCTTTCAAATTCTTTTTTTACTTTTTTATATTGTCGTAAAGAGATTTCATAGATCTCGTCAAGCTTTTCAAACTCTTCTGATCTTTTCCCACTTTTTTTGCAAAGCTGTTCTTTACATATCTCAACAATACCTTTACTCTGTTTTACTTTCGCAAATGCAGTATTATATTGCCGATCGATCAATTCCGTTTCTTCACGAAGTGCACGAAGCATCTCCTGCGTAATATCACTTTCTTTAAAATCTGCTGTTTTTGGATGATGTAATGATCCACAAACCGGACATGGATGACCATCTATCAGATTTCTTGCCAGAAGTCCTGCTTGATTACAGTCATATCGATCCTGCCAGTCTGACAATCGATCTCTGTATTCTTTTCTTTGCATTCTGATCTTATCATAGACTTCTCCAACCTCTTCATAAATCCGAAGTTTCTCAAAATAAGCTTCTTTCTCCTTACACAATTCATGATTTTTTTCTGTCTGAACATGAAGTTTCAATTCTTCTTTTTGCAAATGATCGTATTGTGTTTCAATCTCATCTGCCTGTCTAAGAAATTCTAGTAGTTTTAATTCTCTTTGTCTTTCGTTCTCTTTTTTTTGCTCCGTTTCTTCCTGCTGTCTGATCGTACGTTCTTTCGCATTCTTTAAAGATTCCTTTTTTTTCTCTAATGCTTCCAGCTCTTTATATTGTTTTATCTGTTTTTGGAGTTCTTGAAACCTTAATTCATTTTTATGTAGTTTCGGCAGTTCCTTTTGGATATGATCATATTCTTTTTTGATCGCTCGCTGTTCTGCTTTATTTTCTTTTTCTTGTACTATAAGTTCTTTAATTTCTTCTTTTATATCTTTGATCTTCTGTCTCTTCTCCGTTATCTGTGAAAAAACAATCCGTTGCTTCTGATATAGTTCTTCTTGTGTTTCTTTTTGTTTCTGGAAATTCTCATATTCTTGTTGTTTTCGATACTGATATCTTTTTACTACATCCATAAATTCTACAATTTGATGTTTTTGTTTTAAATACCGTGTATATTCTTCATATTCTTCTGCATCTTTTGATACAAAAATGTTATCTTCCTGCTCTAACAAGGTATTCCCAAGATTCTCATATTCGTATTTACAAGAAAGATGTCTACGTTTGATCTTTTCCTGAAATTCATACAGATACCATGTTCCAAAAATCTTACGAAAGATTTCACTCCGTTCTTTTCCTTTCGCGTAAAGAAGTTTTAAAAATTCTCCTTGTGCGATCATTGAAATCTGCTGATACTGCATACGGTCCATTCCAAGAATTTCTTCCATCTGCGCGGTCACTTGCTGACTTCCTGTTGTTACAATCTCATCTTCTTGATATAATACTGCATACGGAGACTGTCGTGTCATTTTGTCTCCTCGTTTGCTCTTTCGCATATAGGATGGATTTCTTTCAATCTTGTACTGCTTTTTGCGATGCGAAAATAAGAATACCACTTTCGTCTCTGTCTCATCTTTGGCAAAATCACTTCTTAGCATATCCTGTTTTCGATAAGAACCACTTGGCTCACCGTATAAAGCAAAACAGATTCCATCAAAAATAGTCGTTTTCCCTGCACCTGTTTCTCCTGAGATCAAAAAAATCCCATCTTTAAATCTGGTAAAATCAATCACTGTTTCCTCTGCAAATGGTCCAAATGCAGATAATATTAATTTTTGCGGTCTCAACGAATCACCTCCTCAAAAATGGATATTGCCATCTGTGCTCTTTTTTCATCCAGATCAATATGATTTTGCATTTTATAAAACTGTTCAAATAATTCCATTGGATTTTGATCTGCGATCTGGTTTTCTTTCATCTGAATGGTTTCATATTGCATCATATGACGACGGTTTTTAAAGCTGATCTGCATAACATTCGGATAAACCGTACGTACTTTCCCGATCGCATCTAAAATCTGCTCCTCATCCGTCAGAATGACATGCATATAATCTTCTTCATTTCCAATTTCACATTTTCTTTTTAACAATGATTCTAACGAACATTCCATTTCCCTCATATCACGTAATGGTTTTAGCAAATGATGGGATAGGGAGATCTGCTTGTTTTTACTGATCGTAAGGATCGTCGCCTGTTTGTCTTTGCGAATTTCTGAAAAAGAATATTTTAAGATCGATCCAGCATACCTTACCATTTCACGTCCCATTGCCTGCGGCTTGTGGATATGTCCAAGTGCTACATAGTCAAATGCATCAAATAGACGGTAATCAATATTATCAATCCCTCCAAGGCTGCTTGTTTCTGAATCTGACAATTCTGGAGAATTCTTTCCAACCGTTACAAACTGATGCGCCAGCAGGATATTCGTCTCATCTTCGTTGATCTTCACTTGTTCCATTAGATGCTTGAAGCATTCTTCATAGGTTTCTGTCTGAATTTTTAATACATGATTGATATACGCTGGCTTTACAAATGGAAGCATATAAAAATTAATATTGTATCCATCTTCCTTGATCGTAATCTTTTCGATTTCCTGATTAAATTGTGATGCAATATATAAATTAGATCGTTTAAATAAGTTTCTTCCAAATGACAATCTTTCCGAAGAATCATGATTTCCACTGATCATCAATACTTTTACTTTAAGATCACTCAGTTCTTCTAAAAATTCATCCAGCAGATGAATCGCCTCGATCGTCGGTATTGCCTTATCATAGATATCCCCACATAATAAAATAACATCTATCTTTTCTTCTTTTACTAATGTAACGATCTGATCCAATATAAATTTCTGATCTTCAATCATGGATATCTCGTTCACTCTCTTTCCGAGATGCAGATCTCCAAGATGCAAAATCTTCATGTCTCTCACCCTCCCTTTTTTCTATTGTAGCAAACTTATATTTAAAAAACACCTTCCATTTCCCTTTGCTCTAATTTTCCATCTCATAGAGCATTGTTTCCATAAGAATAGCATACCCTTTCATCGGGTCATTTACAAAAACATGTGTAACAGCACCAATAAGTTTCCCATTCTGCAAGATTGGACTGCCACTCATTCCCTGTATGATCCCGTTGGTAAGTTTTAATAATTCTTTGTCTGTCACTTCAATCTCCATACTTTTTAACACATCCTTGTCGGATGGCACGATCTTATTGATCTGGATCTCATATTGTTTCATAGTACCGCTTACATTGGAGAGAATATAAGCTTTCCCTGGTTTGATATCTTGACGATATCCTATCTTGTATGCTTTTTGTTGTTTCTTTGGTATTGTTCCATAAATTCCTTTTTCCGTATTTTTTTTGATGGAACCTAAAATATTCTCTTCCTTGTATTCAATACTTCCAACAATCTCTCCCGGCGTTCCTGATTTTCCTTTTTTAATGGAATAAATCTGTGGATCCAGCAAAAGACCACCTTTGATCTTTAAAAGTGTGCCTGTATCCATATCATAAATACCGTGTCCCAACCCTCCAAATGACGTACCTTTTACATAAGTCATCGTACCGATTCCCTGCGTGTTATCCCTGATCCATGTTCCAATTTTATACATGTGATCCGTCTTTGAACGTTCTGGCTTGATCTTGATCTGCATCATCTTTGCCTTTCTTTGGACTGTTAATATCACAGATTCTCCTTGACCTTGATTGATTTTTTCGATGAATTGTTTTTTTGATACAATATCTTTTCCATCAATCTTTTTGATATAATCTCCACGATATAATTTATTTTTACTCGGTGCATATTCCATGCTGTTTTCTCCGGTAAACTGATCCGTATCAAGCACAAACAATCCATCTGTTTCTACATAGACACCGATCACTTCACCGCTTGGCGTGATCTTTTGGTCATCTACGACCTTCACTTTAATCTTCTTTAATGGAATCGCGCCAAATAAATTGGTTTTCATTTCATACTGACCCATGTGACATTGTTTGAATACAATGGGCTGATTTAATCGTATCGTTTGATGATCGATCGTTGCACTAACTGGTACATCATAACAAAGAGAGACTGTTTCGCTCTTGTTGATATGAATCGTATCTGGAAGTCTTGCATTGCAGTATTTTATATAAACTGCAGTTATTGCGATTAAATTGATCATAAAAAGTAGAATTAAAAATTTGCGGTAAGTGTATTTTTTCATATTTTTCCTCCTAAAAAAGGACATATCGTCATTGATATATCCTTTTTATTATATGAAGATTACCGCTTACATACTCAGTATAATTTTGTTTCATCTGCCAAAGATTTCATTTCTTTTGCATGTTCCATAGACGTTTCACTCCATTGATCCCCGCTGATCATTCTTGAAATCTCTTTTAACGATTCTGATTCATTTAATTTTCGGATCATTGTCTGCGTATTCTTCTGATCGGTTTGTTTTCTAATAAAGTAATGACTATCTGCCATCGCTGCGATCTGTGGAAGATGTGTGATCGCGATCACCTGATGATCCTTTGAGATCACTGCCATCTTTTTAGCTACACGATTGGCAGTTTCCCCACTGATCCCAGTATCAATTTCGTCAAAGATCAACGTATCTACTCCATCTGCCTGTGCTGCTACTGATTTGAGTGCAAGCATGATTCTTGATAATTCACCACCAGATGCTACTTCTTGTACCGGACGCATTGGAAGACCTGGATTGGTCGATATCATAAAACGGATCTGATCCATTCCATCTGCTGAAATCTGGTCTTTTTTCGTAACTTCGATTTCAAATCTGACATCTAAAAAGTTCAGATCTTCTAATGCTTTTGTGATATTGCTTCCAAGTGTCTTTGCTACCTTACATCTTTGTTCTGACAGATTCTTTGCTTCCTTAAGATATCGTTCCCTGATGCGTTCCTGTTCATTCTTTAATATTTCAATCTCATGTTCTGCATCACACAACATATTATATCGTTTTTCTGCCTTTTGTCCATATGCTGTAACATCTTCAATCGATGGACCATATTTGTCTTTTAAAGAATTAATGACATTCAGACGTTCTTCCACTTCCTGATACGTCTGCTCATCAAATTCCATATTCTCCATATATGTCGTCAATTCCTGATGAAAACCATTTAACAGATCTTCCACTGACAACAGTTGTTCATAAAATTCTGAGATCTGAGGATCTAAATGACTGATCTCCTGCATTCTTCTTATGCTTTCACTTAACTGATTGCCAATTGATGTTTCTTCCTCATATCCCGTCAACATATGTGCTGCCTGACAAGAAGTAATGATATCTCGGCTATGGACGATTTTTTGATATACCGTTTCTAATTCCTCATCTTCTCCTTTGACAAGATTGGCATTCTCAATCTCTGAAATCTCATGTTTTAAGAAGTCCATCTCTCTTAATCTTTGCTGGTCGTCTATTGATATTTCTTTTATCTTTGTTGAAATCTCGTGATATTCTCCTGCAAGATTTTTGCACTGTTCTAAGGAATATCTTGCATTTTCAGGTAAAAAATGATCCATCATACTTAAATGATTTTTCTCTTTTAACAGTACTTGATGTTCTTGCTGACCATGCAGATCAAATAAACGTCTGGAAACTTCTCTTAGCGTATTAAGTGTCACCGTACTATCATTAATCTTATTAATACTTCTCTTCTCGTTGATCACACGTTTGATGAAGATCTGACCGTCTTCTACTTCCAGATCCAGAGCTTCGATTTCTTTGATCAGCTTTTGATCTTCAATCCAAAAAAGCAGTTCAATAACTGCTTCTTTTGCTCCCGGTCGGATCATATCTTTTGATATTTTTTTCCCAAGCGCACTTTCTATAGAACCTATCAAGACAGATTTTCCTGCACCGGTTTCTCCAGTCAGTATATTCAAATGTTCATCAAATGTAATTTCTACTTCATCGATCAACGCAAGATTCTTTACATGTAAATTCTGAAGCATAGATTTCCTCTCTGTATATTTATTCTTTTAATTTTTTGATCATATGATCGATCTCAGCAATTGCAGTTCTTCCAATATTCTTATCTTTCATAACACACATGATCGTATCATCTCCCGCGATCGTACCAACCATTCCAATGATGTTTAAAGAATCAAGTGCAGCAGCAGACGCCATTGCCATTCCCGATACGGTTTTTACAACCAGCATATTCTCTGCTAGTTCCATGGAAATGATCGCTTCTGCTAATATCCTCTGATACTTTCTTGAAGTCTCATCTTCCTGATCGATCAGACAATAAATCTGCTTCCCATCTGCATCCGGTTTCTTGATCAATGCCAGTTCTCTGATATCTCTTGAAATCGTTGCCTGCGTTGTCTTAAAGCCAATCTGATTTAATCTTGACAGCAACTCTTCCTGTGTCTCAATTGGATATTGCTGAATCAATTCAATGATCGCTTCCTGCCTATTTTTCTTCATTCTGACCTCCAACTTTGATTCGAAGGATTCTGTAAAAGCTGTCTCCTTTCACTTTAATGATCCTTGCGATCTTCTTTGATTTACGCACCTGAAGAACATCTCCTGGCTGAAGTTTTCTCGCAACCTGACCGTCAAAGGTAACGTAGGCTTCCTCTAACTGAGATTCTCTCACGTTCTCAATATAAATATCAATCTCATCTTCTGGAGAAAGAACAAGACTGTTTGACTGCAGCGAATGTGGACAGATCGGAGTGATCAAAATAACATTTGCTTTTGGATTCACTACCGGCCCACCTGCTGATAAATTATATCCTGTAGATCCTGTCGGCGTCGAAACAATAATCCCATCTGCTTCATATACATCTAACAATTTGCCATTGACCATAATACGAAACGAGATGATTCTTGAAAAACCACTTCTTGCGATCACGACGTCATTGAGTGCTGGAAGATGATCTGTCTCATGATCCGCATGGATCACGCGCCCATCTAACATCATTCTCTCCTCGATCTGGAAAGTATCATTTAACAATCCGTCCAATCCGTCATAAAGTTTAGATAACTCAATCTCTGTTAAGAATCCTAAGGTACCGAGATTTACTCCAACCATCGGAATATCATGATCTACGATCAATCTTGCCGCATGAAGCATCGTCCCATCTCCACCTAAAACGATCACACACTCTGTGTCTTTTGTGATGCAGTTCATATCTTTTTGAACATGTCTTGTAAAATCACACATTCTCTGGCTGATTCCACCTTGTTTTTCAATATAATCCTGGATCTTTTTGGAAATACGCAGTCCTGGATCTTTTTTCTCGTTCGTTAAAATCAAAAAATTCTTCATGTTATTCCTTATTCTTTGCCAGATCCGCATGTGATGCATCCACCACTTCCTTGATCTGATCTGTCATTGTATGTCCATTCTCCATTGTCTCTGTTTTTCTCATATGTAATAAATACTCGATATTTCCCTCTGGACCTTTGATCGGAGAATAATCAAGGTGTAATAATTCAAACCCGTTCGTAGATGCGAAATCACAGATCTTCTCAATGACTTCTTCATGAACTTTTGGATCTCGTACAACACCTTTCTTTCCAACTTTTTCTCTTCCTGCTTCAAACTGCGGTTTGATCAGTGCAACAACTTCTCCTCCCGTATTCAAAATTCGATATACCGCTGGAAGAATCTTTGTCAGTGAAATAAAAGAAACATCAATAGATACAAACGATGCCTTTTCATCGATATCGTCTTCCGTCATATAACGCATATTCGTACGTTCCATACAAACAACTCTCTCATCGTTTCTTAGTTTCCAGTCCAACTGTCCATGCCCGACATCAACTGAATATACTTTCACTGCACCATTTTGCAACATACAGTCTGTAAATCCACCTGTAGATGCTCCAACATCCATGCAGACTTTGTCTTTTAATACAATATCAAAGTTCTTCATAGCCTTCTCAAGCTTTAATCCACCTCGACTGACATATTTTAAAGTTTTTCCCTTTACAATGATCTCCTGCTTTTCATCAAAAGTTGATCCTGCTTTATCCTCTCTCTGTCCATCTACAAAAACGATTCCTGACATAATGATCGCTTTTGCTTTTTCTCTGGAAGACGCAAGCCCTTTCTTGACAAGCAGTACATCTAAACGTTCTTTCTTCATTTTTCTATTCCTTCATCCATTGTCTGATGGAGTCTGCAATACTTTCTCCATCAATCTTCAACATTCTTCTTAACTCACTTACAGAACCATGTTCCACAAACTGGTCATCTATTCCAAGGCATCTGACTTCACCTTTGTAATCATGCTCACTCAGAAATTCATTCACCATCATTCCAAATCCACCGTTTAATACGCCTTCTTCTGCGATCATGATCTTATCATAGGTCTGTGACAGTTTCATGATCAACTCCTGATCAAATGGTTTGATATATCTTGGATTAACTAAACCAATCTCATATCCTTCTTCTTTAAGGATCTTTTCCGCCTTATCTGCCTCTTCAAAGATATTTCCAACTGCAATGATCACAGCTTCCTTTCCTTCTTTAAGTATCTGGCCTTTTCCATAGTGTAACTCTTCAAATTGATCTTCATACAAAGAGCTTGCTTCTCCTCTGGAATATTTGATCGCGGTTGGTCCTTTTGCATGATGGAGCGTATGTTTTAGCATCTCAGATAATTCCCTTCCATTGATCGGAGCCATCACCGTCACATTTGGAATGATAGATAAATACGGAATATCAAAAATACCTTGATGAGTTTCTCCATCCGCTCCAACAAGTCCTGAGCGGTCCAATCCAAATATAACTGGATAATTCCCGATTGCCACATCATGTAAGATCTGATCAAAACCTCTTTGTAGAAATGTTGAATACACTGCAAATACAGGCTTTAGACCTCTTGATGCCATTCCGGCACAAAATGTAACTGCATGTTGTTCGGCAATCCCTACATCAAAGAAACGATCTGGAAAATGATTTTTAAACTTTCCAAGACCTGTTCCATCCGGCATTGCGGCAGTTACCGCAACAATCTTCTTATCTTTCTTCGCCTCTTTGATCAGTGTATCTGAAAATACCGCTGTGTTCGATGGATTGTCCGATTTCTTTAAAACTTCCCCTGTCTTTAAGGAAAATGGACTGATTCCGTGAAATTTGGCTGGATTCTGCTCCGCAGGACGATATCCTTTTCCTTTCTTCGTTACCACGTGAATAATGATCGGCTCATCTAATTGTTTCGCTCTATTTAACGTGTCTACCATCAAGGGAACATTATGCCCGTCAATAGGTCCAATATACGTGATCCCCATATCTTCAAAATACATTCCCGGAACAAATAATTGTTTGATCGAATCTTTTGATTTCTTAAGAATTGTTGTTAATTCCTTCCCGATTCCCGGAATTCTTAATAAGGATTGTTCCACATTTCCTTTAAATTCCACATATTCTTTTCTTGTTCGTACTTTATTCAAATACGCAGACATTCCACCGACATTCTCCGCAATAGACATCTTGTTATCGTTCAGGATAATGATCAGATTCTTCTTCTCCTTGCGTAGTCTTGCCATATTATTTAATGCTTCATATGCCATTCCGCCAGACAACGCACCATCTCCGATTACCGCAACAATCGTCTCATCCGTATGATTGATATCTCTTGCTGTAACCATCCCAAGCGCTGCTGATAACGACATGGAGCTGTGTCCACTGTGAAACGCATCACAATCGCTTTCTTTTCTCTTCGGGAATCCACTCATCCCATGAAATTGCCTCAGATTCTCAAATCCATTCTTTCTTCCTGTTAAGATCTTGTGCACATAAGACTGATGTCCTACATCAAAGATCAGCTGGTCTTTTGGAAAATCCAAAACAAGATGCAGCGCCATCGTTAGTTCTACAATTCCAAGATTCGATGCCAGATGCCCCCCTGTGCGACTGACATTTCTTAATAGAAAACGACGTATATCTTTCGCCAGAAGTTTATAGTCCTCTGGCTGAATCTGTTTAATATCATTCGGATCATTAATATACTCTAGCATAATGCTCCCTCTTCCTCTCTGCCTTAGTGTGTTCGATGGATCAAAAATCTTGTAAGATTTGTAAGATAACAATCTCCCTTATCATATTTTTCTAAAATATCAATTGCTTTCTTTGAAATATCTTCTACATCTCTTTGTGAACGTTCTAATCCTTTTAATGTCACATAAGTTGTTTTGTGATTCTTTTCATCACTTCCAACTGGTTTCCCAATCTCTTCTTCATCTCCTGTAAGATCCAGAATATCGTCTTGAATCTGAAACGCAAGTCCGATATATTCTCCACATTCTTCCATCTTCAGAACATCTTCTTTGGATGCTCCTGCAAGAACTGCTCCGATCATCATACATGCTTCGATCAATGCAGACGTCTTATTCTTATGAATAAATAAAATCTGCTCCATACTAAGCGGTGTACCTTCCAGTTCAACATCTGCAACCTGCCCACCGATCATTCCATAGATTCCAGGTTTGCTGGCGAGAATCTTGATCGCTTCAACTACATTCATGATCTGGTCTTTCTCCGCAAGATCAAATGCTTTCGTTGCAACTTCATACGCATAATTAAGAAGTGCATCTCCTGCAAGGATCGCCATATCTTCTCCATAAACGATATGACATGTTTTCTGACCTCTTCTGTAATCATCATTGTCAAGTGCTGGAAGATCATCATGAATCAGAGAATACGTATGGATCATTTCAATCGCTGCCATAAATGGCTTTACAATATCTCCCTTTCCGCCAAACATCTGATATGTCTCGTTGATCAGCATTGGACGAAGACGCTTTCCTCCCGCCTTAACGGTTGTGTTCATTGCAGTTAAAACTGTTTTTTGTAACCCTTCCTGTGCTGGCAGATATTCATCTAAAATAATTTCGATCTGTGCAACCTTTTGTTTCATCTCATCCTTAAAGTTCATGTTCTTCCCCATTCTCTTCTAATACGATCAATTCTTTTTCTACTTTATCCAGAGAATCCTTACACTGTTTCACAAGATTTACTCCTTCAGTATATAGTTTGACAGCCTCTGGAAGTTTGATTTCTTCACTGGAAAGCTTTGTAAGAATTTCATCTAACTGATGAAAACCCTGATCAATATCAAATTTCTTCTTTGCCATAATAAACTTCCTCTTTCTTACTTCCCTTTTTCATCCATTGTTCTGATCTGTTTTGCCATTGCAAGGATCGTTCCATCTGAAATCGTTAAGGAAATCTGATCTCCCTCTTTCACTTTGTGAACGCTTGTAACTGGCTCACCATTCTGATCTTCTAAATATCCAAATCCATTGATCAATTTCGCTGTTGGTGATAACCCATGAAGTTCTTTTGCGTACAATTCCAGTTTGTGCTTATACCCTGTCATCTTATTCTTCATCACTTGCTGAATCTGTTCTTCTAATTCTGACAAACGCATCTTCTGTTCCTGAAGTTGAAATCGTGGATCGTAATTTGCAATGGTGATCTGATACTTCTGCAATTTCATCTGATAACGCCGGATGATCTGTTTTAACAACGCAGCCATTGTATATTCTCTGTTTGCGATTCCTTCCATCACTTCTGTGATATCTGGAACTGCAAGTTCACAGGCTGCTGTCGGTGTTGCCGCGCGAAGATCTGCCGCATAATCCGCAATGGTAGTATCCACCTCATGCCCTGTTCCAGAAATGATCGGTGTCTTTGCTTCGTAGATCGCTCTTGCGACATTCTCTTCATTAAATGCCCACAAGTCCTCGATCGAGCCACCACCTCTTCCGATGATAATGGTATCAACTCCATACTGGTCCAGAGTGCGAATTCCAGATACGATCGTATCAGATGCACCTTCTCCCTGTACTTTAGCAGGATATAATACTAACTGTACATACGGATTCCTGCGCTTTGCTGTACTAATGATATCATGAATTGCTGCTCCTGTTCTTGCCGTTACCACACCGATCTTCTTTGGATTCTTTGGAATCGGCTTCTTGATCTCGTGGTCAAACAATCCTTCTTCATAAAGCTTCTGTTTTAACATCTCATATGCAACATATAATTCTCCGATTCCATTTAAACGAATCTCCTGTGCATATAGCTGATAACTTCCGCCACGCTCATAGACACTGACATTTCCATCCACAATGACTTCCTGTCCATCTTCTAATTCAAACTGCAATCCATTATATCTTGCACTCGCAAACATCACACAAGAAATCTGGCTTTCTTCATCTTTCAATGAAAAATAAATATGCCCAGAAGAATGATACTTACAGTTTGACACCTGTCCCTTGATTGAAATCCTCCTTAAGGCATAATCACTTTGAAACATTCGTTTGATATAAGTATTAATCTGTGTTACAGAAAAAACTTTACTCTTCATCCATATCCTGTCCAATCTTACTTAAGACACCATTGATAAATGGTGCTGCCTTTTCATTGCAGTATTTCTTTGCAAGTTCTACTGCCTCATTGATCGCTACTTTTCTTGGCACCTGTTCATCTAATAAGATTTCATAGGTTGCAAGTCTTAAAATAGATAATTCAGCTTTTCCAAGTCTCTCTAAATTCCATGCATTCGTATGTGCAGAAATCTGTTCATCGATTTCATCTAAATGTTCGATCAGATTCTCTGTTTTCTCTGTAATTTCTTTCTGTGTCTTCTCATTGATATTTTCATGTCCATGAAAATATAATTCAACCTGATCTTCAAATTCTTCTTTCTCACAAAATTCTACACAAAATAAAATTCTGAAAATATGTTCTCTTACCTCACTTCTTTTCATTAGGGTTCCTTTCTGCGATACAAAGACGGAACTGTGATCAGTCCCGTCTGACTTTGCTTTATATTCTTTCTTACTCTTCTTCTGCTGCAACGCCTGTGACACGGACGTTAACTTCTCTGACCTTTAATCCTGTCATGTTCTCGATTGCTGCTTTCACACGATCTTGAACTTTCTTAGAAATCTCTGGAATACTAACTCCATAGTCAAGTTCTAATGCAAGATTGACTCTTACATGATGATTCTCTACGACAACTTTGACTCCCTTGGACAGATTATTCACTCCAAGTTTACTTACCAGTTCATTCGTGATATTCCCACACATTCTGGCAACTCCTGTCACTTCAGTTGCTGCGATTCCTGCGATCACTGCAATCACATCATCTGCAATTTTCACTTCCCCGAGCACTCCCTGCTCGCTTATCTGGTAACTACTTTTATTCTCCATAGTAAAAGCCTCCTGTATTTCTGCATACTGATATGATTTATTATACCAAAGATGAATATGTTATTCAAACTATTTTATAACATTCTTTTTGATCTTATCTCTTTAAAATGTTAAGAATAATTGATTTTCTTCCATATTTGTAAGATAATACTTTTGGCAGATATCCTTTGCGAATCTGACCTTTTATTAAAGGAGATCATATAATATGAAAAAATTAACAAGACAGGAGAAACATGAACAGTGTATGCGTGAGATCCGTGGAACATTGATCGTTGTATTGATCTGCTGTGCTTGGCATATTGCCAGTGCGTTTTTGTTAAATGGTACTGGTCTTTATTTTCTAGGTATGCCCGCATGGTTTAGTGTGTCAACATTCGGAACGATCATACTTTCTTTGATCGGTGTCTGGTACCTATTAAAACATGTATTTATTAATTTTGAATATGACGATGAAGAGGAGGGAGAAGAATAAATGTCAGCAAATCAGAAAATCATTCTTGCAATTTTTATTGTTTACCTTGCCTTAAATGCTGCGATCGGTATCATTTTCAGTAACCGTCAGAATAAAAAACAGCATACATCCTCCGAGAAAAAATTCTTCATCGGTGGAAGAAATATGAACGGACTTCTTCTGGCAATGACAACCATGGCAACTTATACTTCTGTAAGTTCCTTTATTTCTGGTCCAGGAGCTGCTGGTCTTACTTATGGATATGCACAGGCATGGATCGCTACAGTTCAAGTTCCGATCACATTTCTGGTACTAGGTGTCCTTGGTAACAAACTTGCTTTAGTTTCCAGAAGAACTGGTGCCGTTACTGTTGTAGGTTATTTAAAGGCTCGTTATAAAAGTGATGTTTTAGTTATTGTAACCAGCTTACTTATGGTTGCCTTCTTCATGGCACAGATGATTGGACAATTTACTGGCGGAGCAACTTTGATCTCTTCTATCACTGGACTTGATCATGTTGTTTCTTTATTGATCTTTGGAGCAGTTGTTATCATTTATACATCTTTTGGTGGTTTCAGTGCTGTTGCGATCACAGATACGATTCAGGGAATTATCATGTGTGTCGGTACATTTTTACTTTTATTCTTTGTATTAAAAGCTGGCGGCGGACTTGCTGGTATTGATACCGGACTGGCACAGAATCTGCCTGGAGTATATGATGATCTATTTTCAAAGTACAGTCCCGGTACGCTACTTAGTTTCTGGATTCTTGTAGGATTTGGTACACTTGGACTTCCTCAGACAGCCGTTCGTTCTATGGGATTTAAAAATACAAAGAGTCTTCATTCTGCGATGTGGATCGGTGCTGTTACCTGCAGTTTTATCATCGTTGGTATGCATATGGCTGGTACATGGGCCGGTGCACTGGTAGATACTAAGAACCTTCCGACGTCTGATTACTTTATCCCATACATCGTTCAGAAGATCATGCCCGTCGGACTTGCAGGAACTTTCCTAGCTGCTCCTATGGCTGCTGTTATGTCTACCGCTGATTCTCTTTTGATCCTTGCTTCTGCAGCGATCGTGAAAGATCTATGGCGTAACTATGTTGTCAAAGATGATCCTGTGAAAATTCAGTCTTATAACAAAAATGTTGGGAAAATGAGCACGCTCGTTACGTTCGCATTTGGTGTGATCGTTATCTTACTTACGATCAATCCACCTGATATCATTTTCTTTCTGAATCTATTTGCCTTAGGTGGTCTGGAATGCAGTTTTTTCTGGCCTTTGGTCGGAGGATTGTTCTGGAAGAAAGGAACAAAACAAGCAGCAGTCTTTAGTTCTCTCGGTGCTGCGATCACTTATGTATTTTGTTATTATAACGTGCAGATTGCTGGAATCAATGCTGTTGTATGGGGACTTCTTGCTGGTGGAATCTTATATTTTGTGATAGGAAATATCACTTGTAAAAATGGTCTTGACGAAGATATCATCAAAAATTGTTTCTAAATTTTAAAGCATAGAAATATCTTAAAAGCAATACACATTAAAAATCCCCCATGTATGATATATGAAACTTCTTATTAATATCATACATGAGGGATTTTATTATTTTCACCCTTATTGCAATATATAATTCTCCAACATACTTTCCTGATTGTCTACTGTTTCTTTCTTTTTCTTTCGATATGCAGATGGTGTTTCTTGATATGTTTCTTTAAATAATTTATTAAATGCTGCAACTGAAGCAAATCCATTATTCATCGCAATCTTAATTACCGGAATGTCCGTGTACATTAAATATTCCATCGCATGAGTTATTATTTTCTGTCTTTATTTTAGCTTGAAAGAAGCAACACTCGTAATGATTCACTGAAATCATTACTAATTAACAATTACTTTCTTAATCTCTGACCACGTACTATATTTATTCTTTCTATTGATTCTCTTATAAGCACGTATCCGAATATAAAGTGTTTTTTTGTTTTTTAATTTTTTATTTTTAATAACTATTTTCTTGGAATTTGTCTGTACAACCTTTGTCCAAATAGCACCCTTATTCTTCTTAGCTTTCTTTTTGGATGAATATATTTTTATTTGATAACCAGTTACCTTAGGTACTGCTTTTGATAATATTATTGTTAAGGACTTTGAGGATTTTTTCTTTTTCGCACTTTTAATTTTTGCTTTACTAATGGTTATATTTTCTTTTTTGCTGTTATTTGTTTTATGTCCTTGTGATAAATCAGACTTGTTATTACTATTATTAACATTTCCATTTGTTATTGCTCCAGTTGGTTCCTTTTCTGGTTCCTTTTCTGGCTGATCATCTGTCTGATCTAAAGTTTTTACTACTATTATTTTGCATGTAGCTGTTATATTTCCATTTTCACTTGTAGCTGTTATATCAGCTGTTCCTAACGAATGGGCTGTAATCTCACCACATTCATTTACAGTAGCCACTTCTTTGTTATTACTTGCAAAATAAATTCTTTTATTCTTTATATTATCCGGGCTTACTTTGGCAATCAACTTACTCGTTGTACCAAGCAAAACTTTTTCTGATGTTTTATCTAATTTTATAGATTGTGGTACTTTCTCCTCTTCTGATCCAATATAAGCTTTTTCATACACTGTTCTATAAGAATAACTTGTTTCATTCCCATTTGCATCTGTAAGATGATCATATGTTATTTGATAAACTCCTCCTATTTTAAAAACAATAGAATCATCGCTATAGGAAATAAGATCCCCACTTCTTTCATAATTATAAGCTTGATTTTCTAAAAGATTATTCGGATCAATCTTCCATTTCTTATTGCTATTGAGACATTCAATCGTTATTGTAGTATCAGCTGTCGGTTTTAACTTATTATAAAACTGACATGTCCACATTCCTGATGGCGAAAATCCACTTTCTGAAATAGTAATTCCTTTTGGTGGCCATGCAACAACATCTACATTAGAGCTCTGCGTTCCTGACAATTTATGACATGCTTGTTGCAACGTATTTCCTACTCCAATATATTTCCATTCAGGATTTAACAGATTATATCTATGACCTCTATTATAATATTGTCCTGTCCCTTGACTATCATCTAATGCACTACTAATACTGTCTATGATACTCGTACTTATTATTCCACATGAGTATAAATTTTCTCCATTGCCACTTTGACATTTTGAATAATATTCATCGCTTAATCCCTCTACCTTTGGTGGATTATGAGGTGATGAATTTTTTATATTATTTTTTGCCAAATATACCGTGTACGTAGATTTGCACTGTGCATCCATAGACAATTGTTCTGAATATTCCAATGGATTTAGTCCAGCTCCCACACGAATTGCATTTAAATAATCAACTGCTCCTTTTGCAACTTCTTTACTTAACTTTCCACCTTCTATATTCTTAATTGAATCGTAAGAAGGTTTAATCTCATAATATGATTTCATAGAATTAACTGTGTTTACTGAGTTTGTATAATATTTTCTGGAATTTTCCAATAACTCTTTTTCTCTTTCTGTATATGCAACAGACTTCCAATCTGCCAATAATTCTTTATTTACAAACCCCTCCATAATCCAATAATCATCATTTTCTTCTCCTGTTGGATAATACATAAAGCCTATTGCATTTCCTTTTGGGCACTCGTAATTTCTAGCATTTTCCGCAAATTCCAATGGATTAGGGTAAAAATATTCCAGAAATGTGGCTTTTCTTCCAGTCATTAACTGATAACAAGAACTTTGATTTGTGCTCTTACAATAATCATATAGATCGCTATGATTATCTGCCAGCTGTGCACCTATATTAAACAATTTTTCATCAAAATATGTTGCAGTTTTATATCCATATAAATAATAAATATCAAAAACATCGCATTTAAGCGGTTTGTTGAATATTTTAATATATGTAAACTATCTCTAAATCACTGTATTTAGTAACAAATTAGTAACAGAATAATTCTATATTTTTACCGTCTTTACAATAAACTTTTTTTGGGCTTATTGTCAAATGTTTCTTTAAACTTTTTTGGTTTATTTTTGCAATAAAAAAGACCAGGGATTTCTCCCTGGTTAGATTAAAATTTAAGGTATTTTGTAGCAACGTATCCAGTTGTATTTTTATACTTAATTTTCGTCCATGTACTGCTTTTTTTCAGTACTTCAACTTTAGATTTCTTTGGTACTCTTCCAAGCACTGCTGCTGTCGAAGATGCAGACTTTCTGATTGTCAACGGATCATGCTTAGTATTAACTTTTGCGTAGACTTTTTTCACAGCTTTCTTCTTAGCTTTCGTCGCTGTCAAGAATAGTTTTCTTTCTGCTTTTCTTCTTCTTGTCAATCCTCTGTAGACTTTCCCACCAGCTTTGTTGTATTCTAAAATCTTAGCTGCAATCGTGGCTCTAGATCTAGTTCCATTAGCTGTAAGCTCATCAATGCTGCCAATGTTATATGCGAAAGATACCAAGGCATCAATTTCGTTCTGATTCCAATTATACTTTTTATCATATTTCATGACTTTTTTCAGATATTTGCTATTCAGTGATCTTTCAAGCCAGTTATCCGCTGTCTTTTCAGAGATCACGAGTCCAGCTTTTATCGTTGCTCCTGTGATAGATTTATCTGCATTAGTAATTCCATAGCCGATCGTCCAGGTGCCGACCTCATCTCGATAAGCTTTTTTATAAAGTCCTTCAAATTTTTTCACAAGCTTGATGCATTTATTTGTTACGTGTGCCATTCCGATCACTCTCCTTTTCTCTCTTCTTCTCTTTCTTCTAAAATTGAAGCATTTAATTTACCATCATCGAGTAGATCTTTAATACCGTCAAACCACAGTTGCACAGCTTCTTTTAACATATTATCGGTCACAAAGATCTGTACTGGCTTCGGTAATAACGATCTTGCCAGCTGTATTACGTAATCAAACTTAGCTTGCCCTTGTCCAGATTCTTTGAATCGTTCCTCTGATTCCACGAACAGCTCATAGACATATAGTCTGATTCCTTCCAATCCTTTTTTCTGCACATATTCAAGCAGTTTCTTAATTAAAAAAACAGCAATCAAAATTGTGATCACTGCTAAAAACAACAACTTATTCTGTTCAAATAATTCTTTCATAACGTCTTTCTCCTTTATTTTATAATCCAACTTCTTTAAGTACGAACCCGAGCACTGCCCCGACAACTGCTGTTAGGACATACATAGAAATGCTTCTCCACTTCTCTCCGTCTCGGTTTTCCAGCTCTTCAAGCCGCTTACTCTGTTCTGTTTGATTAACGAGCATATGTTCCATGTTAATTGCAAGTTTTTGTACAGATAACGTAAGATCATTGATCTGTCTTACTGTCACTTCTAATGCTTCAATTCTTTTGTTTTGTCGGGTTTGCTCATGATCAACATCACTTGCAAATGCATTATGTTCATTTCGACTTATGTATTCATCCGCCATAACGCTCCCTTCCGTCATTCAACTACTTCTGCATCGTCATTATCCTCATATTCACAGTCTTCTTCATTTAGCTCCTGATCTTTTGTTGCTTCCTCATACTCTTCGTAAGAAACCGGAGTATCTTTTACAAGATGGCATTTTGAACAACTCTCAGTGTAAACATAACCTTTCTCTGTATCATATGCATAAGAACCATCTGTCCAATTATGATCGCATTGATCCATTTTCTCGTCATCGATTTCTTCTTCATCTTCTGAATCAATTTCCTCTTCCTGGTCTTCGATCTCTTCTGAATCATCCTTTTCCTGATCTGTATCGGATTCTTCGGATGTCTCTTCCTCGATCGCTGCCTTTTTGGATTCTGTCGTTGTTTCCGTGGTCGTTTTTTCTTTTGCTGTTGTAGTTACCTCTTTTTCCTCTGTTGTTGTAGGCTCTGTTTTCGCTGATTTTCTTGCTTTTGCTGGTGCTGCAAATGCATATGTTGCTGCCAGTACTGCACAGATTACTACTGTAATTGCTACGATAATTCCTTTTTTCATTGTCTGCTCCTTTCTGGATTACAATTGTTGCATAAAAATAAGACCTGATAAGGTCTTGCTCTAATTCTCATATTTATTTATCTCCTTCCTTGACTTTATTGTAAAAAATTGCTATAATTTTAAGGAAGTTTTTTTCATACTTGATGTATAAACCCCTATACTTATACATCGATTTTCTTCAAAAGGACGTTTTTTTTGAACGTCTTTTTTTTGTTGTTTTTAATTCTGAAATATGTTAATCTTGCAATAAGGATATATATATATTCCTTAATATTTCACAAGTGCCTCTATGTATGCTTTCGAATTCTCAACATAGAGGCAATTTTAGTTTTCTTTTTAACTTCATCTTTAGTCGGTTAATTGCGTAGGGTCTCCCTTAATGTCCATCAGATCGTTGTACTGATCTTCCGTAATTCTTCCAACTGCAAAAAATACATCAATCTTATTTTTAAGATCATCTGTAAGTCCATTTCTTTCTTTTAATTTTAATAGTGTTTTGTATAACATTTTACATTACCTCCAATTCCGTTAATGCTACTGCATATTCGCTGTTGACATATGCTTCTGCTGATTGTATATCAATGTCATAGATGTAGTCACGGTTGTCGCTTAGTTGCTTCTTCACGTAGTTCCAACCGTTAGCCATTGAGATAGGGTAATTGAATGTAGTGCAGCCGTCTAGTTGGTCGGATGTGATGAATATGTTGGTTACGGGATGCTTGGTCTTGAGCGCTTGCAAGGATTGGATTTGCTCGGATGTTAAATCTTCTTCTATTGGTGTAGCAAGCTCGTATATTATTTCTGCGCTTAATCTAGTATATTGTTCTAATGTTGCGTATCCGTCCAATCTCATTCTTAGGCTATTAGAGCCATCGCTAGAAATTCCAATTTGACTATTGCTTGTCGTGATTGAATTAAACTGTGCTAAATTACATAGTACAAATACTTCATTAATTGTCTTTGGCTTCGCACTAGGAAGATTGTAGGTGTAGAATTGACTACTACTACTACTACTACTTAACCTACCATTTTTGCTTAAAGGTTCTCTCTTAACACATCTCACAACTTTTCCACGCTCTACATCTATATAATCGCTTACATACTGTTGTCCATCAATTGTGACGTTGCCACCACTTGAAACTGGGATGGCGTTGAGAGTGCAGGGGAGCTGGACGGATTGATCGGTGTATGGCTCGTAAGAGGTGGCTTCCGAACCTTTTTCGATTTGAATTGTATCGTATACACCAGACGGGGCTGACACTCTAATATATTCCGTACCTATTACATTAAATGTATTTATGCTATATTTGTTTCCGTCTGAAGGAATGATATTTTTTATCCACTTTTTTCTAACATCATAAAGTCCAATTCTATATGCATAACTGTCTTTCATTGCCGAACTAAAATTGCGTGCTATAACAGTAATATCTTTTCCACTTTTTTTTATAAAATCTGTTACGGCGACACTTGCTTTTGGAGTTTTTGTTATTGATCCATTAGTGTTATTTATATATCCTTTTAGTATTGGATTCCACAGGTTCTTCCCACAAACCTTCACCTTCGGATTCACAACGCTCTTAATCTCCTGTGGATAATCTGGTGATGGGGATGGGATGCCACCTGTGTAAGGCTCGTATATTGGCTCACTGCCAACTCCTAAGCATATTTTAGATAAATCAAAGCTTTCGTTTATAAGATTCTGTACATATTTCGCATCAATTGTTAAAGACCGTTTCGCTAAAGTAGTACCGGCATCAATTCCAAGCCACGTACTTTTTGTTTTGTCTTCGTTGAAGAATTTAAGATTACCACCATTACTCAGAGTTCCGTCTGTAGTCAAAAATACAGACGAACCTTTGGGAATAGAAACTTCTACATATTCACTTTGTTTAGTATCTGGTGGGAGCAAATTTATACCTTTATACTGTTTCTGCTCGCTCTTCCCATATATCATCATATCTTGAATCTTTCCACTATCAGAATCAGTAATATGAGTTTCGCCTTGATTTGATGCATAGAACTTTGTAATTTTGTTTGATACAGATTCCTTTAGCAAACCAATGTCATTCATATTTTTCTGGATCTGTGAGACATTTTCGCCCTTTGCAGCTTCTTCGATGCCTGCTTTAATGCTATCAATATCAGCTTTACTCTGTGCTGCATTTTGTGCGGCTGTCTCTGCGGCTGTCTTACTTTCACTTGCGTTCTGTGCCGCTGTTTCCGCTGCACTCTTAGCTGTTTCTGCCGCTTCTTTGTATGTATTTGCAAGATCTCGACTTGCTGCTGCGTTCTGTTCGCTTATCTGTGCTGCGGATCTGGATGCCTCTGCCTGTTGTGCTGCCTGTTGTGCTTCCGTATTTGCATCTGATGCATTTTGCGCTACTTGCTGTGTGTCCTGTCGCATTTGCTCCACATCTGCCTGTGCAGATTCAACCTCTTGCTTGCATAGCTCAACTGCTGCCCTGCTTGTCTCAACTTGCTTTGCCTTTTCAATTACATCTGCATATTTATCCAGATATTCCTTTGTTACATTCCCTGGTAGCGCAACTGTTTGCCAAACATCTGTATTTTTACCTGGTGTCGGAGCGGTTCCTGTTATCTTTGTTCCAAGTGCCGCGATGCACAGATATGATCCGCCCTGATATTCTACAAGATCTAAATACTCATATGCTGTTGCATTATCATATGTTCCTTTTGGATTCGGAGATACATTCCCAAGATCTGTTTCCATATAATTATTTGTGCTTTCCATTGTTTCTCCTTTCTTACATCGTTAATCTGTATTTTAATTTGCTGCCTACGCGGTAAAATCTTACCTTATCAACATTTGGATCGGAATACATTTTCAGCCTACCTGCCACGACTTTGAATGCTGCAAAGTTTACATTTCCGATTTCGCCTTTAAGATCATCTCGATTTTCTTTTATGTAGCGATCAATCTCTTCTTTTCCTTCCTTGACCTTGCCCTGAATCTTTTCTGCTTCGTCTTTTGCTTGTTTTGCATAATATTTTGCATTATCTTCATCACGATCAGCATATTCGACATGTCCATGTGCCCATGCTTCCGCTTCTTTTTTGCTTTGCAAGGCTACTTCTGCCGAGTTGTTAACCTCTGTGATCGCCTGTCGAAACAATTCCGCATCCTCTGGCTTTTCAAAGCCTTCCGGTTTTGGTCGAGATTTTACCGACATTGATATCTTGTATTCTGTCTGTCCAGATTCAGAATCCGCAAGATAAATAAATACATAAATCTTATAGTCCATTGTTGTAGCATCGTTTTCTAGCATGCTGTCTGGTATTACAACATCTGTCACTCCATCTTTCGTTGTTCCAATTCTTGTAACAGATTCTCCACCTTTTTCTTGCAGCGAAAAATGAATCTCTACAGCAGTCGGCAATTTAATTCCTTGCAGTCTAAGAATTTGTCCATAATCGTACTGCCACAGACCAGCTGCTGTTGTGTAAGTATTTAACACATTTGCTATAACCATATATGTCCCTCCTTACGCTTCGTCGGTAAATATCAATAGCACCACTAGTGTATTTGCATAACTACCACTGTCGTCATGCGCAGAACCATCTGCATTATATGCTCTTATCGTTACCGTGCCATATGTGTCGCTAGATTTTAATGTGTCAGGACTCGCTGAGATCATAACTCCTTTTTCTTCTGCGTATCCAAACACGCTTGTTGCACTGTATTCCCATTTACCGCCAAGAGCTTCTATTTTATCTTTTATATTATTCGTTGTTGCTTTTCCGCTTGAATCTGTTTTTACCAGCTCTTTCGCAAAAAACATCCTCTTATGCTTCCCTGATGTCATCTGTATTTCGCTAATATGATTAACTGTATCTATTTTTGATAGTTTTTCCTTTAGTGAACTAATGTCGTTCATATTTTGCTGTATCTGCGTTACATTTTCTCCCTTGGCCGCTTCCTCGATATCAGACTTAATATTGTCAATGTCTGTCTTGCTTTGTGCCGCTTGTTGTGCTGCCGTCTCTGCAGCTGTCTTACTTTGTTCTGCTTCTTGTGCTGATGTTTCAGCAGCTTCCGTATAGCTATTTAATTTTTTCTTTAAATCATCAATCTTATCAAATGATTGCAAGTCTTCACGATTTGTTTCAGCTACACCTATAAGTTCACTAAGTGTAATATCAGCACCGTCTGATCGCCTAATTAATATTCGATATTTATAATTTGCCGTAGTTTTTTCGATAGTTAGGTTTTGATACCAACTATTTTCGTTCCACAAGTCGCTTCTATATTTTCCAGCTAACCAATGTGCAACATTCCATTGGTAACCTTTAGGTAATTTGATTGTAATATCTTCTGTTGCATTAACATCGATAATTGATCGTAATATTTTATTAGAGGATTCTTCTTCCCCTGTATCTTTATTTATCGTTCCCAACGCAAACAAATTCATATCCACATACGTAGTTCTTAGACTTTTTTTAATTCTAGATGTATCACTCTTTAGTGAACCAATCTGCTGCCTAACTGCTTCTCCTGCACTCTCATATGTAGTACCATCAGTACCTACTCTTACATCTTTTAATTCGGCTGAACTTATATCTGTCGCAATGTCTTCATATGCTATTGTTACAACTGCCATAAAAACATACTGCCCAACGACACTACTTGATCCCGAGTACACAGTTATAACATATTCATCGTTTGTTGACTCTACATTATAACTTGATGGGATGCCTTTACCATTTATTGCTACTCCATCTAATGCTTTAGCAATAACATTAGCATTTATAACTGTGGGTGATTTATCCTTTATGCTTTTCAGTGTTTCATTGTCTTTACTGCTAATTTTAAATGTAAGGTCGCTGGCGCTGTTGTTTCTAATAGTTGCCGAATGTACTGTTACTAGTTTTGTTGTATTTACAGTACCTGTTAGTATAGTATCGATTCTTCCATTTATTGTATTGATATTAGAATCTAACTGTTTTTGCATATTTTTGTTTTCTTCGATTACTCCTGCAACAGACTCAGGATGCCCAGTCGCATCTTTATAACATTGCTCAATGCTGTCGTGGATGCTTTGCCTTACATCTCGTCCGAGCTTCTTGTGTAACAAATTATCCAGTAATTCCTGTATTTTCGCCATTATTGCTTACCTCCTGCATCTGAATTGTTTTAACTGTTCCTGTTTTATCACAAAAATAAAGAACTCCATTCTCAACATATAATTTTCCATCTGATTCTTCTGGATAATTATCTGTAGAATGAAATTCTATTGTTTTCCCTACTTGCATTGTTCCCTCATCATTGGATATATAAGGGACATTTCCATACTTACTACCTACTGTTCTATTTCCAATGCTTTCTTTTATTTCTTCTGCTGTTTTTGTTGCATTTTTTGCTGCATCAGCTGCAGCTGTTGCGTTTTTTTCTGCAACTGCTGCCTTTGCTACTACTCCGTTTGCTGTCGCTTCGACATTTTTTATCCCACTATTGTACGTGTTTTGATTTTCTACTAACGTTTTCAACGTTGATCCCAATGTTACCTTGCAATCATCCACCACCTTTAAATTCTTGCTTATCTTACTTACCTGCATGTATGAATTTATTCCATGTGGCTTGGATATAACTGGAATCTTGTCTCCTATATCTATTTTCTTAACATCGTATCCCAGATCTTTTAAATCTATGGCTGTTAATTCTATTGTGATCGACAAATTAACCAGATCCTTTATATCTTCTTTTGCCTTTTCCAATAACTGCAATGGACTTTCTAAATCTGAATATGACACTGTTCCAAAGATTTTTCCAAAATTTTCAACTGCTACCTGATCATAAATATAATCTACATCATTGTTTACACTTGCAATCGTTATTGGCTTTCCTGTTGCACTGTTTGTAGCTCCAAGTGGGATAATACATGTTTTTATATCATCCGCTTTTATATATTGTGTAATGTCTAATATGTTTTTGCCAAACGAAACAGGCTGCCCTTCTGCATCATCATATTCTTGTAAATAATCTATGTAATATCCATCTTCTTCTTTTCTTGTTCTGATATATCCGGCATATACATTTATTAATTTTTCGGCGATCGCTGTTCTTGTATCTTTATAATCACTTTCATCATATCGCGTCTTATCTCCAGTTACTGTTATCTTTCCAATTTTAAATTGTTTTTCTTCTTCCACCTGTCCATTGTGATTTTCAATATATAGCCTAAAGAGTTGCTCTGGTGTATATTCTCCTTTGTATGGACGTTGGACAGAATCGAGTAAATATGCCATATTTCCTTCACATGTTATTGTTTTCTCTCCTTCAAAATCAATCTCTTCATTTAGCACGCGAGAACAAAATATCTCTTTCTCATTCCCTTGTGTATCAAAATCTATTATTTTGATCACTGTTTTTAATTTTTTAAATGAATCATAAAACTGATTATCTGAATAGATTACAAATGAGAATGATCCATTTTTATTTAGCTCTGTATCAAGCTTAGGATCCGCGATCTGCCGTGTTTTATCCCATGGATGATACAAATACTTATCTCCAATTTTAACCTTATACATAATACTACAAGCTACCTCCACGATAATCTACCGAAACTATTCCATTTCCTTTGAATACAAGAACATTATCTCCTTCTCCTAATAGCAGATCTGGAGACTGACTTTTTCCTTTTGGCAGATTATACGTTGTGCCATTATAACTTACTGTCATTTCCTCGCTGCACTCAAAGACCGGTATCACTCTCATTGCTCTTCCTGGTATAACGAGCTCTAACGTTCCATTTACCTGTAGATTTCCATATTCTCTTATGATTCCTGTTTCAAAATCAAATTCATCCCATAACCAATCCTCTAATGATGAATTTAGTTCTAACTTATAAGGATCACGATTTATTGTAATCTCAACGCTGCTGTAGTGTTTATTTATCTTTTCTGTACTAACAGAAATTCTACCTTCATAGTAAAATGAATCATTTCCAAGCACCACTTTCATACGTTTGCCATGCAACTTATTTTGCAACTCACTTGCACGTGCTAACCATAGATCATAACTGCCATCTTTAAAATCAAATGTCAGTTTCATGCTTGCATTTTTATAAGTCGGAAACCCTGTGAGGGCATCCGTAAGATCTAAGTCTCCGTTACGCCCTGGTATTTCCTTAAATTTCTCATCTACTTCGGCAGATCCTGGATCAATTGATAACGCCTGCAATCCAAAATCTTCATACATACTGTAATCGCCTATTTTTACATCGAACATTATCAATTTCTCCTTTCTGCTCTTGTCTGTTCTTCTCCAAGATTTCTGTTCACGTATGGTGTTATTTGCTTTCCAACAGTCTTTCCGTCAAGATCAACAGTTGTATGAATCTCTGCGTTCACTTCAACTGGTTTATTATCCTGCACGATCACAACAGGTTTGTCCCCTCCTGGTCCGTTATAATTTGGTGTATCCGGCTTTGGATATTCTACAGATTCTACTTTTTTACGCATTGCTGCAATTGATACATCTATATCTTTTTCTATTTTTGTTGTTGCTTCTGGCATGTACTTAGTAAACGCTGCTGCAAGTCCGAAAGGCATGTATTTACCAACCTTATCTCTAGCAACTCTTGATGGAGAGTTAATCTTTAATTTCTTTCTCATACTTTTTATAAGCTGATCACACATAGAATTTACAACTTTGGTCATTCCTTTTGTCTGGGACTTCATCCCTGAAATGAACCCTTTCATCGTATTCTGACCAATCTGATTTATTTTTTTACTCAGATCATTTAGTCTTCCTGTCAGTTCAGTCTCATAAGTGTTCTCCAAATTATTAAGATCACTTTGAAAGAAATCATTTCCAAAAGATTCTGACCCGTTGTAAATCTCATTCCATTTATTTATGTAGTCTTGATATTTATCCGGATCAAGTGACTGCAAATATTCCATATAATCATTTGCACTTGCGACATCCATTCCAAGAATCTGCTGCATAAGAGTATCTGGGATTTTACCTTTTAATGCTTTGATGCGATTCTGATAATTTTTGATTGCTTCTAAATCTCCATCCAGATCATATAATGATCCTGTACTTCTCAGTTTTGAGATCATGTCACTTCTTTGCTGGATCAATGAGTTATATTTTTCCTGATAAGCCGCAGATAACTCTTCTATCTCTTTTTCTGCTTGCGAAATGATCTGCTGCCCTTGCTGTTTAACTGCATTACTATAAGCTGTGATCATAGATTTTCCAAGCTGTGAATACGTATCTGCCACTGCTTTTTTCTTATCTTTAACTTGTTTTAACTGCTTTTCTAAAGATTTTGTGCTTTTTTTCTCTTTTTTAGCTTTCTTGATCTTTTTGTTTAGATCTTTTATTTTTTTATCATATTGATCCGTGTCCTTATTCTTTCCAGATTTGATCTCCTTGTTGATCAGATTCTTTCCAGCTGTTGTCGCTTTTGAAACTTGAGTATCTATTGCAGACGACAAACCGTCTGTAAATGTCTTTCCTATGTCTTCAAAATTTCCTTTTTTGCTTGCGTTCTTTGCAGATGATACTGCTGTGTTACACAAGCTTTCCATCGTCTTTTTAAGATTCTTTTGCTCTGTATCAATTCCGGCTATGATACCAGTTACAATATGTTTTCCAACTTCTTTTTTAAATACTCTAGAAGGTGATTTAATTCCTAATGCTTTCTTAGCCGCCTTTAAGGCACTACTTGCAAGTCCTTGCATTTTGCTTAACAAAGATCCCGCCATCGCACCAACACCGCCAATGATACCTTTTACGATGTTTGATCCAACGCTTCCCCAGTTAATTCCTTTGAATGCACTTACGGCTTTTGTTCCCAGACTCTTAGCAGCACTTCCCATTCTGCCTAATAAACTAAGTAGTCCAGATATAAGTTTTGATATAACAGTCTTTCCTAAGCTAAGCCAATTTACATTAGATATTGTTGTAAAAATCTTCTGTCCGATTGATCGTGCAACACTTCCTGCACTTCCGCCCATTCCTCTGATTCCAGAAACTAACTTCTGAATCAGCATTTTGCCAAGATTTACCCAATCGGTTTTTACCAACTGATTCCAGATAAACTTAACTATGTTCTGTGCAGCTGATATTACACTGCCCCCTGAACTTTTTAAGCCACTTGCTAACGTTTTTATGATATTAGCTCCTGCACTAAGCAAGTTAATATGCATAAATACATTGTAAATAGCAAGTACGATCTGCGGTAAAGCAGCAATCAACTGCGGAATAGCCTGAACAATTCCAATAACAAGATTTGCAATGATTTTTACACCTGCAGCAATCAATTGCAGCAATCCTGTGTCTATCGCTGCACAAAATGAATTTATGATCTGTGGCACATACTCAATCAATAAAGGGATCGAATTGATCAGTCCTTGTGCTAATGAAGTGATCATCTGGATTCCAACAGTAATCAACTGTGGCAATGCAGAAATTAAGCCAAGGGCAAATTGAGCTAAGGCTTCAATTGCTTTAGGTATAAGTTCTGGTGCTGCTTGTGATATTGCGTTTCCTATCTGCGTTATGATCTGCACTCCATAACTGATCATCTGTGGCAATGCCTGCATGATTCCAGACCCAAGTGCAAGTATTGCCGTTCCTGCTGCAGTAATAAGTTGAGGTGATGCAGAGCTTATTGAACCTGCCAACGACATAATAACCTGACCACCTACAGATAAGAAATCAGGTATCCCTTCTGTTATACCTAAGAGAATGTTGGTGATCATTTCGGCTCCAACCTGAACACCTTGTTGCATCTCACTTTTCATATCATCCCATAATGTACTAAAAAGTTCCGGGATTGTAGCTGCCAAACGTGGAATGATCTCTCCAAGATTCTTTCCGATGTTCTCCATCATTACTGCTATGGAATCTGCAAGTTCTTCCGCTGATCCTGAACCATTTAAGAAATTATCATATGCAGCCTTTGCACTGTTCATTGATCCCTCAATCGTTGTTGCTGCTTCCTTAGATGTCGTTCCTGTAATACCTAACTCTTTTTGAATGATATGGATCGCATTATATACATCTGCAAGATTGTTGATATCATACTTAACACCTGATATCTTGGATGCATCCGCAAGCAATCTTTCCATTTCTGTCTTGGTTCCGCCATATCCAAGTTTTAAGTTATCCAACATTGTATAGTTCTGCTTCGCAAATCCCTGATAAGCGTTTTGGATATCCACCATATTGGTTCCCATCTTATTCGCATTATCAGACATATCAATCATAGCCATATCAGCTACTTTTGCCGCTTTATCAGTATTCTTTGCACAGCTCTGTAATAACGATGCAGAGAAACTTGTTACATTCTGCATATACTCATTTGCGGACATTCCAGCAGTCTTATAAGCTTTGTTTGCATTAGCTATGACTGTTTTAGAACTTTTCTTAAATAAAGTCTCAACACCACCAACATTCTGTTCTAGTTTTGATACAGAATCTAATGATTGTTTTGTCATAGCACCCAAGGCAGCACCCACACCAGCAACTGCTCCTGCTGTTATAGCAAGACCTTTCTTTGCAGCACTGCTTATCTTGGACACTCCGGCATTAAATCCGGATTCATCAATTTTTGTATCAAATTTTAAAGAGCCATCGTAACCCATGTATATTCTCCTTTCGAATATGCACGGCTCAATGGCTCACTTATGCACTAATTTTTAATTTTTATTTCTACCTCGTTCCCACATTTTTTACATTTTAAGAACACATTATTGCTTTGAGCTGTGTTGTCATAGATCAGCAGATGTGCACCGCAATGTGGGCATGAATACCATTTTCTTTCAAATGGGATATCTTTTATCTTCATAATCATTAAAACATCATATTTCCAAAAGCATCTCCGATCTCCTCACTTGTGACCTCATAGTCAATGATCGCTATCTGCTTTTGAATCTTCCTGATCCTTTCTCTTTCTTCTTTATCTTTTATCTGGTTAAGATCAATACTTCTATAACCCATTCTTTTCTTTAGCTCACAATCTTCATTCATGCCATCAATCAGCATCTGGAACTTCCACCAGTGCATATATGGTATTTCTGTCAGATCGATACCATAACACTCCAAAAATCCGGATATGATATATGGTGCATCCTGATTGTATGAGATCACTTGGTTATGTTTCGTATCTTCTTCGTTGTTATCTTCTTCTCCCTCTGATACCTTCGTTTCCTTGTAATTTATTACAAAATCCGTCAATGCCTGCAAACATCCCTCAAAGTCAGGACCGGGATCATCAAGAAACCAACATGCAAGCAATTGCTTCTTCTCTACTTCCCCAACATCTTCATCCTTCAGCAGATCCATGAGTTTTATATACTCACGAAAATCTGTTACAATTCTGACCTTCTTTTCATTTACAATCACATAATCAGGAAACGGCTCGTATAAAGGATTCATCGGTTTTTACCACCGTTATATGTGTTAAAATTCTTTTTCCTTTTCTTCCTTCTCTGTTCCCTGTTCTGATCTCTGTTTGGCATATATTTACCGCTTAACTGTAATCTTCTTGCATTTGCTTTTTTAACGGCTACCTGCATAAATCCAAGGAACGAATCCCAAACTTCATCACAGTTTCTCATATTTTTCTTTCCACTAAAGATTTTTTCTCCTGTACCTTCTCCGAAAATACGATCAAATGCATTGTAATAAATCTCGCAGTATCTTTTGATAAATTCTGGCATTTTTCCTGTCTTATCAATGTTTCTTCCATCTTCATCCATCTGTTCAAATGTTTTCATCGTTTTTTCAAACACGTCTGCATCTTCCAGATCTAATTCTAATTCAAGACCGTTGATCTTCCAAATTCTTTCGTTCTTATTCTGGCTCATGGCTCAATCTCCTTTTTGTTTTCAATATCTTCTTCTGCTGCCTGTTCAATGTCGACAGCTACATTAGGGTGTAGCTGTCTCACTGAATGTACAAGTCTTTCCGTCTGCGGATACTTTCGCATATCCCTTTACAATATCGTCCTTCACAGAAAAACTTCCTGAATACTGTAATGCATCTGTTCCATCTCCAGAACTGTCTGGAAGAATGGAATATGTTCTCTTTCGTGCTACAAACTCATCATCTTTCGTTGTTTCTCCCTTATCAAATAAATCAACTACAACGATATCTCTCATTTCTCCAGTTAACTCATCATCCTGAACTTTTGCAAGATCTTTAAGAACTGCGTCATTTTTATGATGATCGAATCCATATTCTAAGGTTGTTCCGTATCCTGTTACGTCAGAATCCTGACTATCTTTGTCAACATAATGTCGTTCGTACGTGATCGGGTTCTTCCCATCTGTCAATGCTGTAAAATGTTCCATTCTGTTGTAAGTGGTAACTTCTCCATCACTCACTGGAACACCATAGAACGCAACCCTCTGGCTACGTCTTACTAATTTAGCTTTTTCCATTTGTCTTATACCTCCTGTATATAAAGAAGGCGGCATTCTATACGATACTGGGCATGTTCACCCTCTGCATCATATAGATAGCCGCTGTTTAGTGTTTGTAATTCATATGGATGCTGTTTCTCATTTTTGAGTTCCGGCATCTCTCCTTTATCTGTCTGCTGTTCCATCCATTCTTCAAACGCCTGATAGAATCCGCTGTTTTCAATATTGATCCTTGCATCTTCGTCATACTGCTCCTTACTTGTGAAAGCAAATTGAAACTGTTTCTTTTTACCACCATCAACGTATTTTTGCAGTACCGGATCGCACGGAAGCGGATCGACAGAATAGCTCATATCTTCCGACAAGTGATCCACGTTTACCCTGTAGTCATCCAGGAACGGACAGGTTAATATGAACGATCGGATGGAATCAATTATATTAGCTTCCTGCATATTTTTGTGCTCCTTTCAAGATGCTGTCTCTATGTCGGTTCTTCATGCGTTCAAACCAACGTGACTTTTCTTTATGCTCATAATACTGTCTGCGTGCATATGGCGTGATCTGGTTGATCTCTCCTGATCCGATTATTGTTCCCAGTGTCGCAGACTTGATCAAAGCTCCTGATAGCCTTGGTGTCTCCGGATTCATCCTTCTGATACATTCTGAATCGACAAACTCCTGGGCTTTTCCAAAGCTCGCACTCTTTTGTCCAGAAAATCCATGATTCCATTCCATCTTAGCTGTCACGGATCCGTTTGCTGTTTTTGCTGTGTAAATACTGCCTCTTGGTGTTTTGATCACAATATTTCTTTTTTGTGCCATTTACACACCACCTACCTTTATGTGTGGATTTGCACCAAATGTGTTGTAATTTGCAGATGTGACTTTACAGCATTCTGTTCCTTTCAGGTCCTTAGCTGTTGTCATATCAATATCGCATATTCCTTTTACAAGATAATCATCTTTTTTTATGCTGATCGTTGTATCAGGTATTCTGATCACAAACGTATCTGCTCTTTTCAGTCCTTCGGATGTGATTGCAGACGATTCTGATTCATGCCACCATGCATCCTTGACATATGTTCTTTTCCAGATATCTAATCGCTTTTCACTGTCATATTGACGGCTATAGACTGTTACAGCACTGTTTGTTACCATTGCAAAACCTCACTTCTCTCGACAGCCATCCTGTTGGCAATAAATACATTTTTACTGCTTCATATGCTTTTTTCTGCATCAATTCCTCTAATGTCTGACCATCTGTCTGTTCATTCACATAGGTAACACTATAACCATCGGTTGATTCAGATTTAATCTGCATACCATTAGATTCCTGTTTCTTTCTGTAAGATGCATATACCTCTGCACCTGCACATACAGCATCTTTTATCATATCAAGATCTGATGCAAAGATATCTCCACGGATGTAGGTCAGATTACGAATATACGCTTCTGACCATCGTTCCGCTTTGATAAATTCTTCTTCCGGAAGTGATCCAGCATACTGATCTATATAATACGAATATGTTACATACATAGATCACACCTTCCTTCTTTTATTCTCCTACTTTAAGGATTGAGAATGGACATCTCTTTGTTTTATCGGTCTTCAGAGCATTGATTGGATTTGGAATTTCCCATCCTAATCTCATAACTGCACGAAGCGCTACCATGTCATTCTGCATTAAGTTATATGCGATCGTTCCATCTGTATTCTGCACAACACCTTCTGTGAACAGTTTAAACGTGATATCCTGACGAATTGAATAAACCAGCTGACTAAAATCTCCAGAGATCATTAATGCCTTCGATTTATCAAAAGCTCCATTGTTTGGGAAATTCATCGGAGATCCGTCTAAACTATAAGATGTTGCTCCCTGCATATCTGATTTAAAAATCGGATTTCCATCTGCATCTTTTAACCCTCTTAATTTTGCTCTCATAGAGATATCCGCCATATGGCCGTTTACAAAATATCCACTGTCTTCAACTTTGGCGATCACACCTTCTTCTGCCATGATCTTATCATACAGATTGTCGCTTGCTCCAAGTGTTACAACAGATTGCGCTTTTGTTGCTGTTGTAACTACTCCATCTCTCCATGTCGATGGCTTGTCCACATCGAACAAGATCGCACCATCAATTACTTTACCGAAAGCTTCTGTAACTCTTGGCTTAACTTCTGCCCAGATATCATACTCTGCATCATCTAATACAGCTTCTGGAATAGGCACAATCACCGCAATTTCTTCTGCTGTGATAAATTTCTTATCCCATGCCTGTTTAGTAGTTTTCTTCTGCCCGGTATCACCATTTACAAAATAAGCAATTGGTAACATATCCAGTACTGGCATTTTGTACTGTCTACTTGTCATATTAGCTAATTTGCGCCCTCTTGAAAGCACTGCTGACTGTGTGATTGTTCCCTGAATAATCTCATTTGCTTCCTGCGTTGGAATCAAAGACTCTGCTCCACTGCGATCGATCACATTTGCATCTATATCGAATAATCTTAAGTTCATTCGTTCCTTAAACATTTCATACCTCCATTATCTTCTTGCTGCAGATCGAATTGCATCATTGATCGTAGCATTTACATTTTCCACGGATCCGTTCGATGCATTCCCTGTTGATGTTGAAACTCGATACCCTGATCCTGATGTGAATCTTGGATTCTCTTTCAAGTACTTATCTGCTGCCTTTTCAAAACTTGTTTTTTCATCTGTCATTTTAGAAACTTTGTATAACACATAGTCAAGATCATCTGTTTTTACTCCTTTTGAAGCTAAAAACTTCTCATTTTTCATCTGCTGCACTTCGTTCCTTGCATCTGCAAGATCCTGCTGCATTTGAGTTACGTTTGGCTGATTCTTTTTCTGCTGCGCTTTATAATCAGCAATTGCCTGTGTAACCTGATCCTCTGACATGCCCTGTTGCTGAAAATATGATTTTAAAGCTGATCTTTCTGCACGTTCTGCTCTCGCTTGTGCAATCTCTTCTGCCTGTGCATAACTAAATGTTGCCTGATTTCCTGTTTCTCCGGCATTTCCCTGGTTGCCGTTACCATTCCCGGCATTATTTCCGCCCTGTCCATTAGAACCAGCTCCTGTGCCGTCCTCAAAAAGCTGTAAATACATTCTTTTTCTCATGTTTTCCCTCCATATATGAGTGTTATTACCAATGCTTTTTATGTCTTCATGTTTTGGACATAATAAAAACACCCTTTCGGATGCTTAAATAAATTGTATGCAGTTATATTCCTGATTGATATCAGCAATTCCCAAAAACCATGAATCTACTAATAATTTCCCTTTATCGGATAATTCTCGCCATTTGATCATAGTAAGACCACTATGTGCTTCTGATTCAATCTTATCATCTGTTAGATCGTTCATTGAATTAATCAAATTGCATGTCAATGCTGATATCGCTGTACACGCCCGATCAATTCCATCATTCTCTCTTCTACAAGCATGACCTTTCATTTCTATTCCATTCTGTCTTATGCTTATAGTTATCACAACATCACTTCCTTTTCTGTCCGGTCGTTCCCTGCCGGTGGGAGATTCCTTGGATCACCTCCTAATGAATAATGTAATAGGTTACTGTGCTTACAATCATTGTCCTTTCTCCTTTCTTAAAAATGGGTATAAAAATACCACTAGCCATAAAAATAACTAGCGGTATTAATACCAAGCGACAAGATCTTCTTCTTGAAATTTATTATTTGTCAAATATTCTTCGATTCTTCTAAATGCATGGGCCGGATAATTACTTCCGTATTCAGGCAAAAGCTTTTCAATGCTTCGTTCTCTTGATATTCTATCTACAGCAATGATTCCATATTCCTTTGAACTTTCCGGATAGTACTTATATTTTACTGATATTTCTGTGATTTCCAACAACTCAAGTCTCAACATTTCTTCCACCTCCTATAAATTATATTCTTTCAAAAATTTATTTAACGCCTTTTGATAATTATACTTTCTTTCTGTAATTTTATGGGCTTCATCGTATTTCAAATGTAATTTTTTCATTAATTCGTACTCTAAACGTTCATGCTTTAACATTATCAAATCGTGCTTCTGAATATTTTTTCCCTCTCTCAATCTTCTAAATGATTCAGCCATATAATAATCTGGATCAAATCTTCTTTTTCCACCACTTAATTCATATTCATTTATAAAAACATGATCATATATCTTACTTATGCTCTTTTTAGAGATTCCGGTATTATTTGCAATGTGATCAATGATATTACTCTTCCGACTATTACGCATTGATTCATAATATCTGTTAGCGTGTGCGTCCCTTCTGGTATATAATGGGTCATTTTTATCTGTAAGTGCCCCATTTATCGCTCCTGATTTTATTATATCATTCCCTGTGCTCTTTGCAATAAATTTTCTAAGATCAGGCGCTACTCTTCCTTTCATATCTAGATAAATACGCTCTCGTTCTTGTCTAAGTCCCATTTTTTTCGAAAATCTCGCATATTCATTTAATTGTCCCTGATATTTCATCTTATGTGCCAGAATCTCATCTTGATCTGCTTTCCCTTTTTGAAGTGCTCTTACCTTCTCGCGTTGAGCTCTCATAGCTGTCTCCATTTGTCTTTGCCGCTGTTTTGCTTCATAAACCGTGTATTCTTTTCCTTGAAATTCTTTCGGTTTGTTTTCTTCCTGATTCTTCTCTTCCAACCACTGATCGGTCCAGTTGCGTTCTGATATTCCTGGGAAAAACGGATAATACTCATGGTAGCAATTCGCACCTAGCAGCCCTGTAACTGTTCCAAGTCCACAAACTGATACAAGTTGTTCTTTTGTCCAGACCTTCCCCTGCCATACTGCATGTGTAGGACGTGCTCCTGCGTGCCATGCGACCTCAAAATATTCTGTTCCTAGCTTCTTTGCATTATAATCTGTGATCTTTCCTGTAATCTGACTCAGCCCTGTCATAACTGCACGTCTTGCTGCAACATCTACTCTATTATGCCAACCTGATGCATAGTCTATTGTTCTTAATCCACTGTTGGTCAATTGTGTTACAGTTCTTCTCAAAACACTGTTATAATCGAACGCTCCAGAAACAATATCGAAACATGCACGATCAAGATATTCTGTATATACCTGTGATAACGGAGTCATAGTCTTTTTTCCATTGATATCTAAATAAAATCCAAGCGACCTAGTTATATTTTCAAGATCTTCCAACGACTGTTGCGCTATCCCATTAATCGCTTGATTTAGATGCTTATTTTTTTCAAATGGTATGTACTCTGCATTTACCTGTTCATACAGATCTTTGTTTCGAACATATTCCCAGTTGATCACTTTGTCATATAGTTCAAACATTTCCGGATAGCTTTTATTCAATGTTGTTTTCAACATCTTCTCAATGTCTTCTGATGAATATCCTATGATCTTCAATCTATTGATCTGCCAATCTGCGGTACTTGTAACCTCTCCAGTTTTTACAATTCTCCTGACAATATCCTGAATAATCCTTTCCTCGAGTTCAACATAATGGGCTGCAATCTTATTTGCCATCCGATTTTTATATTCATTTTTCATTTTACTCCATCACCTGATTTTGCTCTGGAAGATTGTTTTTTGCCTGATCGATTGTTTCACCATACCATTTTGCTCTATATTCCTCTGGCCGCATGATTCCAGCACTCACATCCTGCATATCTTGTTTGCGCTCAGTTTCCTTATCTTCAATAATCGAATCATCAAAATCAATCGTAATATCAGAATCCGGATTCAACTGTTCTCCAATTACAATACCCAACCGGATAATAATCCTAATCAATTCTTTCAATGCATCTTCCAAGATAATCTCATGTTTTTTAATCATTCGATACATATCGGAGTTTTCAGATATGATTTCAGTTGCTGTTTTTACTCCAGATGAATCAAACTTATATCTTTTAGGTCCAAACCCACATTTTAACGACAAATAATTCAGATCATCGTTAATAGCTTTGCTGTGTTCCTCTGTCCTAAGATTCATATCAACGTCCTTGATCAATCCTTCTTGACTCTTATCATAATCTTCCGGCAAGCTGTAAAATATTCCATCATCCGGATCAAAAGCCGGTGTTCCGTCAATGTTATATAACAATTCTGGAGCAACAAATATTCTTTTTCTACCAAGTAAAAACTCGTTATAATAAGAATCATATTCTGTATCTAATTTTTTCAATACGTCAATTGCATTTGCAAATATAGCAATTCCCATCGGATTGTTCGCATCTGCATTATTTGTTATGTTTAGGCGATCAATTACAAATTGCGGTTCTAAACTTCCTGTGTTTGTTCTTTTGGCAAGATTCTTAAACGGTTTTAATTGTCTCCATTCTTCTTCCTTTAGTTCTGTACCTTCCTGGCTTCCACTCATACTCTTTAAAACCGTATTTTCTATCACATATTCATCATTCCGAATCAAATGGGACTGTATCTGGATGTATTTTTTTCGATTGACCGTATGTGGAAAAGTAAAAATACACTCCTGAACCTTTCCGTTATTCCAACTTACTGGAAATATATTGGGGCCTTCAACATAATTGATTTTTATAATTCCTGATCGAATGACTCCATCTTCTGTCACATCTGCCGAATCAAGATAAGGGATATACGCCACTGTACCAGTATATGCTTTACGTTCCTGGTAATCGTTGCCTTGAACCATAAATTGATTATTCTTTAAAATTTTGTGTACATAATTATTTGTATATTCGTCGTCTAAAGTAATCGTTACCCTTTCATTCAGTAACAGATCTGCAATGTCTTCTGAAAGCTTTTTTGCCATACCAATACTTTTGCGTTCGCATCTTTTGTATGTTCCGCGTCCTGTATAAATCTTATAAAAAGAAAAGTTTCGGACATTACCTTTATACCAGCTAATCCATTCTTGAATCTTCCGATAAAACGATGCATCGATTGTATCAATTCCTTTTCTTTTGAAATAATTAAATATATTCAATGTTCTGTTTCTCCTCTCCTGGATCTCTTGGAAGCCAGTATTTTATTTTATCCCATGCTCCCATAACAGCATAACGGATTGCATCCATGCAATGATCTGAAAGTTTTACTGGAACTTCTTTTCCTTTTTCGATTGATTTTTTATCATATTCATAAGTGCCAAATTCCTCATCTGCATATTTCTGATTTGGTGAAATGCTTAATACATCAAAGATCAACGATTTTTGTACTCTGCTGATTCCAAGTGCAACATCATTTTCTGCATCTCTCATCAATACTGAATACTGCAAATTCCTAGTTGCTCTTCGGATTTCTTCTGCTAAGCCTTTCGCAGATGGATCTAAGAAAATATAGAACACTCTGTTTTCATATTCTTCATGCAGTTCATCCAAAAGCTCAACAAGATCTTTTGCGTATTCGGATGGACTCTTTTGATATCCACTATCTCTACCACTATGATAGTATTCTGCCAGACCAGAAAACTTCCTTTGGTATGTATCTAATCCAAATGCCTGAAATGTCGTTGCGTTTTGCTGCCCATAGTCTCCACCAATATAAATACGATCATATTTCCTGTCTTTATCTGGTCGCGATCGATGGCGGTTTCCATACATATAATAAATAAGTTCATCTACACCAACAGATTCTCCTAACCATACCCATCGGTACATTTTAAGATCAGACTCTTCCATTTCCTTTGCACTGTCTATCAGATCTTGTCCCAGCCATTCTGTCGGAACGTCTCTGTAATCTGTATGGATATGGATACAATCCTTTCTCTTCTCCATCTTTTTGCACCATTTATTTATCGCTGCATTTGGATTTTTGGGAGGGTTATAAAGATAGATCATTTGGAATCCACCAGTGTTTCCACGAACAAAAGTAGCTTCGATATTGCTAAGTTCATCTTCTCCTTCTCCATCGTCAAAGAACTCTGTTAACTCATCAAGAATAACTAACTTGATTGGCTGATCTTCGTCAATAATACCTTTTGTATCATCAATTCCGTCAGAACCTGCAAAGTAAATTGTTGTTCCATACTTTTTGTATGTTATTTCCATTGGAGATTTCGTGATCGCAAACTTCTTTTTTGAAATCTGTAATCGATTAATGCCTCGAAGCATTTCCTTGTATACTGTCTTACGCAATTTATTATGATGCTTTCGGAGCACTACAACTGATCCATGTTTATCTGATACAATTTGATAATCTGCTTTAATTGCTGCATAACTTGATTTTGTACCAGCACGACCAGATGTAAGAATGATATGTTTAATTGTCTTGTTGTTGAATATCGGAAGGTATTTCGGTATCACTATATCCGATATCTTTAGGTGCGTCGTTGACAATTACAACACCATCCTCTCCATCATCATTGTCATTATTTCTGATCTGTTCTGTCTTAGCTCTGATCTGCTCAATCTTAGCTTTCTGTTCAACTGTAGCAATATCCATATGATCTGCAAGCCATTGCAAAGCTTTCATCTTATCAACCAGCTTAATGCTCGCTCCGTCTTTTCCTTGCTTTACTTCCGTGATCAGCGTTCCATCAACATCTTCAGATTGTTTGAATTTCACAGTATTGACTTCTTTTTCGAGAACTTCTTTTTCTCCAGTTTCTTTGTTTTCTACCATTACTGGACCAAAAGCACCCATAACTTGAATATTTTCTCGCCCAAACGATACATAATCTGTTACATCCGCAAATGCAATGTCCATAAACTTTTGAAAGATATCTTCCTGCTTTAGCAATTCTCTGTTCATATGATTCTGCTTTAGCTGTTCAATCTCTTTTCTGATCACTGGATTCTTCATAAGCCTGCTTCCTAATACGGCAGCAGATGCATAAGTACATCCTGGATAAGCTTTCATGTAAGCTTTCGTGTAATTAAACATCCTGGATTGATACAAACAAAAAAGCTGCTGCTGATCGGTAAGTTCATCGTTGATCACGACCTGACTTACATCCTCTGCAACGGCTTCTTTTTTGTGTGCACCCTTTTTATTTTGTGTGCACCCCTTTTGGATGCATCCTGTCTTTTTATTCCTCGACCATGCGTATCGTTTCTTCCACGACTTTACAGTGTTGATCGAGACTCCATACTTGGCAGCAATGTCTTTATACTTCATTCCGGCTACATAATCGGATTCTGCCAATATGTAGTTTTTTTCTTCATTCACACATTACCACCTTCTTTCTTGTTTCTTGTTTCTTAAGTGGACCTCCAGGGACTCGAACCCTGGACCGATCGGTTATGAGCCGACTGCTCTGACCTACTGAGCTAGAGGTCCTTAAATTTATGCACGAAAAAAGCACCCGAAGGTGCTTAATTCAATATATTTTGAGATTTGATTAACCTTTTGTTGTACGCGCAACTCCTAATATATTAGAAATTGCATCTTGTAATACTCGTGAATAATTAATTCCCGCTTTATCGGCTTCTACACTCATCCAATATGGAATTGTACAGTTTTTCTTAACTGCTTTATTATCCACTCTCTTTCTGTACTCTGTAAAGTCTACATCTACAAGTGTTACTGTGTCTCCTGCTTCTACATTTTGAGCTTTTGAATTTGGTTCTGGAAGACTTTTTTTCTCATCTTCCATATCAATCCCCATCAATCCAATAGCATCTCTGGCCATTTCCATAGCCTCTGCTATTGTATCGCCTTCTGTAGCGATATCAAAATCAGGGATTTCTACATAATACCCTTCTTGATCCGGTTTTAAAATAACCGGATACGCTACTTTCTTTGCCATGTTTCCATTCCTCCTAAAATCTTGCCGTTTGATCCTTTTTTCATTTTTGTTTTTCATGAATCCACCAAGTCTGGGGCTTAAAGCCCCAGTTTCTTGATAATAGATTTAGCTAATCGCTCCTTAATCTCTGGATGTCTTGGAATTGGCTCAATTCTGTTACCATCTGTATATAGATCATGGTTCCCACCATTCCGTTTTAAATACCATCCATTTTTTTCAAGGAGTTTAATCAAATCTCTTCTCTTCATGAAAAACTCTCCTTTTTTTAGTTTATATGTTTATTATACGTACAAAATGCGTATAAGTCAATAATTTTATGCGTATTTTGTACGTATTTTTATTAGCAAGAAAAAGGAACATTTATGAAGTATCGCTTCATCTAATCGCTCTAGCCTATATATTAGCCTATTTTTTGCGAACGTGACCGAACATTTTCTAATTTTCTTGAAAAAATCTTGTATTTCTCATTCTACAGCTGTCTTCTGTATAGGCTACTCTTCTCTTTGGATGCAACTGATTCATCCTGTGTGCCACCTGCAGCCACGTCATGCCGTCAATGTAGTAGAACCTAAACATCATTCTTAGTTCGCTCTTCTCAATGCTATTTATATATTCTTCCGCTTGATTCATGAGTTCCAGAAGTTCATTTTCTTTTTCGATCAACATAGCTTTTCGTTTATTAAGCAGCAGCCTCTTTCGTCTTAACTCTGGTACTGGCATACCCTCAACAACAAAGTGCTGTATTCCTCCCATTCCTCCAGATACTGTGTCTTTTACAGTTCCTTCTTCTGCAATCTTCCAGATCTGCTTTTCAGTCTCTGTGATTCTTCTCCTTAAATCTTTAATTTCTTCTTTCATGTCACAATACTGGATCAGTACGTTCTTGTCCACGTTCTCCCCTCCTGTTACGATTTATTATCTGCTGCCTTATCCGATCTGTCATCTCCTGGTACTCCTGTTTGTATTGCGCCCGATCGGCACAAATGCCCATGCAGATTATCTCTGCACAGGCTTTGCATGGATCTACCATATCTTTCTTCCACCTTTTTGCTTCATTAGGTTTCTTTTGTAAAACTTCCCTTTGGTCGTCGAATAGTATTTGTCTTTATCTTCTTTTTTTCTTTTGTCTTATTGCCTGCATGCTTAACTTCCAGGCAACAAATCCAGTGCATTTTTTTCTACATGCAACTCGTTTTTCTCTTTCTCCGCCATGATCACACTTGAAACATGGACAATCTTGATATCCCATTTATGTATCACTCCTTTTACTTTATGAATACTAGCCAACGTGTCTTTCCTCGTTGATCTCCAAGTAACGGTTTATAACCAAATTGTTCTAACACTTTTTTCAATGGTATCTGATCTTCATTCCACTTGAATACTAATAATCCATCTGGTTCCAGAACTCTCATGCATTCATCAAAACCCTGTTTCAGATATGTTGGCCAATCTTTTGGAAGTATTCCGTATTTCTTAGCCAACCAACTTCCAGTTCCGGCATGTGCTAAATGTGGTGGATCAAATACGACTACCTTGAAGCTATTATCTTCGTACTTCATGTTACGAAAATCCATTCTTACGTCTGGTTTGATAAGTAAATGTCTTCCATCGCACAATGTAGTTTCGAGTTCTCTGTTATCCTGGTATAGAACTTCTGGATTCTTTTTATCAAAGTAAAACATTCTGCTGCCGCAACATGCATCTAATATTCTTTTCTTACCTTTTACAACACCTGTCAGATTTTCTGTTATTTGTGTACCACCAAATACTTCATTGTACATTTCATTAATTTTTTCATCTGATAGCTGTTCAAACGATGTATATCCAAGATTTACACATTTTGCATAAATCTTGCATGTTTTTTCATCACAATATCCTATGTTCCCGCATCGTCTTCTTAATCTCCATATCTTCTGCTCCCTTGTCATAACTCATCCCTCTCTTTCGCTGCAGCACAGAGTGACATCACTGCCACTCCTGCAACTGCTCCGATAAATAATCCGCTTAAAAATCCAATAATCATATTCTTAACACCCCTCTATTTCAAATGTAATGTTAAATTTTGCATAATCGCTCCAAGCACCAAAAATTTAATAGCGTTATAATGATCTTTTTTTATATCGTTATAAAAATACATTCCATAACACATAATCATTACTATTAACTCTATTATTTGCGCCGCTCTATCCATTATTCTTCCTCACTTTCAAACTCATCAATCTCTCGCCATGCAACTACTTCTGCAAGCCCCTCTTCCTCTGCTGTCGTAAACTCTGTATCTACATAACCTAAAGATACAGGATCAAAAATGTCATGATAAAATCCAAAGCCAAGCACATCGTCATACTGCATTGCTGCTCTTGGAAGCTCTTCTTCATTGTCCTTTTGCACTACCTCAAACCATGTATTGCTTCATATTTTTCATCTTCCGTAAACTCCTTTGAATCAATTTGCATAAATACTGCGAACGCTTTTGTAAAATTCATTACTCATTTTCCTCACTTTCTACCCCAAAGATGTATTTAATGATTCTGTCTTTTCCTATTGCTTCGATTGCATCAAATACAAGTTGTTTTGATGCAAACTGCACCCCTCCCTGTGGTTTACAAACGCTCCACACATCATAATCAAGTTTTCCACCATCTTCATTGTTATATAAAAGGTAAAAACTATCACTGCGTATCGGACCATTATGCTCCTTTGCATACCGTTCAAGTTCAACTTCTACTTTTCTTTTTTCTACATCAAATAACGCTTTCTCTCTTATCAAAAAGGCGTTTCCAAGTTCCCATCTTTTGTTATCTACAGCTCTATCTCGCCACGTATCACATTCAACCCATCCATGACTATTGGAAAAAAAATACTCTTGCCCATATATTGGTTTCTTTACCTTTACATCCTGTTTCTTGTCTGGTTCTTTTCCATTCATCTTCCCAACAAGTCTGTAAAACTCTTTTTCTTCTGCTTCTGTTAGATTTTTAATTCCCATTTTCTCCACTTCCTTAACTTTCTTTAACAAAAATGAAATTCCAACTGCTCCGGCTCTGGTTCCCACTTATCTTCCCATCTCACTCCGATGTAATCTAAGACGCGTCCCCATCCGAATCTTTCTCCTGTTTCTTGATCTACACAACATCGATACATCCAGAACTCCCATTCTTTTTCATTACGTTCTCTTAACATGTCAAACCGATGTGGTCTTTTCTCGAGATGAACTCCGAATCCACACATCGAGCATCCTGTTCTTTGTGCTTTTGTCGTATACAGCGTTCCATCTGCTTTCCTTGCGATTTCTCCATAGATTTCTGGCACTGGCACATCAAGATCTAATGCAAGCTGTAGCAAGTCTTGTCGCAAGAATGGTGCAAATGGTGCTGATCGGATTACCGATTTCCCAAAGTAATTACATCCATGCTCTACTAATGCTTCTTCTCTCTGTCCACCTTCACTTGCCATAAGTCCCAAGAATGGTGCACTATTGTTTTCTTTTGCATAAACCTCACATGGTTTTTCTTTCATGTATAGGCAGCACTTATTACTTACCTTGAATGGTGCAATCTGATAATTCACACCTTAAATATCCTTGTGCTCCACATTCTCCAGTTATGATCGCATGCCTGACCGTCTTATTGCGATCTGTTGGATTCTGTAACGTGTCAATTCGTCCTGCAATCTTCTTGCTGATCACTGGAAATCCAAACTCCTGTAAGATTTCCGTCTTTGGTTTTCCTGGTCGCAATGATATTACTCCAAGCTGCTTATGTACTTTGATAATGCTTTTATCTTCTAGGGATGATACTGACACTGCAGGTACATTGATCCCCCTACTTCTTAAAAACATCAAAAGCACAATGCTATCTAATCCACCTACACTTACATGCGCATTCATTCCTCTACGATCAAGCTCCTGTATAAACTCTCTTGCTCTTAACTCTGCCCTTCTTACCTTCACCTCATATTGCAGATTCTGTTGCGCTGTGAAGATAGCTTTTTGTCTTTTCTTTTGCTCTTTCCAGTCGTCACTCATAACTTTTCTCCTTCTCGCACCAGACACACCCTTTGTCACACTTGATCCGAACCCTTAGCTTCTGCTCCTTGTCCGGACACAGCTTCATGTCCTTAATTTGCTTGCCTATGATCTCACAGATGTAGCCTTTAAATTCTTTCTTGTTTACCATACTGCCACCGCCTCATGTAAATGTTCTCTTAATACGTCTGCTGCTTCGTGCTGATTTTCATGCTCCAAAAGTTTAATGATGTTTGGTAAAATTCTTCTATCCTTTCTTTCATCAAAGCTCTCTTGATTTTCTTTTACTGTTTCAACTTCAATATCCATATGATATTTTTCTTTCAGCTCTCTTGCCATATCTTCAAAAGTCACATAATGTTCTCCATATGGATCAAATTCAAACAGTTCCATTGTTTTTTCTTCATACGCCTTATTTATCTTTTTGAGTCGTTTTTCTCCAAATCCAAGTTCTTTGATCAAGACCTGCAGAAATACTGTTTTCATATTCTGGAAAAGTGTAGTACACATACTTTCATAGGATTCTCTTAACGTCTTACTATCAACGGTTAAATTCACTCCAAGAATACCTCTTGCTTTTATTTCATTCTCCAACCCATCAATACCTTTTTCTTTTGCTATCTTAAGTGCGTATGCCATTCCATCCATTCTGGCTTTTTGCTCCTTGTCAATCTTCCCCATTCTGATTAACCTTCTTTCTCATCATTGCAATATCATAAATTGTCTGGCAAATCTGCTCACATACCGCTTCTGCATGATCGTCTTCTGTAAGCTGCCTTACATATTTCTTTCCGCAAGCAACACATGTTAATCGCCGAATCTGCTCCCATGCACTCCATGCTATGAATGAATTTCCTAATGCATTTGCCATTAACGAATCTGTTCCGGATCCATTTGCATCTTTAAACCATTTATTTCTTGGTTCTTGTAATACTTTCTGTGTATCTTCTTTGCATACACTCTTTTCAAGTTTTTCTAAAACTCTCTTTTCAATTCTATCTACGATTTCTTGTTCTTTTTGCTCTGTCATTTTATCTTCCTTCTACTCAAACCGACCTGCACCAGATCCATACTGATGCCACGCCGTGCATCTCATGTTCTCTTCTTCCTGCTTCTTTAGTTTCTCAGCTTCTCTTTTCTTCTCATCCAGACACTCCTGCCGATATTCATCATCCCATTTTTTCAATGTTGGCTGACTGATCGTTGTCAGCTCTGACAGCTTCTTGTAGCTTATTCCTGTTGAGATGATCAGCCGGACCATTCCTTTCTTGAAATTTTCTTTATATCTCATATCGTTTTCTCAGACAGCTTGGTTCTTTACCTGATACAACGCCTTTATCTCTGATCGCTGATCTGTTATTTTTTGCCCAATCATATAAGGCTCTGTGATTCTTCGTTTTTTGATTTGAAAAATTGTAAAAAACTAAATCTAATATTTGAGAAATTACATTTAAAAGAACCTGAAAAAATATGTTTGGTATTGATTGCTTGGTTAACAGTTACTTGAAGAATCCCTCAGGTAAAGAACCAAACTGTCTGATCGTACTCCTTTACTTATGGTATCCGGCACAATTGCCTATATAGTGCCATCTTAAATCCTTGCACTTTGTCTCGTTTGCCCCCCCCCTGTTATCTCAGGGTAGAAACGCTTATACCACTTCATCAGCGTTTTGTGATCGATACCTGATGTTCTGCTGATCTCATTTGTTGACATACCATGTTGGATCCATAACTGTACAACACGTCTTTTAAATCCTTTGCTGTAATCTGCCATCAGTTCTCCTTTCTGCCCACTGCCTAAGGCAGCAGGCTCATGGCTTATACTGGCTGTTTCTTATGCGGTTAATAGTTACTGTGGTATATAATTCAGTCCATCCGGCTGATCTCTGTCCGCATATGTGATCATCTTTTTACGCCCTGTCGCTTAAGATCATCCCGAACCCCACAACTACCACGACTATTACTACGACTTTTAACAACAATCTTAGGTTGTTGGTTGCTACGGACAGAGATCAACCGGATGCTTTATTTTTTCTTAGCTTGCAGCAAGCAACTTATTAATAAAATACTGTTGCCCTTTACCAGTAACCTTTGTAGTCTTTCTGATCTTTGTCGTTCCATCCGGATTTGTGATCGTTCTTTCTTCAACTTCAAACAATCCCATTTCCATGCTCTTTTGTGTTGGCATATTCCAACTTGGACCTCTTCTTTGGATTAAATATCCGTTATTTCTGAGTTTTTGAAACAGTCTGTTTTGACCAATATCAATTCCTTTTTGCTTAAGAATTTTTGCTAAATCTCCGATCAGAATAGAATCTTTACTCGCTGTTACTGCATCAGCAAAGATTTCTTTAGGCTTCATACGTTCATTGTCTTCAATCAATGCAGCTTTCTCTGTCTTTAATTTGTCTATTGTTCTATCAGCCATCTTTAATGCTCTTGCAAATACCTGTTCTGGACTATTCCAAGCTCTTTCAAGATTAATAAGATAATCACGAACTTCTTTCCCTTTTTCTGTTCTAGACATCATAGCTAAATGTTTCGCCATCAGCATTGTGATTTCATAATCTTCTATCTGTCTAACTGCTCCATTGTTAACAACCGTACTTGATGTACACTTGTTAAAATCTTCTCCTTCAGTAAATAGTTCTTTGTTGGTATCAAACCATCTACTAAATCTGGATTGAATATCCAATGCTTTATGTAAATCCCTTGCTGATACTGTCGGCTGTTCTGCTTCGTAGTTGACAGCAATTAAATTTCCAATCTCGTTCACGTTATAATTCATCTCCTAACTGTTTCTGCAACAACTGCTGCTCTAAAGAATTAAAATCATGATCTCTCTCACAATCCAAGTGTGCAGGATTGTTTTTCTCTCTTCTTGATACTGCTCCATTGCCCCTATTCCGTTCCCAGTTCCGTACTGCTGCCTTCCAGTCTTTCATCTTGTTTTTGCCAACCATCCAACCTTTGGATTCGTAAAAGTCAATAAAAACATTTGCATCAACGGTATTATTCCGTTCTTTGCAATAACCGGAGACTTGCTCGTATGTAGGTGGCGTGAAACGCTTTATATTACTCTTCTTTTCATTCTTATCATTCTTTTCATTCTTGTTTGTGTGTTTCTGTGACGTTTCAGTGTCGTTTGACTGTCGTTTTAGTGTCGTTTTTTCATTTTCAGAATCTTGGTAAACACTGTAATTTACTATGGTTATGACCGTCTTTTTGGTGTCGCTTTTTACATGCACCATGGAATCGCTTTCAAGCATTTTTAAAAAGTTCTTAACTTTGGTGTTACTCCATCCCCATCGATCACATAACTTCCGGATGGATGAGACTGTCTGACCACGTTCCACATTTTCCAGTTTTCCATCGATTAGGACTTTTTTCTCACTGTGGTTTACCATAAGTAGGAGATCCATCCAAGCCTGTCCTTTTGAAAATGGTTTATCCTGCCATACCCAGTGATCCGCAAGACTTCTGTATGTCTTTACCCATCCTTCATTCATGTGATCACCTCGTTATTCGTAAATCGTACAGATCTCCATATTTCTTCAGGAAGATCTTTTTCTTGATCTTGAAAACATCTGTCTCCATACCTTTTACGTCTTCGATCACACCTTTGTTCACTGCGTGATCGAAGTAAGCAAAGTCTGCTCTATACGTAATCGCTCTGATCACCTTCCCTCTGTAAACGAATTTATCCTGAAGGACCACGACTGGCTGTAATTCCAGATGTGAGATTTTTCCTGCTTCTTCTAATAGCTTTAATTCCTGATATCTTTCTGCTTCTCTGATGCTGTCAAACTTGATCCCATCAACTATCGTTTTGTGATTGTTGTACTTATTGGGTCTGTTGTAATTCTTCCAAGCCATTCTCCTGCCCCTTTACTATGATTCCATAAACCTTGTACTTTTCCTGGAAAGCTTTCTCTCCAATCGTATGATCTTCTACATGGTGCGTTCTGCATAGACATATCTTTCTGTAATCGCTGTCGTCTACGGCCCTGCGATCATTTCCCATGCCGATCTTGTCAACGTGATGTATTTCTCCTTTGCGGCCACAGATCGCACATACACGATTCTTGATGCAATAATACAGATACCTTCCAATATCATCTGCTCGGTTGATCGCCAAATCAGATAATGGGATTCCCTGCTCTAAGCAGAACTCCAACAACATTGAGATAAACTCTCTTGCTGTATCAACTGTGCATGTCCCTAAAGAGAAATAATCATTTCCTGTCCGTATGATATATTCATACTTCATGATCTCTTTCATCTGTTCAGGAAGATAACCAGTATAGTCTGCGATGTCTCTGATCGTTGCGTATGCCTTTTTTCTCTGTGCATTTGTTATTGTTCTGCCATCATCTAGCCGAAGCTCCACATCACGGATTCGCTTATCCAGAATCGTATTAAACAAATTTTTCTCCGGAACAAAGACTTTCATCTCTGTTCCTTCGATATCTGATCTGATTCCTGTTATCTTTGCTAATTCATACATTGATTACTTAGTCTCTTCTTCCTTTGGCGGTCTGATATCGTAAAGGAATACTCTATTCTTTGTCTTTTTATTTTTGATCGACAAAGCCACAATCTTTTTGTTTTCAATGATGATCTGTTCTACATAGAACTTATCGTATGTAGTTAGTTTTCCATTTCTTCCTTTGGTAATTTCTACACACTCTTTTGGAATCCAGATAAACGGTGCTGTATATAATTCTCTTCCGATTCCTAGGTTAAAACATGCACGTTTAAAACTGTCCGATGCTTGTCCTTTTTCTTTCTCCGTATAGGACTCAACACCCACATCCTGTTTGTATATCCATTCCTTCTTTTGATCATCATAAACTTCAACTGTACAGAAGAGATTCCCGCCGATTATTTCGTGTGATCTTCTCCATCCTGTAACTCCCAGTGTTTCATCCAGGATGTTCATGTCGCACCTTGCATCTTTATATAGCAGCAGAGAGCATCCTTTTTCATTAACAGTTGCAACCCTGCATTCGATTTCATCCTTGTTTAAATCTCTGAATTTCATGTGCTGCTCCTATCTGATTCTTAGACTTTCTGTCTGAACCAATTCAATGTTTTCGGTAAAAACTGCTCCTTCTTTCAGTGCCTTGATCAGTCCTTTTTTATCAATTTTATCTGGTTGTTTGATTCTGTACTCTTCTGGTACCAGTGATTCATCTTTGATCCTTACACTTGCCGGATTCTTCTGGATTCCAAAACTGAACAGTGTTGTTTTAAATTTGGTTTTTCCTGTCTCGATCATGGCGTTTTCAAGATTCTGTTTGATCGCTTTTTTGTTGTTTACTACAACTCTTTTCATCTCTGTCAGTCGTTTGATTTCACTGTTGATTGCTTCTTCTTTACCATCCAGGGAACGAAGAACTTTTGCATACCCATCTGCTTTGTCTTCAAATTCGTAGTCCATTCCTTCCAGAGTATCTTTGATATCTGCCTGTGTCAGATTCTGTTCTTCTGCCATGTCAAGCAATTCTTTATATTCTGCTGTCAGTTCGTATAATGTTGCCATTTCTATTTACCTTCCTCTTCTGTTTCGACTTTTGATACTTCTGATATAACAGTTAACGCAAAGTATGATTCCAAATATTCAGAAAGTGCCTTTTCAGGATCTTCCATATTTTCTTTAAAACTCTCTGCGATCACTTTTAATGCCGGCACAATAAAAATTGCTGCATTCTTTGAAGCCGGGTTAATATAACTAAGGATTTCGGTTACTGTTCTCTTTGCTTGTTCTTCTAGGAGTTCTGCTGCGTTATCATCGTATCCATCTATTAAGAGCTTACTGCTACTTGCTACTACTAAATTGCATTCTTTTAAAAAACCATCTTTCATGCCTTATTCCTCTACTTCCTTTAATGCTGCAACAAGATTTTGTCTTGCTATTTCTAATGTTTCAACTGTATCTTCCTTCGCATCAAGGTTAAAAACGCCATCAAGATATCTGTACAGATGAAAAATACTTACTCCATCTTGGTGCAAATCAACTTTTAAACCTGAAGTAGTTCCACTAAATTCAAATTTAAAATCTGGAACTGTCTCGCATGATTCTGCTTCTTTGATAAATCCTTTTTTATCTTCCAGGAAGCTTAGAATGATGTTTAGAATGTCGCATACTAATTCTTTAATTTCACTTTTACCAGAATCTGTGTTATACTTTTCTGGTGATAAACTATTAATATCCATTTGTGTGTCCATGGAAGATGCCGCTTCCTGGGCACATTTTTTTATCATTCTTGCTACTTCGTTATAAGCAAGAAGCCTTACTGTCTCAAGATAAACCTTGCTTTCATCCTCTGTTTCCATATCTATTTCAATTTCTCTTTCTTGAGCATCCATCATGCGATCAAGTTCTTCCCAAATCTTATTTATCAAATGTCTTCACTCCTTCCTCATAGATCAGCGCTGTGATCAAACACACCGCAGCTAATTCTTTAAAGATTCCACATGCGATCAGCACTGCTGCTGTGCAGATCATAGCTTTCGTTTCACTTTTCATCTCATGCTCCTTTCTTATATTTATTACATTTCATATTCTATAAAGCGTTTTGCGTTTATAAAATATCTATGTTTTTTTTCACTTGTTTGGATTGCATATCCCCAGGGAAATTTTTCTTGAATCAATCCCTTTTCGATTGTTGGAACACTCAACCCCATTAACTTTGCAACTTCTTTTACACTTAATGTCTCTATTTTTTCTACCGGAATGACTATTTCCTCAAAAAAATTCTCCTGTAAATTAAGTATTGCAGCAATCTCATTTTTTCTTTCTTTTGTCGGCTCTGAATCCCCAGACATCCATTTGCTAACGGTTGACCTACTCACACCGCAGATCCTGGATAACTCTACTTGGTTGATATTTTGATCTACCATTACTTTTTTAAGCCTGTCCTTGAACACTTTCATCACCTACCTTTCTTCAGATGGCTTAATTCCCTGCCCGACGATTGAGTGCTATTTTTAATAATTAACCAATTTTATGGAGGAGTTTTGGGGTCGTATGCATCGGACAGAGGATTAAGCCATCTGTATTATTCTGTTGTCTTTCTTTCATATATCTCCTATACTTAATTCACAGGGCACTGGCATGTCTGAGTCTTAAGAGAGGAGTATTCTTAATGGAAAATTTGTTATTTAAACTTACCGAATATCAATATGAAATTCTAATGGCAATATTAGAACGCCCTGGACAAAATCCTGGTGATTTCTTTTTTGATTTTCCGTCTATTGATGGATATGTAGAAATGTTTTTGAAAGCAAAACTTGTATCCATAAACGAATCTGATGAGCTTTCTATCACTGAACTAGGACGTGCTCATTTGGCTGAATTTGAACTTCAACAAAAAATAGAAAAAGAACGAGAAGCACAGCATCAACAGCAAATAGATGCCATTACATCTATTGCAGAAACTGCCAAACAAAATGCAATATCTGCTGAATCAGATTCAAAACTTTCTAAAATTATTTCTATTCTTTCTTTGATTGTTGCAATAGCATCTGTCATAGTAGACATTGTTTAAAAATAATGATACTAAGACCCAATACGATCACAGCCATTCCCTGCAATATAACAACCCTTTGCAGGGATGCTATTCTTTGTGACTGATATTCCTGCTTTTCTTTTTGTTTAGCAAGTATAGAGTAAATCGCCCATCTTATTTCTTTTCCAGTTGTTCCATTCAAAATAGTTTTAAACTCATCTTTTTTGTTTTCATCATTTTTCTCATTAATGAAATCATCTACAAATCTTTGAATGTCTTTTTCCGATTCATCATCGTTATATGTTTTTTCTATACGTCCTCACCTCCTGGTTATTTAGTAATCCATTTTAATTGGATTTCTTAGGTAAAAAAATATAGTCAATTGGAATACCATATAATTTACTAAGTTCTCTTCCTTGCGACATTTTCGGTTCAGAAGTCCCTTTTTCCCAGCTAACGATAGTTTGTTTTCCAACATGCATATGTTTTGCGACCTCTTCTTGTGTCATTTCTGCATTAACTCGTGCTGAAGCTAAAGAAATTTGAAATGGTACTGCTTTACCTTCGTTCATCCTTGTCACGTCATCACCGCCTTTCTTTAATTTCTGTATTCATTATAAATCCATTTTAAATGGATGTCAATACTAAAATCAATTTATTTTTGACTTTTAGTTGCAAAAAATCAATTTTTATTGTACTATATTAATAACGAAGTGAGGTGATTTAATGTCAGATGAAAAACAAAAGAAAATATTCTCTAAAAATCTATCTTTCTATTTAGAGAAATCAGGAAAAAGCCAAAAAGAGGTGGCTAAAGCTATTGGAGTTATTCCACAAACATTTAATACTTGGTGTACGGGACAATCCATTCCTAGAATGGGAAGCGTACAAGCTCTCGCTGATTATTTTGGAATTGGAAAATCTGATTTAATAGAAGAAAAATCCGATCAAGCCATTGAGTTAACTAAGAAAGATGAAAAAGATATCGCGAAACGATTAGAACAAACTCTTGATCAACTAGAATCCGATCAAGATGGACTAATGTTCTCCGGAGAACCTTTAGATGATGAAACAAGAGAATTATTAAAAGCAAGTCTCCAGAACAGTATCACAATCGCAAAAATAAATGCTAAGCAAAAGTTCACACCAAAGAAATACAGAAAATAAAAGGAAGTGATTCATTGGATATTCGTAAAAAAACAAACGCATTAAAGAAAAAATATGGTACGAATAATCCTTTTGATATTGCTAAGTATTTAGGGATAAAGGTTATATTTGAACCATTGGGATCCATTAGTGGATACTACAATAAACAGCTTCGCATGAAGCAAATACATATAAATCATGATCTTTCTGATCACGATCAATTATTTACATGTGCACATGAGTTAGGACATGCGATCATGCATCCTGATGCTAATACGCCATTTTTAAGGAAATGTACTGGTCTCTTGATCAGTAAGATGGAGATTGAAGCAAACAAATTTGCGGCGGAGCTTCTGATCGATGATGAAGTTTTCCTTGAATTTCAGGAATTTACGACGAATCAGATCGCACTGGCACTTGGGTATAACGAAGAACTGATAAAGTTAAGATTAAAATAGCGACCACTTACTGCAATAAGTAGCCGCTGCTCCCATCATATTTGAATATGATTTCTATACACGAACCATTATAACATATTTCTTATGCATAGGGAGGAAAATTTATGGGACTATTTGACAAGCGAAAATGTGATATATGTGGAAAAGAAAAAGGTGTATTATCAACTTTTAAATTGGAAGGTGGCATTGTATGTGATGAATGTCATAACAAATTAAGTAAAGCAAAATTTAAAAAAGGATATTCTATAGATGATGCTCGAAGAGAGCTTGAAGCTATTAACAGTGAAAAAGAAGAACTGCAAAAAAATATTGCTGAAAAGAAAGAAAAATTATCTAATGAGCCAATATCCAGATATTGTACAAACTGTGGCGAAAAATTTACTGGTAATTTCTGTCCAAATTGTGGCACTCCTGCTAACAATACTGCTGCAAGTAATGTAATCCCTGGAAATACTCCTTCTATTACTTGTCCAAGCTGCGGAAGTGATAATATTTCTATTCAATTTGAAGAAATCGGAAGTAAAACAACCAAAAAGAAAAATAGCATTGTACGAAGTGCTGCACGTGGTGGTGCAATCATGGCCACTGGTGGACTTTGGGCATTAACTCCAAAACATGATGGTAAAGAAAAAACTAAAAATAAACTAAAGAAATTTGCAATATGTCAAAGTTGTGGTAACTCATGGAAAATTAAATAAACACATTTCATATTTATACAAGTTGCGACATCGCAACAATTAAAAACCGTCCAGCTGCAACTGGACGGATTAAAAAGAAAACTACTTGCATCTATAGGTTAGATGTGTACTTTTCCCCGACAGTTAAAGTATACCATTTTTAGCCTACACTTTGCAAGAAGTGTATTTTTTGTACCCAAATTTACAATATAGAAAGGAATGATGGTATATGACAAGAAGAAATCCAAACGGATATGGAAGTGTAACTAAATTGAAAGGCAACCGATCACGCCCATATGTAATCAAGGTTACTACATATGATGAAGATGGACACGGAAGGCAGGTCCCAGTGGACTATGCTGCTACTCGTGAAGAAGCAAACATCATTTTGGCCAAGTACAACGACAATCCGTGGAACATTGATCGTAACCGAGTGACGCTTGCAGATTTATATACGAGATGGCTTGAAATAAAAGGTCCCAAACTTGGAACCTCTCGTTTAAGCTCACTCAAATCAGCTTATAAACATTGTCAAAAACTCTACGGAATGAAATACAGACAAATAAAAGCTTATCAAATGCAAGAAACTATAGATAACTGTGAACGCAGTTATGCCACGCAAGCTCATATCAAAGTTCTATGGGGACATTTAGACAGTTTTGCGTTTGAATTGGATATCATAGATAAAATGTATTCACAATTAACGTCTGTAAGTGCCAAGCAGGAAGAGTCAAAACGCGCACCATTTACCGAAAAAGAAGTTGAAGCTCTATGGAAAATATCTGATCAAAAAAATGTTGATATTGTTTTAATCTATATTTATACAGGATTCCGATTAATGGAATTATTAGATATGACATGTGATCAAGTAAACCTGGAAGAACAATACTTTAAAGGTGGAAGTAAATCTGATTCTGGAAAAAACAGAATTGTTCCAATTCATCCTCGTATCATGCCGTTTGTAAAAAAACGGTTAGAGAAAAGTAATGAATATTTTTTAGAAAATGATGAAGGTTCCAAGTTTAAAAAATGGGATTTTTATGAAGAATGGAAGGTTGTTATTGCCTATATAACAAAGAAAAAGAAAACGCCTCATGAGGCAAGGCATACTTTTGAAACATTTTTGGATAATGCAGGCGGTAATAGAAAATGCATTGATATGCTGATGGGGCATAAATCTAAAGATATTGGAAACAGAGTTTATAATCATAAAACAGTAAAACAATTAAGAGAGACAATTCTTTTGTTGAAATAATAATTTTATATTCAACAAGTAACAGATTAGTAACAAATAAATGAGAGAATGGCTTAAAATGGACATTCTCTCATGCTACAAAAATATATCCATATAAATAAGAAATAGCATTCCACATTTCCACTGCATGTTTGCAAAGATTTCTATTATTTTCTGTTAAATTTTCTGTAAATCTCTTATATGCATCCAAATGAAATTTTGTGTAATATATCACAGCATATAACTTGCCATCATCGTCTTTCGCCTCACAACCTGCCCGAGCATAAGGATTAACTTTCTCTCCATAACTGTATTTATTCGTTTCGAACCCAGGACTTACGCTTCCATAACATACAATCTTCCCATCAGAATCAGTTTCTAAATATAAATAATCACTATAATCTTTTCCGTAAAATGTATAAGCATATCCATCCCAATATGATGGTGTCGTTAATTTTGGTTCACCAAACATTTTCTTAACATCATCAATTTTCATATTTTTTGTTACCGTTTTCCCACCTACTGTGATCAATTTTCCATCAACAGATGCTTCCGCTTTTACTGGAATTGAAATTGTTGGAATACTTGATATGATCACTAGTGCTATTGCAATCATATTGGATATGATTCTTTTCCATCGTTTCTTCATATTTTTCTTGTCCTTAATCATATATTTCCACAACGCCTCCTATTTTAGATATTTCCACCTTCTGGCGATCCCCTATATTTTTTGTACTATCACAAGTCGACAGAAATCTCTAATTTTTCAATTTAAATTTGTTCAACACACTCTCCTTATTCAATTCAAACTTCACATATACCGGGTCATGATCTGAATATGAATATCCCGTATTAATATTCTTATACATATCACATTTTACATTATCTGAGATAATAAATCCATCCAATGTAACAGTGTAAGTCTTTCCTGGTATGTATTTCATATCTGCATTTCGTGAACTATTCCACAGATTTTCTTTCTTTGGCAGTTGATCCATACAGAAAGAAAAATGTTCTGGAAGCATATTTCTTGGGAATGGATATGCCCAGGATTCTCTATCGGTAGAATCGTCATCTTCTGCAGCCTTGAGGTCATGGTTAAAATCCCCGCCACATAATACATAATTTCCTGCTTCGTATTCTTTTTTCATATCCGCTGAAAGCATACGGATCTGTCCTTTTCTGATCTTATCACTGTTTCCGTAGGCTGACATATGAAGCTGAAAGATCACGAGGTATTTCCCATTATCCACTGGAATTCTTGAAACACTATAGCAACGATCTAAATCAAAAAATTTATTGTATGATGTTGAAATCGGAAGACTTCTTCTTAGCGAATCTTTGATCGGGTATCTGGAAAATAAAGCTAATCCTGCTTTACTGCTTCCATGTGGCTGTGTGAATGGATAGAATAGAAAAGCAGAATCATAATTTTGTGCAAATACTGTATCGTAATTCTTCAAGCATTTCTTTAGTATGGAATATTCATTTACATGATAACTTCTGGTGGAATTAAGATCTACTTCCTCTATTAAGGCAAAATCCGGATCATACGATTTTGTTAGATTTCCTGCATTTTTAACTGTTTTAAGAACACTTTTCTTGCTCTTTGCCCAAGATGATTTTCCTCCATCCATAAAAAAGCTGAAATCTGGTGTATAGGCTCCGAATCCAATATTGTATGTAATTGCTGAATATTGTTTTCCTGTTGTTAGTATTTGTTTTGTTTCTGTGTGAGATTCTACGGAAAGGGATTTGTTATCTTCAATTCTATGGTAACTTGCATAGAGATAAATGATATATCCTAGCACAATGACCACAATAAAGCCTAATAAAACTCCTATTGTCTTTAATACTTTTTTCGCTATCTTCATGACTTTCTATTCCTTCATTTTATCTTTATTTATCCGATACTTAGTGATTGTATTTATTATAACATACAAAAAGCGTCCTTGGGACATTAATACATCTGATTTATCAGATATATTTTGTTTGCAAGGAGCATCTCACCATTCTTAATCTGATGCTGAGATTGATTGGATGTCACATCCATGCGATTGAGTTTTTTGATGAAATCTTTAAAATATCTCATCTGGTTGATTAAATCATCAAGTTTGGATTTTTCTTTATCAAGTCCAGGTACTTCCACGTGATCTTTAAACATTCAAAGCAAATCAATCACCAGATTGAAGTTGTTGCAGACATGAACGACCTCAGAAAACTGGTCAGTGAATATGGAGAGATCGGATCGAATCTCAATCAGATCGCCAAGCATTTTAACAGTGGTGGCAGTCAGT
>OGXX01000010.1_pt1 | contig 172042 bp, 199 predicted proteins | sample 1576301 | NCBI WGS metagenome assembly OGXX01 (sample SAMEA3541469, study PRJEB24748) | human gut metagenome | biome: human gut; feature: human-associated habitat; material: faeces | place: China | collected 2012
GCTCTGTACATTCAGGGGCACCTCCTTTTTGGTTGTGGTTTTACTATACTACAAGGTGGATGAGAAAGTCAAATTGCAGAAATTAAAAAACACCCGGTTGTTTTTTTAATTTTGGATGGTTTTTGGTGCAGTTTTTAACAAACGCCAGAGTAGTTCTTTAATTTTGGTAATTTTGATATTTTTTTATTTTTTTTTGTTGTGTTAACAGCATAGCAAAAGCACATGAGAAAAAGAAGAAAACTATTGCTTATTGGCAATAGTTTTAATTGATAAAGCACTATTATTTAGAGTGATTTCAATGTTGCTATTATCTTTGACGGAGCCTTCGATTAGTCCGCGGGCTATTAGGGTTTCAACATTTTTGGTTAGGAATCTTTTGAGTGGTCTTGCACCATAATCGTGGTCATAACCGTTTTCTACGATGAAATCTCTTGCTTCGTTGCTTAAACTAATTTTGATATTTCTTGCACTTAATCTTTTATTCAGGTCATTTATTAGTTTATCTAATATTTTATAAATGTTTTCTTTGGTTAAGGAATTGAACATAATTATTTCATCGATTCTATTTAAGAATTCTGGTTTAAATGTTGCTTTTAATTCTTTCATAACTAGTTCGTAGGTGTTTTTATCATTGTTTATGATGTAGTTGCTACCAATGTTGGATGTCATTATGATAATTGTATTTTTGAAGTCAATTGTTTTGCCGTGGCTGTCAGTGATTCTACCATCGTCTAGGATTTGCAATAGAATGTTGAATACATCTGGGTGGGCTTTTTCTATTTCATCAAATAGTACTATGCTATAAGGATTTCTTCTTACGGCCTCGGTTAGTTGTCCTGCTTCATCATAGCCAACATATCCTGGAGGAGCCCCGATTAATCTTGATACTGAAAAACTTTCCATATACTCACTCATGTCAATTCTTATCATATGTTTTTCACTGTCAAATAGTTCATAGGCTAAGGTTTTGGCCACCTCTGTTTTACCTACACCTGTTGGGCCTAGAAAAATAAATGAGCCTATTGGACGATTTTCGTCTTTAATGCCACTTCTGGAACGAATTATGGCTTCACTTACTAGTTTAATTGCTTCATCTTGTCCCATAACTCTTTTTTTCATGTTTGTCTCTAAATTTAATATTTTTTCACGTTCTCCACTTACTAATTTTGAAATTGGTATATGTGTCCATTTTGATACTACTTCAGCGACACGGTCGGCATCAACAATGTCTGGTAATATTTTATTTTCGTCTTTTTTATTTAATTCTTCTAGTTCTTTTTCTATTTTAGGTATTTCACCGTGTCTTAGGCGGGCAGCATTTTCTAAATCATATTTACTTTCACATAGTTCTAAGTCAAACTTGGCTTTATCTAGTTCTTTTTTCTTTTTGTTAATTAGTTCGTTTATGTTTTTCTCACTTTCCCATGCTGTTCTTAATGATGTTTCTTTTTCTCTTAAAGTTGTTAGTTGATTTGATATTTCTTCTAATCTCTTTTTGCTGTTATCATCTTTTTCTTTTCTTATGGCTTCACGTTCAATTTCAAGACTCATGATTTTTCTAGTTAGACTATCGACTTCTTCTGGTACTGAGTCCATTTGGACTTTGATTGTAGCACAGGCTTCATCAATTAGGTCGATGGCTTTGTCTGGTAAGTATCTGTCAGTTATGTATCTATTAGATAATGTTGCTGCTGCGATTAGGGCTTTATCAGTGATGTTTACACCATGGTAAACTTCAAATCTGCTTTTTAGACCTCTTAAGATGGTTATTGTATCCATTACTGTTGGTTCGGTTACAAGAACTTTTTGAAATCTTCTTTCAAGGGCTCCATCACTTTCAATGTATTTGCGATATTCATTTAATGTGGTTGCCCCGATGCACTTTATTTCTCCACGTGCAAGCATTGGCTTTAGGATGTTCGAAGTGTCCATTGCTCCTTCTACTTTTCCAGAACCAACAATCATGTGAATTTCATCAATAAACATGATTATTTCACCTTCACTTTTTTTGATTTCATTTAGGACATCTTTTAATCTTTCTTCAAATTCTCCACGATATTTAGCGCCTGCGATTAGGGAAGCCATATCTAGTTCCCAAATTCTTTTATCTTTTAGGCTGGTTGGAACATCGCCCTTGATGATTCTTGCGGCAAGTCCTTCTATAATAGCAGTTTTACCTACACCTGGTTCCCCGATTAGCACAGGGTTATTTTTGGTTTTTCTTGATAGTATACGGGTGATATTACGAATTTCTTCGTCCCGACCAATGACAGGATCTAGTTTTCCTTCTTTGGCATACGCGGTAATATCACGACCATATTTTTCTAATGGATTAATTTTTTCTTGTTCTTCATACATTATAATCCCCTCCTTAATAATTCTATATGATGTATTATAACACATTTTTTAGCACTTGTCAATAGAGAGTGCTAATTTTTTGCTTTTTTTATAAAAGAAATGAAGTTATCTTTTTTTAACTTCATTTTGGTTTTCGTTTCTTTTGATGATGTCTAGTTCATAGATGGAATCACATATTTTGTAATAGTAAAACTTATATATATTGTTATAATTATGATTAACTACAGCTTCGTTCATGGCTTTTATGTATTCGTCTTTTTCGCCCTTCGTTATATATACGGGTGGTAGATTTACTTCTTTAAATAGGTTATTTAGCATGGCTCTTGAGGTACGCCCATTTCCATCGCTGAAGGGGTGAATTTTGATAATTTTACATTTTAATTCTAATGATTTATTGATATAATCGATTATTAGGTTTGGCGATGATGTTTCTCTTATTAGTTTAGCCATGTCTATTAATTCTATGTAGTCTTTGTTTAGGTCATTTAATTCTGTGGCTACCATAGTATAATCTGTAGTTTCTACTTCTGTACCACTTATAAAAGCATTATAGTTTCTTATTTTGCCTCCATAATTAGAATATGGCATTTTGGAATACATGGTTTGATGGATTAGGAAAAGGATACCGATGTGTTTAATATTAGAAAAATAGCCATTTTCTATTTTGTCGTATACTAAGGATAAGCCTTCTTTTTCATATTTGCTTTTTACATTTTCCATTTTGTTTTCATTATAAATGGTTTTCTTTTTGAATTCTTCAATTATTTTTTTAAAGTCAAAGTGGGATTTATCTAGGTAGTATAATTTTATTAGGTTTTGTGGGATGTAGTCGGCTTTTGAGTATAGTGTGTTGTCTTTTTTTCTTTTGTTATACTGGTTAAAAAATTCGCATATATCCATATTATAGTTACTTATAATATCCAAAATATCTTTCATACTAACCTCTCAATTCTTGTTTAATTAATTGCTGATTTTTGCGATTATTTGGTTGCATTTTTGGGTTATTTCTTTTTCTTTGTCGTTTGATAATTTATGATTTTCCATTAGGATATTACCATTTACGATGGTTGTTATGACATTGTTAGATTTGGTGTTGTAGACGATTTCGGCTAGGAGGTCATTTACAGGCTTGATTTTAATATCATTTATATCGATTATAATAATGTCGGCTTGTTTTCCTATTTCAATGCTACCAATTTGTTTTTCTAGGCCAAGAGCTTTAGCTCCATTTATAGTAGCCATTTTTAGTACATCATAGGATTCTAATAATTTAGGATTTTCATTGATGCCTTTTTGAAGAAGGGTAGTTAGTTTCATGGTTTCAAATAAATCTAAGTTGCTACCACTTCCTTGTCCATCTGTTCCTAATGATACATTTATGTTATTATTTAGCATTTCTGTGATGTCTGCGATGCCACATCCAAGTTTGAGGTTGCTAACTGGGCAATGTGCCACGCTGGGGTTTAGTTTCGATAATTCTTTTATTTCTTCTTTGTTTAGTTTGACACAGTGTGCTAAAATGAGTTTTTGGTCTTTGAATTTGTCTTTTAGGATATCAATTGGTTTTTTATGATAAATATTTTCGATATCTTTTACTTCTTTTTCATTTTCACAAAAATGTATGTGTATTGATAGATGGTGTTTTTCATTAAATTTTAGGCATTCATTTAGGTAGTTTTCTTCGGTTGTATATAAGCCGTGAATTCCTAGATTGATGGTTATTGTGTCTTCTTTGTTATTTTGAATTATTTTTTCTAATTCATTGATTTTCTTTAAGTCTTCTTTATTTGTTGTGGTGCCCATGAGAGTTCTTGTCGTTTGTAATCTTACGCCACTTGCAAGAGCGGCTTTGATAATTTCATCTGTCTTGAAATACATATCGTTTATGGTGGTGGTTCCTGTTTTAATCATTTCTATGAACGATAGGTATGAGGCATAATAAATGTCTTCTTTGGTGAGTTTTGCTTCCATTGGCCAAATATTCTTTTCTAGCCAGTCTTGAAGAGTATATCCTTCAAGTGTTTCTCTAAAGATACTCATTGGTACATGAGCATGTGTATTAATTAATCCGGGCATAATTATTTGATTTTTGGCTTCAATGATTTTGGTATTTTTATTTGTTTTGATATTTTTCCCTATATATTTAATTTTTGTATTTTCAATTAGAATGTCCATGTTGTATTCTATCTTTGGTTTGTTTATATTCATAGATATTAGAGTGCCATTTTTAATACATATTTTCATATTTGTTACCTTTCTTGTTTGACTAGTTTTTTATTTTTAGTTTCTTTTTCTTTTATTTTTTTTGCATAGTCGTATGTTAGGTCTATTATTTCAAATAAGCAACTTATAACTGGGTAATCACTTTCACATCTTTCTTCATCAAAATGAATTGGGATACCTCCGTGATGTTTCCATATTTTTAGGTTTGCTTTGTAGTCATCTACTAGGATTGCTCCCATGGCATCAACGAACTTGGCTTTGTCTATTTGTTTTGGAACTGTAATGACTTCAACTTCAGGCAATACTTTTTTTAAATAGATTTCTTTTTGGATGGCTTCATTTTTGGAATTAATATGTGTGAGAATTTTAACATCATATAAATCGGTGTTTATTATTTCTTTAATTGCTTTGATGCTGTTATTAATAAATGAAGTGTTATGAAGAAGATATTCCCAATCTAAATTTTTAATATATTCTACTACCTCTTTGGAATTAGTATGTACTCCTCGCCACTCGATTCCTAATTTATCCATTTCTTGGTACATGTAGGCTATAGTGTTTTTGATTACACCATCAAAATCGATATATAATTTAACCATATGTCCCCCCCCTTTTTTTTGGTTAACTATTAATATAGTTTAAAATATTTGTTTCTCCTTCAAGATACATTGTGATTGTGTCGTTTTCGATAAGTATTAAGGTAGGAATTTTAATTTTTAATTCCTCGATTGTTTTTGCATTGGTGTTACCTGTTTCACTGATGTATTTTGTGTTAAATCCTGAACTCATATCTACTTTGTATATTTTTGATTCATATAGTTTGCTTACAAGTGCTCTGTCAATGCTATTAATTGTATTGTTAAAATCATAGAAATATACATAGTATTTTTCTTCACTTTGTTTAAATATTTCACTTACTAGTATGTTACTGCGAGCGTTAGTCATATCTCCATTTGTGTTGCTGTTATTATTGTTACCAAATTTAATTTCTTTGGTGATAAAGATACCTACAAGTAAATAGATAATGATTAGTACCACTAAAACGATTGTGAGCGTCTTTAATATTTTATATACTTCTTGTTTTGGTTCTGTTGTTTCTTTCGTGTTTATTTTTGTAATATTCTCTTTATTTCTTTTTGCTTCTTTTCTTCTTAATTCTCTTCCCATGTTTAATCACCTTCAAGATAAGTATAACAAAAAAATATGGAGTAGTAAAGTAGAAAATATTGAGATTTTTAAAGAAAAAAACAATTATTTGGTTTTATTGTTCAATAATCGGTTTTATTTTGTTTATTTAGTTATTCTATTTATTATTTCTTTGGTAAACGTTTGATATGCTTCTTTTTTGTAATCATTGGAAGTTATTGAGTTTAGGAATAGTTGGGGATCTAGTTGTTCGACTTCCATTACTTGATATTCTTCGTTTGTTTTTACTAAATCAATGCGCATATATAAATTATCTTTATATTCTTTAATCAAACATATTTTGTTAACGATTTCAAGCATTTTATCATCAATAGTTTCTTTTTTTATGTATTTTATGTATGGTTTTTCTCCAAAAACGGAAACGCATCTTTGAATCACGTGAGATAATTTATTAGAAAAGCATATAACTGAATATTCACCATTTTTTACTTCTTTTATAAATGGTTGTAGCATTAATGAATAATTAATGTTTTTATATTTATTTTTGACATCTTTTATGGTTATAGTATTTTTACCAGTTTCATTTAAACTTATGATGTATGTATCCGCACTACTTTCAGAGACAACTGGTTTTATTACTAATTTATCATAATTGTTGAATTTATTTTTCCAAGTTTCTTTAATTTTTTGTGCTATACTTGAATTATTTTCAATAAAAACGGTATCTATATGCTTAATATGGTATTTATCTAATAATTTAAATTGTTTCTCTTTATCATAGTTGTTAGAGATTATTTCTACTGAATTGTATAAAGGAATTTTGTTTTTGGATACTTGTTCTAAGAATTTGTCGAAAGTTTCTTTGTTCTTTTGGAATCCCCAGATGGATTTTATAATTAGGGCTTTATATTTACTATAATCATTTTCTTCTTCGTAGGAGATAATATCAGCCCCATAGCCTTGTCTATTTAAATAATATTTGATTGAAACGTCTTCATATACTTTGTTTTTCCATGTGTTGCACGACACTATTCCAATATAGGTAGAATATTTATGAGTTTTAGCATATATATTTACCCACGTTCTAAATAGGTAAAACTTAACTCTTTTTAGTTTGTTTGCTATTTTTCTCATATCTTTGCCACGTCCAACGCTTGGTGAAGTTTTTCAAATTCTTGTATTAAATCGTATATTTCAATGCCATAGTTAAAGCGGGCAATGATTTCTTCTTCATATGGCCATGACATATTTCCTCCCATAATACATTTAATTTTTGTTGTTTTATATAGATATCTTACAAGATCCTCTTCACAAGTTATTTTTTGCCCCCCAAAAGTTCTTCCTTTCAAATCAGTAAAATCTACGACTGCGAAGAAACCTGACTGAGGCATTGTTTTGTCTCTTAATTTTACTCCATCAATTCCTTTTAAAAGATTTATTTTCATTTGTGGTGAACTAGCATATTTTGTTACTTCTTTGATAATTCTATCTTTAGTTTTACTATTATTTATTATATCAATGCCATCAATTAGAGCTTTTAATAATTCTAAGCGGTACTGATATTCAGCAATAATTGGTTTAAAGTATTTTCTGGCCATTTTATATCTGCGATTAGTTCCATTAAAGGCTCCAGCAAGAGCTTGAACTTGTAAAACTGGTAGAGAATCCATGGTTGAAAATATTTTTTCTTCAATTCCTTTACATATTGGAATCGGTGCTACAATGGCTCCGGCACGAATGCCTGCAAGGCCATAAGCTTTGGATAATCCTAATAGGGTTATTGTATTGTTGAAATACTTGGGCATAGTTGCAAGTGGTAGAGCTAAATCTTCTTGATCATAAGTTAAATCCCTGTAAATTAGGTCATCAATAACAAATACTCCTTTTTCTAAGCACACATCACCGATGCCTTTTAAGATTTCCACATTTTTCTTGTTCATAACTTTACCGAGAGGATTATGTGGATTCATGTTTAGAAATGCCACGACACGTGGAGTGTAATTGAGTTTATCTTTGAAATCTTGCTTTAATCTTTCATTTATTGTATCTATTTTTTGGGCAAGTTTGATTGGATTAACGTAGAAATTATCTTCTTCTTCTAAATCAAGTACTTCTACGCGACCATTCATTCTTTCAGGGTCAACTGCGAAGAGTCCATAATTAGGGCCTGTTACAATAACTACATCTTCATCTTTCATAATTGTAGATAATATCATGTTAAAGGCATGTGTTGTCGAACAAGAAAATACTACATTCTCAACGCCTAAGCCATCATAATTTTCAGTTTTATCTTTTTTGAATCCTTCTTTGATTAAATAGTTAACGAAATGTGCTCTAGCAATAACGTGTCCTCCAATATTAGGATATTGGTATAGATATTTGCCCATTAACATTTTGATGATATATTCTCGCGCCATAGGAAATGGCTTGGTTCTCATGGGAGAGCCTGTCCTTACAGTGTGAATCTCATTAGGAAGTACAAAGCCAGGGTGGTCATAAACGTGCAAGTCTTTATTTAGTAGATAAAAACCTTTTTCTATTTTTTTTATTTCAGGGTAAAATTCTTTCCCATCTTTTCTTTTACCAAACTGGCTATATTCTTCTAACAATGAGGGGTTATCATCTGTAAATTGTTTTAAAGATTTAGAAAAATTATTGGTATCATAACTACTGTTTATGACATCAACATCTTCATTTAACATTTTCTTTGCAATTTGTTTAATTTTATTAATTGACATTTTTAATCACCATATTATTATTATACACCATATTCTACTAAAAATATATAATTGTAGTTTAAATTTGTATTAAGAGTGTGTCAAATATAGTTGATTTATTTTTCACTCTTTTTTGGCTCGGTTGTTTTTTCTTTAGTACTTGTTTTGGATACATTGTAATATTCCCTTACTTTGTTTTCAATTTCTTGGCATAATTTTTTATTTTCTTTTAATAGTGATTTTACATTTTCTTTTCCTTGTCCTATTTTTTCACCTTTATATGAATACCATGCTCCACTTTTTTCAACAATTCCTGCTTCTGCCGCAAGATCAACAAGTTCTCCCTCTTTACTTACTCCTTCGCCATACATGATTTCAACATTAGCGATTTTGAATGGAGGTGCAATTTTATTTTTAACTACTTTGACAACAGTTTTGTTACCCACTACATCTGTGCCTTGTTTAATTTGTTCTCCTCTCCTAATATCTAATCTTATTGATGAATAGTATTTTAAAGCTTTTCCACCTGGAGTGGTTTCCGGATTACCAAACATTACACCTACTTTTTCTCTTAGTTGGTTAATAAAGATTACAATTGTATTCGTTTTATTAATTGATCCCGATAACTTTCTTAGAGCTTGGCTCATTAATCTAGCTTGTAGACCAACGTGTGAATCACCCATTTCTCCATCAATTTCTGCTTGAGGTACTAAGGCTGCAACAGAGTCAATAACAATAATATTTACAGCCTCACTTTTAACAAGTGCATCACATATTTCTAAGGCTTGTTCTCCTGTATCTGGTTGCGATAGCAATAGTTCCGCAATGTTAACTCCTAAATTTGAAGCATATATAGGATCTAGTGAGTGCTCGGCATCAATAAACGCAGCGCGTCCTCCTTCTTTTTGAACTTCAGCAATGGCGTGTAAAGCAAATGTTGTTTTACCTGAGGATTCTGGTCCAAATATTTCTATAATTCTCCCTTTTGGATATCCTCCACCAAGAGCAACATCTACCGCTATTGAACCACTAGAACTAGTATCAATTTCTCTTTTTTCTCTTTCACCTAATTTCATAATTGCTCCTTTGCCGAATTGTTTTTCAATGTCGGCTAAAACTTGGGCCAAGGCTTTTTCTTTATCAATCGTTTTGTTCATTTTTTTCTCTCCTTTTCTCACAGTACAATTATATTTTACTATACTTTTTTGAAAAAAACAATACTTTTTTACAAACTTTTGTTTGAAACCTTGCAAAGTCTTGGAAATAAAGAAAAAAATTAGATTTGTTCGTCTAATTCTATTCTTCATAATCATATTCTAATATATTTATATATGCTTTTTCCCTTGGCTTTTTATTACATAATTATATGAATCCTTACACATTTCTTTAATGCCTTTTGTGGCTTTCCAACCAAGTTCTTTATATGCTTTTGTAGGGTCTGCATAGCAAGCATCAATATCACCTGGTCTTCTTGCTACGATTTGTTTATTGATAGTTACATCGTTCACTTTTTCAAATGTTTTTACTATTTCTAATACGCTATAACCTGTGCCTGTTCCTAGGTTGTAATATTTTAATCCATCCATATGTTTCAAGGCACTTATGTGTCCCTTGGCTAGATCTACAACATGGATATAGTCTCTAACACCAGTGCCATCAGGAGTATCATAATCATCCCCATATATGTTTAAACACGGTAATTCACCAATCGCTACTTTAACTATGTATGGAAGTAAATTGTTTGGTATTCCGTTTGGGTCCTCTCCTATTAGACCACTTTCATGCGCCCCGATAGGATTAAAATATCTTAGGATTGTTATATTATATTTTTTATCTGAGTAATATAAGTCTCCAAGTATTTTTTCAATAAATAGTTTGGTTGTTCCATACGGATTAGTTGTACTTAGTGGAAAATCTTCTTTAATTGGTAAACTTTTTGGTTTTCCATATACTGTAGCACTTGAAGAAAATATAATGTTTTTACAGTTAAATTCTTTCATGACTTCAAGTAATACTAGTGTTGAATTAATGTTATTATCATAATATTCTAAGGGTTTACTGACCGATTCACCAACTGCTTTTAATCCTGCAAAATGAATAACGGCATCAATTTTGTTTTCTTGAAATATTTTTGTTACTAATTTTTTGTTGCGTAGATCTTCTTTATAAAATTTAACTTTTTTGTTTGTAATTTTTTCTATTTTATCTATTACTTCTTCTTTAGCATTGGATAGGTTATCTACTACTGTAACTTCATATCCATCATTTAATAATTCTACACAGGTGTGGCTTCCTATGTAACCACAACCACCTGTTACTAATATTTTTTTCATATATTTCTCCTAATTTTTATTTATATAATCACTAATTAATTTAATCATGTTATCTGTATTACTGATAAATTTTTTGGGTTTAAAGTGCTTGGCTTTATTTAATACTTCAGCTATATTATTGTTATCTAGTTTTAAGAGATAACCTTCTTTGCTAAAGTTGTCTATTATCTGTAATTGATGGTCATTAGCACTTTCTTTATAAATTTTAAGTCTTGACATGGCAATTATTTTTTTATTGTTTTTTAGGCCTGTAATTATTGAACCTACACCACCATGGGTTATTAAAATATCACATTTTTTCATAAGTTTATCAAATTCATTCATTGGTATAACATCAAATATTTTCATATTTTTGCTATCATATTTGGTGGAACCCGCTTGGACAATAACTTCTTCTTTGATAATGTCATTTTCAATGGCATCTTCGATAATATCAAGTAATCTTTTAAATTCTTTGTCTTGTGTTCCTAGTGTTACTAATATCATTAATATATCCACCCCCCGTATACTGATTTAGGATATATATTTAGCATGTTTTCCCATTGTACAATAAATAAATCAGCAAATTTATATACTATTTTACCTGTTATGGACTTGCTAGAAGAATTGGCAAAACTTTCAATAAATATTATCTTGCTTCCAAATATTTTTCCAATAAGACACATTGGTCCTGCAGTATGGGCTCCAGTTGTAACAATATATTTAGGTCTTATTTTAATATAAATAAACAAGGATTTAAAAGTATTGTATATTAATTTAAAAAAGTAAGTAAATGGATGGTATCTTGTTCCAAATATTAAATAGTGAACTTTATTAGTATATTTATCTTTTAAAAATAAGGTTGATTTACTTTTTTCGGTAACTAGATAAGAATCATAATTTTTAAACATTTTCTCTAATTGCATTAATTCACTTAGGTGTCCACCCGAACTAGCAATAAATAAAACTTTTTTCATACGATACCTCATTTATTTTAAAATATTTTCCCATATTTTAACTATTTTTTCTTTAGAAAATTCTTTTGATTTTTCTTTAGCATTTGTGCCTAATTTATTTCTTAACTTAGAATCGTTTATAACTTCTTCTATTCTTTTTATATACTCTATTTCGTTTCTATTTTTAATAATATATCCATTTCTTCCATCTTCGATTATATCATTTACTCCACTTGGAACCTCGTATGATATGCAAGGTATACCATAACTCATTGCTTCTAGTAAAACCATTGGTAATCCTTCTGTTATGGATGCCATTAGAAATAAACTGGAATCTAACATGTATTTATTAATTTCTTCTTTATTTTTATAACCAGTGAGTATAACTTTATTATTTAAGTTTAAATCATCGATTAAATTTTTTAAGTTGTTAAATTCTTTGCCATCACCAATAATATATAGTTTCCAATTACTTTCTTTTATTTTTGAGAAAGATTTTATAATATCATCATTTTTTTTGCCATAGTCTAATCTACTAATAGTAATGATATTCTTTTTATCTAATTTACTATTATATTTAGGTATTTCATATAACATGTTAGGAACAAGTTCTACTTTCGTGTGTTTGTTATTTTTAAGAAATTCTTTATAATCGTTATATAAGCATTTTGTTAGAGCAAATAGATAATCTATGTTGTTATATTCATTTTTTATCTTTTTAATATATTTTTCATCATTGTTGTGGTATCTGTGTTCCTGTGCTATTTTTATGGTATTATTATTACCATGTTTACTTAATAATGTACTAAATTCACATCTTGTGGAAACTATATAATCACTCTTACAATTTTTTATGTATTTAATAACTTTAATTCTTTTTTTTAATAGTATTTTACTTGCTTTAATTCCTTCTTTTATTGTATTAATTAACTTATGATTATGTAATGATTTAAGAAATTCTTCTTTATTGGGATTTCCATTATAAAGATATTTTACTCTAATTTTACTATTTAATTTATTTGCTTGATTATTATCTAGATTATAAAATGACATAATTTCAATATCGTATTTATCACACAAGCTATTAGCTGTATTAATAGTAGAGGTTTCGATTCCTCCATAACCTAAATGTAATACTAGAAATGTTATTTTTTTCATATAATCACCAGTTTTTCTTTTCAATAAATATCTTTCTTGTAATAAAATTATATACCATGACTATACCTGTTGATGCTATTTTTACAAGCATATAATATATATGTAATCTTTCTATTCCAAGATACATTATCAATTGATTTATCCCTAGTCCTATAATACTGAAAATAATAAATATGGTAAAGTCTTTATACGTTTGCTTATGATTAACATCAAATACCCATTTAATACTCATAATATAATTAAATATTACCGAAATAGAAAATGATATTATTGAGGAATACAATACATATATATTTAAATATTCAGTACAAACATATAGCAAAGCGTAGTCAATAACAAATGCAAATACTCCAACTATACCAAATTTTAATATTTGTTTAATTAAGTTATTATTCATTTCTGTTTTTCACCATCATGTTTAAATATAATTCATATAACTGTTTGTGCTTTTTGGCAATGACTTGTAGCATTATTCCCGTTATCCATAAAAGTAAAGAGATAATCAAAAACACACCTGATACTATCAAACTAGGAAATCTTGGCACAATACCAGTATTCATATATTCTATCACTACAGGTACTCCTAGCAATAAAGAACACATTAAGGACAAAATTCCTAATATACTAAAGAAAAAACCTGGTTTATATTCTTTAAATAAAATAGCTATTGTTTTTAATACTCTAAATCCATCTCTATAAGTGTTTAATTTTGAAACACTACCGGCAGGTCTATCACGATAAGTAACTGGAACCTCAACTAATTTAAAGTTTTTATCTACAGCATGAATAGTCATTTCTGTTTCTATTTCAAATCCTTCAAATTACATAATATGTCAATGATGCCATAAATACTAAAACCATATTTTTGTTCTTTATTAGTATTTCCCTTATTTTAGTAACAATATTATTCATTTTTTTCTCCTCGTAAGAATTGTTTTCTCATTTCATTTTGCATTCATACATTTTTATTGCTTTTTTCTTTTGTGATAAAAGTTGTTTTAATGTATGTTTTCCTTTAATATTCTCTATTTTTCATGCCTAAATATTTTCTTGATTTTATGTTTAACCTTTCCTAAAAATCTAAAAATTGCGAAAGTGGGCTTTGCTAGAGACCCCATTCTCCTTCTTACAAACCAAATTGCAACTTTTTCATCTATAGATGTCCAAGTGGCATCGAAGTGATGTACAATACAAGTGTTTTTACTAAACGTTTCGTTAGAACCATCATATGATTTCGGGTTAAAATACTCTTTTTTATAAATATGTATGTCATCTTCTAAAACCTGATTTTCATCCACATTTGTTAGACCTAACTTTCTAAAATAGTTTGTTATTATTTTTGGGCTTGTTATGGAATACAAATCTTCTTTATTGAATTTTGCTTTTTTGTAAATGTTAAAAATATTGTTTATGTGTTTGTTATTTTTTTCTTTTACTCCAAACATGGCAGAAGCTAAATAATTTTCATCTTCGCGTCCAAACCACATAGAATTATTTAAAATATTATCAATTTTTTTGTTACTTCAATGTCTGTATCAAAATATACACCACCATATTCTTTTAATGCATATATTCTAGCTACATCACTAACAAATGCCCATTTTTTACTTTCGTAGGCTTCTTTAGAAAATTTAGTAATGTTAATATCAAAATTATTTTCATTCCACTCCATAATTTTATAATCAGGCATGTATTTTTTCCAAGTTCTAATATATTTTTTGAACTTTCTAGGCATTTTCTTGCCACCGAACCAACAATAATGTATATATTTATCCATAAATACCTCCTATTACACATTTAATAAATATTTTAAATGTTCCATACATTGCTCTGTTCCATCTTATATATCTTCTAAATTTTAAAAGCATTTTAATTTTGAAGAATTTTTTATTATATAAGTTGTTATATATCATCGATATTACTTTTTTTTGATTTTTTGTGGAAAACATATCATACTTGTATATAATATCGTTATCTATAATATATTTTATTATATCACAATTATCATTATAAAATTCTTTCATTTTTATACAAAATTTTCTTCTGTTATTAATTAAGGTTAAGTCAAACATATCAAGTGTTCTTTCAACAAAAAATATATTTATTATATTACTATATTTATTTTTGTTTTCAATATTATTAAATACATTGCTTAGATTTTTACAAATTTTATAAAACGCATTATCTAATGTATTGTTATTTACTATAGAGTTTTTTCTTTGTAAATAATAATAATTGGGATTTGGAATATATTTAATTTTTTTGCTATCGCACAAAATAAAAGGAGTTACTGCAACATCTTCATATTGTTGTCCTAATGGAAAAGGATATTTATATAAATCTTTTTTTATTATTTTGTTACATGATGATCCAAGCATTGCTCCGTGCATTAGTTTATTTAACAACTCTCCTTCACTATCTTCTCTTATAGCACGTGTAGTGTAGTTTGTTTTTTTTGTATCTTCAAAAACAATATATAAATCATATATAATAATATCATATCCTTCGCTTATTGCTTTTCTAGCATTGTTATAAAATTCCTCGCTTATAGTATCATCAGAATCTATCACGCTTATGTATTTACCATGCGCTAATTCTATACCAACATTTTTTGTATCTGCAAGTCCTTTATTTTTTTTATATTTATATATAAATCTTTTTTTTTGTGTCATCTGGTAGTTTTTTTATAAATCTTTTTATAATCTCTTCTGAAGCATCTGTTGACCCATCATTTATAATTATCACTTCACAATCTTCTTTAATCGCGGTTAATATTGAATTTAAGCATTTTTCTACATAATTAGTAGTATTGTATACAGGAACAATGATTGAAAAAAGAATATTTTTATTTTCCATGCACAATCACCCAAGTTGTCTTTCATAATATTTATCACACACTTCTTTGGCTTTGCCTATCATTTGTACCTCTCCGTGTTCTAGCCACATAGCTCTATCACATAATTGTTTAATTGAATCTAATGAGTGTGAAACATACAAAACAGTAGTACCACCTTTTATCATTTCTAGCATTTTACTTTTACTTTTTTCTTGGAATTTGATATCTCCTACCGATAATATTTCGTCTACTATTAATACCTCTGGGTTAACTATAGTTGCTATTGAAAAGGCAAGTTTTGCTGTCATACCTGAAGAAAAGTTTCTTATTGGTACATCTAAGAAATCTCTTAGTTCCGAGAATTCTACTATTTCTTCAAATTTTTCGTCGAGAAATTTTTTTGAATATCCTAATACTGCTCCATTTAGATAAATATTTTCTCTTGCGGTTAGTTCAGGATCAAAGCCTGCTCCTAATTCTATCATTGGAGATATTGCTCCGTTTACTGTTATTTTGCCTTTTGTAGGTTTCATGACCCCACTTACTAATTTTAATAGAGTTGATTTTCCTGCACCATTCGAGCCTATTAAACCAACGACTTCTCCTTTGTTTACGTGTAAACTTACATTTTTTAAAGCCCAAAATTCTTCTTTTTTTGGTCTTTTGCTTTTATCAAATATACCTATAAATGCCATCTTAAATGAAAAATTTTTTTCTATTCCAAGATTAAATCTCATAGATACATTGTCAATATCTATCATGACATCACTCCTCTAAATATAATATATAAATTTGTCTTGTTTTGATTTAAATATAATAGAACCAATTATGGTACTTAGTACTGCGATAATGCCACACATAAATAGGGTTGTAACCGAAGGCATTCTACTATATAAAACTATTTCTCTAACTGAATCTATAAATAAATATAATGGGTTTAATTTAAATAAACTTTGTAAGTTTGATGGTAACATTGTTATGCTATAAAATAGTGGAGTAAAATATTGCCATATTGTTAAAACAATGCCATATATATAAAACATATCTCTTAAAAATACTGATACAGTAGATAATATAAAAGATATACCTACAGTAAATAAGAATAAACAAGCAAATATGTAAGGTAATAATAAATAATACCAATTTATATGACAAGTATATTGTCCTAAACCAAAATAAGAAAGTACTATTATTAAAAGCCAAGGAATAAGCGTAAGCAAAAAGTTGATGCCTACGAATAAGCATTTAGATAAAGGAAATATATATTTTGGAATGTATACTTTGTTTATTAGACCAAATGCTCCTACTACCGAACTCATGGCTGAATTAGATGCTTCACTAAAATAGTTAAACATGATAAGTCCTGTCATTAAGTAAACTAGATAGTTTACCCCTTCCATTCTCATTTTAAACATTTGAGAGAATACTACCGCCATGACTGACATCATAAGAAGTGGGTATAATAGACTCCATACTACGCCTAGTACACTTCTTTTATATTTTACTTTAAAATCCCTTGATATCATTTGGTTCATTAAGAAGGAATATTTTTTAAAATTAGTTATAATTCCTAACATTTATATTTCACCTAACTCTCATACTTAGATTATAGCAAATATTTAGTTATTTTGCAATTTTTGAATACACTTAAGTGTCAAATACACTTTTATCTGTAAACTCTCTAATTATGTCGTTTTTTCAAAATAAAAGACAAATAAGTAAAATATTTACCTATTTGTCAACAGTCTGAAAGATTCTTTTTGAATCTTTATCTTTTTTAATCTTTATTTTACTATCCAAGCATTAGGTAAATGTCTTCCTCCATCACCTTCTTGGGTTGAAGGGGTACTTATATATTTACCATTTGCATACATTATTGCTGAGTTTCCTCCATCAAGGTTGCTAGCATTATAGGCTCCATATTTAAGTAACAGAGTGGCTATTTGTTTCATGCTCATGCCTATTATGCCTTTGTTATATTGTCTTCCATCACTTACAAGAAGAAGTACTATGCCATCTTTTCTTTGGGCTATCGCTGTTCTTTGGGCTTTGCCCCAGCCACCATCACCTTTAATATTGGCCATCTTCCCATTTACTATTAGAAACGGTCCAAATTCCATGCCTTGTACCATACCTGCATTGATTGCAGCGGTTGCCGTGTCATTGATTAGCATTAATACACCATCTTCATTAAAGCCAACGATGCCTCCACCATAATAAGGTTTGCCTACATTTGAAGCAATTCTTCCGTCCATAATAACGGCTCCTGAAGGTATCTTAGTATAATTCTTTCCATAGGTATAACCGCTTGCATTGATAGCTACTTTAGCATCATTTTCTTCAGCTATTTCATCTATTTTTTGTTTACCTGAATTACTAGAACTTACTAGATGGACTCTTTTGGAATCATATATTACGGCAATATAAGCTTTGTATCCATCTTCTTCTACTGTGATTATTTTATATAAGTCATTGTCTTTATTTCTTTTTAGTACTTGTTCTTCGTAGATAGAAGAATAATGGCCTGTGTCTACTAATTTAGTAAAATCTATTTTAGTTGGATCTGTGCTATCTTCTATTTCAATTACTTTGTTGCTGTTTAACACTTCTTTAATGGTTTTATTTGAATAAAATGTTCTGGCTAAGTACTTGTGGCTCATCGTTGGCATAGCATTAGTAATTAAGAAATCTCTAATACCAAAAAATGGAACATAAAAAGTAATTAAACATATTATTGCAAATATATCTAATATTATGAGTGTTATAACCCATTTTTTTGTGCTTTTTCTAAACATATTATCACTTCCCAATTTCGTACTTGTTATCTATTTTGCCAGTTCCTTTTAGTATTTTTAAATTACTATCTAAATATAATACTGGTCTAATTTTATATTTAGAAGTAATATTATCTCCATATATTTTTTTATCTTTATCAATAACAAATATTGTATTATCTATGTTATCATCTAATCCATTTAAGGTAAAGTTTTCTCCATAATCATTAATAAATAATTCTCCTAGTTGATATAATCCTACATAGGTGTTAATTTTGTTTTCAAATGTAAGTTTATAGCCATAATCGTCTGTGTTGAAACTTCCTATATAAAAGTATCCTTTTTTTAGGTAATCTTTATTTTCTAGTGATTCATAGAAGGTATTATTTAGGTAATAACCAATATTGTTTTTAGAATTAATGTTGAAGATGTTGTTTTTAGTATTGAATACTTTTTTTACTATATTATTATCTTCTTCAATGTATCCTTCCATGGCAATTTTCATAACATTTTTATCTTTTTCTATTATTCTATAAGTATTATTGCTGTAAGTTAGATATTCTCCTACACTAGCATCATATAAGGTGTTAATGGTTTTATTTTCAAATGTGTAAGGGTTTTCTTTACTTCCATCACCTGATACTATGGTGTTTCCTTTTAATGTGATGACTGGTCTTATTCCAAGTATATCTCTGTCATTTGAAGTTGTGATGCCACCTTTATCAAAGACATAGTATGCAGAATCTGTGCTGTTAGTACTGGTCCAATAATAACTATTATTATTTAAATAACTATCATTTGCTAAGGCTCTTACATATTCGTAGGCACTTATTGTACTGATTAGATTGCTATTTTCAAGTTTTTTGCAGGTTGTTTTTTTTATATCATTAACTATATCTTTACAGGTATATGTGTTAGTTAAATATTTATCTGTATCTTCTAGTGAATAATAGAATATTCCCTCATTTTTGCCTCCAAGATTTAGCCATTTGTTAATTAATGAGTCACTAAAATTATATTCATCTCCATAAGATAAACTAGTTTGTACATCTTCAGTTATTAGTTTAATATTTTTATCTTTGTCTATTCCTAATATTCTAAAGTATCTACCTGAATAATATACATAATTGTTACTAACTTTACCATAAAAATAATATTCATTGGTACTATTATCCAATTTAAAATTATTATCTTTGGCACTTATTACATCGTCTTTTTCATTTGATACTTTACTAATTAATACATCATAAAAATTCTTGTTTTCAACCACGGTTGGTGTGTTTACTTCGCTTCTTTCTAGTTTATAAAAATGAATTAAGCGATATCCATAAATGCAAATAAGTGTAAGTAAAAAGATTACACTTATACATATAAAAATCTTGTCATATCTTAAACGCCTTTTCATAATTCACCCAATTCTATAAATGTTTATGCTCCAAAATCACTTTGATAACTGATTAAACTTGCACTTATTATGCCATTTACTCCTTTGAATTTATTAAGTAATTCTGTTTTCCCTTCGCTTAGTTCTATTTCAAAAGTAAGTTCTATAATATCTCCTGTAATTGATTTGCTTTTTAGTTTGTATTTAGGTAATTTTTTTATTACTTTTTCTATTTGTTCATCCATATCTATGTTGTACTTTAAAACAAATAAGTATTTGCTACCTCTTTTAAAGCTCATTGTATAACTAATAAAATATAGTATTCCAAGAGCAATAGAACTAACTATGGCAACGATATATAAGCCTGCTCCTGCCATGATACCTGCACTGATGGCCCAGAACATAAATACTGTATCTACTGGTTCTTTTACCGCGGTTCTAAAACGGACAATGGATAAAGCTCCAACCATACCTAGTGATAATGCTAAGTTAGAGTTAATTGTTCTAATAATTAATGCTGTGACCATTCCTAATAATATTACTGATAGGGCAAAAGATTTAGAATAGACAACTCCACTGTAGGTTTTACGATAAACCCATATTATTAATAATCCTATTACGAAGGCCGTTATTAAAGAGAGCATCATATCTCCAATAGATATTGTCCCAGTAAATTCACTAACCACACTTTTTTTTATAATATCAAAAAATCCCATATTTACATCTCCTTATTTTATGCTAGCACATGAGGCAAACTTAGAGAAGGCTTGCCTCATTAATGGCACTGTGCTAAGTACCGTTTGTATATGTTCTGGTAATACTTCGTTAAATTTAACTTCTAGTATTACTTCATCATCTCTTATTATTGGAGTAAGTGATGAGTCTTTATCAAATAGATTATAATTATATAATCCCGATTTTACTTTGCTATCAAAAGTAATTCTAATATCCGATATATGGTAAGTGTAAGCAAGTCTATCATAATCTACTATTACTGTTGGTATTAGGTGTTTTAATCTGTAGTCAAGTAGAAATTGTTCTAATAGGGTGCCACTTATTTTTTCCATATCGATGTCAATTGTATCACCATTTATAATTTTACTACAAATATCATAACTTATCAACTGTTGCTTTTTATATGTCATATTATTACATTTATATTTACATTCTAATCTTATAAATTTTTTATCTTTGTTATATATTCTAATGCGATATTTTTTTCTATATTCAACTCCATCTACTTTTTCATAATATGCTGTTTTTTCCATATCATCAAAATATAAACTTCTAATTAAGTAGTTTCCATCCCTTGCTCCATTTATATCTTTATCCATTATTAAGGATAATCTTTGTTTCAAGACTTCTGCCATGTCTTTATTGATTATATATTTTATTTCATATCTATATTTAGCCATATAAATCACCAAAATATTTTTTCATTTCACTGTCAGTTAGTTTAAAAAATGTTTTTGCTTGTTTTATCATGTAACCACCTCTAAGTCTTGCATATTTTCTTAAATCCTCAACATTGCCTTCCCATTTGCTAAAGTCTAAGTTCCATCTTTTAAAGTCTTTTTTTAAATCAACTTTTAGTTTGTCATGCATTTCATTGATTCTAGCAAGTACTTTTTCTTCAGTAAAGGTATTTTTCATATGATAAGCAAGTCTTTCTACATATCTTTTTTTAAATTCTTTATTTTTCATTAGGTTTCTTAGAACGACTGTGCTTATTTGTAATCTACTCATCGGGGTGGCACTGGTGGAAAACTCATAATAGTTTTTGCTATAGTTATACATCGCCCAGTCAAAATCATAGGCTATGCTTCGCATTCTTCCTCCATTTATTGATGGATGGGTATAGAATCTAGCGTTTACTATATCATTGTTGGTAAAATAAGTTTCTGTTATCCAAAAATCAATGATGCTGTCAATGTCTATTTTTGTTTTGATGTATTCATAGTTTTTACTATTAGCCATATTGTTTGTAGATAAATAGTTGGTTAAGTTTTTGTACCAAATATTATCTCCTGCGGTAACATCATTGTCGATTCTAACAATTTTGACGTCTTCAGCATTTACGTTGTAATGGTTTGCAATAAATTTATCATCCACTTTTTCTCTTATATTGTAGACACCCCAGTATTTACCATTTATATACAGGGATACACTTTTATATGCTTGAACATCAACAGTGTCTAAATCTTCTACTAGAGATGTCATTAATATATCTCTAAAGAATGTTGTTTCATAATCTTGAGATCCACTTCTAATAACTAGGGAATCGTATGCTGAATAATCTCTGTTAGGAAATACTTGATAATTTAATTTGGATGCTCCATATTTCTTTTTGAATTTGATAGCAAAGCTTTTTTTAGGTAGGCTTCTTGTTGAGGCTCCAAATAGTTTAAATCCACATGGTATCGAAAAACCTTTACCATCTTCGAATAGTTCAGCGTATGCTTCTCTTTCTTCATCAGCTGTCCATGCATTTATAGATAGGTAATTAAAGTCAGTTTGATTCATTGAAATAGATAAAACTGGTAAATGATCGTTTTCGTTGATAATATAAGAGGATACAATGGTTTCACTGTAAAGTTGTCCTGGTACGTAGTTCATTGCTTTTACTACTGTGCTTTTATCAAGAAAAAGGGAACCATTATATACCTTAGATGTTTTGTTAGGTATGCTTCCATCTAAAGTATAATATATAGTTCCACTTCCTTTGATTTTCACTTCTACATTGGAAACATTATTATATACTCCCGATTTCGTATCAAAACTAGGAATATAGGCTATTTGCCTAGTTCCTTCACCATTTGATTTTAAAGGCGTTGGTTTACTAAAGTAAAAGTATCCTGAATTATTATTTCTTCCCATACTATAATTAGTTGGAATATTGGCCACAAATACAGAATCAATGATTTTATTATCTTTAACTAAATATATGGAATCAGTTTTCCCTATTTTGAAATTAGCATGTTTATATGAATTGTTGGACAAATTACTGTCTCCTGAAGCCATGATAACATAGTATTCTCCTGCTTTTAGTTCATAATCTGGTAATTTATATGTATCTTTAATGTTTTCGTTTTTAGTTAGGTAATAATCACTTAAGTTAATTGTTTTTTTAGAGTTGTTTTTTAATTCGATCCAGTCATAATATTCGCCTCCGTTTTGAGGTAAGTAACTGCTGTTTGAATTCATAACTTCGTTTATTATTAAATCATTTCCATTGACTAAATATTTATTTGCAAATTTATTAACCCCATCATTATTGTTGCTATATCCTGGACTAATACTATTTGTTGTATAAAAATCGTCTTGGTCTCTTACATATGCAATGCCATTTTCTAGTCCTTCGTAGGTAACTTCATCAATAATTTTTCCATTTTTGGATGAGAGAATAATACTGCCATTTTTTTCGTTTAATTTAAATCCTGTATAATAACCTTCGCTTCTGTTATTGCTAGAAGTATATACAAATATCGTTTCTTTTGGCATGATTACGATATCAGGAAATTGCCATTTATATAAAATGTTGTAATCATTTGATAAACTATAACCTTTTAGGTTAATAGTATCATTACTTATATTGGTAACTTCTATGTAACCACTGAAAAGACCATCATCATTTTTAAAATTTCCTTTGTTTCTAGGTAAAAATTCATTTATTTTGATAGTTTTATCTTCTTTATCTTTTAAATTTTCTAAGTATTTTTTTTGGCCTGATATGGTGTTTTCATAACCAGGAGTTGCCTGTTTGGAAATGACTATTTTCCCATTGCTATCACGCATCATAACTTCATTTTTAGATAATTTAGATATATCAATGGCATCAATTATTTTACCATTTGGTTTTTTTAAGACAATAATTTCTCCTTTGCTACTACTGAGGCTAAAATTGGCATAAAGCCCCTCTTTTTTTTCACCACATAAGTAAACTAATAAGTATTTTTTGGATTTAATTACTGTGTCTGGGAAAGCCCATTTGCTATCTTTTTTATTATCACTAAGGGAATAATTTTTTAAATTAATATCATGGTTTGTTCCATTGTATATTTCTACATAATCATATAGATTTCCTTCTTTATCAACATGTACTCCTTTATTTGAAGACATTACTTCACTGATAACAAGTTTATTTATATCTATATCTTTATCATTTAAGTCGACTATTTCGTTTTCTAAATTGGATTTAGATAAAAAAATGGTAACAATTATTGATAATACAATAATGCTAATACCAAGTAACATATAAGGCATATTCTTAGTAAATGCTTTTTTATTAAATTCCATTAATATACCTCCTATTCTTTTTCATAATTAATGATACCATAAAGAGACATTTTTTTCAAGAAAAAAAATAGTCTTCAGCAAAAAAGATATATTTTGTTTCAATTATTTAAAGGATATAAAAATAAAAACAAGAAGTAAGATCTCACATATTAACAATACTTATTTCAAGTAAACTAAATTTTGATGAAGTTGAAATCAACTTTCAATTAATATTTATAACTTAATGATACTGCAATAATTTTTTAAAATTACTAGTTTATTTTATTCTTTTAGAGATTTAAAGTGGTTTTTTTGTCATTGATATAATATGAAAAAAATTAGATGATAATTACTAATTTAGTAACATAATCTAATTGTTTATTCTAATTATTTTTACTATTAATTATTATAGATTAATCTGTAAATCTACTCGATTATTTTTCCTTTTCTATATATTACTAAAAATTCTTCTTTTGGCTTTACTAAACTATTATCTCTTACGCCAACAATACATTCTATATTATCAGATAAATAAGAATTAAATAATTTGGTAAATTCTTCTGTATTAATTATGCTATCATAATTATCTAATACAACAGCATATTCTTCTTTATTATCAATCATTTCATTTATAACATTAATTAAAGCATTTTCGGCAATAATATTAAATTTAGTTTTTTGACTAAAATTAGTTATTAAAATAACTTGATTTTTACCCTTTATTTCTATGTCATTATCAACACTAATTTTGTCTAATAAATTAGGTCTTTGTGCGAATATTCCTAAATTTTGGTTTAAAACAGATATTATTCCATCTTTTGTTTCCTTGGGTGTATTTATTACACTTGATGTAATTATATTGATATAATTTAAAACATCTAAATTATTAATATACTTAGTCATTTCATCAATTCCATTTATACTTACTTTTATAACTTCTTTTAAATTTAAACTTTTATTATTGTTTAAAATATATAAACATATTCCTGTAAACATGCTTCTAGCAGCATTGTCCCAGTAAGGATCAATGCCATCCTCAGTCTGAAATAATAGTTTCCCAAAATTTACTATTTTTTCTATCGAACCATCTATATCTCCTTTTTTAAATAATTTTTCTGCATTATGTAAAGGATTATAGTCATTACTATTATTTAAGTCACTTAAATCTAATTTTACTATTTCATAATTAGTATTTGTAAATAATTCTTCATACTCTTTCTTAGTATCAAGTATAACCATACTCTTGTTTTCTTTTATTAATTCATTAACTCTTTTCTTTATAGCTTTTGTTTTTCCAGTACTTCCAAAATCTTCATATAATTTTTTCTTCATATTTTTTTTATCTCCTTTTTTCTAGTATTTATATTACTTATTTCATAATCGAAATTGTCTAATTTGATTTTACCATCAATAATATTACTTCTTGTTTTATCTATCATTTTTATTGTGTTTTTCATTTCAATTATATTATTTAATAATTTTTCTCTTTGTTTTAAAAATATATCATCACTTAAATCATTTTTATATATTTTTATTTCTTCTAAACTAAAGCCCATTTGTTTTAATAATATAATTGAATAATATTCTCTAACATTATTTTCATCATAGTATCGATATGAAGTAAATTTATCTATAACTATAGGTTTTAATAAATCTATTTCATCATAATATCTAATAGTTTTAATATTAGATTTAACCCTATTTGCAAATTCTCCAATCTTATACATATTAACCAACACTCTCCAAATTAATTATAACACACTATTAAATATTTTAGTGTTTTAATTCCACTTTTTACTTTACTATAACCTAAATTATTATTCTAATTGTTTAATTTTACACATTAATTCATCTATTATTCTTTCTTGTTCATGTTTAATAGAGTTTAACAACTTTTCTTTATAAATTAATAACTTTAAAATATTTTTCATTTCATTTTCTCCTTTCGTCAAGTAATATAACATTACATCTTACTGGAGAGTCAAGTTTTTTTATTTTTAATTATCTAAAAAGATAAAAAACAAGAAGTAAGGTCTCACATATTAATAATGCTTACTTCAAGTAAACTAAATTTTGATGAAGTTGAAATCAACTTTCAATTAATATTTATAACTTAATGATACTGCAATAATTTTTTAAAATTACTAGTTTATTTTATTCTTTTAGAGATTTAAAGTGGTTTTTTTGTCATTGATATAATATGAAAAAAATTAGATGATAATTACTAATTTAGTAACATAATCTAATTGTTTATTCTAATTATTTTTACTATTAATTATTGAGATACTTTAAATATCTTTATTTGCAATATGGAATAAATCCCATAAATCTAGCACGTTTTACTTCTTTAGCAACACATCTTTGGTGTTTTGCACATGTTCCAGTAAATCTTCTAGGTAGCATTTTTCCTGTTTCCATATTTACATATTTTGTAATAATACTATCTTTATAATTTAAATCTTTACCAGCACACATATGACATACTTTTTTCTTTTTCTTAAAAAACTCAGCCATTTTAATCTCCTTTCTTAAAAAGGTAAATCGTCATCACTTAAATCGACAGTTTTGCCAAAGTTGGCAAATGGATCGTTTTCAACATCTACAGTTTCCACTTGAGGTTCATGATTACTGTTGGTATTATAATTATCAAATGGATTTTCATTAGCATTGTTGTAATTATTATTGCCACTACTACTTTGACTATTTTTTGATTCTAAGAATTGGACGTTTGATGCTACTACTTCAGTTACATAAACTTTTTTACCTTCGTTATTATCATAATTTCTTGTTTGAATCCTGCCTTCAACTAAAAGTAAACGACCTTTAGTCATATATTTGGCAACATTTTCTGCTGTTTTGTCCCATAATACGACATTAATGAAGTCAGTTTCGGCATTACCATTTTGGTTCCCAAAACCACGATTAACTGCCACGGTTATTTGACAAACAGCTTTATTTGACCCTGTGTATCTAAGTTCAGGATCTCTTGTAAGTCTGCCTATTAAAAAAACTCTGTTCATCATTACAAATACACCTCTTACTTATCTAAATTAATAATTAAATGTCTAATAACATTTTCATTTATTAAAGCAACACGATCAAATTCTTTAACTGCTTTATCATTTTTTGCTTCAATGTTGTATAGAAAATAATAACCAGATTTGTATTTTTTGATTTCATACGCAAACTCTTTTTGTCCTAATTCCTTAGATAAAGTAATTACAGCATTATTACTTGTTAAAGTCTTTTCTAAAGATTTAACAACTTTTTTTAAAGCTTCTTCCTCTAAATTAGGTTGAACAATAAACATGATTTCATATTTAGTCATACCTTTACACCTCCTTTTGGACTAATCGGCTAGTTATAACTAGCAAGGAGCCCTTAAGCTCGAAACATATTATAGCAAAAACTTATTAATAAGTAAACATTTTTGTTAAATTTTATGAAAAAAAGTTTTATATATGATAAAATGTTTTTAGGTGATGAGAAGATGTTTTATAAAATTAATCATGGTAGTATTACTTTGGGTACTAAAACGATTTTAAAGGATATTAATTTTTGTGTTAGAGATAAGGAAAAGATTGGCATTGTTGGAAGAAATGGTGAGGGAAAAACATCTTTACTAAAGGCCATTACTGAAGAATATGAAATGAATGATGGTTATGAGAAGATAGCGATAGAATCTTCTCATGATTTTAAGATAGGTTATGTTAAGCAAAATGATAATATTGATAAGAATGTTATTATGTTAGATTACATTAAAGATGCTTATAGGGAATTGCTTGATATTGTAGATAAGATTGAGAAACTAGAACCGCGAATAGCAAATGATTATGATGAAAAAATATTCAATAAGTATAATTCTTTGCTCGAGAGTTTTGAATATTTGGGTGGTTATACTTATATGAAAGAAATAGATACGGCTTTGAAGAAGTTTGGTTTTAATGATGACGATAAGTCTAAGAAGTTAAGTGAATTTTCGGGTGGGCAATTGACTAAGTTATTTTTAATAAAGTTAATTTTGTCTAAGCCAGATCTTTTGATTTTAGATGAACCCACTAATCATTTGGATATTAATGCAATAGAGTGGTTAGAGAGTTATCTTAAGAATTATAAAAATTCAGTAATCGTGGTTAGTCATGATAGGATGTTTTTAGATAATGTTTGTAATGTTATATATAATATTTCTTGTGGTACTTTGAAAAGATATTCGGGTAATTATTCGGCATTTTTGAAAGCTTATAAAGAGGAGTATAATAAGAATTTAAAAGATTATGAATTTCAGCAGAAGGAAATTAAAAGGTTGCAGGCTATTGCTGATCGTTTTAGATATAAACCTACGAAAGCAAAGATGGCTATGTCAAAGTTAAAGCAGATAGAAAGAATGACTATTATAGATAAGCCAAATAAGGAAAATACTAGAACTTTTAAAATTAATTTTGCTCCGATTATGGAAAGTTATTTTGATGTTTTAAAAATTAAGAATTTAAGTATTGGTTATAATCAACCCTTTTGTTCTATTAATCTTGAGTTAGAACGTGGAGATAAACTTGGTATTATTGGGGAGAATGGTGTCGGTAAGTCTACTTTAATTAAGACTTTAATTGGTGAAGTGGAGCCTTTGGGTGGTAAATTTGTTTTTGGAAAAAATACTAAAATTGCATACTTTTCTCAAAATCTTGATAATTTAGATGTTAATAATACTATTTATGAGGAAATAGAAAATAGTTATTCTAATATGACTTCAAATGAAATAAGGAGTCTTCTTGGTGCTTTTAATTTTACTGGTGATGAGGTGTTTAAGAGAATAGGAGATTTATCTGGTGGAGAAAAGGTGAGAGTTAGTTTATGTAAGATATTGAATGATAGGTGTAATGTTTTAATATTGGATGAGCCTACAAATCATTTGGATATTATTAATAAGGATACTATTGAGAAGATGCTTACTGATTATCAAGGTACTGTTATTGTGGTTAGTCATGATAGGTATTTAATTAAAGAGGTTTGTAATAAGTTGCTTGTTTTGTCAAACGGAGAGAGTACTTTATATAAATATGGTTATAGTGAATATGAAGAAAAGAAAAAGGAGTTTAGTCCTGGGAGGAATGTAGAAAATGTCAAGGTTAAGAAGGTTGTTTCTTATAATGTAAAGAAAGAGATTAATAAGATAGAGAATGATATTATTAGGTTAGAGGGTAAGTTAAAGAATTTAAATGATGCGTTGTTAAAAAAAGAGGTATATACAGATATAAAGAAATATAATGATGTGCAAAAGGAAATTGGTGCTATTACTAGCGAAATAGATAATAAAACTAGTATGTGGGATAATTTAACTAAGGATATTTAGTTATGTTATCTTTTTTATTTTATTTTCATGTTGGCAAAGTATTTTTTTAGAAATTCATCTGTGTAGTATTTATCGTAAAGTGAGCCAATTGGTGTTAACGGAGCCATGCCTTTGTGTCTTAGTGTTTATCTTATTAGAGCACTCCACGAGATAAGCATAATAGGGATGGTGGTTCGTCCCTGAATGTTTAAAACCATTTTGCTATAGTCCCACGATTTTGTACCAAGAAAGTATTTTTGTAAAAGGCTGACTGTATATTCAAATATTCCTCCAATGAGGGCTCCTTTTAGGAATATTTTGTACCATGTAGCACTGCTTCTTATGAGGAGGTAAACCATTAAGACCGCACCTGTTCCATAGATAATATTTAAGGGGCCATATATCACACCACGATGGACATGGAAGGTAAATTTTCCTGTTTCTTTTAGGTTAGTGAAGATAATTAATTGATTAAAAATGGCCTTTGTTAGATCTTTTTGATTTTGCTTTTGTTCTTAATGAGAAATATTTTTGTAGATTTGTTTTAGATAAGAATGACTGTTATGTTTCTTTTTTATGGATTAATAAGATTAAAAATGAAACTAATTTTTGGTCCAGAACTGCTACCAAAAATTAATTTCACTTTATTAGTGTTATCTAACTATTTCTTTAACTTTTGAATCTACTTCAACATTAACTGCTTGTAGACCTTTAGGAGTTTCTATTAGTTCAAAATTAACAGATTGTCCTTCTACTAAAGTCTTATATCCATCGCATTTAATAGCCGAATAATGTACAAAGATATCTTCTCCGTCAACATAATCGATAAAGCCATAGCCTTTTTCGTTATTAAACCATTTGACATTTCCACTCATTTTACTTCCCACCTCTCCTTCTAGTAATTCCTCTACATTTCTATTATAAAACAGTTCCTTTAATTATGCACTAAAATTCAATCGACACAATTCGACAAATACTTAAACGTATTTTATAATTTGTGGGACTTTTTAAGTATATCATTCTTTTTTGAATGTTGTATGTTGAGATGTTTAAAGAAAAATTGAATACCACTAAAGAAAAAAGAATATTTTAAGAAATTATTTGGTTTCTTTTATATTCTTTTTCTTTTTTATTAGAATGTTATTTTCGATATTGAAATAACTATTTACTAGATTATAATCGCAATAAGATGCATAGTGGAATTCATTGGGATTTAGTTTAATATATTCTTCTATTAAGTTTTTACAAGGTTCATAATACTCTTGATATTCTGTTATGATGTCATTATAATCTAGGTTTTTATCATTTATGTATAAGTAGTCATCGTGGATAATAAGAATTTTGCATAGTTTTAAGAATGAATAGCATTCGTTTAAGCATCTTGAGTTTAAGTTACTATCAAGGTCAATGCTATTAAGTAATTTTTGATACTTGTTTTGCTTAATGCACTTATATAAATATTCTTTTAGTTTTACAATATTGATGTTGTTAATTCTCATTTTGGATAGAATTGCTACAAAGAGTAATGCAGCATCAATATCTATAAATTCACTGCTCATTTGGGGTAAATAATTACCCGAGCCATCTGTTTTCATTTTATCACCAATTAATTCCTATCTTTTGCTGCGAGAAAGAGTCTTAATATTTCTAATAATGTGGTAACTAGTGATGCAACATAAGTTAAGGCTGCGGCAGTTAACATTGTTTTACTTCCTTCTTGTTCTTCTTGGTTTAAGATACCTTCTTTTTCAAGTTGAATACCCGCCCTTTTAGAGGCATTAAATTCAACTGGTAATGTAACCAATTGAAATACTAGTGTTGTGGCCAGTAGTGTAATTCCAACATATACAATATCTAAGGCACTGGCAATGAAACCAATTACTAATACTAGATATCCTACTTTGGAGCAAAAGTTGACAAAGGGTACTAAAGCTGACCTTATTTTCATATATGTGTACCCTTCTTTATCTTGAATGGCGTGCCCTACTTCGTGGGCTGCAACACTGTTAGAGGCAATTGTTTGCCCATTAAAAATTTCTTTTGATAATCTTACAACTTTTCTCTGCGGGTCATAGTGATCCGTTAGATTACCAGGTGTTTCTACAACATGAACGTCTTTTAGTCCATTTGCATCAAGTATTTTTCTTGCTACTTCAAAGCCCGTCATATTGCTTTTTGTGCTTTCTTTTTTGTATTTGTTGTAAGAAACTTTTATATATATTTGAGCCCCTACAGTAATTAAAATTCCTAAAAAATATAACATATAATTTAATAATATTCCATTTTCATTCATTATATACACCTACCTTATTATTTCGTATATTGTTCCTTCTCTGGTATCTTTAATGTTGATACCTTTTTCTTTTAGTTCTTCTCTTATGACATCCGATGTTTTATAATCTTTATTTTTTTTAGCTTCATTTCTTTTGGTTATCATGCCTTCGATATATGATTTTAGTTCACTATCTATTTCATTTGTATTATCTTTAAGTAAATCTAGTGATAACACGGTGTCAAATTCTTTAATTAGTTCTAGTTTAGTGTTGTTGTTGGTCTCATTATCTTTTAACAAATCATATAATACTGTTAGGGCATTTGAAGTATTTAAATCATATGATAATGCTTCTTTGAATGAGTATCTATATTTACCAATTATTTCATTGTCTATAATGCTATTGTCATTGCTAATGCTACTTATTTTGTTTTTTAGTTTATTATATGCATTTGCCGCGATATCTAGTGAGTCATATGTAAATAGTAATGGTTTGCGGTAATGAGACTGTAAGCAAAATAGCCGATATACTAAGGGATTATAGCCTTTACTTTCTAATAGTGATAGTGTTAAGAATTCTCCATTGCTTTTACTCATTTTGCCATGGCTATCATTTAGATGCTCAACGTGGAACCAATAATTACACCATTCATGTCCTAAATAACTTTCGGATTGTGCTATTTCGTTGGTGTGGTGAGGAAATATATTATCTACACCTCCACAGTGGATATCTAAATATTCTCCTAAATGTTTGATTGAAATACAAGAGCATTCAATGTGCCAACCAGGATATCCTGTACCAAATGGACTATCCCATTTTAATTCTTGAGAAGCAAACTTTGATTTTGTGAACCATAATACAAAGTCTGTTTTGTTTTTTTTGTTAGAATCTTCCTCAACATCGTCTCTTGCTCCTACGAGTAGTTCTTCTTCGTTATGATTAGTTAAGGCATAATAATTATCTAATTTTGATGTATCAAAGTAAACATTACCACCCTTTTGGTAGGCATAACCTTTTTCCAATAGTTTGCTAATCATTTTAATATATTCTGGAATACAGTTGGTAGCTGGTTCGATGACGTCGGGTTTTTTATTGTTAAGTTTTTTGAAGTCATTAAAGAAGGCTTGTTCATAAAATTTAGCGATTTCCATTACTGTTTTGTTTTCACGAATGGCACCTTTAACCATTTTATCTTCGCCTGTATCAGCATCGCTAGATAAATGGCCTACATCAGTAATATTCATAACTCTTTTAACATTGTATCCAAGAAATCTTAATGTTTTTTCTAAGACATCTTCCATAATGTAGCTTCTTAGGTTACCAATATGAGCATAGTGGTACACTGTTGGGCCACATGTATACATTTTTATTTCTTTGGAATCGTAAGGAATAAAATCTTCAATTTTTCTTGTTTTGGTATTATATATTTTCATAATTTCCCTCCATTTCATTATATTAATAAATTATGTTTAAAATATGTGATTATTTACTTAATCTTTCCATAATTTTATGTTGACCAAGTAAATATATTGTTTTATCTAGTTCGGGACCGTGCATGAGGCCTGTTGTTTTTATTCTAATTGGCATATATAACATTTTCCCAGAAACATTGCATTCGTTTTTTACTTCTAAGATGGCGTTTTTGATATTTTCGGTAGTCCACTTTATGGTTTTTATTTTTTCTTTAAAACAATTAATGGTTTTGTCTACCCCTTCAGTATTCATAAATTCTTGTTCCTCTTGGTTAAGGGTGTAATTATCTTCAAAAAACATTTTGGTAAGTGGGATTATTTCTTTGCCATATTTTAGTTCATTTTTATATAGAAGTGCTAGGTTTTGCAACCAGTTGTTATCATAGTTTTCTAATTTATATTGTTCTTTTAGATAAGGCATTACAAAGGTTAAATAGTCTTTTTCTTCCATATTTTTTATGTAGTGGCTGTTAATCCATTGTAATTTTTTGATGTCATAAACAGCGGGTGATTTGCTTATTCTAGTGGGGTCAAAGTCTTTTATTAGTTCTTCCATGCTAAAAATTTCTTTGTTTTCTTTTGGGCTCCAGCCAAGTAATGCTAAGTAGTTAACGATGGCATTAGGTAAATAGCCTTCGTGATATAAATCCATGAAGGATGCATCACCATTTCTTTTAGATAGTTTGTTTTTATCTTCACCAAGAACCATTGGGACATGAATATATTTAGGTGGTTCAAAGCCAAATGCTTCATATAATAAGTTATATTTAGGGGTTTGACTTAAGTATTCGTTTCCTCTTATGACATGGGTTATTTGCATTAGGTGATCATCTATGACATTAGCAAAATTATATGTTGGGTAGCCATCACTTTTTAGTAATATTTGGTCTTCTAAGATTTTGTTTTCAACACTTATTTTGCCATATACTAAATCAGTAAAAGTAGATTTACCTATTTTAGGCATTTTTTGTCTAATTACATATGGTTCTTTATTTTTTAATCTTTTTTCTATTTCTTCTTTGCCTAGTTTACTACAATGTCCATCATACATGAAGGCGACTTTGTGGACTTCAGCTTTTTTTCTTAATTCTTCTAGTCTTTCTTCACTGCAAAAGCAATAATATGCTTTACCTTTTTCTACTAATTCGTGAGCATATTTATTATAGATTTCTTTTCTTTCACTTTGGATATATGGGCCATATTCTCCATGGTTATTAGGGCCTTCGTCTATTTTGATATTACATAGATTTAGGGTATCATATATAAAGTCAATGGCTCCTTCAACTTTTCTTTGTTGGTCGGTATCTTCTATTCTTAGAATAAAGTCTCCGCCGTCATGTTTAGCAACGAGATACTCAAATATTGCGGTTCTTAAATTACCAATATGCATATATCCAGTAGGACTTGGAGCATATCTTGTTCTTGTTTTCATAATTTCTCACTTCCTAGCACATTAATTATAATACAGGTAAAATATAAAGTCAAGATAAAACATACAATTGTTCTAACATTTCTAAAGTTTTGCTACTTGTGTTATGGTTTGACTGATTTTGTATTATAATTTTGATGTAAATAAAGATAATTCTAATAGTTAAGCTCCAATATTATCTTTTATATTTTAAATTAATTCTAATGGTTACTATTTATCTAATTTAAGTTTACCACAGTTGATAAATTTTTTCTTATTTCTTTTAGTTTTTGTCCTAATTTCAAAATAATTTTATTCTTAAAATAGTTAATTTACTAGCAACAGGAGATTACATATATGCTACTTATTGTAGCATATATTAAATTGCTATTTTTATTTATGATTATATACTAAAAAATAAATTATTTCTAGTATTTTCATAAAATACCTTTGACAATAATTGGTTTTTTTGTTATGATAAGTCAAAGTTTTGGGAGGAGAAATTGGTATGGGTTATGATCGAGATGTTATGGAATCACTTACATATTCATTGAAAAGGGCTAGTGATTTGAAATATGATCTTAGAAAGTTTAATGATAATGCTTCTAAATTAGATAGTGATATTAAGGAATTAAATGAGAATTTAAAGGCTTTGATTAGTTTACTTAATCCTTGTGAAAAAGAAACTGGTAAGGTTAGGGTATTGAGTTTAGACAATGAGGATAAGTAATAGGGTGGTAACATGATTATAGTTATTACGGGGCCTACTGGAGTAGGTAAAACGAAGCTGAGCATTAACCTGGCTAAAGTATATGATGCTGTTATTATTAATGCTGATGCTATGCAAGTATATAGAGGGCTTGATATTGGAACGGCTAAAGCTAAGAAGGAAGAAATGGAAGGGATAAAGCACTACATGATTGATATACTTGATATAAGTGAACCTTATTCTATTTATGATTATCAAAAAGATGGTAGGAAGATTATTGATAGGTTTGTTGGGCTGAATAAGAATATTATTATTGTTGGTGGTAGTGCTTTATATATTAAGGCTTTGCTTTATAATTATACATTTAAGAAAAATAGAATTAATAATGTTTATGATAATATTAGTACAGAGGAATTATATGAGAAATTAATTAAGTTAGATAAAGATGTTGATGTTGATAGGTATAATCGTAGGAGAATTATTCGGGCACTCAATTATTATTTGGAAAATGGTACTAGTATTAATGAGAATGATGATGGTAATGAGTTATTATATAAGGATGCTATTTTTATTGGTCTTACTACATCGCGTGATAAGCTTTATACTATTATTAATAAAAGGGTAGATAATATGATTAATGCGGGGTTAATTAATGAGGTTAAATATTTTTATGATAATAATTTAATAGAGAAGCCTCTTCTTACTGGTATTGGTTATAAGGAAGTAATAAGTTATTTTAAAGGGGATATATCTTATGAAGAAATGGTTGAGTTAATTAAGAAGAATTCTAGGCATTATGCAAAAAGGCAATATACTTTTATGAATAATAAGATGAATATTAAATGGTTTGATGTTTGTTTTAGTGATTTTAATAAAACTGTTTTTGATGTTGAGGATTATATTGATCATATTAAAAAGGACTATGTTTAATTAACATCTTCCTTTTTTTATTTATAGTTTTCAGTTTTTACTTCCATAAAGCTTTGTGGATGATTACATACTGGGCATACCTCTTTGGCATTTGCTCCGATATAAACGTGTCCACAGTTACGGCATATCCATATTTTATCCCCATCTTTGTGGAAAACTTTATTTTCTTTAACATTTTTTAGTAAGGTTAGATATCTTTCTTCGTGCTCTTTTTCAATTTTTGCAACTTCTTCAAACAGATATGCTATTCTATCAAAGCCTTCTTCTTTGGCTATACGGGCAAACTCAGCATACATGTCTGTCCATTCGTAATTTTCACCTTCCGCGGCAGAGGCTAGATTTTCTTCTGTTTTTGGGATTTCTCCTCCGTGAAGTTCTTTAAACCATAATTTGGCATGTTCTTTTTCGTTGTTTGCAGTTTCTTCAAATATAGCTGCAATTTGTTCATAACCATCTTTTCTTGCTTTTGATGCATAATATGTGTACTTGTTACGAGCTTGACTTTCTCCAGCAAAAGCGGCGATTAAATTTTTTTCTGTTTTACTTCCTTTTAATTCCATAATTCCTCCTTTTACTAGTAATTACTAGTTATTTAAATTATAGCATTTTAGTTAAAAATAAGCAATTCGTTTTTAATTTTTTAATTAATATTTGAGGAATATATGGTACAATTAAGTAGAATGATTGAGGTGGTGGGTTGTAAAATTATTTAATATATTGTATAATAATTTTGTTAAGTTTTAATGTATGTGAAAAAAGGTATAAAAAAACTAACTCACTTATGTGAATTAGATTATATCTTTTGGAGCGGACGAGGGGAATCGAACCCCCATCACAGCCTTGGCAAGGCCGTATTCTAACCATTAAACCACATCCGCAGTTCATGTACATTATTATATAAGTAAATTTACTAAAAATCAAGGGTTTTTTTGAAAAATTTTTTATTTTTTAATAAGAGAGGCAATTAATTATATGGGATGGGTGATATTATGTTTGAAAATTTAAGCGATAGATTGCAAAAAATTGTTAAGGATATAAGAGGGTATGGAAAAATTACTGAGGATAATATTAGTGGTATGATGCGAGAAATTAGACTTTCTTTGCTTGAGGCTGATGTTAATTATAAGGTTGTTAAGGAGTTTACTAATACAGTTAGAGAAAAGGCTTTAGGAGAAGAGGTTAAGAAGAGTTTATCTCCTGGTGAAATGTTTGTTAAGATAGTTAAGGAAGAATTAACTGAGTTATTAGGTGGAGAAAAGGAAGAATTAATTATTAACAAGGATTTTACTGTTACAATGCTGGTTGGTTTGCAAGGTTCTGGTAAGACAACAACGGCTGGTAAGTTAGCTAATTTTTTGAGAAAAAAGCATGGTAAAAAACCAATGCTTATTGCTTGCGATGTATATAGGCCTGCGGCAATAGATCAATTGATACAAATAGGTAAGCAGTTAAATATTTATGTTTATACTGAAGGTAAGGGTAATCCTGTAAAGATAGCTAGTAATGGTATTAAATATGCTAAGGAAAACGGATATGATTATGTTATTGTGGATACGGCTGGTAGATTGCACGTTGATGATGAGTTAATGTTAGAATTACAAAATATTACCAGTGAAATTAAACAGGATGAGACAATATTAGTTATTGATAGTATGATGGGGCAGGATGCTATTAATGTAATTACTGGTTTTAATGAAAAACTTAAATTAACCGGAGTAATTCTTACTAAATTAGATGGGGATACAAGAGGTGGTGTTGCTTTATCTGTTAGGCATTTAACTAATATTCCTATTAAATTTATTGGTGTTAGTGAAAAGATGGATGGTCTTGTCCAATTTTATCCTGATAGAATGGCTAGTAGAATTCTTGGTATGGGAGATATTTTAAGTATTGTAGAAAAGGTTGAGGCTGAAATCGACGAAGAAGACGCTAAGAAGATGGCTAAAAAAATGAGTAAGGGAGAGTTTGATTTAGAGGATTTTCTTGATCAAATGAAGCAGATTAAGAAGTTGGGACCTCTTGAAAATCTTATTAAATTGTTGCCTGGTGCTAAAAAAATGGGGCTTAATAATGTTAATATTGATTCTAAGAGATTATCTCATATTGAAGCAATTATTTTATCAATGACTCCTTATGAAAGGAAGAACCCTAATATTTTAAAGGCTTCTAGGAAAGAGAGAATTGCTAAGGGATCTGGAACTAGTGTTACTGAAGTTAATGCTTTGTTGAAGCAATTTGAGGAGTCTAAAAAATTAATGAAGATGTTTAGTAATGGTAATTTAAAACTTCCTTTTTAGTTAAATTTATTAAAAGTTAAATAATTGGACTTTTATACTATCTCAAAAATTAGATTAAACATATTATAAAGGTAGATAGGAGGAGTTCAAATGTGCTGTAATAATGATTTTAGGCAAGATGGTTTTCCAACAGATATTGATATTAATATAACTAATCAAAATGCTAACATGAATACAAATATGATGGGGTATAACCAACCAATGGCGGGAAGTTATAGTAGTCCAATGGTGGAAACCCCTCAAGAACGTGTGGTTCACCGCAACTTTGTACATGAAGTACCACATGTATGTCCAATTAATACAAGAATAATTAATCATCATATTTATAGACATACTTATCAGCCAAGATATACTTGTTGTGAAGAAAATGTAGTAACTAATGAACAATGTGGTTCTTGTTGTCAATTTAAATAGTTTTGTTTTGAAGAGCTAATGCTCTTTTTTGTTTTTGCTTTTATTATAATGGTTTTATTGTTATTAGGGATTGGTTGAATTAATTTTATTATTTTTACTAGTGATTTTTTTTTGGTGTTATGATATAATTAATTAAAAGAAATGGAGTTGGGTAAATTATATGACATTAAATAGTATATTAACTATTATACAAAAAATTATTGATATTTCTTTGGTATGGTTAGTTTTTTATTTTTTACTTAAGAATTTAAGAAATAATGTTAAGATGGTTCTTTTATTTAAAGGAATATTATTTGTTATAGTAATTAAATTAATTAGTGATTGGTTGAATTTGGTTACTATTGGGCTTTTGCTTGAATATGTAATTATGTGGGGACCTCTTGCACTTATTATTATATTTCAACCTGAAATTAGGAATATGCTGGAACACTTGGGTAGAAGTCAGTTACTAGGAAGGCATAAAATATTAAGCATGGATGAACGTGAGAAGATGATATATGAGATAATGTCTTCTGTGGAATATTTAAAAAAAGCAAGAATAGGTGCTTTGATTGTTATTGAGCGTGATGTTAGTTTGAATGATTATATTGGAAGAAGTAAAAAGATATATGCTGATATTTCGGCAGAACTTTTGATTTCAATATTTTTCCCAAGAAATCCACTTCACGATGGCGGTGTGATTATTCAAGGGGATAGAATTACTAGTGCTAGTGCAGTTTTTCCTGTTAGTATTAGTAATAAAATTAATAAACGTTTGGGAACAAGGCATCGTGCGGCTTTAGGTATTAGTGAGGAAACTGATGCAATTGCTTTAGTGGTATCTGAGGAAACAGGACGTGTTTCTATTGCTATTAATGGTGTGTTAAATTATAATCTATCTTTAGAGGATGCTAAAATGATATTAGTTGAGGAACTTAGTCCTAAAAAAGAAGTGCTTCTTGATGATGAGTTTGAGGAAGAAAGTACAGGTGATATAAATGAAGATAATTAAGGGTTTATATCGTGGAATATTTAGATTATTTAAATTGATATTTAAAAAAATTGATAAGTATATAGTTGTGCCTATTACCAAGTTTATTTTAATGATTACTGAGCGCAACGGGAAAGGGAGTCGCAATTTTGAGAGGTGGCTTACTAGAAAGAATACTTTGATATTTATTTCACTTATTTTGGCTTTAGGTTTCTTCTTTGTTGTAGATAACAAGACTTATACTTTAGTAGAATCTTCGGCTGAAGTGTTGCGCAACCAAAAGGTTGAAGCTACTTATAATACTGAAGCCTATGTAGTTGAGGGTTTACCTACTGAAGTTGATGTTGTTTTAATAGGTAGAAGAGCTGACTTGTTCTTGGCTAAGCAATTATCTACTAAGAATGTTACTGTTGATTTGTCTGGATTAAAGCCTGGTACTCACAAGGTAGAATTAAAATATGAAAATGATGTATCAAGAATTGATTATAAATTAGATCCATCGACTGCTAATATAACAATATATCCTAAGTTGTCTGAATCTAGGACAACAACTGTTGATGTTTTAAATCAAGATACACTTAATACTAAGTTATCTATTCAAAGTGTTGATATTGATCAAAAAGAGATTATTATTAAAGGTGCTGATCATCGTTTGAAACAGGTTTCTACAGTTAAAGCATTAGTGGATATTGGAAATATTGTGGATCCTAGTGTTGGAGTTACCAATTTAAGTGATGTTAAGTTAGTGGCTTATGATAACAATGGCAATGTGGTAGATGTTGAGATGGTTCCTAGTAAGGTTACTGCGACTATTAGTATTATTTCACCACATAAAGAAGTGCCTATTAAGGTTATACCTGTTGGTGATGTGGAATTTGGTAAGGCAATTAGTTCGATTACTTCTTCAGTTACTAAAGTTACTATTTATGGTAATGAGGATGTAATTAATAGTATTCAATATATACCTGTTGAAGTGGATGTTACTGGATTAAATAATGCTAAAACTTATAATGCTATTTTGAATAAACCTTCTGGTATTAGATATATTTCCGAATCTTCTACTACTGTTAATGTATCTTTGGATAAGGAGATTACTAAGGAATTTGAAGATATTTATATTGAGGTTACTAATTTGGATTCTAATTATAAGGTAGTGGCTTTAGATAAGAGTTCTAATACAACTTCAGTTATTGTTAAAGGTACTGAGAGTGTTCTTAATAGCATTGATGCTAGCATGATTAATGCAACAATTGATTTAACTGGTTTTGGTATTGGAGAACATGAAGTTACTGTTATTGTTTCTGGTGAAGAAGTGCGTGCTAATTATACTCCTAAAACAACTAAAGTTAAGGTTAAGATAATTAGTAAATAATTAATATTAAAACTTCCTATATTGGGAAGTTTTTTATTTTTAGCTAGTTATGAATTAGATGATTTTTTTATATAATTAGATTATGAAAAAAGAAAATAATAGTTAATTATTTCCTAATCTAGATCTTTAGCCAAAATAGCAGTGCATATTAGTCCTGCGGCAAAGACTATAGCATAGATAATTCTAGTTATCAAGCTACCTTCTTTAAATAAAAACTCTACAAGATTAAAGTTAAATATACCAACAAGACCCCAGTTAATTGCTCCAATTATGGCAATTACTAAACTTGTTTTTAGAAGTGCATTCATATATTACTCCTTTCATTATTATTAATATTTACAAAAAAAGATAAAATATTCAGCATATTAACATTTTTGTCAAATATAATTTATTAGAAAGAAAAATGAGGTGAAAAATGAAAAAGAAAATAACATTTTTAATACTATTATGTTGTTTTTTATTGGTTGGATGTGGCAGGGTAACTGAAAAAGATGTTACTAGTCAATTGGCTAAAAAAATAGAAAAAAGTAAGGGTTATAATTTAAGTGGAAAAATGGAAATAATAAATAATGAAGATACTTATGAATATGAGGTTAATGTTTCTTATAAAAAGGGTGATTATTTTAAAGTATATTTAAAGAATATGGCAAATAATCATGAACAAATAATTTTAAGAAACAAAGATGGAGTTTATGTTGTAACGCCTTCACTTAATAAGAGTTTTAAATTTCAAAGCGAATGGCCTTATAATAATTCTCAAGTGTATTTACTTCAGTCAATAGTAGATGATATTAAGGATGATGAGGGTAAAAAATTTCAGGAAAAGGGAAAATTTTATGTAATTACTTCTAAGGTTAATTATCCTAATAATAGAAAATTAAGTAAGCAAGTGGTATATGTTGATAAGAATTATAATATTAAAGAGGTTCAAGTATTAGATGATAGTAATAATTTACAGATTAAAATGGTTTTTGATAAAATTGATATGAAGGCTACTTTTAAGGATAATTATTTTGATTTAAACGAGAATATTAATGCTAGTGCAGATACTAGTGAATTAAAAGAGGTTACAAAGATAGAAGATATAATATATCCTATGTACTTGCCACTCAATACACATTTAACTAGTAAAGATACGGTAACTAAGGAGGATGGTGAGAGGTTAATTCTTACATTTGAGGGAGATAGTCCATTTGTATTAATTGAGGAAACAGCAAAAATGGAAGATAGTCATGTAATTGTGCCTACTTATGGAGAACCTGAGTTACTTGTGGATACTGTTGCATCAATAAGTGATAATTCGGTTAATTGGGTTAGTAATGGTATTGAATATTATGTAATAAGTGATGTTACTTCTACCAGTGAGTTATTGCAAGTAGCTAGATCTATTAGTACAATTCCTGTATCTAAATAATAATAAATAATACCTTATTCAGTAAAGAATAGGGTGTTTTTTTTATTTTTGGTTAGTTCTAGGTAATAGTTTGATATTTTCTTGACAATTAGGAACAAATGTGTTAGAATATGAGACGCTTTAAAGGAAGGGGAGTTTTTATGAATTTTGAACGTGAGTTTTTAGGGGATATGAATAATGATTATGGTATTTCTAGGAGAATGATAAGTAAGATTGATAAGATTGTAACTAGTATACTTGTTGATTATGGTATTGAATTAGAAGAAGAGGAATATTTAAGTTTATTTGAACAATGTTGTATGAATGTTTCTTCTAGTAATTCTAAAGATGCTTCTATATGTAGAAAACAAAGTATTAACGAGGCTATTGTCAATACTATGATATTATTTAGTAAAGAAAATAATTGGATGGTAGAGGTATTACCTATTGTTAAAAAAAAGAGTTTAAGTAATTAAACTCTTTTATTCTTGTTTGAATATTTCTTTTAGTTCTTTGCCTGTTTTTTTGATTTGGATTCTTAAGTTTAAGGTATCTATTAAGTCAAGTATTGAAGATATTATAATTATGATACCTACTGCTTTTGTTACTAAGAATGTTCCACCAAGAGGGTTTACTATTAAGCAAATACCTGCGATTAGGGTTATAATAGCGGAAATGAAGGTAATATACCATTTATCAACGCCATCTCTTTTCATAATAAAGGCTATATCTAATTTATTGATACTATTTATTATGATTATTATTCCTACTAAAATTGGTACTAAGATATATAAAATATTTTTAAATATGATTAGGGTTAATCCTAGTAAGATAGATAATATTCCTAATTGAAGATTTGCTTCAAGTGAAGATATTATGGTTTCTTTTCCAAAGTATCTTACACATAGAAGGATACCAATAAAAAGTAATCCTCCTCCTAAAACAAGTGATATTGTTGTTAAGATGTCTTCAGTATTTAATAATAATACTAAACCAAATATTAATGATAATACTGATAGAAATACTGATGCTTGAAACATTCTTTTAAACATTTTACTTATATTTTTCATACTACACCTCCTTACTTTGTTACATTAAATCTAAAGTGGCAAATATCACCATCTTGCATAATGTAATCCTTTCCTTCGATTCTTAATCTTCCTGCTTCTTTTACTCCAAGTTCTGTTTTATATTTAACTAAATCTTCATAACTCATGACTTCGGCCTTTATAAAGCCTCTTTGGAAATCACTGTGGATTATTCCTGCACATTCGGGAGCGGTCATACCTTTTTTGAATGTCCAAGCTCTACATTCGTCAGTTCCAGCAGTTAGGAATGTTGCTAGTCCTAATAGAGAATATGTTTTTTTGATTAATTGATCTAAGCCACTTTCTTCAATTTCTAATTCTTGTAAGAAGATGGCTTTTTCATCATCATTTAATTCGGCTAATTCGCTTTCTATTTTGGCACATACCATGATAGTTTCACAGTTGTCTTTTTTTGCGTATTCTTTTACTTTATCAACATAAATGTTACCTTTATTATGTATATCTATTTCTTTTACATTAGCAACATAGATAATTGGTTTTAGGGTTATTAGTTGATATGAACTTATTAATTTTAATTCTTTTTCGTTTAGGTTTAGTTTGCGAGCAGGAATGTTTTGTTCAAGGGATGTTTTTATTTTGTTTAATAGTTCTACTTCAAAAATTTCTTCTTTGTTCTTTGACATGGTAGCTTTTTTTTCGATTTTGTTTAATCTGTTTTGTATGATTTCTAGGTCCGATAAGATGAGTTCAATGTTTATTACTTCAATGTCTCTTATTGGGTCTACGTTACCATCAACATGAATTATGTTTTCGTCTTCAAAGCATCTTACTACTTCAACAATGGCATCAACTTGTCTTATGTGTGATAGAAACTTGTTACCTAAGCCTTCTCCAAGAGATGCTCCTTTTACTAATCCTGCAATGTCTGTGAACTCATAGGTGGTTGGTACGACACTTTTGGGCATATACATTTGATTTAATGTTTCTAATCTAATATCAGGTACTGTTACAACTCCTACATTGGGATCTATTGTCGCGAATGGATAATTGGCGGCAAGAATATTCTTTTTGGTAATGGCATTGAACAGGGTTGATTTTCCAACATTGGGAAGTCCTACAATACCAGCGGTTAAACTCATGTTAACACATCCTTTCTTTTATAGTATAGCACTTGCTCCTGGTCCTAGAGGGATACCAATAATATAGAAGGCTAAAATAATTAGTAGCCATGCTATAGTAAAAGCTATTGTATATGGTACCATTAGAGACATGGCATCAGTAATAGTAACTGTTTCTTTTTCTTTTTTTGTATATATTTGTAAGAATCCTATTAAAATTACAAAGTAAGTAAATAAAGGAGTTATACCTTTGATTGCACTGTCGCCAGCACGGAATACGGCTTGAGCAAACTCAGGTGTCATAGAACTTGTCATAAACATTGGTACTATGACTGGTGCTAAGATAGCCCATTTTGTTGATGCGACAGGTAAAAAAATACTTGAGATGACGACTAGGATGAAAGTTATTAATATTAGAACAATGCCTGTTGCTTGGAAATTGCTTACTATTTCTGTTAGTGAAGCGGTAATAAAGACTCCTATGTTACTTTTTTTAAATATGGAACAGAATTGAGCGGCAAAGAAGATTAGAACTAGGATGGAAGAGATATTTGTTAGATAATAACCCATTCCATCGACAAAGTCTTTGTTTGTTTTAATTGTTTTTGTTCTTGTTCCGTAGATTAAACCTGCTAACATTAGGTAAACGCTTAGGATAAAGACGATTCCTTGATTAAAATAAGAGTTGTATCCAAATAATTGCTCAGTATAAGTTGAATCTTTTAAATATAATAATAAGCCTGAAAATGGTAGTCCTGGAATTATGCAATAAATTGTAATAATTGTTAAGAATGTTAGGGCTATTAGAGATAAGGCAAGTCCTTTTTTTTCTTTATTGGTTAGTTCCTTGTCTTCTACCTCTTCAAAGTTATATTTGCCTAGTTTGGGAATAATATATTTTTCGGTAATAAACATACCTAGATATGATAATATAATGGAAGATATGATAATGAAAAATAGATTACCATTGAGGTTAATGTTATAAGTGCTGTCTAATATTTTAGTAGAACTTCTAGTATATGGTATTAAACTAGCATCTAAGCCATTTACGACAAAGTTTGCTCCATAGCCAAATGTTATACCAGCGAATGAGGCGCATATACCGGCTGATGGGTGTCTTTTTATTGTCATAAAGAGGATAGCACTTAAAGGAATTAAGATAACATAACCTGCTTCATAAAACATTGAAGTGATTATACCTAATAGAACTACAATGTATGTAATTAGTTTTCTTGGTACTTTGTTGGTTATTTTTTTAAATAAAGCAGTTAAAAACCCTGAGTAATAAGCTACTCCTACACCAAGAAGTCCTGTTAAAAGGTTACCTAAAGGTGCAAAATTAACGAAATTTGATATGATATTGCTTATTAGATACTGTAATCCTGTACGATTAAATAAAGAGTTTATTTTGACAATTTGGCTTTCTACTTCTCCTGTAACAGCATTTACTGTGTAATAGCTTGATTCTAGTTTGAAGAGATCACCAAGACTACTTACTATCATAACAATTAGTGTTAATGTTAGAAGTACTAGGACGGGGTGTACTTTTTTATTTTTTTGTTTTTTCATATATTAACCACCTTTTTTAACTTTTTATCAAAATCAATTCTTGGTATCATTACTGAATGGTTACATGATAAACATTTTATCTTAATGTCAACACCTATTCTTGTAATAACCCATTCGTTGGTACCACATGGATGAGGCTTTTTCATTGTAACGATGCTTCCTAATTTGTAATTTTTTTCCATGGTTATCACCAAAATAAGTATAACATAAAATGAATTTTTTAACAATATAGTAATGTGTTTTTATTTTGTTTGCTAATACAGTTTTAGTTTTTTAGATTAATTTAAGATTTTATTATTTGTGAAAATTAGTTTTATTTGTATTTTTATTGATTTTAGTGTATATTTTAGATGGTGATTATTATGAGCGATGATATACTTAAGAAGTGTAGGTTATGTTCTAGAAATTGTTTAGTTAATAGATACATTGATGTTGGTTTTTGTGGAGCCTCGAGTGATATTAAACTGGCTAGAGCTGACTTACATTATTATGAAGAACCTTCGATATCAGGAATATCTGGAAGTGGGGCTGTCTTTTTTAGTGGGTGTAATTTAAGGTGTGTATTTTGTCAAAATTATCATATAAGTAATGAATGCTTTGGAAAATTTATTAGTATTGATAGGTTGGCTGATATTTTTTTAGAGTTACAGGATAGGGGGGCTAATAATATTAATTTAGTTACGGGTACACCTTATATACCACATCTCTTGGTTGTTGGTGATAACCATTGTAAAATATACTAATACCGAGGTTTCTATTGATATTTTTTATAAAATTACCGTGCTCAATATAAAAAAATGGAGGTAATTTTAATGGGAGCAGTAACAACGAGAGTTAGTTCGTTTGGAAGGGTAAATACGACATTTTACTCATTATTAAAATTTTTAAATGAAAAAGATGGAGAAAATTTAGAAGTATGCGATTTTGGTTGTTTAGATGGATTACATACTCTTCCATTTCTAAAAAAAGGATATTTAGTAGATGCTTTTGATATGAATGAAATATATTTATATGGTGGACATATTCAAATGCCAATAATTAATGAAGATGGACAAGTTGTATTGCAAAGAAGAACAATGTATGGTGCAGAAGATAGAATTAATATAGAGGGATTACATGATGGAGTTAGATTATATAATAAAAGTATATTTGAATGCTGTAATAGACAATATGATGTTGTCTATTCTAAAAGAGGATTAAGTAGAAAAGAGTATTCTCATATACCTATGAAAAGAAAAATAGAAAAATTAAAAAGCTTGGTAAAAGATGATGGAATTATGTATTTAGAATATTTGATGTGGTTAGATGATAAAAATACAGATAACCTTAATCCTAATCAATATTTAAAGCAATGTGAAATGGAAACTTATTTTAGAGAAGGATGGGAGATTTTATCATTAGTTGAAGATCGTAATTGTATTGTTGAGGATCCACATATTGGTAATCCAACTTTTCATAAGCATAGAGTGGGTATGATAAAAGTACGAAAAGAAAAGAACTATAAAAAAGAACATTTTAATATAACTATAAAGGTATAGGAAACTATATCTTTTTTTGTTGCAGTAAAGGGGGAATAATTATGGCTGTATTTAAAATAGAAAAAAATAAAAATTTTACAATTATGAGTAATCATCATTTACAAGATAAAAGTTTGAGTTTAAAGGCAAAAGGATTATTATCTTATATGTTATCATTACCAGAAGATTGGGATTACTCACTAACAGGGTTGTGTTCTATATGTAAAGAAAATAAAACAGCTATTAGATCTACTTTAAAAGAATTACAATTGTATGGATATTTGTCAATAAATAAAATAAGAGGGAAAAAAGGCTATTTTGAATATGAATACTTAATATATGAAGTGCCTAAACAAATAGACTTGATTCCAGATATAGAAAATCGGTATATGGATGAACTAGATATGGAAAATATTACACAAAAAAGTACTAATATACAAATTGATAAAGACGATAAAACCAATTTTGATAAAAATATAAATTATTTAACATTAGAGTTAATAAAAAAAGGATATATAGATGAGAATGATTCACAGATTTTTTATTATAATGATTTATTTGAAGAACTATTAGAAGAAAATGATTTCGTTGATTTAATAAAAATTATTCATTATATAGTACCAAGAGTTGTAAAAAACAAATTTTATGATGAAGAAGGATATAAAATAGAAAACAAATATGGATATATGAAAAATGCGATTTATAACAATATTAATAAATTAAACATAAATTCAGAAGAATTGTGGGAAGATGATTTGGTTTTGTAACAATGAAGGGGGTTGATATTATGCCAAATAATAAATATTGTGAAAGTGCCATAAAAGTTGGTACTTTTTTTAGTGGTATTGGAGCACCAGAAAAAGCGTTTCAAAGATTAAAAGAAGAAGGAGTTATTAAAGATTATAAATTAGAATTTTTTTCTGAAATAGATAAAAATGCAATAAAATCTTTTTGTGCTATTCATAATGTTGATGAAACATTAAATTTAGGAAGTATTACAGATATTAAAGGAACCGATTTACCATATTGTGATATATGGATAGGTGGTTTTCCTTGCCAAGATATTAGCTGTGCTGGTAGAATGAGAGGTTTTGACTTTAAAAGTTCAACCAGATCAAGTTTAGGATGGGAAATGATAAGACTGTTAAGAGAGGTAAAGGTAAAACCTAAGTATGTTATCTTTGAAAATGTTGCTAATATAACTAGTAAAGCATTTAGTGAAACATTGAAATTGTTTAAACAGGATTTAATTGAATTAGGATATTCATTGCATGATAAAGTTTTAAATGCTGTTGATTATGATGTACCGCAAACTAGAAGAAGATATTTTTTAATTGCTATCTTAGATAATGACATAGACTTTAAATTTATTGATGGTAAAGGATGCAATAAAACATTATTAGACTATTTGGAAAAGAATGTTAATGAAAAGTATTATTTAACAGATAATAATTACGAAATTATTGATGATAATAATATTTTGTTTCATAACAAAAATAATTCAAATAGAACATACGAGATAAATATAAATAAATATAAAAATGGTGGTGTATGCGGAGTTGATAAAGAATGTAAGTTTGCTCAATCATCAAGAGTTTTTTCTCAAAATGGTTATGCACCAACGTTAACTGCTAATAATACTGCTGATAATTGTAAAATTGTAGTAGAGGGGGATTAAAATGAGAGTAAGAAAGTTAACATCAAAAGAAGCTTGGAGATTAATGGGATTTAGTGATGAAGATTATGAAAAAGCATATAAAGTATGTGCAGAAACATATTTATATCATCAAGCTGGTAATTCGATAGTAGTAGATGTTATTTATAATGTTTTAAAATCTATATTTGCATAAATAAGGCACTAGTAGGGAAATTGAATCTTTACTAGTGCTCTTTTTTAATTTATAAAATTATTTTTTTTCTTTAAAATTCTAGTAATTTAAGTTAGTTTGCTAAAATCCATGTTATAATATTGTATAGAAAGAGGGTACTTTGCTTATGAAATATATTGGATCAAAAGTATTAGAATCTGAAAACTTAATTTTAAGGCCTACTAAAGAAGAAGATTTAAAAGTTATTTGGAATATTCTATGTGATATTGATGTCGCTAAATATTATCTTGTTGGAAAATTTAATTATGATTGGGAACTTGAGAAAAAATGGCAATATAAGAAATTAGAAAGATCATTAAATAAAGATGTATTTCAGTGGTCAATAATTTTAAAAACAAAGAATGAATGTATTGGTCAAGTGAGTTGTCAAAATTCTTATGATGAAAACGGTAATAAAAATGACGATACTATAAGAGATGTTGGTTGGTTTTTAGATTCACGTTATCATGGAATGGGCCTTGGAACAGAAGCAGCTAAATTAGTGCTTGATTATATGTTCTATGAAGTTGGAATTAATAAAATAGAAACGTGTGCTGCAATAGAAAATTCTGCTTCATGGAAGATTATGGAAAAATTTGGTTTTTGCAAGTTAAATAAAACAAAGATGGTTAAATATACCATTCAGACTAAAGAAACTGAGTGTTATTGTTATGAAATAACAAAAGATGACTACACAAGATTAGATGAATTAAAAAATAGGTGAGTTTAATGAATTATATATTAGAAAAAGTAACATTAGATAAAAAGGAAGTATTGCATAACTTATTACAATTTGCTTTATATGATGGTAGTAAATATATCAAAAACGAATTAACTGAACATGCTAATTTTGAGTATAAATGGTTTGACAATTATTTTACTGATAATGATAGAGAAGCATATTTTATAAAAAATGATAAAACATATTTAGGATTTGTTATGATAAATGAAAATTTGAAATTTAATAATACTGGAAAATCAATTGCAGAGTTTTTAATAATACCACAGTATAGGAGAAAACATATAGGAAAAAAAGTTGCAATAGAAATCTTTGAAAAGTATAAAGGATATTGGGAAATTGAACCTATAAAAAATAGTAATGAAGCATATTCATTTTGGGAGAAAACAATAGAAGAATATACAAATGGTAATTATAATATAAAAAATAATGAAACAGAAGAAATATTTATTTTTAATAACCAATAGAGGAGATACTATGCAAATAATAGAATATGATGAAAAGTATTTAGAAGATGTAAAAGACTTACTTGTAGAATTAGAAGAATATATATTAACTATTGATAAAGATAATTTAGATCAATTACATCCAGAATATAGAGATAAAATGGCTATTTTAGATTTAAAAGAAATTAGCATTAATGAAGGTAAATGTTATTTAGCACTTGAAAATAATAAAGTAATTGGCTTAATAATGGGTTATATTAGAAATTATGATGAATATGACTATTTAGATTATAAGTGTCCTAGAAGTGGTGAAATATCAGAATTAATAGTATCTAAAAATACTAGAAGTAAAGGCATAGGTAAATGTCTTATGCAAAAAATGGAAGAATATTTAAAAAGCATAGGTTGTGAATATATATTTATTGATGTTTTTGCTTATAACGAAAATGCTATAAAATTTTATGAAAAACTTGGGTTTCATACAAGAGGATTAATTGATATAAAAAAATTAAATAATGATAATAATTTTAAATGTGTTATTGCCACAAAAGATTTAATAATTCAAAAATGGAATGAAGAAATAAAAAAACACAATGATTCTGATGTGTGGAAAGAATTTAAAAAAGAATCATTACGTAATGTTGATAATAGAATTGTTTATATGGGTCTTCTTAATGATAAAATAATTGCTGAGGCAACTGCAATTATATCTGAAAAAGATTTAGATATGCAAAACAAAGAAGATTTAGTAGGAAGTGGTAAAGTTTATTTATCAGCTTTTAGAACAAATAAAGAATATCAAAATAAGGGATATTTTTCAAAACTATATAAATTTATGGAAAAAGATCTAAAAGAAAAAGGATATAAAACATTAACTTTAGGAGTAGAACCTAATGAAATAAGAAATATGCAAATATATTTCAAATGGGGATTTAAAAGTTATATTAAAACTGATTATGAATATTATCCAAACGGAGAAAAAGTAATAGTTAATTATTATAAAAAAAGCATAGATAAAAATTAAAAAATAAAGTTGAAATTGTGATTGATTTTAAATATATTATTATAAATTTTACTTTGAATCCGAAACAGAAGTGTTTATATAATCTAAAAAATAAAACTTTAAATGTTTAATCATATAATTTAATATAAAAAAATTCCAAATACTCCACATTTTTAAGGACAAAATCATTGACTATAATGTAAAATAATGGTAAAATATTAAATGAATGACTTGGGGAAACATATTGTAAAAAATGTTAGTTGTTTTATAAAGATGGCTGCTACTGATGAATGGCTAATTAGGCAATATATATTTTCTATTTAAAAATTAATCTCAATAATTGGTATCTTATAAAACGTTGTGTTGTAGTTTGTGATGCCAATTATTTTTTATTGTATGTTAAACTTCAAGCTTGGAGGAAAGGATTGATATATGATATGAAAATTTTGATTACAGGTGGAGCAGGATTTATTGGAAGTAATTTAGTTGAGAAACTTTTAGCTGATAATCAAATTTATGTTGTTGATAATTTATCTACTGGAACTTATGAAAATTTAAAAGAGTTTGAAAATAATGAAAATTTTAAATTTTATAATATGGATATTACCAATAATAAAATTATTAGTTTTATAAAAGAAAACTCATTTGATATAATTTATAATTTTGCATGTCCTGCAAGTCCACAATATTATTTAGGATTTCCAATTGAAACATGGGAATCGAGTGTTTTGGGTGTTAGAAATTTATTAAAAGCAATAGAAGGAACAAAAGTAAAATTATTTCATTCTTCTACTTCTGAAGTTTATGGTGATGCGCTTGAAAATCCACAAACAGAAGATTATTGGGGAAATGTTAATTCAATTGGTGTACGAGCATGTTATGATGAAGGAAAAAGAGCTGCTGAAGCTTTAATTTATGACTATATTAGAAAATATGATGTAGATGTAAGAGTGGCAAGAATATTTAACACATACGGACCTAAAATGAGAAAAGAAGATGGGAGAATTATATCTAATTTTGTCAATCAAGCATTATTTAATGAAAATATTACAATTTATGGCGAAGGAAAACAAACAAGAAGTTTTTGCTATATCGACGATACATTAGATTTTATTTTAAAACTAATGTCATTTGATAAAAAAATACCATTTCCAATTAATGTAGGTAATCCTGTGGAGATTTCTGTTTTAGATGTAGCAAATATAATAAAAAAGACAGTAAATACAAAATCATCAATTGTTTTTATGGATGCAATGAAAGATGACCCTCAAAAAAGAAAACCAAATATCAATAAGGCAAAAGAAATTTTAAATTGGGAACCGAAAATAGATTTTAATGTTGGATTAGAAAAAACTATAAAATATTTTGCAGGTAGGAAATAAGTATGATAACTGTTGAAAGTTTAGAAATTCATGTTTCTAATCATTGCAATCTATCTTGCCGTGGATGTTCACATATTTCACCATTAGAGAAAAAAGAATTTTTAAATGAAGAAAATATGTATTTGGTTTTAAAAAAATTAAGTTCTGTTTTACATTGTAAGGTTATTAGATTGCTTGGAGGGGAGCCAACCTTAAATAGTAATTTAGAAAATATTGTAAGTAAAATAAAAGAAATAGGTATATCTGATGAAATATCTATTCCAACTAATGGCATTTTAATATCGAAATTATCTGAAAATATTTTAAATAATATTGATATCGTAGAAATATCTAATTATAATTACAATGAAAAAATTTCAAAAAATTTAATTGAATGGGCAAAGAAAAATAAAGATAAAGTCACTACATACATATATTTATATGATTATTTTAGAGAACCATTTTCATATCATAAAAATGCTAATAAACAATTGGTTGATGATATATATAAAACATGTATTATATCCCAAAAATGGCAATGCTTTAATGTTTATGGTGAATATTTTTATAAATGCCCTCAATCATTAGCAATTTGTAAAAATATAGAAAATTGTAGTTTTGATAAAAATGGTATTAAAATTTTAGGTAATCAAAACCTAGAGGAAGAATTAGAAAAATACATTAATTCAATATCTCCTCTTCAAGCTTGTGATTATTGCTTGGGGACAGTTGGTAAGAAATTTAAGATTATGCAAGTTTCTAAAGAAAAATATAAAAAAGAAGCTGAAAAAAACATTGAAGAAATGTTAGATAAAGAATTTTTGAAGCAATCTTTAGAAGAAGATGTAGGAGATATGTTTACTGTAGGTAAAGTTTTAAAGTTTTAGGAGGTAAGATATGAATAGAGCTGTTTTAGTTGATGGAACAAACATAGATGGATTTTTAAGTAAGTATAATGTTATAACTTGTAAATTAAGAAATTCAAGAATCAAATCAAAGCAATTAGGTATTATGGAAATGCTTTTATCTAATTATGATTTAGATATAATTTTTATAAAAAATGGACCACTTAGTGATGTTAAGGGGATTGTTTCATTTTTCGTCAAAAAAGAGAATTGGGATGAAGTACAAAATAGATTAAAAAATATTGGTTATTTTAATGAATTTTATTTTTTAGATTTTGATTCTATTGAACAATCAAATGACACAAAAATAGAAACGATTAACCCTTTGATTTGGAAAGGAAAAAAATATTCACTAAAAAAATTATATATACAAGATGAAAAAATATATGATACACAATCACCACATAATAGAGAATTCAAAATTGTTTCATTTGATGGCGTTGAAAAACAATTAACAGGATATCGTGGAAATGGAACTGAGTTTGGGCGTAGAGCTTTACCAGTTGAAGATGCTAGATGTTTAGTTAATTTGTCAATGCCACATAATGAAAAAAAAATTATTGAACCCTTTGCTGGTGGAGGCGGGATTGTATATATGTATAAATATATAAATCCAGATATTGATATTACAAGTATAGATATTGATGAAACATTAAAACCAGGATTAGAATTTTATGGTTCGAAACATATTGTTGGTAGTTCAGCAAATGTTCATTTAAGTGAAAAATACGATGCTATAGTCACAGAAGTTCCATTTAGTGATAATGCAACAGAGCAAGTAATAAATTCATTTACTAATTTATATAATAATCTTACTGACAAAGGAATAATTGTATTAATGTGTGGGAAAAATCAAAGCAAAGAAATTAGTGATTGCTTTTCTAGAGATCTTAATAGTAATTTGATTTTTTCGAGAGAATTAAATAGAAAAGGTACTGATGTTGTTATACAAATCTGGACAAAAAATTTTGAATTAAAAAAGGAATTGAATGAAACAATAGAAAGTGTTTCAAAGACTTTTTAGATATGAAAAATAGAATTGATAAAGAATTAGTCGAAAGACAATTAATTACTTCAAGAACAAGAGCACAAGAATTAATTGAGTCTGGATATGTTAAATGTAATGATAAGATAATATATAAATGTAATTATTTAGTAAGTGAAAGTGATAAATTAGAAATTATAAAAAATGATAAATTGAAATATGTATCAAGAGGCGGATTAAAATTAGAGAAAGCTATTAATGAGTTTGATATAAATTTAAAAAATAAGATTATTATGGATATCGGTTCAAGTACTGGCGGTTTTTGTGATTGTGCTTTACAAAATGGTGCAAAAAAAATTATTGCAGTAGATGTTGGAACAAATTTAATGCATGAAATGTTAAGAAATAATCCTAAAATTGAATTGCATGAAAAAACAAATTTTAAAAACTTACCACATAATTATTTTGTTGATATAGATGTAATAACTTGTGATGTATCATTTATATCGTTAAAGCAAATAATTAAAAAAATATATAACGAAAATATAAGAGTGGATCTTATTTGCTTGATAAAGCCCCAATTTGAATGTGGTAAAGAACTAGCAGATAAATATAAAGGAATAATTTTGAATAAAAGTATTCATAAACAATTGATAAAAGATTTGTTTTATTATTTTAATTCTTTGAATTTTTATGTTAAAAATTTTACTTTTTCACCTATAAAGGGTGGAGATGGTAATATAGAATATTTAGTACAACTAAGTAATAAGAACTGTACAAATAAAGAAGTTAATATTGATAGAATAGTTGATATTGCATTTAAAAGTTAATGGAGGATATATGAAGAAAAAAATAGTATTTATGTTACAAAATGGAATAGGTTTTGGTCATTTTAAATTAGCTTTAAATATTTCAAAATACTTAAAAGAAGAATGTGAAATATCCTTTATAACACAGGCAAAATCAACTAGAATATTTGATGATTATGATTATAAAGTATATAATTTTCCAATGTTATATACATTAAAATCAAACAATGAAATTCTAATAATTAATAATATTTTAGATAATCTTATAAACGAAATACAACCGGATTTAGTAATAGAAGATACATATCCTGAAGATTTTTATCTAAATCTGCCATCATTAATGAATGTTTCTAAGATCTTATTATTAAATAGATTGAATAACTCAGAGTTTGAAAATTACTATTTTAATGGAATTTTAAATCAATATAAGAAAATCATTGTATTAAAAGATAAAGAATGTTTTATTAATGAAATTACTTCCAAAGAGGTGAAAATTTTTTCTGAAAACTCAACTAGGATGATATATTTAAGCGGAGTTTATAATGAACCAACAAAAAGTATAAAGCAAAGTGTAAGAGAAAAATATAATTTAAATAATTTTGAAAAAAATATTGTTGTAAATTGCGGCGCCGGTGGATGGCATATTGGTTCTAATGTGTGTGAAAGCATTTTTGAAGAAGTTATAAAAATTACCAATAATTTAGTTGAAAAAAATGTAAACGTACAAACAATTTTGGTGTTAGGCCCATATAGTGATTATTTACGAGAAAAATTTAAAAATATAATAAGTAGTAATATTAAAATTGTTGATTTTGAAACAAATCTTGATGCTTTGTTTAATGAAGCTGATTTATGTATATTAAGACCTGGATATAATTCAACAATGGAAGCTCTTTCTGGAAATGAAAATATCTTACTATTGCCAGGAATTTCCTATATGGAAGATCAAGATGTTTGGTGTAAAGAATTAAAATTGGAATATGGTATTGATTTTTTAAATGTAAATAATTTGGAAAAACTTCAAGAAAAAATAGAAAAATTGATTCTAAAAAATATAAGATTATCAAAAAAGCCTATTAATAATACTTGTAACGTTTCATATGAAATATTGAAAACAACAAAAGAATTGCCAGATGGTAATCATATTCACTTGGCTATTAATAATTTAGCTAATGATTACGAAATAGATTTAAAAAAGGTTAATAAGGAAATTGATATTTTAAAAAAAATAAATAATACAGTTTTTCTTAATTGTGCTTTAGTTCTTAATATGAGCGAATATTCTCCGAAAAATATACAAAACTCTGATATATTTATTATAAATAATGATTCTAATATTAGTTTAAATAGATTAAGTTTCTATGATTCAAGATATAAAATTAGTTATTCTGGTGCTTTATTAGTAGAATATAATGAAATAATATTTACTACAATCAAAAAATTTGAAAAAGAATTAATTTGTATATTAAATAATACTCAAAAATTTTCTAACAATATAATAATTACTTTTAAAGAAATAAATAAAGTTGATTTTTATAGTAGCATTGATAATATAATGTATATTTTAAAAAAATACAATATTAATATTGATCCTTTTACAAAGAAAATTGAAGAGATGGTTCAAGAAAAAAGTAATAATTATAAATTTGGATACTATAGACCTGAAATAACTAAATTAACTTAGGTGGTGTAAATTATGAATAGAATTAACTCTTACGATATTTCAAAATTATCTTTTCACGATATAAAGGAATTAGAAGAAAATTATATTTCTCAAGTTAAAAACAAGAATATTAAAAAGTTAGACATAAAAATAAATGAAAATGATTTATTAATAAATATTGAACCATATTATTTAAAGTCTGATAAATGGGATGAATTAAATAATATTTTAAAACTAAAAAGAGTAAACTTTTGGTTTAGAGATGATGATGTAGGATTTGCAAATGAGGAATTAAAAGAAATGCTATGTTTCTTTAATAAAAAAAGCATAAATTTATTACTTGCTGCTATTCCTAGTAAAGTAGATGTTTTTACGAAAGAAACATTATCCAAATTCAATAATTATCTTATTGGGCAACATGGATATAGTCATAAAGATTATTCTGATGTTGAATCAGCAGAATTTACAATTGATAGGGATACATTAATTGTAAAAAATGAAATTGAATTAGGTAATAAAATATTAGAAAAATTATTTGGAGAAAAGTATATTAAAGTATTTATTCCACCATGGTTTGAAATAGATGATAATACTCACAAAACTATAAAAGAATTAAAATACCTTGCTTTATCCAATTATTGGAGTAATAATAAAAATAAGTTTGGTATGAATGAAATTAATTGTCAAGTTGATTTGATAAATTGGGAAAACGCATGGACTTTTGGCGGAGAAGATTTTGTATTAAATCAACTAATTAAAGAAATATCAAGTTGCAATGATGATTATATTAACATTGGTATATTGTTGCACCATGAAAGAATGGGAAAAATTGCATATCAATTCCTAGAACGTTTTTTAAACTTTATTGAGGGAAAAGCTAATATTGTTGACTTCAATACATTGTTAAATAATATTGAGGATAGAAATGATTAGTATAATAATACCAATGTATAACTCTGAAAAATATATTGAAAAATGTATAGAAAGCATTTTAAATAATTTATATAAAAATTTCGAAATTATAGTGGTAGATGATGGGAGTACAGATGATTCAATTAAAATAGTAAAAAAATACACGAATATTAAATTATTATATTCTAACCATGCAGGACCTGGAAGTGCAAGAAATGTTGGAATAGAAAACGCGAGTGGGGATTTTATATTTTTTCTTGACAGTGATGATACTATAAATCCTAATACTCTAAAAATCTTAAAGAATAATATTAAAAAATATGATATAGTGATTGGCAACTATAACATCATATATGATAATGGTGATATTGAATTATTTAAAACACCAACTGACTCTAAATTTAATAGTTTTTTTGAGTCAGTCACGGTTTGGAATCGTTTATATAGAAAAGAATTTTTAAATAAATATAAAATAAAATTTGAATCAATATTTCAAGGGGAGGATAGATTGTTTTTAGCAGAATTATATTTGCATAATCCTAAAATTAATGTTATATCAGATAATATATATAATTGGATGAGACATGAAAATGAAACACAAAAAACTTTAACACATATTAATGATGAGTCTAATTTTAATGGACAATTATATTGCATGCAAAAATTTAAGAGCTTATTAGAAAATAAAATTTCTGTAAAAGATAGAGATTTATTAATTGAACATCTTCAATATAGTTGTATATATTTAAATGAAATTTTAAAAACAACATGTAAAGAGAAATGCGATATTAAATCTTTTGAAGAATTTATTTTATCTTTAAAATTTGATGAAAATATAGAATTGTATAAAAAAATATTTGGTAAGGAGTGGAACAATGAAAAATAATGAAAAAAATTTTGAAAAGCGTTTAACTGAAATGCAAAAAGAAATAGATAAATTGAAGGAAGAATGTCAATATTGGTCTAAAGAAGTAGAAGATATTGCAACTTTGACAATGAATAAAATGAGAGGGCCTTTTATCTCATTTGAATATCATTTGGCTGATCATTGTAATTTGAATTGTAAAGGATGTGATCATTTTTCACCTATAGCAGAGACTAAATTAACTGAATTTACACAGTTTAAAAAAGATATAAATAGAATGTCTGAATTATTTGAAAAAAAGGCAAAGTCTATTCATATTTTAGGGGGAGAACCATTATTAAATCCTGAAATTAATAAATTTATTATAGAAACAAGAAAGTGCTTCCCAGATAAAAAACTAACTGAAATTAGAGTAATATCAAATGGTATTTTAGTTAATAAAATGCCAGAAGATTTTTGGAAAACATTACACGAAAACGAAGTTATACTTTCTGTAACCAAATATCCATTAAAATTAGATTATGATTTAATGCATGAAAAAGCTAATAATTATAATGTGAATTTCGAATTTTATGACAATACTGATCAACAACAAATTTGGTATAATATAAAACTTCAAGAAGATGGTAAAAGAAATGCTAAAAAGAGTTTTTATAAATGTTTTGTAGCAAACGATTGTATTATGTTGAAAAATGGTAGATTGTATACTTGTACTTTAATTCCAAATATAGAACATTTTAACAAATATTTTAATAAAAACTTAGAAGTTTGTGATGATGATTCAATTGATATATATAAAGCAAAAAATAAAGAAGAAATTTTTGATTTTCTTGCCCATCCAGTTCCATTTTGTAGATATTGCAATCCGGATATAAAAGATTATTCACTTAATTGGGAGCCAACTACTAAAAAGATAGATGAATGGACATAGGTGTATTTATGAATAGTGATTTTTATTTGTTTTCACCGCAAAACTTAATAAAAAAAATAAAGGATATGGGTTTGAGTTTTAAAAAAATTATTGCAATGCAAGTAAATGAAATGATTTCAAGTGATTATATTAGTATTTATGATTATATAAATAATCATAATGACAAGACGATTGTTATTCCAGCTTTAGTTTGTGATGAATTTGACATTGATATTCTATATAATGAATTATTGTCTCTTGGTGTAAGGAAAGAAAATATAAAATATATACCAATGGAATATTTCTATGAGAATAAAAAACTAACTAAAGAAAAATTGATAGAATATGATGATATTAACTATTTAAATTATTTAGAAATATGTATTAATGATTTTTGTAATATGAATTGTAAAGGATGTAGCCATTTTGCAAATTTAGCACCTAAAGAATTTGAAGATTTTGAACAAGTGAAAAGTGATATTATACGTTTAAGACAAATATTTTCGCATATTGATAAAATTAGAATTATGGGTGGGGAGCCATTATTAAATCCTGATTTAATAAAATATATTGTTATGATTAAACAAAACTTTCCATATACGGATTTAAGAATAGTGACAAATGGCATTTTGTTAAAAAATATTTCAAAAGAATTACTTGAATGTATTAATGAAAACGATGTGATGATTGATATATCAGTATATCCACCATTAGTTAACAAAATGGATTCTATTATAAAAAAACTTAGAGAAAAAAATGTAAAAGTTTTTATTGAAAATATTGGAAAATTCAAGCCTATTCTTTTAAATAAGAAAAGAATGTATCCATATAAAGAATTACGTGATTGTAATTGTATAAATTTAAGGGAAGGATACTTAGCTAGTTGTCCATTAGTCTTTACAATTCAATATATAAATGATAATTACAATAATAAATATAATTATACAACAAATAAAATAAATATTTATAAAAAAAATATCACAGCAAAAGATATAAAAAAGCAATTGAAAAAGCCTTTTGAATTATGTAATTATTGTGCTCATTATAGAGATGATTTGAATTTTTTTGAATGGGAGCAAAGAGTGAAGAATTGTAAATTAGAAGATTGGGTAAGTGAGGAGTAGTTATGGCAATAAGAGTGTGTAAAGGTAAATATAATATTAGTAAAGATGATAAAATAGATTATACTTTTTTAGAAGTTGACGATAACAATAAATTTATTATAGTAATTGATAAAGATGAAAAACCAAAATATTATATTTATAAGAATAAAAAAGTATATAATAAGTTTATTAATTTTGAAGATATATATACGAATGGGAAAAGCATTTTAAAAAATTTAAAAATAGATTATTTACCAATTTTAAAAGATAATAAAATATATGGCTTTATATTTGATGATGATTATTTAAACGATGCTTTAAATAAAATTAAAGAATTGATTGTTGTATCAAAAAAAACAAACATATTTAAATTTAAATATGATGAAGCAATTATATATGGTTACAATGAGTTGACGTATTACTTAGAAAAATTATTTAAAATAAATAATTTACCATATCAAGTAATTACTGATGGACAATCCCCATTATTAAATGATAATAAAAAATATTTTATATTGTATGTTGAGGGAAATTTAGGTTTAGCAATAAATGAATGTTCTTTTTGGAAAGCGCATGAGGAATGGCTTTTCGAATCTATAAAGCCTTTATATAAAATTTATAATGAAATTAATCTATTAGATTATAATAAAAATTCAATGGATGAGATAGTTGAAACGATAGTAGAAAATAAACCATTTATGATAGCAAGAGTTGGTAATACCGAATTAGCTATTGTAAAAGAATATTTACAAAAACACATAAATTTAATTGATAACTATGATGACTTTTGGCTAAATTATTTGTTTAGTACTTCTGGTTTTTTTGCAAAAAAAAGAAATAATGATATTGTAGATAAATTTGCAATAGAACATATAGAAGCGATTAGAAATTGTGATTGTAATTTTTTATATGGTAATGATGAACTTGCAGAAGGGCTAAAATCAACACTTTTATATATTCAAAATGAAGAAAGATATAAATTGAAATGGGATGATTTTGCAACACCATACAATAGACTTGTTTCTGCATTTAAAAATAAAAAAGTCCTAGTGATTAGTCCATATTCAACTGATATACAGAGACAATTAAATAACATTAAGAATGTATATGGTGATACTATTTATGATAATGTAGTTTTTGAAACCTATCAAAGTGTTGAAACACAATTAGATAATACACTGGGATTTGATGATTATTTTGTTGCTTTAAATAAAATGAAGAAAGACATAGAGAAAATGGATTTTGATATTGCACTGGTTTGTTGTGGAGCTTATGGCTACTTATTATCTAGTTATATTAAAGATATGGGGAAAATTTCTATAGAATTATGTAGTTATTTACCAAATTGGTTTGGTATAAAAATTAAAAGATATTGTACAAATTTAATGGTAAATAAAATTTGGAATTCAAATTGGATTTTTCCTACTTCAAAAAAAATATTGAAATCAGAAAAAATAGAGGATAATTGTTATTGGGAGTGATTTTTATGAAAATTTTAATATATTTATATTATCCATTTTACGAAAAACATTTAGCCGGTGGTGTTCAAGTTTGGTTAAAAAATTTAATAAGGAATATGCAATCAAAAAACAAAAATATAAAATTTCAAATTGTATGTCCTACAGGTACTATGTATGAATATCCAAAAGATATTTTTGTAGATCATTCGTTAGTAGATATGGAACAAGACTTCTTAACACCTAAAATAATTTATGAAAATTTTAGCAAATTAAAAAAGTATGAAGAAAATGCAGATTTAATATGGATGATTGATAGAACATTTCCTATAAATTCGAAAAAGCCTAAATTATTATCTTTAAATACATTATGTTATGAAAGAGAATTGATGAGTATTTTTCAAAGTAATTGGGATAAAATGGTTGTCTTAACTGATTTTGTAAAAAAGCAAGTAGAAGATTATGTGAATAAGTCTGAATTATACGAAATTCCTTGTTATGTTGATCCAATCTTTTTAAATTTTGAAAAAAATACAAAAGTTTTAGATAAATATTTTAAATATAATCCAAAGTATAAATATATTTTATTTCCACATAGACCAGATCCAGCTAAAGGACATATTACGGCAATTGATATTTTAAAAGAATTAATAAAAGATGATTCTAGTTACAGATTATTAATACCTTTACCACCTTTGGCAAAGCAAATTAATGTTGATAGAGAAAACGAATCTATTTTACAAATAAAAAAATATGTAAGCAATCAAAAACTAGAAGATTATGTCATATTTCATAAATGGATAGATTATGAAGATTTACCTATTTATTACTATATTGGTGAGTATACTTTGTTTTTATCTAAATTACCAGAAACCTTTGGATTAACACTTCTTAATTCAATTAGTGTAGGTACACCTGTTTTAAGTTATGGAGTTGGAGCATTAAATGAAGTTGTTCCAACTGGGAATGCACATTTTAACATAAATACGATAGAAGATGCTGTTAAAATTATAAGCAAAGGAAAAAATGAATGTAATATTAAGGGTGATAAAAATTATGTTTGTGAAAAATATAATTTAAATAATATATCTCAAAGTTATATAGAACTTTTTGAAAAATTAAAGGAGGAAAAATAATGGCAAAAGTTAGTATTGTAACAGTTACATTAAATAGAGAATCTTTAAAAAATGCCTGTGAAAGTGTAGATAGACAAAGTTTTAAAGATTATCATCATTATGTATTAGGGGATGGAGTTTTACCAACCGAATATGAAAATGAAAAAAGAAGTACATTAGGGTTTTCAACACCATTAGGTGCAAAAGAACCTGGAGCCAATATGCCCAATGGTACACCAAATCCATTATTAAGATGGGCAATAAAAAATATAGATTTAGGAGATTATTTATGTTTTTTAGATGATGATAATATTTATAAAGATGATTACTTAGAAAAAATGGTTAAAATTTTAGATGAAAACTTGGATGTTGGTTTAGTATTATGTGGTGCAGAAGATTTAAGATATGAACAAAATATTGATGGCTATCCAGAATTAGGAAGATGTGATAACTCAGCATTTATGGTAAGAAGTGAAATTGCAAAATCAATTGAGTTTCCTCATGCGTCTATGGATAAAAATGTTGTACAAGATTGCGAATATATAAAAGAATGTTGTAGCAAATATAAATGGAAGCATATTGATGATAAATTATTGATTTTTGGGGTAGGATTAAATCAACCACCAAAAAGAGGGAAAATAATGTATTTAGAGTCATGGAAGTTGCCACAAGAAGCATTTAAGCACGCTTATAACAAAGAATATGAAAGGGCAGAAAAAGAATTTTTAAAGGCAATTAATGATTGCGATACTGATGCTTGGACTTTAAGAAAACTTTCTGAATTATATTTAATAATCAATAAAAAAGATTTAGCTATGAAATATTTTAAGATGTGGGAAAACTTATATTTATCTGAAAAGGAACATCATTTTGCAGTAGATTATTCATATTCAATTTATTTAAAATTAACTAATCAAAATTATAAAGATTTATTACAAAGCTCAATTATTGAGAGAGAAAAGTGGCGTGAAAAAGAACCAGAATCGCTTGAACATTATTATTACTTATATTTATCTTATGCATTCATGGGAAATAAAGAAAAATGTAAAGAATATGAAGATATTATCATTAGTAAAGGGAAAGATGCTGTAATATGGGCATATCAAGATGTAGCTTGGAACTTTTTAGCATACAAAGATTTATTTGATGTAGATTATTCAAAAATGAGTAAATTTCTTGGAGTAAATTAATGAAAGCATATTATATAAGCCCACACTTTGATGATGCAATTGGTTCATGTGGAGGGAGAATACATAGTGACTTAGTAAATGGAACTGATGTTTACCTTATTACGATTTTTTCTAAAGTAACTGGTCCATTTTCTGATTATGCCATTTTGCTTCATAATTATTGGAAACTTTCTGATCCGTTTAATGATAGAAAAAATGAAAATTTTGAAGCATGCAAAAGCTTGGGCATTAAAACTATAAATCTAGAATACGAAGATGCTATTTATAGAAAAAAAGATAACATATATTTATATCCAAATGACGGAGATATTTTTAAAAAAATTGCTCCTGATGATAGTTTATTGTTAGAAAAAATATATACAAATTTTAAGAAAAGATTTTCAAAAGATGATAAATATTATTTTCCAATGTCAATAGGAAATCATGTTGATCATTGCATCGCTAACATAATTGGAAGAAAATTAAAGCGTGATGGATATAATATATTATTTTACAGTGATTTTTCTTATGAAGATTTTACATCAAATAGAAAAGAAAAAAAGGAAATATTTTATTTAACTGAAGAAAATATTAAAGCAAAAATAAATGCTGTTTCAAAATATAAATCACAAATATTTATGATCTTTGGTTCAATAGAAAAAATTGAGGAATATTACAGAAATAAACTAAATAAGGAGGAAATATATTATGAATAATAAGTTACCATTAATAACCGTTATTACCATAACAAAAAACAGACCAAATTTATTAGAACGTGCAATAAAAACAGTAAAAGAGCAAACTTATAATAATATTAAACATTTAATAATAATTGATGATTGTCCTGTAACATTAAAGATGTTAGAAAAAAAATATAAAAATGATTGTAATATCATTTGGGAATATCATAAAAGAGAAAAGGATGATAAAAGTGGCCCAAATGTTTTAGCAAAATTAAGAACCAATGCAATTCACAAAATTGGAACAGGATGGTTTTCTTTTTTGGATGATGATAATGAATTTTATCCTGAACATATTCAAAAATTGTATAATTTTGCAATTAAAAATAATTGTAATGCAGTACATTCTTATAGAGAAGTAATGTATAAAGATGGTACTCCATATTTAAAAGAAGAATGGCCTTGGGGTAGAACATTTGAAAAGAAAATTGAAGTTTATAATCAAATGTTAAGTGCTGGTGTAGTAGAACGAAAAAGCAATATTTGGCACGATAAATTTGGCTATACTGTTGATACAAATGTATGGCTATTAAAAGCAGAATTATTTAATAACAAAAAGATTCAGAGCGAATATACTGAAGAAGATTATAATGAATGTAGACCAGAAGATGAGAAAATGATGGAATTATTAATAAATAATAATGTGAGAGTTATGTGTAACAAAGAAGTAACTGTTAAGTATTATTTAGGCGGATATTCAAACGAGACAGATGATCCAATTGAGGGCACAGTACAATGGGAAAAATAATAAAATTTGATACTTGTAAAAAAATTAATGGTTTTGTAAATGATTATATAAATATTCAAAAAGAATATGAAAAAAAACATAATGAGTCTATTAATAAGGATCCTTATGGTTCTATTAATAATCATTTTATGAAAGAATGTAAATATAAAGTAAGTATAATTATTTCTAGCTGGAATTGTTCTAAAACTTTATTGTTTACATTAAAAACAATAGAAAACACTTATATATGTAATAATTTTAATGATAAACTTGAAGTAATTGTGGTAGATGATGGAAGTGTTGATGATACTGTTAACATGATTAAAACAAATACATTTAATTTTGAATTAAATTTTATTAAACAAATACATTTGGGCAGAGCACAGGGTATTAATATGGGAGTTTCAAAATCTAAAGGTGATATAATAATTTTTTGCGACGCAGACATATTATTATTTCCATACACCATTGATGAAATTGTTAAAAGACAACAAGATTTCTTGAATGAAGCAGTATTTTTTGGTTTTAGAGAAGATATTGATAATGTTCCAGAAAAAGTTGAAGATATAGTGCATTATATTCAAGAATTTAAGCCGAGTTTTTGGAAAGATAATAGATTTATTTATGACTTCATTGGTAGTTGGGGGTCTAACATGATGTTAGAAACAAATTTTTTGCAACTATATTCATGCAAAAAAAATATTTGGGTGAGTAATAACATAAAAGCAATTTATGACTGCTGGCAATTATATAGAATGGTGTATGGTTTTCTATTTTCTGTTAGTAGAGAAAATTTTTACAAAGTTGGAGGTTTTGCTGAATTTTTAGTAGGATGGGGATGCGATGATACATCATTTATCTCTTTATGTTTGGAACAAAATATAAAAATAATTCCTGTTCCTTCTGCACATTGTTTACATATTTATCATCCAATAAGAATGAAAAGTCAATGGGAAGATGGAAAGAAAAATGAGAAAAGAATGTTTGATTATATATCGAAAGAAAATAGAATTAATTATATGAATCAAGATTTTTCTTCTAGAATATTGTTTGAATATCAAAATAATCATGATTATACTAAATTACCGATTATGATAAAAGAAGTAAATTATAATACAAAATTGGAAGAAGCTGATTATAATTATTTTTTAGGAAATTTGCAAAAAGCTAAAAAATTATATTTAAATATTATAAAAGATTTAAGCTTAGAAAAATTAGAAAATTTATTTGATATTGCAATCAGATTAAATGATAGTTATACATTTAATCTTTGCAAGGAAAATGAATTATATTTACAATGTTTCTTCTATCATGTTGCTAACTATTATTTTAATTTAAATATGTGTTGCGTTGATGACATTGTTGGTTCTAATAGTTATTATTGCCAATTTTTAAAAAATATTAATAAGAATGATTTGAAAGACAGAGCGGAACAATACTTTTATGAAGAGCAATGGTACTTGTCTTATTTAGATTATTTTGCAATTTCAATATACGATAATAGTTATTTAGATAAATGTAATAAATGCTTAGATATTCTAAAAAAGGGAGGCAAACTATAAAATGAAAATAGCAGTTGCAGGAACAGGATATGTTGGATTATCAATAGCAACATTATTAAGTCAAAAAAATGAGGTGGTAGCATTAGATGTTGTACCAGAGAAAGTAGAAAAAATTAATAATAAAATTTCACCTATTAAAGATGAAGAAATTGAAAAATATTTTAAAGAAAAACATTTAAATTTAAAGGCAACTCTAGATTATAAAGAAGCATTTTCAAATGCCGATTTTATTGTTATTAGTACACCAACTAATTATGATGATAAAAATAGATTTTTTGATACTTCAAGTGTTGAAGATATAATTCAAAAGGTAATTTTAATGAATATAGATACAACTATGGTTGTAAAATCTACTATACCAGTTGGATTTATTGAAAATATAAAAAAGAAATATAAAATAAATAATATTATGTTTTCTCCAGAATTTTTAAGAGAAGGGAAGGCTTTATATGATAATTTACATCCATCTAGGATAATTGTTGGTGAGAGAAGTAAAAAAGCAGAAATATTTGCTAATCTTTTAAAAGACTGCTCATTAGATGAAAATACACCCGTTTTATTTATGAACAGTACTGAAGCTGAAGCAGTTAAATTATTTGCTAATACCTATTTAGCTTTAAGAGTGTCTTATTTCAACGAATTAGATACTTATGCCGAATTAAAAGGATTAAATACAAAGGATATTATTGATGGAATTTGTCTAGATCCAAGAATAGGAAGCCATTATAATAATCCTTCTTTTGGATATGGTGGTTATTGTTTACCTAAGGATACTAAACAATTATTAGTAAATTATGATAATGTACCTCAAAATTTAATAGAAGCAGTAGTTAAATCAAATAAAACTAGAAAAAAACATATTACTGATATGATTCTAAAAAGAAATCCAAAAATAGTAGGTGTTTATAGATTGATTATGAAAACAGAGTCTGATAATTTTAGATCTAGTGCTATACAAGATATTATAAAGAATTTAAAACAAAATAATGTTAATATTATAATATATGAGCCTACTTTAGATAAAGAGCAATTTGATGGTTGTGTAGTTGTTAATGATCTTAATAAGTTTAAAAATGCATCTGACATTATTATAGCTAATAGATTGGATCAAAATTTAATTGATGATTTAAACAAAGTTTATACTAGAGATATATACAATAATAACTAAAAAAAATTCTTGACAGGATTATGTGAAAATACTTTCTTAAAGTGACTTTAACCATAAAGTAATTATTTTTAAAAAGCAACTAATCGTTGCTTTTTAAAATGCCATCTATTGATAAATTATATTTTTTTGCTATTTCATAAATAAATGATGTTTGAATTAATACCTTACCTGTTTCGTATACCGAATAACTTGAAGATGTAATATTTAACATTTCAAATATTTCTTTTTGCTTTAGACCGTTTCTTTTTCTAAAATCTTTTAAATTTTGTCCTACAATGATTGGGTCTATTTTATTTGATGAGAAATTATAATTATTTCTTTTTTTTAGTCCTGTTATATAGTCAATACTTAATTTATAATAATTACTTAATTCAAAAAGTTTTCTTAATGGAATAGTATCTTTTCCAGTTTCCCAACCAGCATAGGTAGAACGATCAACACCTAAAATTTCTGCTATTTCTCTTTGCTTCATTTCTTTTTCTTCTCTTATTTCTTTCATTTTTTCAAATTTCATAATTACCACCTTACAATCTAATTGTCTAACAAAAATGTGGGAAATAACGATTTTGTGGGGCATATCGAGAAAAAATATGATATAATATTATATAGAAGTACAGAAGGAGCGTTTTATAAATGAAAACAAAGAAAAAAAGTAGTATTGAAGTAAGCAAAAATAGCGAAAATGAAGATATTAAATTATCAAATAGAATTATTGATTTGTTTATTTGGTATCAGATTGAAGATTCAAATGCTTGGTTAAGAGTGTTGGAAAGTCAAGTAAAGTTTTTAGAAGAAAGAAGAAAACAACTATTTGATAATCTTGATATGTGTTTATTTAAATTTCAAAAGAAGAAAATAAATGAAGAATTAGAACAAATTGAAAAAGAATTATTTAAACAATATGAAAAAATAGGCGAAGAAGTTGATATAATGAATAAACTTAAAAGTGCTATTTCTAATAATAATGACATTAAAGAAGTTGATGATGACACATTACTTAGCTATTATGATTTATTAACATATTTAAAATTTGGTATTACTTTTAAAAAAGTTTCATATAAGAAATTTAATAGAGAAGTTATATATTTTTATGATGATGAGGGTAATTATATAATAGAAAATCAAAATGATAAGGATAATGTTTTTGATACTTATCTTAGTGAGTGTGAAAGTGATAATACTAAATTTGATAGAAATATTAAAATTCTTGAAAAATAAATTTTAAATATGCTTAAAAGAATTGAGGTTGGTGGTTAATGTGAGTAATGATTTAATAGTTAATATAATTCTAGTAATTCTTGCAATTTTATTAATAGTATCATATATGGTTTATGTTATTATTGATGAAAGAAAAAAATGGAACATGAGAGAATTTTTCAAATATAGAATTTATTATGAAGTAGATTATTTTTTATATATGGATATGGTTAAAAAAATGAAAAAAGTCTTATTTAAGAAAAAATTTGAGTTAGTATGTTTAAGTGTTTTAGTATTTTTAAGGAGAATTTTTATATGGAACAAGAATTAAATTTTACATTACAATTTATATTATTTGCATTAACTGGATTAACAGGAATTGCTGTTTTAATATTTGCTTTAAGGAAAAAAGACAATACTCCATTTGATTGGGAAGCATTTGAAAGAACAGTAAAGTTGATGCATGATCAAACAGATGCAAATTTAGATATGCTAACTAAAATGAATAAACAAAAAGATAAGATTGAAGAAAAAATAAAAGCAAAGAAAAAAATATTAGGTTTGAAACTAGTAGATTGAGGAATTTATTATGGCAGATATGAATGAAAAATTTAAAATTATATTTTTTATAGTAATGCTAGTTCTTGCAGCAATTTATATAATATATGTAATTATTAGAACTATTTGTTCATTAATAATATTATATAAGATGAGTAAATAAATATTTTTATATACAAAAAAAGATTAATGTTTTAATTTTTACATTAATCTTTAATCTATTTTCTTGAAAGAACGATTCTATGTTTATATTTATCAAATGAAATATCTTTTGTTGAATAATTGTATAGATTTTCAAGTGTTATTAATTTATTTTGTAATTCTTGATCTTCATCTAAACATTTTAAATATAATTCAATAAATTCAGCTGGTGGATTTTCTTTTTTTATGGCATTTCGATAATTATCATTAAGCATTGTTTTTAATGCTTTGGTTCTTGACACGCCTGGCATACCATAATAAGAAAAGTAAAAATCTTTTATTCTTTCTAATGTTAGATGATAAACATGATTAGCATATAAATCTTTTTTTTCTATCAAATTTTTCAAATCATCAAAAAAATTATTAATTATAGCTAGCTGTTCTTTTGCTGCATCTTCACTAAGTCCTGGCATAGGCAAAGAATGAATTTGTTTAATATAATCTTGTAATTCTTTTATTCTTCCATTTTTATCTAATATTATATTTCCATAGACAATCATTGAAACAACAGCATTACCTTGATTTTTAAATTCATTAATAGTTTTTTGATACATACTGTTTAAAGTCTTTTCAAAATATTCTATTCTAATTCCATCTATTAAATCAGAACCTCTTATCTCTTCTTTTAAATTATTATTAAATATAATATGTAAATCAATATCAGAAAACTGATTTCCGAACCCTGTTTGATTACTACCATAGAAAATAATGCCCTCTATATCTTTGCTTCTTAAGTACCCCATTTTATTCACAAACTGCATAATTACATCTGTGAATTGTTGCATATTTTCTCCTCCTAATATAATTATAACACTTGAATTGTCTAACTACATAAATTTTACTTAAAAAGTCATTTTTTTTGCACAAAATGTTTCATTTGTTAACATAAAAGTAATAATGGTAACTAATTTTAGTAAAATTATTGTCATTCGTTAATTATTGATGTATAATAATAGACCAATATGGAAAGGAAAATTAATTATGAAAAATTATATTAACCTTTTTTTGTCTAAAAAAATAAATTATGAAGTTGAGAATTCTAACACCTTTATTAATCACACAATAGATAATAATGAAAGGATTTTTAAAAGGGAAACTAGGCAACTAGATAATGCAAGATTTAATATTATTTTATTTAAATTAAAATATCCTAAAAAGATAGATAATATAATTAATTCAAATGAAATAATGGAAGATCATTATGATTCAACTTTAATATTAGAAATTTTAGATAAAGATGAAAATAAACTATATACTTTCTATGATTTACTTTATTCAACTTGTAATACATTAAATGATGCAAATAATAACTATGATAAACTATATTCAATAATATATGCTTCTGATAATGAAGAAGATATTATAAATACAATAATAAATGCCCAAAATTAGTAATTAAAACAAAAACAAACAAAATTTATACAAAAAACTACAAAGTTTAAACACTATTTTATTGCAATTCACTTGTCAAGTGCTATAATAGAGTAAACTTGAAAAAAGTATGTCTAGAAAGATATTTCTTAATTTAAGTTTTAAGTATTTTTGCACAAAAAAGCTCTAAATTCGTTGATTTTAGGGCTTTTTCAGCGTTTTCTAATAGAAAATAGCAAAAAGTGCTTGACAATTCCTAATAAAAGTAGTAGAGTAAATCCCCTAATTAAAAAAGCGAGAGGTTTCTAAAGCGGCTTATTATTAGGAAATAAGTTTAGGTGGTGAAATCAATGAAAAAAATTTCAATGAGAGGAACAAATTATTATTTAACTAGCTTTAATTGCATGTATTTATTATCGTATTTATCTAATATTTTCAAAAAGAGAGAAAATTGCCCTAGGGCGTATTTCCCTCTTTTTTCTTAATTAAGGTATCAGGGGGTTAGCTATGATTGAACCAATGGTATTAGAATTTAAGATTGATGATAGATTTATAGATCATCCATTATTATCCAAAAAAGAATTATTAAAATACGATATTGATTACTGTTATAAGAAAGTTGAAGAAGAAGTAGATAAGTTTATAAGTAATCAAATTAATTATCCATTTATTAATGCTCCAACTATTACTTGCAATTATGAAGTGAGATATGAATGTTTTGTTCCAAAGAAGATTGATAAGGTAGGGAATTATGTTATTTCAAAAATTACAAAAGAAGAAGAAATAATGAGATTGTATAGTAATATTGTTACTTCGTTGAAATTCCTTAGTAAAAATGAATTTACATTTTTTCTTGAATGTTTATATTATAAGCATTCCGGTAACGAATTTATTAGAAAAGCAAATTCTTCAAGATTTTTATTAGATCAAATAAAAGGAAGTTGCGTTGTAAAAATGGCAAGAGCTTTAGATTGTGCAAAAGAGATTTAAATCAGTATAGTTATAAATGCTATGCTTTTTTATTTTGAGTTTAAAAAGTTCTCATTAAAAAACAATATGGAAAGGAGAGAAAAATATGGAACAAGTAAAAATATCTTTATCTAGAGATTTAAAAGACAATGTTATCTCTAGAGTAGAAGAACTTGGATTATCTAGTACATCGGAATATTTTAGATTACTTGCTGGATTAGATATTTCTATTCAAAGATATCAAAGTTTAGTTGCATACATTAATCTATTATATAATAGAATTAATGAAACACATCAAAAACTTGGTATTTATGCAACACCATTAAGAGATGTACCAATAATTAATATGCAAACCACATCTTAGGTGCTGACTTTTTTGGAAATCCATGTTAAAATTAATTTAACAAAAGGAGGGATTTCTTGTGAAAAGGAAAAAGATAATACCTCTTGTAAGTTTTATAGTTTTAATAGCATTGGGTATAATCGGTGCTACAATTTATTGTTTTAATACAGGAGATACAAAAAAATTAAATAATGCTGTTGAACAAGAAACAGCTAAAGAAAATTTATCCAAGACAACTGATACAAATACAAATGATGATTCAATAAAAGATGATTCTGATAATGAAAAATCAGCAGAAAAAGAGAAAACTATTAGTAAAGAAACTAATAGTTCTCAATCTAAAGCAAATACAAATGAAACAAAAAATGAAGAAAAATCATCTTCAAATACTTCTACAAATAAACAAGATACTCAATCTTCTTCAAATACTAATTCTACAAGTAAGGAAGAACCTAAAAATAATTCTACAACTATAGAGATACCAAATGAAGATAATAAAGATAATGTATCAAGTTTTGAAAATGATGAAGAATACATAAAATTGAAATCAACATTAGAGTTTGAAACTAGAGCAGAATGTCAAGCTGCTGCTGATATTATTGGACCTGAATATGCTTTGCAAGGTAATTTAAGGAATACTTCATGTAAAAGTTTTGCATATAAGGGAACAGTAATTGGATACAGATTGCAAATATGGTTTACAGATGGAACTTGGATATATAATAATTAATTACGGCACAATATTTATTGTGTTTTTTTTAAGGGGGAATAAAAATTTGAAAAGTAAATATAAATTTGCACTGATGTTTTTCGTTAGTGCTTTTTTTATGCTATTAGGTTGCGTCAATGTTAGTGCAACAACACTAGTAGAAGGACCTATTGATGATGTATATTATACTCGTCGTGGTGGCGGGAAACCATATATGTCAGCTCAATATCATACATATACAATGGATGGAAAAACAGTGTATTGTATTGAACCAGGAATTAACATAACAGTTCATGATTATAATGGACAAATAGGATGGACTAATTCTCCATATTCAGATGAAATAAATCAGAAAATTCAATTATATGGTTATTATGGGTATGATTATCCTGGTCATAATACATTAAGGTATAGAATGGCTGCTCAAGCACTTATATGGGAAGAAACAGGAGGACAAATTATTGAATTTTGGACAGAACGATATGGATATGGAAATTTCATAAATATTGATTATGAAAAAAATGAAATAAAGAAACTTGTTTCTACTCATTATAATCAACCAAAATTTACCGAAACTACTAAAACAGGTATTATAAATGAAACTATAACATTTACTGATACTACTGGCTATTTATCAGATTATGCAGTGCATCAAAGTAATGGTGCTAATATTTCTATAAATGGTAATAATTTATTAGTAACACCAACTAAAATAGGTGAAACTACTGTGATTTTAAAGAAAAGAATGTATACGGATAATCCTACTACAATTTTTGTAGGAACAGATTTAAAATCACAAAAAATGGGTTATTTTGGAATAGATGACCCGTTATATGTTGCTGTTAAAGTTAATGCTTTAGGTGGAAAGATTTCATTAGAAAAAATTGATTCTAAAACTTTATCTTATAAACCATTAGGAGATGCTAGTCTAAAAGATGCAATATATGGAATATATGATGAATATAATTCTAGAATTGGAGAAATAACTACAACTGGAAATGGTATAGTAACGAGTGATTATTTACCTAAGTTGGGCAAATTTTATTTGTTAGAAGAAAAAAGCAGTTTGGGTTATAAACTAGATTCAACAAAATATTATTTTGAAATCACAGAAAACAATTTAAATCCTAAAATAGTAGTTCATGAACAAGTTATTGAAAAAGAATTTGAATTATATAAAATGTTTTCTGATGGTGGCAAAAGTATGATTTTAAAAGCAGAGCCTAATATTACATTTGAGTTTTATTTAGAATCCAGTATGGAATTATATGAAAGTGCAACTACTGATGCTACAGGTAGATTATCAGTGAAGCTTCCTTATGGAACTTATATAGTTAAACAAAAAACCACTACTTATAATCACGAAAAGTTGGATGATTTTAAAATTGTTATCAATGAAGCTTCCGCTGAAAAAATTACTAAAGTTGCAACCAATGCTGAAATAACTGCTAAACTTAAATTAGTAAAAGTAGATAGTAAATCAAATAAAGTTTTAGTAAGAGATGGAATAAAATTCAAAATAAAAAATCTTGATACGGGAGAATATGTATGTCAAAATATAACATATCCTAATCAAGAAAAAATATGTATATTTGAAACTAAGGACGGAGTATTTATAACACCTTATGTTTTAACAACAGGTAATTATCAAATTGAAGAATTGGAAGAACAAACTATAGATGGTTATGTTTGGAATAAACAACCATTAAAATTTAGTATTGGTGAAGATAGTAAATATATTTATGATAAAGACTTTGGAGTTATGTTAGAAATTAAATTCTCTAATAAACAAGTAAAAGGTGAAATAGAAATAAATAAAAAGGGTGAAAAATTAATTATAGAGAATGAGACATTTAGATATGAAGAAATAAAATTAGATGGTGTTCACTATGACTTAATAGCTAATGGTGATATTTATTCACAAGATGGAACTTTGATTTATAAAGATAAGGAAATAGTAAAATCTTTTATTACAAAAGATGGCTATTATAAATTAACCGATTTATATTTAGGTAAGTATTGTTTGGTAGAAACAAAAACTGTAGGTAATCATGTACTAAATAAAGAACCATATTGTTTTGAAATAAAATATAAAGATCAATATACAGATATAGTTAGTTTAGTAATTAATTTAAAAAATTATCTTGGTAAAGGTGATTTTGAATTAACAAAAGTTGATTTATCTACCGGTAATCCTATTGAAGGAGCATTAATTGAAATATTCACAGAAAATGATGAGTTGATTTATAGTGGAAGAACTGATAAAGATGGAAAAATTTATGTAAAAGGTTTAGAAAGTGGCAGAAAATATAAATTCAAAGAAAGTGAGGCGCCAGAAGGTTATGTTTTAAATGATAAAATACATGAATTTGAAATAAAAGAAAATGGTGAAATAGTAAAAGATACTTTATCTAATGAAAAAATAGTAATAGATGTTCCAAATACATCTGCAAACGATTATAAAATATTAATACCTGTGTCATTATGTGGATTAGGTATTATATTAATTTTATTATCAAAAGATAAAAGAAAGAAAAAATAAAAGGGGGAGAATTATGAATAGTGAAAACAAATTTACTATAATTGGAAGATTAACTAAAGATCCAATACTTAGAGAAACAGAAAGAGGAACAAAAGTAACAAATATTTGCGTTGCGTGTGAAAGAGAATATAAAGGAAAAGATGGAAATAAAATTGTTGATTATTTAGATTTTACATTATGGGATAAGAATGCTGAAAATATTTGTAATATTAGTAAGCAAGGATCTCTAATTTATTTAGAGGGCTATAATATTACTAAAAATTTTGGAACAGAAAAAGAGCCAATAAAGGCACTTAACCCAGTTGTTACATCATATAAACATCTTGCTTATTCACTTTCTAGTAAAGAAGAAAATAAAGAAACTAGTATAGAAGTGGAAAAATAATGATAGATAAAACTAAAGAATATTCATTGAATGAATTATTAAATATTTATAGTTTGTATAATATTGATTTTAAATATTATGGAAATAATAATAATGGAGAGTTAGAACTATATTTAAAGACTGATGCTGATAAAGTATCAGTCTTTATCTCTAATTTAAAAATTTCAAAAAAAGAATATTTAAAATTAACAGAAAAAGAAGCAAGAAAAATAAAGTTTATATATGACAGAGAGGTGAACGAATTGGAATTAGATGTAGTCGCTGTTGTTTTAAGAACTAGTGATATTAACATTCCAGCAGGTAGATATACATTAAGTACACTTGATAAACTAACAAAAGAGCAAGATTTAGAAGAAAGAGAAGAAACTGAATTATCAGATGGTATTGCTTATATTGTTGTTGATAATAACACAGCATGTACTTTATATGATGATACTTACTTGTTTAGCAAAGATGGTGGTGGATTAATAGCAAGTTTAAAAGAAAGAATAAAAAGTGAAAAAAATGATCTGATTCGCGATAATTTAAAACTAATATTAAATTATTATGATGAAACGAATGAAAAAGTATTATAAAAAAGGGGTTGGTTAATATAAAAAAGAATAAGAATATATTTGTATCTATTATGAATGATATTAAAAAAATTAATCTTAAAACATTAACTATAATGATTAGTTTATTTACTATGGTTTTATCAACAACAAAAGTTTATGCAGTTGATAAAATTGAAGGTGGTAATGTAACTATTGAAAGTTTAGGTTCGATTATTAAAAGTTTAGCAACAAAAGTTCAAATATTTGGCATTGTATTATCTTTTATAGCATTAGTAGTTTTTGTTATTCAATTTATTATTGGGGATGATGAGACAAAGCAAAGACGAAAAAAGACAATATTATATACTTTAGGTGGCGTTGCTCTCTTAATATTAGTTCCTTCAATAATAAATTTTGTTATAGATACATTGGGGTAATATGCTACAAGTGTTAAGTATTAGTAGTGATATTAAATACGGAGTATTAGATATATTAAGAGGCATAGGTATTGGTATTGTAAATATTATATTTTCAACAATTGATACATTATATAATGTGGCACAGAAAATAAATAGTTTAAATTTTATAAAAATGTTAGAAAATATAGAGAATTCACCATTTACCAAAATATTTAATGCTTTCTTTATACTATCTTTTATAGTATTACTACTATTTTCAGTTTGGAAAATATCATTTAGAGTTTTAGATGCTGATAATAATGAACAACCTTTATTTGAAATGGTAAAGGAAATTATAAAGTGTGGTTTTTTGATTTTTAGTATATATCTTATATTTAATACTAGCATCAATTTAGGAATTAATTTATCTAATTCAATATACAATAGTTTTAATACAGAGAAATCTACCATAGGTGATAAGATGAAAAGTGCTTATTTAACTATTAATGAATCCTGTTATATGATTAAGGGTGGAGAAGATACAGATAAAGAAAATGTTAAAGATATAAAAGAATATTTAGAAGGTTATGCAAATGCAAATAGTGCGAATACTATGGAAGATTTTGAAAAACTAATTAGAAATAATACAATAACCGCTAGTGATGTATCTGATTCTGGAGCGTTTTCATATCGTTGTACTATATATAAAAAAGGATTATGGAATGACGGTCAAGATTATGCTTTTTCGTATAATTTTTTGTTCGGAATTATAATTGGAGTTATATTTTTATTTAGTATAGGTTTTGCTGTTTTAATGCTAGGGAGAAGGCAGTTAGAACTTGCTTTTCTGATGACAATATCACCACTTGTAATAGCTACGTCTGTTGGAAGAAAAGAACAGCGATCGGCTTTATATCAACAATTAGCTTCATTAGTTTTACAAGCAGGGGCAATGATGCTTTTGATAGGACTTACAGCTATTATGTTTAATGCAATTCAAAATAGTGCTGAAATAAACGGATTAGATTATTTTACTAAAACAGTTGCACAATCAATTTTATATTTAGGTTGTGCAATGATGTTAATGACAGGCTGCACTTCACTTAATAGATTTATTGGAGATAATGTTTCCGCTAATTCTGGTAGAGATATGATAATGGCTATGAGAGGATTAACTGGAGGAATAGCAACAGGTGGAGCATTAGCAGCAGGAACATTAGGAGCAATGAAAAACACTACTATTGGTGGTGCAAAAGCAGGAAAAGGTATTGGGCAACTTGCTAAAGGTGGTATGCAAGCATTAAACGGAATGAAACATGGTTTAGCTAGTGTAAATCCTAAAGCTAATGCAAGATTATCAAAAGGATTTAGCAACAAAGTAGGAAAAGGACTATCTCAGATGATGCAAGGACAAATGTTGCAAGATAGTAAAAATCCTTTGGCTAGAGCGTATGGTAGAATGTTAGATGCTAAAGGAGAAAGCAAAATTCAAGATGCTGCAAGAAAATGGGATTTTGAAAATGATAAATATAATGTAGATTATATTAGAGGTGGAGTATCCTTAGCACAAGAAGGAATTAACAATATTAAATCAGGTTTAGGTGGAGCATTTGATAGCATTAGAAACATTGGTAATCCTAATAGTCTAAGATATAGAAATCGTTATAGAGTTAGAAATTATGGTAATGAAGGAGATAGTATTTAAAAGGGGGAATTTGGTTGTATATCACACTACAAAGTATAAAAAGAAATTTAGGATTATTTAATTTAGAACTTGAGGATATAATAATAGGAACAATATTTGGTCTTATATTCACTATCCTTTTTTTATTACATTTATATACACTTGCAATAATAGTAATATCCATTGGTATATTATCACTAATACCAATGGATTTTTCAAAATGTAATAGAATGTATAAATTATTTAGTCTATTTACAAAATTTATGTTAAAAAATAAAAATTATTATTTTTATAAAGATTAAAAAGGGGGTTGGTTTTTATAAATAAATTATTAGAAAATTATATGAAATACAAAAAAAGAAAAGAAGAAAAAAGAGTAAATAAAATTAAAAGTAATAAAAAAGATATTTATTTATCCAAAAGTATTTTAAAAAAGAAAGTACAAAACTCTCAAAGTTTTACTAATATTAAATCTATTAATGATAATGGGACAATTTTATTAAAGACAGGAGAATATGCTATATTCTATAATGTGAATCCTGTTGATTTATCTCTTACAAGTGATAAGGAACAAAATACATTTTTTCATCTTTTATCTAAATTATATAGATTACCATTTACTATAAAAGCATATAAGTTCGACGAGAAAATTAATTTAAATATTAATAAAGAAAACTATTTAGAATTAATAAAAAATACTACAGATGACGTGAAAAAGAATATATTAATAAATAATCATAATTTTATTGAAGCAATAGAAAATGAGAATATGACATCAGCTAGTTCTTATTATTTAGCAATTATTTCTAAAAACAAAGAAGCTTTGGAAAAAAATAAAGAAGAATTTGAACTTAATTGTTCTAATATTAGTCCTAAACTTGAAATAGAACAAATTACTAATAAGAAAAATTTAGTTAAGATATTTTGTAATATGTATTTTTCAAATAACAACTTAGATCAAATAATGTATTATGATTTTATAGATTTAATAACACCAATAAATATAAATGAGGGAATATCCACTTTAAAATTTGATGATGAAGAAATACAATTATTATCCATTAAAAATTATCCATTATTTATTGAACATGGTTTTTTAGATAGAATTATTAATTTACCAAATATTAAAGCATCAGTTACAATAAATGATTCAATAGAGCAGAATAAACTTTTAAATGTATTAAATAGTAGTTTTAAAGCTGTTTTAGCAGATTATAACTCTAGTAAAAATTTGAGTGATGTAACAGAAATGCAAAATTTAATGAGTAATTATAAATTACTTATTGAACAAATATCATCTAATGATGAAAAAATTAAAGATGTATCAATAGTATTAGCAATTAGTGGTGATAAGAAAACAAGAGAAGAATTAGTTAAAGAAATAAAAAGAAATGCAGAATTATATCAAGTTAAAGTAGAAGTTCCTAGAATGAGACAAATGGAAGCCTGGCAAAGTTATGACTTAACTACAAAAGGATTAAAAGATTATACAATGTATTTGCCAACTCTTACATTGGCAAGTACATTTTTCTTTACAGAAAATTATCATAATGATTCTACCGGATGGTTAATTGGAGAAGATTCTGCTTATGGACTTCCAATTTTCTTTGATCCATTTTATTTAACTAAAAATAGAACAAGTCATAATATGGGAGTTATTGGAACAAGCGGAAGTGGTAAAAGTTATTTATTAAAATTACTAGCAATAAACGAATATGCAAGAGGTACAAAGTTATTTTTATTTGATATAGAAAATGAACTTCAAAAGTTATGTGAAAGATGTGGAGGAGAACATATAGATTTATCAAGTAAAAGTTTAATTAATCCACTACAGGTTAGATATATTATGACTGATGAAGATGAAGAAACATCAATATTAGGGAAACATTTAGGTTTTTTAGAAAATTTCTTTTCAACTGCTTTTGAAAATATTACGGAAAAAGAATTAGTTGTTTTACTTGATATAGTTGAAAAATTTTATAATGAAAGAGGAATAACAAAAAAGACAACAATAGAAGAATATGAAAAAATGACACCTAAAGATTATCCAATATTTTCTGATTTATATGCTTATTTACTAGAAAGACAAAAGAGTTGTAATAACAAAGATTTATTAAAAATATTAGTAAACATAGAAGTTTTATTAAAAAGAATGGTAATAGGACAAGATGCTAATTTATTTAATGGAATAACTACGATTGACTTAAATAATAATTTAATTGTTTTTAATTTACAGGAATTGTTATTTAATTCTAGTAGAAGATTAATTAATACTCAAATGATTAATTTACTAACTTATTTAAGTAATGAGATTGTTGATAATAAAAAGAAAAATGAAAAATTAAATAAAGAACAAAAAATGCTAATTATTTTAGATGAATTTCATAATTATATCGATGAAGATAATCCAACATTATTAAAATATTTTGATCAATTAAATAGGAGAGCTAGAAAGTATAAATTAGGTATAGTTGTAGCAAGTCAGCAACCTACAGATTTTACGACAAGAACTAATATATTAAGACACGCGTCTGCAATATTCAATAATTGTCAGTATCAATTAACGGGTATGTTAAAAGATACAGATGTTGAAGCAGTAGAAAAATTATATTCTAATACTCCATTAACAGAAACTCAAAAAGCATTTTTAAGTAGAGCAAACCAAGGGCAATTTTTACTTAATATAACAAATAAAAACAGATTAAGAGTTAATGTATTTGCTACACCACTTCAAACTTATTATATGGGTGAAAGTGATGAGAAACCTATTATAGATAGAGAATAAAAATGTTTAAAAAATTATTAACTTTAAAAATAGGTGCTATATTGTTAGGAATATGTATGTTTTTCGTAATAATAATTGCTATTATTTCTGCAATAACAGGAACAGCAATAGGTTATGAAAATTTAAAAAGGCAGGTAAATGAAAATCAAGGTTCTATCGTGGTTGTTAATAACAATTTATATGCGGAAAGATATAGAAGTTTGTTAAATAAAAATCTTTTAAATAAAGGTTATGTAAGTCTAGAAAGATTAGTTTTCTATTTACAAAGAACACATAATATTTTGGATATAACAGAACTTAGTGATGATGAATGGAATAAAGCTTATATAGATAATTTAAATTTAGAAAAAAAGCAAATGATACCAATCAAAACAATTTGCAAAAAAATAAATAATGATTCTAGTTTACCTTTTTTTAATATTGAAAGTAATACAAATGCTAACGGTGTATTTATTGAAACATTGAATTTATGTGAAACAAATGGTGAAGATATTACATTTTCTAATAATTATTCAGAAGATTATCCGTATTTACCATTTGTTTTTCCTTTAAAGGATAATTTTACTATTACATCCATAGTTTTTGAAGTTAGAAATGTTGATTTAAATTTATCAAAAGATGAACAAGATAGAGTTAATTATCATAGTGGTTGGGATTTTGCTACACCATTAGAAACACCATTTTACAATATGTGTGAAGGAACAATTAAAAATATAGTTAATTCACAATTTAATGATTTACCATTTAATCAATCTAATAATAAAGTAGGAAATTATGTTGTTGTAAGTTGTAATAATGGATTTGAAATAAACTATAATCATATAAAAGCAAATAGTGTGCCAAGTATGTATAAAATTGGTACACCAATTAAAGAGGGTGTACTTCTTGGAAAAGTATCAACAACAGGGCTTAGCACAGGATCACACTTGCACGTTGGTTTAACTATAAATGGTAAAAAGGCTGATGTTTTAGAATATGTAGATTTCAATTATAAAAAATAAGGGGGTTATATGGTTTGTGAATATTTAGAAAATTTAAAAAATAGTAATAAATTAAATAATTATGTAATTGATTATTATCTTAAAAATGATTATGAAAGCATAGATGATGTAATAAATGATATGGAAGATTTGCAAAGATATGGATGTATTTCTGGTATGATTAATGACCTAATATATTACGATGATACAAATAGATTTTATGATAATTATAAAGAAGATATAAATTATTTGTTAAGTGATGTTTTATCTGGTACTGGTTATTCAATAGATGAATTATTTGGAGATAAATTTGACAAAGAAGATCCATTAATAATGGAATATTCTAATAAAAATCTATTAGCGTGGTTTGGCTTTGAAGAAACAGCGTATAGAATTTACGAAGAAATAAAAGAAAAAATAAAATATAGTAATTTTAATTATGAATGTTAAGGGGGAAAATAAATGTATAAAGAAGATATGGGATACAGAATAATGTATTTAAGAAAATATGTATGTGGCTATTCACAAAGAAGATTAGCAAAATTAGTTAATGAAGATATAGAAACGATAAGAATGTTAGAAGATGGTAGAATAAAAAATCCACAACCTAGTTTAATATTAAGAATCTCGGATGTCCTAGATTCTTTTTATATGCACTTTGTTAATAAAGAATATGAAGATGAATTTTTATATTTTTTAGATTGGGGAACAAATGATGATAAACAAATAAAAATATTAAAAAATCTTACTCTAGCATTAAGTGATATTGTTATAAAATATAAAAATCATAACGGGGTACAAAATGAAGAAGAGTAATGATTGTAATATGGGATGTATTAAAAAAGTATCTGACCCAAATAATTTTTCTGATTTAATAGATATGTATGTAGCAGGTAGTACTATTAATGGATATTGTTATAAAGATTATGATACGTTTTATAAAAAGTTAGATGAAGTTTGTTATATAGCAGAATGTGCATTTGATGAAACACTGTATAAAGATTATGTTAATGATAATAAAGAAAAAATGATTATGAAAGGCGGAATATCTACTTATAATTCAATAAAACAAGAATTAAAAGATAATTTTAAATTTGAAGAATATTATTATGAATATCAAAAAGATGGTGTTGTTTACACTATACCATATAATGATTTTGATGATGAAATGATAGATTCATTTGTAAAAGAGGTTTTTCATAATATTGATTGGCAAACATCACAGTCATATATTTCAGAAATTGACTGGACTGAAAACATTAATCAGTATTATAAAGAAAAATTTGATAAGGAAAAAGGTGTAGAGTTATGAATAATAGTTATAATGAGTTTGAAGATATGTTAAATGAATTAAGTAATAAAAAAATAGGCGAATTAAGTATTAGAGAAATTTCAAAGTATTTATTATTAGCAGAAGAACTTGATTGGGTTGATACAAATGTTGGAGATGATAAAATATTTTATGATTATAATAAAAACTTGTTAGAAAATTTATCATATATATTGGAAGATTCGATATTTCGTTTGATTAATGAAGAAATATTATACAATTATGATTTGCATACAAAACCAATGGATTTGGAAAATAATTAAATAATAATGGGTGATGTGGTTATGACAATAAGTATTGGGGATTATAGTGTAGATAATATAAAGTATTTTGAAGATCACGAAGGCATTGATATTTTTAAATGTGATATTTTATATAACAATAAAAAAATAGGTACTTTTTCTGAAGATTATATGTGTGGACCGAGTAATTATAATTTTAATAATAATTTTGATGAGGAACTTGCAAAGTTAAGAAAAACAGCTACAAGTTTTTTTAATAAATATTCTAATGATAAATTCTTTGATGATGAGGACTTTTTTATTTACTTTTTAAAAAGTCTAAAAGAAGCTAATGATAAATTGAAATTAGATCAAAAAATTATAATTGATACAGTTTATCCATTTGATTATACTATTGAAAAAGCAGAAATAGAAGATACAGCACCATTTATAATTGAGGATGATAATAATAAAAAATTAGTATTACCAAATATATTAGCTTTTAACTACAATATATCTGTTTGTGAGGAATCTGACTATGAATTATAAAAAAGAATTTTTTGACTTTTTAAAGTCAGCTGAAACACAGAAAAATTTTAAAAGAGAAAATTACAATTACTATATAGTAAAAATTTCTTATAATGAAAAAATAGATTTATTATATGGAGATAATTTGTATAGAGGAGAAATAACATTTGATTCAAAATTAGAATATGAAGGATTTTATGATAAAGAGAAAGATGAGTTATATGATATTAATTATGATATGTATAATATCTTGGGTTTAGAATGGCGTTTGGATTCACCATATTTAAGTATGAGTAATTTAATAAATGAATTTAACCAAAAGTTAAACAATATTATAACTGACTATGTTAAAACAAATAAAAAAGAGTTTTATGAAGCTGCTAAAGATTACGTTTCAGATATAGAAGAAAAAGATATTTATAATAATTTTATAAATAATCTTAATTTGTTTGATTATGAAGGTCATTATGAAATAGATGATAAAAAAATTATTTTAGATTATTTCATAAAAGGAGATAAATTACTATATGGTATTGCAAGTGATTACACAGAAAAAAATAAAGAAAGAATTGGTGAGATTTTAAAAGATAATGATGTTAGAAATAAATTATTAAGTGATATAAATAATAATTTAGAACATAAAATCCATAAAAGAAAAGATATTGTATCTGTGTTAAAAGATAGTGAATATAAAAGAGTTAATACTTTTATATTTAAAGATGGTAAATATATGAATTTTAAAATTGATACTTCCGCACTAGAACGTAGTTGGAATAGTAGTTATGTCTCACAATATTCAATGGATTATAAAGATAGAGAAAAGTTTGAAAAAGTATTTGGTTCAAGACAAGATTTTAATTTGGATGACATATATAAAATAGAATTTAGAAATAAATCTATTTATGAAGATACAAAATTTAATTTTGATATTGTAGAAAATAAGGAAGAAGAATTAAGTTTATGAGTTCAATAACAGAATATAAAACTTATCTTTGGGACTATTTAAAACAGCATCATAATGTATCTAATCCTAAAAAATTTTTTCATTGTTTAAATCCAAATCATACAGATAATAACCCCAGTATGATGTTTACGGATAAATATAATATTTGTAAATGCTTTGCTTGTGGCGTTAGTTATGACATATTTGATTTGATAGGCTTAGATTATAATTTATCAAGTTTTAGAGATCAGATAAAAAAAGTTGAAGAATTATATTTAGATTATGCTCCTATAAAAAGAGAAGTAAAAAATGTAGTTGATAATAGTAATAAAGATTATACTAAATATTTTAATGTATGTTTTTATAATAGAGATAAAACAGATTATTTAGAAAAAAGAGGTATAACGAAAGAACTAATTAACAAGTATAAAATTGGATATGATGACAAAAGAAATTTAGTTATTTTTCCAATAAATAAGCATTGTTATTTTGGTAGAAGTACAGTTAATAATGATAAACTTAAAAGTGGTGGTAATAGTAATATTTGGAATGAAGAATATATTAATGAAAATACATCTATACTTTATATTACAGAAAGTATAATTGATGCTTTATCATTAGAAGTAATTGATTCAGATATAAAAGTAGTTAGTATAAATGGTATAACAAATACGAAATCATTAATATCTAGGATAAAAGAAAATAATTTTAATGGTATTGTTGGAATAATATTTGATAATGATAAATGGGGTATTAATGCGAGTAAGGAATTAAAAGAGGAATTAGCAAAAATAAATGTTAATTCCTTTTCTACATCGTTAGTAGCAAATTTTGCTGATGAGAAAAACATCAAAGATTTAAATCAAGCTTTAGTTGTGGATAAAGATAAATTAAAAAGTAATTATGAATATTTGAAAAATATATTAATTAGCAATAATAAAAGCAAAGAAAAAGAGGGGGATAGCTTTGAATATTAATAATGAAGAATTAATTAAAAAGAAAATTGCAGATAAGGATAAAGCAAATTTAAGATATAAAGAAAAATTAAATTCAATAAAACAACATTATGGAGTAGAATTTTATGTTGAACATTTAAATAATAATGATATAGAAAATATTAAATTTACAAATTTAGAATATAGAAATGGATATGAAAATATTTGTGTTAGTTATAATCCAAGTAATAAGAAAATTTGTTGTATAGAGTATGATTTTTTAGATACAAGAATTGTAAAGAATCTAAAACATAAAAGATTTATAAGTGAACTTGAAAATAAATATAAATTAAATTTATTAGTTGGAGAAATAGAAAGAGCAAATAATGATTACATAAAAGAATTAGAAGAGATTGATAATTACTATAATGAATTATCAAATGCTAGCAAAATATCTATAAATGAATTAGAACTTAATAAGAATAATAAAAATGAATAATAGCATACTAGTTTTTATTATAAAATAAGGAAATGATTAAATATTAGCATACCTTTTACATACCAAAGTATGTAATTTTCGCAAGTGCGAAAATAGATTCGTGCCTCTTAAATTAAAATGGAAGTCTTATAAAATAAGGCTTTTATTTTGATTAGGCACGTTTCCCATATCCTGTTGAAGTTAAATAGGTGTAAAAATAAGTTGTTTTAGTAGAAAGTGAGGTTAAGAATGAATAAGGTTTTAAGTATATTGTTAGTTCTTTTTTCTATGATAGCATTACTATTAGAAAGAAGTTCTTGTTTTGAAATTATAGTTGTAGGGCTATTATTCATCATTGCATTAAGTATTGATAAAATTAGATTTAAAAAATAAAATCAAGGGGAGGTAGTTAGATGGTAAGATATTCAATTAATTTAAATAATCAGGATGAAGAATTGTTAAATGAATATATGAAAGAACATAAAATAAAATTTAAAAGCACTGCAATAAAGAAATGTATTGAAGATGCTATTATTAAAAATGATTTTAAAATTATATTAAATGATATTGATAAAAAAATTAATAGATTACTATATAGAGAAAATATAGATAGAAAATTATTAGAACAATTATTTAGTAATATGGGATTTCCAATAAATGAAAAAATATCTGATGATACTTGCTTAAAAGAATTTTATAAAACTAATGATGATTATTCGGGGAGATTTGGAATATGAATCAAGAAAATTTTATAAGAAGAAGCATTAATATTCCTAAAGAATTAAATCTTAAAATTGAAATGATGAAGAATGATTATTCATATTCTACAAAAAGTGATTTAATCATAGAATTGTTAGAATTAGGTATTATATCATTCTATAAAGAAAAAGATAGAGATACTAAAATAGATATAATGTTAGAACGACTTAATCTTTTATTGGATAAGATAAATGATTGAAGATTCTAAAGTTGTTTTTATTACCCATCCTTATTATGCTGTAAATAATCCTACTAATAATTTAAGAATATATAAGAAGGCAAAAAACTCTAATAAATGGAGATATATTCAGTGTAAGACAAAAGAAGAATATAGAACCAAATTAAATGAATATATTACTGGTTTTTATGAGTATTCAAGAAATAAAGATAAGGCATATACCTCAGTTAAAGATTATGTTAAAACTAGTGATGATTCTTTATTTAATTATTTTATGGGTGGTAAAAAGTCAGAAGAAGTTATGTTAGAAAATAATATGAAAAGAGAAGAAATCGCTATGTTAAAAGATGGAACATTTTTAAAAGATAAAGATGTTCCTTTAATGCAAAAAAGATGGCGTAAGTATGTTGAGAATAGTAATATTCAAATGACTGTTTTATCTTTTAATCAAAATTATATAGATGAAAATATAGATATTAAAGAATTTCAAAAGATTGTTGCAACTGATATTATACCTAAGTTCTTATCTTATTCTGGATATGTAAAACCTAAAGATAATTTAGAATGGATAGTAGCACTTCACTGTGATAGAGAAAATAATTATCATTTTCATATTTCATGGATAGAAAAGAACAAATGTTATAAAAATAAAAATGGTAAGTTAGATCATAGAATTAGACTTAAAATTACTGATAATGAAAGAAATTTCTTAAAAAGACAAGTTGCCTTATCAATAGAAAGAAAAAGATTATATACTCCAACTTTAATAAAATTAGAAGATGAGCTTGCCGAATTAAAATCTTATTTTAATCCTAAAGATCATAATTTTACTTTAAGAAATATAAAAGATCTAGAGTTAGAAGAAAAAATAATTAAACTTGGCTTTTTATTAAATGAAATAAGAAGTACTAATAAAAAATATATAAAATATAATTCATTACCAAAAAATGAAATTGGAAATAAAATTAGATTGTTAACAAAGGATATAAAAAAAGAAATATTTAAAAATGATAGAGTTAAAAAATCTAAAGATAAAATTTATAAAACTATTAATGAAATAAATGATATTTTACTTGATATAGATAAAAGAAATAATATATCTAATATAGGTTTTGAGGATGTAGTAAATAATAAACTGATAAAAGATAAATTAGATAAAAGTAATTCTTATGTATATAACGCAATCGTTAATCATGCTTTATATAATTATAATTATTATTCTGGTAAAAATAAAAAAGAAAACTTTAGTATTGAAGATGTAATTAATCAAGTTGCTTATGATAATTACTTAAACGATTATAAGAAAATTAAGACTGTTAAAAAACATAAAAAAAATATAATAAAGAAAATGTTAGTTGGAAAAACATATAAGAATAAAATATTATATGCTTTAGATAGATTAGGATATGAACAAGATAAAGCAGCTGAAAAATTCTATGAAATGTTTGAAGATAATGAAAAAACTATGTCTTAATTAATAAAAACAGTAAAAATGTGTGGTATAATGGATATAACAACAAGGATTAACTTCTAGTATAAAGGAGTAGAACGATTATGAAAAAAAGTATTATAAATATTATTTTATGCATGATTATTATGTTAAGTGTAGCAGGCTGTGCAAATATAAACAATTCAATTAATGACACAAATAATAATCAAAAAGCCAATGCAGAAGAAAAAGAAAATATCGTAGAATATTATAAATATGACGAAAGTATTAATTTATTTATAAATAAATACAATAATAAAAATACTCCAAGTATTACGAGTGATATGATAACAAAAAAGCATATTGGAGGTAGAAATAGAGATAATATAGCAACTATTTTTAATGAAAAGTTAGAAATAATACTCTATGGAAGTAATAAGTCTAATGAATTATATTCAATGAGTGTATATATAGGTTATAAACCAAATATTGATTCAACTAATGATGATTTTAAAGAACAATTTATTAAATATATAAAAGTATTAGATGATTCGTTAACTGATGATGATATAAATAACTATTGGTCTGATATGATTGCAGAATATCGAAGTGGTTATAAAATTAATAAAATTGATATTACGCCTAATGTAATAAATGGAAAGTTAGAATATTTTAAGATGACTGCTAAAATAAAATTATGATAAATTAGATTTTTTGATAATGATTATTAATGAAAATAATTTTGAATAATATATTAAATAGATAAGTTGGTGATTTAAATGGCTTATGATGAATTAAAAAATATATTTGAGAAGCAAAGAAAAATAAAATTTAAGTTATATAGTTTAGAATATATTGTAGAACAATTTGATGATAGTGTATTGATATATCCTGAAATATATCCGCAAAGAAAATCTAAATATTTTTCATTTGATGCTGTTATGAGTTATTTTACAGTATATAATGAACCATTGATTGAAAATATTGATAGAATAAATATAATTGAATAAAGGTGTAACAAATGATTTTAAAAATAATAGTAGGATTAGTATTAGGTGTACTAGTTCTTTTTTTATATTCCTGTTGTGTTGTTGCAAGCAGGGAAGATAAATATATGGGAGAAGTAAATGAAGAACAAAATATTAAAAAAGATTAATAAAAAATTAATTGATTCAGATAATTTTTTTGATGGAGAAATTAATGAAATATTAAATATAATTAATGATGTATTAACTAAAAGCAATATTGATAATAATGATTTAACATTTATAAATAAAATAAGAAAATTTTATAATGATCGTATAGATTGTATAAAGGGTTGGTGTAATAATTGCAAATTAAGAATGAAGAAGAATTAACTATAATAGAAAGCAAAAATCTCGGTGAAGGTTGGTATTGGTATAAATATGATGATGGCACTGGGCATCTTGAATCTCCAGACAAAGAAAAATATATGAATTATGACTTATCAACTAATGAATATAAACTTACTAAAGAATCAAGTTGGGAAGTATTTCCTTTATCATATTATTATGCTGATGGTGCGGAATTAGATGAGTTTGATCCATTTCAATTTATGGAACAAGAAATATTAAAGTATAATTTACAAAAATCAAAAAATGAAGAGTTTATTTTATAAAAGGAGTGATGAAGATTGAGTATATTACAAGAATATGAAGAAATTAAAAAATATGTAGGAATAGAAAAATGGAATAGTATTGATACATATATTAAACACTACAAGCCAAATTTAAGATTAGATCAAATTATATATAATTCTTCTAATTGGATTGAATTTGAAAATTGGTTTAATAAAGAAATAAAGTTAGTTAATGTTAACGTTATTGATGTGTGGAAAACTGATTATGATGATTTTAGGTGCTTAGCAGAACTTAAAAAAGGTCAAATTGAACTTGGAAATATAATTGCAAGTTATGATGAAAATACTATTAGAAATTTAACCAATAATTTAAATGGTAATCTTGAAGAAAAAGAACTAAAAAATGCTATGGCAGTATTAGTAGCAAGTGATTTTGATAAATATTCCAATTTACCAAAAATAAGTAATTGTTCTAAGTTACTAATTGATATATATGATAATGTAGTTAGTTCAGATGCTAGTATGTGTCATATAGATAATGAAGATTGGAAATATTATTTAGAAGAAGGTTATACTGAAAAAGATATATTAGATCTAGCAAAAGAAATAAAAAAGAATAATTTAGAAGATGTTATTGAAATAGATAATGGAGAATACAAAATAATAGGATATAGTGATTTAGAAACTAAATTTATAGATGATAGAGAAATTAGTAGTAATAAAGAAATAGAAATGTAAGCGAATAAAAAGGGGGAAATAATGAAATTAATAACAAAAGAATTAGAAAAGAAATTTAAAAAGTATCCACTTTATAGTCAAGATGGATTAGGTGGAGATGCAAAAGTAATAGCTAAATTTTTTAATCCTGTTGGAGTGGGAACATGGCTAATTACAGAAGGTAATAAACTAGATAATGGGGACTATGAAATGTTTGGATATTGTCATTTGGGAGATGACTATAATGCGGAATTTGGATATGTAATGTTGTCCGATTTAGAGAATATTAAATTGCCTTTAGGAATGGGTATAGAAAGAGATTTATATTTAAAAGAAAATCAGACATTAATTGATGTTATGAAATCTAATGGAATGTCAGTTCCAGATTATTTAATTAATGATAATTTAGACTATATTAAAAATTGTAAAGACTATTCACTATTAAAAGACACTTTATCTGATAATGAGTTAATTGAAATAAATAGTGTAATAAAAGAATTTGATGATTATGTTTCAAACTTTGATGATGGAGAAAAAGATATAATTAGTGAATATGAAAGCAAGTATGGAAATTATAATATTATAGATTGGTATGAAGGATTAAAATCAACAGAATCATTTTTAGAAGAATTTACACTTTGCAAAGGAGATGATTCTATTGAAAAAATATGATGCTTATTTTGATATGATTACGCCAATAAAATATTTAAACAATAAAGATTCTTTTACTATTGCTAGAGTAATAGATGGTTTACATTGCATAGAGTTACATATATCAAATGGTGTATCTACAATAGAAAAGGGTATTAGATTAGAAGAAGATTATTGGGAAAGTGAAATCGAAGAAATTAACTGGTTTAATTTTGATATGGCAGAAGAAGAAATAGCAGATAGATTATGGAAATTATTTGATTATAATTTTGGAGAAGAAAATGGAAAAGAATTTTGATAATGAAGTTTATACTCTTTGCTATAATTCACTAGATGTTTTTAAAAATAAAAAAGATGCTATTAAATTTTATAATGAATGCTATTTGATGAGTGAGGGAGCAGAACAAAGCAGGTATGCTTCTATTTTATTTGATTTAAATAATAATAAAACAATAGCTTTAGATAATGTAAGTAATGGATGTAATGATATTTGTATTCTTACAAGTGGTTATTTTGAAAGTCCCTTAAAAGTTAATTTAATAAATAAACTATCTGTTTTTGATAGTATTAAATATTATAAAGAAAAAATTTTACCAGTTCTTGATGTCTGCAATGAAGAAAATATTAGGTTTGACTGTAGAATACCATTTGAAGATTATGGTTCTGATAATGATATTAATATGAAAAATTTAACTAATCTTTATAGCAAAATATTAAACAAAAGAAATGTTGATTTTAATGATATTTATACTAATGAGATTTGTGATGGAAAATATGAATTAAAATTAAATGCTGATTTATCTTTAAAAATATGTGCTTGGGATGACTTTGATATAGTAGTTAATAATGTTGATAGTATAGAAGAATATTGTAATAAAAAAGAAAGCGAAAAGAATTATGAATAAGGAATATATTGAAAAAATATATGAAGAAAACAAAGATAAATTTTTAGATAATGGATTAGATATTATTTCTGCTAATGATTTAGAAGATTTTTTAAAGGAAATAATTAATTCTAATTTTATGTTTGATTTTGATTATGATATTATTACTGATAAATTATTTGATAATGAAATAAAAATATCAGTAAATAATGGAAGATTTATAAAATTAACTCAAAATGCATTAGATAAGAAAAGAAGTGGACTAGGATTAAAAACTTTTAATCAAGATGGAAATGTTGAAAGATGCGATTTAATTAGTGAAGAAGATTTTGTAATGCTTATGAATTATTATAAATTTATCAAAGATAATGATATATATGATGAATTTATAAATGAAAATGGAATTAATAATAAAGATAGTTTTGATATTCAAAAAGAAATTATAGAAATATAAAAGGGGTGGTTAAAATTAATAATTTTGAGATTATTAAAGAAACTAAAATATTATATGAATATATAAACGATATTTTAGAAAATGCTGAATTAGATATATCCAAAGAAGAATTAAATGATTTATTAAATGTATCAAATACTTTAGAAAAAATATATAGTGATAATTATAAAAAGGTTGAAGATAAAGAAAATTTAAAAGCAAATTGTGATTGTCCAAAATGTCAAAACAAATTAATAATTAGTGATTTAATTAATTATAATTATTTATGTGAAAAATGTGATGAAAACTTTTATTCTATTGAAGTGAATGATAGTAAAAAATGGTATTTAAAAAGTGATAGAAATGAAAAATTAATAAAGAGTTTTAATTTAGAGGTAAGTTATAACTTAGAAAATAAAAAGATGTATATTGGTACGGAAAATAGTTCTGGTGCAAAATACATTTGTAATGATACGGATGATGTAAAAGATGCTATAGAAAATTATATATATGAATATTTAAATTATAATACTTATAAACTCAAAATTTGGGAAACTGATGAAGATAGAGAATTAGGAGAATCGTTTGAATACTTAGAATCATTTAATAGCGTAGATGATGCTATTAATAAAGCAAAGAAGATTATATCAAGAAATAATTATGCCTTTATTGAAGTTATTGAAAATGAAACTGAAGAACTATTTTTTTCAACTGATGGTATTAATGAACAATATTATAGAGAAATAAATAGTTCAATGGAGTTATAAGATGAGTTATGAAATTGTAAAAAGTATTAGTAAAAAGAAAGATAAAATATTTATAACAAGTGCTTCAAATAATGTAAGTCCTAAAACATACTCAAAATGGGAATTTATGCCTGATTCATTACATAACAAAGAAAAAGTGTCTAATAAAGAATTATATTTATTTCACGGAATAATAGGTGGAAGTTATAAATTAAATAAAAGTGTTAATGAAAATTGGATTTATGCAGAAAATAAATTTTATGAATATTGCAGAGAAAATAATATAAGTACATCTTATATTTGGGAATTACCTTATTTAAATGATGGCGATATAAAAACTTTAAAACCATATTATGAAATATTTAAAAAATATTATGAAGAAAAAATAGATGGAAAATACTATTTATCATCTTCTTTAGGGCAAATAATTAAAGTAAATGAAACGAATTTTAAGTATGTTCCTTTTATCTCTAATATTTCAAAAGAATGTAAAAGTTATAAAAAAGCATATAATGATTATTGTAATATTTCAGAACAAAGTAGGGAAAAATATAATATTGAAGTAAAAGAATATACGTTAGACAACAATAAGAATATCATTAATACAAAAAACAATGATTCTATGGAGTTATAGAAATAATGGATAGTATTAGATTTGAAAGTATGTCGCTGTCTATGTTTTTATTATTGGTATTAGTTGTTGGTTTAATTGTTTTTATTCTTTTAATAGAACCAAGATTATCAAAAAAGAAAATAAAAAATAATAATGAGCATGGATCAAGTAAGTTTGCGGATATGAAAGAAATTAAAGATAATTTTAATAAGGAAGATTTAAATGATATAAATAAGGCAGGTTTTCCTGTTTGGTATGAAAAAGAAAATAGTAAATTTAAAAATGTATATTATGATACTAAATCTCCACATTATATTTTAATTGGATCTACCGGAAGTGGTAAATCTGTAACGGTAAGTATTCCTATGTGTATTCAGTTTGCAACCGCTAAAGAAAAACATTCAGTAGTTATAACAGATCCTAAAGCAGAATTATTTAAAACTACCGGTAAAATATTTGAAAATAATGGATATGAAATAGTTACAATTGATTTTAGAGAACCTACTAAATCAAATAAGATTAATATTATGCAGCCAATTATTGATGAATGGAAGGAACATTGTGTTTTTAATAAATACATGATGTTCCTTTTATCGTACTTTGTTAAAAGAAATAAAATATCATTGAATAAAATGTTTTCAACTGAAAAATATTTATTTCAAATAATGGATAAATTTAAACTTGAAGATTATATAGTAGAAACTTTAAAAAATAATCAAGAAGATTTAGATAAACTTATGAAGAATAAAAAAATATATAATGAAATAGAATTTGAAAATTATTCAAATGATGAATTAAAAATATTTTTAAATAATTTATCTTATGAAGAATTACTAAATAAAATTAAATATTATCAAAACGAAAGTTCAAAACATCAAGCAGAAACAAATCATTTAGTAATATCATTAGGTAATTTAATATTTGCTGAAAAAGAAAGTAAAGATCCGTTTTGGATTAATAGTAGCAAACAATTATTTATTGGCATCACAGGTATCTTTTTAGAAGATTATAAAAAAGGATTAATAGATGAAAATAAAATTAATATAGCGAGTATTAAAAAGTTTCAAAATTCATCACTTATCAAAGAAAATCAATCATATTTACAAAGAAATTTAAATACAAGAAGTTATGGAAATTTATCAAAAGATTATTTAACATCAATATTATCATCTGCTGAGAATACTTATAAAAGTATAACAGCTGTATTTGGTGAGAAAATGTCTATATTTGATGATTTGAATGTAGAAAACGTTACAAGTGTAAGTGAATTTAAATTTTCTGATATAGGCAAAAGACCTATTGCATTATTTATAATCGTTCCAGATGAAGATAAAAGTTATTATCAACTTGTTACCATAATACTTGGTATGTTAATAAAAGACGTAACGAAATTTGCTAATTCTAGAGAAAATAATGGTATATTACCTGTGAAAATTGAATGGCTATTAGAAGAATTTGCCAATATGCCACCTTTAAATGATATTCAAAGTTCAGTAGCAGTGGCCCGAAGTAGGGGAATGAGATATTTTTTCTTTATTCAATCATTTTCTCAGATTGAGCAAGTATATGGGAAAGAAACAGCAAGCATTATTATAGATAACTGTGCATTATGCTATTTAAAAACCAATAGTGTAGAATGTGCAGAAGTTATAGCTAAAAAGTTAGGAAAATCTACAATAACAACTAGTTCTATAAGTTCAAGTACAGATCCTTTCAAAATAGGTGCAAATAAAACCACTTCTTTACTTGGAAGAGAGTTATTAACAGCTAATGAAATAATTGCATTAAAATATAAAACAATAATATTTCCTGTGTTTGGCAATCCAATATTTAGAGACACTTATATGTATAGTGATTTATATCCTCAATATAAAAATGTAGATATATGTGTAAGAAGAACTAACGTGTTAAAAAGATTGACAGATAATTATTATACAGTTGAAAAATTGAGAGAATTTTATGATAAAGATAATAAGAACAAGGAGAATAATATAACTAAAAAAATAATAGATAATAATCAAAGAAAAATAACTAATAAAGTTAAAAAGATAATGAAAAATGTTTCAAGTGAAAATAAAGCTTTAGAAATATTAGACATATTGAAAAATAGATTTGAAGGAAAAATTATAAATGAATTAGAAATGGATAATGTATATACTTTAGAGTTGGCTACATTATTTAATAAAATGGATTTAAAAAAAATTAAAGAATTATTTAATAATGATATAGTAGTTGAAATAGCAACTAATAAAAAAATTAAAAAGACTATTATATCTTTTTGGCAAGAAATAGAAAAGGATAAAAATATATGAGAAGAAAGTTTAAAATGATAGGTCAAATTTTGATTGTTGTATCTTTAGCATGTTGCTTATTTTATAATGTATATAATTATTTTAAAGAAGAAAAAGAAGTTGAAATAGCTGATAATTATATAGAAGAAACAAAAGTAATTGACGATGAAGAAATTATTACTGAAAACGATGTTCAGAAGAAAGAAAGTATAAAGAAAGAAATAAACTATACAGCTGTTATAGAAATACCTAGTGTCAATTTAAAAAGAGGTGTTGTTGATAGTACAAGCAATTTTAATTCAATTAATTATGCTATAAGTGTAGATAAAAATAGTAATTATCCGGATAAAGAGGGTAATTTTATTTTGTATGCACATTCGGGTAATAGTAGCATTTCATATTTTAAAAATTTAAATAAAGTAGAAATTAATGATGAGGTTTATATTTATTATAATGGGGTTAAGTACGAATATAAAATATTTGATAAGTATGATATTGAAAAAACTGGCAAAGCAGAAGTATATCTTACTAATACAGAAAAATATATAACATTAATCACTTGTAGCCAGGAACAAAAAAATAGGCAAATTGTTTTGATTGGAAATTTAAAGAATGAAAAGAGATATTAAAAATTGTAAAACTTATAAATTCATAAATTGATTTTGTATTCATAAGTTTAAATAAAAAGGGGGAAAATAAATGTGACTAAGAAGTTAAATATTAATTTATATTATAATGATGCTGGAGAAACCATATTAGATGTGTTAATGAAAGATTTTAATGATTTTTTGAATGATTATATAAAAAAAGTATTAAAATAACAAATTTTGGATTCATTTTGACTGATTACGCGGTATAATATAATTACACGGTAATTGATTAAAAAGTCAATGGAATCCTCAAGAAAGGGAGGATTATGAATTACGATTGTTCTAATTATGGTGCAACATTAAAAGATTACAAACCTGACGAAATAGCAAAATATATTAGATTATCATTGGCTGATGAAATCAAAGCAAGTGATGAAAGTGAGAGTGTTACTAATCAGAGAAGGTTAATGAATGAGTTTATTGCTAGAAATGGTAATGTAGGTGAAAAGTGTAGAGAATTTGTAGATGATGGTGTTAGTGGTACTAATTTTGATAGACCTGGTTGGAAAGAATTACAAGAAGCTATGGAAAATGGAACTATCAAAGTTGTTATTACTAAAAGTTTATCAAGACTTGGTAGAAGTAATTTTGAATGTAGTTATTATTTAGATTGTTATTTTCCGGATAATAATATTAGGTATATAGCAATACAAGAACAAATAGATACAGGAAATTCAGAAAACTCAAATAATGAATATGCTGCATTAAATAATTTTATAAATGAAAAGTATTCTAGAGATTTGTCAAAGAATATTAGAAGAGTTTATAAAATCAAGCAATTTGCTGGAGAATACATGGGTGGTAAACCAGTGTTTGGATATATTAAGGATCCAAATGATAAACATAAACTAATTATAGATGAAGATGCGGCTGATATTGTAAGAAGAGTATTTAGTTTATATTTGGAATTACAGTCGCAAAGTGCAGTTATGAAAAAATTAAGTGAAGAAAAAATTCCAATTCCAGAAGTTTATAAAAAAACAAGACGTGGATTGAAAGCACAATTTCCTTATGAATGGAATTATCATACAATTAGAAACATGCTAAGAAACAGAATGTATATTGGTGATATGGTGCAAAATGTCCACACAAAGAAAAGTTTCAGAGAAAAGAAAATAGTTAAGACTAATGAAGAAGATTGGATAATTGTTGAGGGAACTCATGAACCAATTATTGATAAAGATACTTTTGAGAGAGTACAAAATTTGTTAGATGCAAATTATAGACAACCTACACCAGAATATCAAAGAATTTTTAAAGGATTAATGTATTGTCATGAATGTGGGCACAAAATAGGCGTTGGTAATCCAAAAAGAGATAATCGTCCTATTGAAAAACAGTATGTTTATACTTATTGCAATTTTTATAGAAAAAATAGTGCCTATAACAAGTGTACTCCACATACAATGAACTACAATAATTTAGAAGAACAACTAATGGATATTATTTCTAATGTGTGTAAAAAATATATTGACTTAGTAGGGTATGAAGATATAGTTGAAAAAAGGAAGAAAACTCTATCAACATATACAGATACATTGGAAAAGAAAATTGGTAAATTAGAAATTGATATAAAAAGCATTGACCTAAAAATTGAAAAATTATATATGGATAGATTAGATGATATAATCTCACCTGATACTTATAAAAAATTGACAGATAAGTTCGAAGAACAGAAACAAAAGAAACAAAATGAAATAGATGAATTAAAATTAACTGTTGAAGAATATAAAGAAAAAAATTCTGTGGAGGATTTATTAGAAACACAAAAAATAGTAAAAGAATATCTTAAAACTAGAAAAAATCCACCAAGAGAATTAATTCTTAAAATTGTAGATAGAATTGAAATTCATCAAGATAAAACTGTAGATTTATATTTTAAACTAAAGCAACTGAATCAAGTTGTTTAAAAAAGGCAAAAAGTTATCACCAAAAACCATGACACATATTGTTAAGGCTTTAGATATGGCTAAAAAGAAGGGGTTAGTGATACCTATTATTTATAATTCTAGTGGTTATGAAAGTGTTTTTGCTTTAAGGATGTTGGAAGGGTATGTTGATGTTTATTTACCTGATATGAAATATTATGATAGTAAATATGGGATTGGTTATTCTAAGTGTGATAATTATTTTGAAATTTGTAAGGATGTTTTAAAGGAGATGTATAGGCAAGTAGGTAGTATTTGCTTTGATAAGAATGGTTTAATAGAAAAGGGAATGATTGTTAGACATTTAGTTATGCCTAATATGGTTAATGATAGTAAAAAGGTAATTAAATATTTATATGATACTTACGGAGATAATATTTATATTAGTATTATGAATCAATATACCCCGAATGGAAAACTAAATAAATATAAGGAGATTGATAGAGTTATTAGTGAAAGTGAATATGATGAGGTTATTAATTATGCTATAGATATTGGTGTTAATAATGCTTATATTCAAGAAGGAGATACGGCAGATGAAAGTTTTATACCAAAGTTTGATTTAACTGGTATTTAACTTTTTTTCATATTTATTTTGTTTTTTCATAAACTTTAATGGGTGATATTATGTTTAAAATTGGCGATTTGGTAACTAGAAATTCTTATAATAATGATATTGTTTTTAAGGTAGTTGGCGTTGAAGGTGATAATTATTTATTACAAGGTGTTAATGTTAGGTTATGTGCTGATAGTTATAGTGAAGATTTAAAAAAATATAAGAATGAGGTTAATGATGATGATGAGAAGTTTTTTTTAGATTTTGAAAAATATGTAACTTTAGATAGGGACGAATATTTTTATTTACCTGGGAAGATTTTACACATAGATGCGGATAAGGATTATTTAGATAGATGTATGAAATTTTATAAAAAAAATAAAGTTAAGGCTTATGGTATTTATGAAAAAGAAGAAAATGTTTGGGGTAAGATGGGAGAATATCTAGAAACTTATAATCCTGATATTATTGTTATTACTGGACATGATGCTTATTATAGAAAGAGAAGAGATGGAAGTAAATATAAGAATACAGATAATTTTATTAAGGCAGTTAAAGAGGCTAGAAAGTTTGAAAAATCACATGAAAAATTAATTATTATCGCAGGGGCATGTCAAAGTGATTATGAGGAACTTATTAAAGCAGGAGCTAATTTTGCTTCTAGTCCAAAGAGAATTAATATACATGCTTTAGATCCCGCGATTGTCGCGGCTTCAGTTTCTTTTGCAGACAAGAGAAATGATATTGATTTAATTAAGATACTTAACAATACTAAGTATGGTGCTGAGGGTATGGGAGGTATTATCACTAAGGGAACGATGTATGTTGGCTTTCCAAGAGAATAAGAGGGGTGGAAAATATGACTATTGAAAAAATTAAGAATAAAATAGATGATAATATTAATAAAAAGGTTGTTATTAAATATAATGGTAGTAGAAACAAAACAGAAGTTTACAGTGGTGTGATATTGGAAAGCTATAACTATGTTTTTATTGTTAAACTTGATGGTGAAAAAACAATGAGTTTTAGTTATGTAGATGTTCTTACTAAATCAATTGAGGTTAAATTTTTAGCCATTTGAGTGCATAATTAAACTTTTTTGATAATATTTGACAGTTACGTAAAAAAAAGATTGACTTTTATCTTATAAATGAGATACAATGATGTTAGAAAGGTATTGAAAACTTTCTGGAAGGAGTGAAGCAATATGAAAATTACTTCAGTAACAGTAAAGAAAATTGACAAAGAAAATTCTCGTATGAAAGGTATAGCTTCAGTACTACTTGATGATGCATTTGCAGTACATGATATTAGAATTATCGAAGGTGATAATGGTTTATTTATTGCAATGCCTAGTAGACAAACATCTACTGGTGGGTATAGAGATATAGCTCATCCAATAAATACAGAAACACGTCAAATGTTCGAAAAAGAAATATTGGATGCTTATGAAAAAGCAGAATAAAACTTCTTAGGAAGTTTTTTTGATTTTTGTGGACTTATGATTAAAAAAATGATATTATTATTTTAGTAAATTATTTTAAAGAATTTATGAATTTTTAGAGAAGGAGTTTTTTATATGAAGAGTAAAAGTGAAAAGCAAGTGGGAGTTAGTAATGGTGATGCTGTTAAAAGAAAATATATATTGTATATACTAATTGCGATTCTTATTGTATCATCTTCTATTTTGGTGTTAAGAATTGGTAATGATGTTAAAAACAAAAATGAAGTGAGAAGAAAAGAGAGAGAGGCAATTAAAGAAGAAGCAAAAAAGAGAGAAGAAGAGGCTAAGAAGAAACTTGAGGAAGAGAGAAGAAAACAAGAAAAATTAAGAGAAGAAGCAAAAAAAGAGCAGGAAAAAAATTCATTTAATAATAAATTTTCTTTTAAATCGGGAACATCTTCTAAGACTAGTGTTGGTTGGACGCTTGATGATGTAATGACTAATAATAAAACCAATAAGGAGCATTTAATTGAAGTTATTTATAAAGATAAGTCATATGGTACGACATATGATGAAATAATAAAAATTAAGAGTTTATTAAAAGATTTTGATGGTTATAATTTAGTTCATTATGAAGTATCATTTGAATATAATGATGCTGGTTATATATATAAAATGATTATAAAATAGTGAGGGTGAGTTAAATGATATTAAATATATGTTTAGGAATAATAATAGTTTTAACGATTATGATAATTGCTTCGTATAATTGCTTTATAAGGGCAAATAATACTGTAAAAGAATCTACTTCTGCAATAGATGTTTTGTTAAAACAGAGATTTGAATTGCTACCTAATATAATTGAATGTGTAAAGGAATATACAAAACATGAGAGTAAAACTTTAGAGGATTTGGTTAAATTAAGAAATGCTTATAATAGTGCTGATTTTAGTGTTACTAAGACAGAGGAAATTGAGAAGAAGTTTGCTCCAGTGATGGCTCTTGTTGAAAGCTATCCCGAGTTAAAAGCTAATGAACAATTTTTAGATTTACAAAGAAATTTAGTAGAAATTGAAGATAAAATTAACAGAGCAAGGTTAGTTTATAATCACTGTGTAACAAAATTTAATAATTTAGTAGAGTCTGTTCCTTCTAATATTGTTGCTAAGATATTTGGTTTTGAAAAGAAGGAATTATTTAAAATTAAAGAAGAAGAGAAACAAAATGTTAAAGTAAAATTATAACATTTTGTTTTTTTATATAGCATGATTTAATGTATTAAAACAGCGTAGCAATGGCAAAAAAAAGATAACTTATCTATCAATTAAGTTTAAGTTATCTAATAAGATACCTGTTCCTTCGGCCACGCATGTTAATGGGCTTTCGGCAATAAAGACAGGTACTTTTAATTCTTGTGATAAAAGGTTGGAAAATCCCTCAACTAATGCTCCTCCTCCTGTTAGAACAATGCCCTTATCAATTATATCTGCAGATAATTCAGGCGGTGTTTGTTCAAGGATACCTTTTGCACAGTGGATTATTGTGTAAACACTTTCTCTTAGAGCTTCTTCGACTTCATCCGATGTAATGTTAACTGTATGTGGTAAACCGGTAACTAAATCTCTTCCTCGTACTTCCATTTTTTCAGTTTTGGTACCAGGAAATACTGTTCCTATTGTTTTTTTTATGTCTTCAGCGGTACGTTCTCCAATTAAAAGTTTATATTTGTCTTTTAGGTATTTTACAATGTCATTATCAAAGGCGTTTCCCGCAACACGAATAGAAGCACTGTTGACTATTCCTCCTAATGATAGAATAGCTATATCTGTTGTACCTCCACCAATGTCAATTACCATATTTCCACTCGGTTTAGAAATGTCCATTCCAGCTCCAATTGCGGCTACTTTTGGTTCTTCTTCTAAAAAGACTTTTTTGGCTCCAGTTCGTTCGGCAGCTTCTTTAATAGCATTTTTTTCTACTTGTGTAATATTTGATGGACAGCATATTAAAATACGTGGTCTTTGAAAAAAGTTTTTGCCATTTACTTTTTTAATAAAGTAATTTAGCATTACTTCGGTAGTTTCAAAATCGGCAATTACTCCATCTTTCATTGGTTTTATTGCTTTTACTTTGCCTGGTGTTCTTCCTAGCATTTCTCTTGCTTCAGTTCCTACTGCGAGTGCTCGTTTAGTCTCTGAGTCAATAGCCACGACGGAAGGTTCATTTAAAACGATACCTTGTCCTTTTATATATATTAAGACATTTGCTGTACCTAAATCTATTCCTATATCTTTGTTAAACATATTTCACCATCCCTTACTTCTTATATTTTACCATATTTTAGCAATTTTGTTTGATTAATTAGCTTTATTTGACAGATATTTACGTTTTGTTGACTCTCCTCCACGTATATGTCTTATATCTGTATGATATTTTAATATTTTTGCTACTTCTTCATATTTATGTTTATTTAGTTCTATTAACCGATAAGAGACATCTTTGTGTACGGTACTTTTGCTAACGTTAAAGTTTTTGGCTGTTTCTCTAATTGTATTTTTGGTTTTAATAATATAATTACTTTCTTCAAGTATTCTATTTTCAATATACTTATTCATATTTTCACCTAGTTTATTATATGAATAAGTTATGAAAAAAGACGTTTTTACCGCCTTATAATTCTTCTATTTTTTTACCATAATACTCTTCTGGGTTAACAAGAGCCCCTTTGTAATATAGTTCAAAGTGGAGATGATCTTCTAGGTCTTTACTGATGTTGTTTTTGCCACTTTTACCAATGATTTGTCCCTGTAATACGGTGTCGTTTTCTTTGACAGTAATTTCATTTAAGCTTTGATAGATGCTTATTAAATCATTTTTATGTCTTATTTCAACGGTTGTTCCTAAGATGTTGTCTTGTTTAACGCTGGTTACTGTTCCATCTAAGATAGCTACAACATCAAATGCTACGCTTCCTTTATAGTCAATGCCAGAATTTTGCATATAGGTTCCTTCATAGTAAATTAATGATTTTTCTTGTGTTTCTTCATCGGCGTCTTTGCTGTAGAAACCTCTAGCAATGGTTACATCGTCTACTAAATATGGTTTTTTTATTTCTGTGCCTGTGCTTACTACTGGTATATATTGATTGGTATTTAAAATTTCTTTGTCAACATATTCTAATTTAGGCTCTTGGGTAACGAAGGTTTTGGTACTTACTATTCTTTGAATAAAATAAACGCTTGTTACAAATGTTATAATTGATAAAACATAAATAGTAGGAATTACAAATGGTTTTAGTTTTCTTTTAGTCATTTTTTTCACCTCTAATATAAGTTTTTACAAAAATAGGATTTATATACGTTAAAATGAAATTTTTTTTATTTTTGTATCTTTATAGTAGTGCTTTAATATTTCTTCATATGTTTTGCCTTGTTTGGCCATGCCTAATGCTCCATATTGACTCATACCTACTCCATGACCGTAGCCTTTGGTTTTTATTATGATATTTGAACCATTTTGAGTTATACTGAAGTCGGTTGATTTTAATGATAATTTATTGTATAGTTCACGCGAAGTGAAGTCTTGATTGTTAATTTTTAAGTTTATTATTCTATGAGTAGGACTTCTTTTAGTTATTTCAACTGTTAATTTTTCTTGATAGGGTAGATTTAGTTTTTCATAAAATTCTTGGAGTGATATTTCTTTTGAGGAGTTAAAAGCTGTAGATGTTTCTTCATCCCATGGTGAATTTACGCTTTTTAAATAGGCTACTTCAAAGCCAAAGACATTTTTGCTGTCTTCGGTATAACCATTACTGGTAGAAAAGAACATGGCATTGACAATTGAACCATTGTAATCTAAATATTCACCATATGTTTCATTGACCGCGGTTTTTAGTTTATTTATCTTTGTTACATATGTATTTTTCCATACGCTTTTTAGATAATTGTTATCTAAGTATACTTGATTCATAATAGTATCTACAACATCATATTCTTTATCTTTATTATTTGCTATTTTGTTTAATACATAACTTCTTGAGGCTACGGCTTGTGATTTTAAAGCCTCAATTTCAAAACTAATTGGCATTTCTCCTGCTAGAACACCGACAATGTATTCTTCTAGAGGAATGGTTTCAATAATGTTTTTCTTTTCTCTTTTTATTCTTACTACTGTATTACTTGCATATTTCAATTCTATTTCTTTTGGTTCTTTTAAGAGCATGGTAACAATAATAAAAGGAATAACAATTAAAAAAGCAGTAAATATTATTATTTTTTTCATATAACACCTCAGTTCATAATGGTTATAAAATCATAAATAAAATTTACTACTAAATATGATACGGAAAATATCATAAACATATAAAAGATTCTTGCTTGTGTTACTCTATTTTTTTTAAATATGCTATTAATATTGATGGCATCCATGCTCCAAACGACAAATGGAAAGACAATAAGATAGATGACTAATTTAAGCATTTTCTATCTCACTTATTTTTGCTATTCTGTTTTTATGTCTTGGTTCGTTTGAGAAGTTAGAACTTAAGAACGTTTGGGCTATTTCTAATGCTTCCATCGATGGTACTTTAGAAGATAATGTTAGGACGTTAGCATCATTGTGAAATCTTGATAGGTAAGCTTCTTCTTTGTTACTTACTTTGGCACTTCTTATATTTTTTATTTTGTTTAGGCATATATCCATGCCTATTCCTGTGCCACATATGGCAATTCCTAAATCAACTTCTTTGTTATTAATAGCATTTCCAAGTTTGCAAGCATAATCAGGATAATCAACTGGGTCATCAGTGTTAGTTCCATAGTCAATTATATTATATCCTTCTTTTTTTAAAAAATTTGTCAAACTTTGTTTTAGTATTAAACCGCGATGGTCGTTAGTAATTCCTATTTTCATGTGATAAAACTCCTTTCATGAGAGTATATATTTATTATATCACTAAAAGAGAAAATATTTTTAAAAAGCATTAAATTTTATGGTTATTTGACATGTTTTTTTCTTTAATCTTTGCACTAAAAAGCGAGAGCAAAAGTATAAAAAAAAGAACTATTGTAGTCCGTATTTTTTATTAAACTTTTCAACTCGACCTTTTTTAGAAGTTGTTGCTTGTTTTTTTGTATAGAATGGATGACATGCTGAGCAAGTTTCTATTTGGTAAGTATCACCTTTAATTGTTGAATTAGCTTCAATTACATTTCCACAAGCACATACGAATTTTGTTAAAGTTTCTTCTTTATGAATTCCTTTTTTCATGTTTACTCTCCTTCCGCCATGACTAAATTAGTCATAGTAACTTGAACTAGGTAGTATTATATCAGTTTTTTTAAAATTTTTCAATAATTTTTTCATATATTTTGTAATATCCTTGTAAATTTGGGTTAAAACTGTTAGGATTTTCAAAATATGTGGTGTTTTTATAGAATATTGATTGGGTGTCAATGTAGGTTATTTTATTTTTTTGGCATATTTCTTTTAGTTTTATGTTGGCATAGTTGAATAGATCTTGATTAGTATTTTTTGTGTTGTAATATCCTAGCATATAGATTTTTTTATTATTATTTTTTCTTATTAATGTAAATAGTTCTTCTGTATCTTCTAGCATTTTATCAATATAGGTATAGATATTTGTGTCGTTTGTATTTATTTTATAATATAATTCTTGCATGCCAACAGATATAGTTATAATGTCTGCAGAATGAATGGCTTGATTAATGGTTTGATTGTTTGTTTCATAATTGATATTTATTAGGTTAATTAGGTCTGTAATGCGATAGTCTATACTTGTGAAGTCGTCATTATAGGAATTTAGTTTGTTATTTTTTTTGAGGTAATCCACGATGTAATTGCTGTAACCATAACCATTAGCAAAGTAGGGTGTTACGCCTTTAGATAGTGAATCACCTAGTGTTACGTAATTTAGGTTGTTGTTGTTTGTCAAAGTGTAGATAAGATAACAGGATAAAAAAAGAATAATTGTAAATATAATTTTTTTCATAGTATCACTACTAAAGTATATTTAAATTATTTCTATTTTAGCACCAACGCTGGATAATTTTTGGATAATATTGTCGTAGCCTCTTAGAATGTGTTTGATATTATCTATTATGGTTGTTCCATCCGCGATTAAACCTAGAATTATTAAGGATGCTCCACCTCTTAGGTCAGTTGCTGTTACACTAGTACCTGTTAGGGGAGTGATTCCTTTGATAAAGGCTATTTTGTTGTCAATTACTTTGATGTCGGCTCCCATTTTGTTTGTGTCTGGAATGTTTTGAAATCTGTTTTCATAAATGGTTTCTTCAACGCTGCTCATACCTTCGCATTGGGTTAAGAAAGCAATTAGGGGTTGTTGTAAGTCTGTTGGAAATCCAGGATAACCCATAGTTTTTATGCTGATAGCATGGTATGAACTTTTTTCTTTTATTTTTATATAATCAAATCCTATTTCCATGTTAACTCCTGCTTCTTTTAGTTTTGATATTAATGATTCTAAATGGCTAGGAATAATATTATTAATGGTTAGATTTTCTCCAAGTAATGCGGCAATAATGAGATATGTTCCTGCTTCAATGCGATCTGGTATTACTTCATGGAAACATTTGTGTAAATATTTGACGCCTTCTATTTTTATGACATTGGTTCCTGCTCCTTTAATTTTGGCTCCCATATTATTTAAGAATGTTGCAACATTTACTATTTCTGGTTCTTTGGCTGCATTTTCAATAATAGTTGTGCCTTCGGCTTTTGCCGCAACAATCATGATATTAATCGTGGCTCCTACGCTTGGCATATCTAAATAAATTTTTGCTCCTGTTAATTTTGAGGCCGTGATGGTGTATTTGTTGCTTTTTTCTACTACTTTTGCCCCGAGTAAACGGTAGCCTTTTATGGTTTGGTCGATTGGTCGTGCTCCAATATTGCAACCTCCGGGAAAATACATTTCTACTTTTTTATATTTTCCTAAAAGGGCAGACATGAAGTAATATGATGCTCTTAGTTTGGTTGAAATGCTTTCTGGTATTTCTTTGTTATTTATTTCTTTAGGGTTTATGGTAATCGTGCCATTTGTCGTTTTAACTTGAGCTCCTAGGTAAGATAAAATTTCTTCTAGTGATTCAACATCCGCGATATTAGGGATATTGCTAATTGAAACAATTTCATCACATAGGATAGCCGCAGGGATTAAAGCTACAGCACTATTCTTAGCTCCACTGATGGTTATTTCTCCAGTTAGTTTGTGCTTACCTTCAATTTTGATTTTAGGCATATTTCCTCCTATTTTATTATATGTTTTTAAATAATTTTGTTTTTTCTTTTACAACATTTTTAACGGCTTTTTCTCCACTTGATATAACTTTTCTTGGATCGTAGACTGTTTCATTTTCTTTTAGAAATTTTCTTACTTCGTTAGCCCAAGCTATTTGCAGTTCGGTGTTAATGTTGATTTTGTTAATGCCATTTTTTATTGCTTCTTGAATAAGGTTATCTGGAATACCGGTTCCACCATGTAAGACAAGAGGAACGGAAACATTTTCGCTTATTTTTTTCATGGTTATAAAATCAAGGTTGGGTTTTCCTTTATATAGTCCATGGACACTTCCTAAAGCTGGGGCTACGGAATCAATATGAGTGCTATTTACTAAGGCAATGACGTCTTCTAATTTGGCGTTGTAATTTTTGCCTTCCATGCCATCTTCAGTTCCACCAATTTGTCCTATTTCGGCTTCGACTGTTACATTTTTGTCATGAGCATATTCAACTACTTTTTTTGTTATTTCTATATTTTTAAGAAGAGGGTAGTGAGATGCATCAATCATAACTGAGGTAAAGCCTGCATCAATACATTTTTGGCATATTTCAAACGAACTGCCATGGTCTAAATGAAGGACAACATCAATTTGAATGTTTAAATCTTTAATTAATGATTTTACAAGGTTAGTTACGACGTTTACGCCTCCCATGTATTTGATGGCTCCTTCGCTTACACCAAGGATAACTCCACTATTTAATTCTTGCATTTCTTCAAGGATATATCTTGTCCATTCTAGGTTGTTTATATTGAAGTGAGGAACAGCATAATTACCTTGTTTTGCTTTTTCTAATATTTCTTTACTGTTTACTAACATATTTATCACCCATTATAATATTAAGATAAATTTTGATTTTAGTCAAATAAAAAAGACATATACTTGACAGTATACATCTTTTACCCCCTTTTTTATTTCGTTTTATTAGATAGTTAATTTTCTTGTATATGATTTGGTGTTTGAACTACAAAGTGTATTTTCATCGGTATTGTTAAATAATGCATCATTTTTTTCTTGTTCTTTATCAGTTAATCTATATAATGTGTTTTCATTTTCAAAATCTGACATAATTAGGTTAATTGTGTCTTCCATGAAGTGTTCAATATCAAGCATAAGATATTTGCTATGTTCATAGTTTTCTGGATTTGTGTTAGCTGGAGCTCCTTTAGATGCGTTGTAATTTAATATCGAATTATCTATTTCTCCTAATGTATTTGTATACTCAACAACTGTATCTTCAGGTAATAATTGAACGGCAACTTGAGCAACATCTAATAAGATAAATTGTACTTGGTTTGATACTGATGTTGTTCCTAAAGAGGCTACTTCTAATTCTCTTACTTCATTGATAGTTAAATTCATTTTGTTAGCAAGTTCTTCGTAACTTGGTATTTTATTTAATTCTTTGATTAGTCCTTGTCTTACTTTTAAGTAGTTCTTTACATTGTCTTTTTGGACTGGATTATTTGGATAAACAATTGTCTCGGCAATTGATCTTACAAAATCATAAGATTCTCCCAATGCTTCTTCTTTATCTTTTTCATATGATGCAGTTACAACACTTTGTATTCTATCAGCAAAGTAACTATATACTATTCTATCTTTGTCATCCATGATATATTTAGCATAGATACTTGTTCCATTTGATGGATTGCTTCCTTTAATTTTGTGATTAAATGATAAATAATTTACTGATGGAATAGTTAACTCTTGTAGTATGGTTTCATAATCTTCAGCAAAATCCAACCAATAATCGTGGCTATATACATCTATTTGCTCTAGAGTTAAGCCGTTGATGAATCCTAATTGAATTAATACTTCATCGTCATTTAATACAATTCCTGTTGCTAATTCAATATCATTTTTAAAGTTTTCAATATTGTTCTTTACAAATTCTATTTTCTCTGCTGTAGTAAATGTATTTAACTTATCTTCAACTATAGGTGCAAATGAAGGTGCTGGAGTATTTTCAATTTCGTAGTTTATTTTGTTTTCATTTGCCACAAGTGCATTCTCATCAATAGAGGCTTCTATATTTGCCTTTTCTGTTCTTGTCCCTTTAATATCATTTAATATTGATTTTGCTAAAGAAACAATTCCATAACCCGCTAAAGTAACTGCAACAGTTCCCGCTAAAGCGAGAGAAGTTATTTTTACAAAATTGTTTTTTCTTTGTATTGTATAACATACTTCTGCTCTTTGGTCTCTTGGTTTTTTTCTTTCACTTATTTCTATATTTCTTAGAATATCATCCAAGTCTTCAGGTTCTATATATTTTGTTGTTGAATTGATTGGATTTTTTGATTTCTCGTTGGCAAAAATTCCAATTCTTAATTCATTGTCCTTATCATAATAAGGTCTTATAATTTTTCCATTTTTCATAATTTTCCCCCTCTTTCAAAAAGATGTCTCATATTTTAGCACGTATGTTTGTTTTTGTCAAGTGTTTTTTGAATTTTTTTAAAATAAATAGGATAAACCTAGGATTATTAGAACTATTCCACCACATATTGTGGATATTTTTCCGTATTTTTGACTTAGTTTATCTCCTATATTTAGTCCAAAGTAAGTAAATAAACAACTTGTAAGGCAAAATGTGGTACTTACTGTTAAGTAATTGTTATTGATGATATTTAATCCTATTCCAGTGGTAAAACTATCAATACTAACACTTAATCCAAAAATAAGGAAACTTATGATATTTTCTAATGGTACTACTTCTTTTTCTTTGGTATTAGATAGAATTAGTTCTAGTCCAATGGTAATAAATATAATTGATACTAGGTATTTTAGGTTAAAAACTAGGTATTTGGCTACGAATGAACCTATTGATAATCCTAATAGGGGCATTAAAAAATGATAAATACCAACAATAAGGGATAGAATGATTTTATTTTTTTTATCAATGTTTAATGTGCCATATACAAGTGATAAGGAAAAAGCATCCATGCTTAAACTTATGGCAATGAGAAGGGTGGTGAGAAATGTGTTCATATAAGAGAACCTCCTAATTAAATTTTATTTAGGAGGTTTTGGTTTATTCAAAATATTTTATCTAAAAGTTCTTTTACTAAAAATTTGTATTCTACTTCATCTTGATTTTCATTATCTAATAGGCATAAAGGAGGAAACAAAACACACCACCAATTGTCTCCTTTACCATTACCAAGTGTTATTACTAAAGATTCATAGTAGCCTTCATTATATGTAATACCTTTATATTGTTTCTTAGGAAAATAATTTTGTCCATATTTAATGGTATAATTAACATTATAATTTTTGTCTTTTATTGTTTTATCTATTTCTTTTTTTAAATTGTCTAAGTTATTTTTAATGGTATTTCTTGCATCGTTTATATTATTTAAGTCAGTTAGATTATTTGCTATGTAATTTTCAATAGTGTTTTTTATTACTTGTTTTTGAGTTTGGTCTTCAATCGTGTTACTGTTTGGTATTACTCTTAATCTAATTGCTGTATCCGGGATAACAATATTATCTTTGTTATTTGTGCTATCATATGCGATAAAAGTTATAGTTATTGCTATAATTATTAGTATTTTTTTAATAATTATCACCCTTTCTAATAGTGTTATGGGGGATAATTATTGTTTTTATTCAGTTTTATAGATGAAAATGTAACGTTCTTTATTACTATAGTCTTGTTCTATTGATACTGTAGGGTTATCTAAATATTTATAGGCAATATCTTTTATTTGTTTGCCTTGATTCATACCTATTTCAAAGGCTATTAAGTATTTAGATTTTGGTTGCATATTTTTTAGTATTTGTTCATAGAAATAAAGTCCGTTGTTTTTAGCATATAATGCCATGTGAGGTTCATTATTCTTTACTATGTCCATGATTGTTTCATCATTTGCAATGTAAGGTGGGTTACTAATAATAATATCATAATATGCAGGTAATGGTTTTGTGATATCATGCTTTATGATATTTATTGGAGTGTTATTTGTTTTTGCATTTTCTAAGGCGACGCTTATGGCTTTTGGTGATAGTTCATAGGCGTCTATTTTGATAGTAGGAAAAAATTTTTTTAGGGTGATGGCTATGCAACCTGAGCCTGTTCCTAAATCGGCTAGGGTTAAATTATTTTGATTAGGATAGAGTTTTTTTATGTAATTGATTGTTTTTTCTATTAATAATTCAGTTTCAAATCGTGGAATTAAGACATTTTTATTTACTTTGATGATGTTACCATAGAAGTTAACGTTGCCAATTATGTATTGGATAGGTTTTCCTTTTATTAATTGATTGATACCTTGATTATAGGTTTTCTCATTGTAAATATTTTCTTCTTGTAAGTAGTTATAGTAATAATCAGCTAGAAATTCTTCGATGTTGTGTTCTTTTAGGGTGTGTTTGGCTTTGGTTATTATATTATTTGTCATTTCCTTCTAAGGCTCTTTTCTGATTTTCGTTTATTAAAGCATCAATTATGATTCCTAATTCACCATCCATGATGCGGTCTAGATTCATTGATGTAAAGCCGATTCGGTGGTCTGTTACTCTATTTTGAGGATAGTTATAAGTTCTTATTTTTTCTGATCGGTCGCCTGTGCCTATTTTAATTCTTCTTTCGGCACTTTCTTTTTCTTCGGCTTCTTTTAGTTTTAAGTCATATAATCTTGTTTTTAAGATTTTCATGGCTTTTTCTTTGTTTTTGATTTGGCTTCTTTCTGTTTGGGAATAAACAATGATGCCAGTTGGAATATGGGTTAATCTTACAGCTGAATCAGTAGTGTTTACGCCTTGTCCTCCACAGCCACTTGAACGGGTAATATCTACTCGTACTTCAGATTCGTCTAATTCAAAGTCGAATTCTTCTGCTTCTGGCATGACTAAAACGGTTGCTGTTGAAGTATGGACACGACCCTGAGATTCGGTTTCTGGTACTCTTTGAACACGATGTGAACCACTTTCAAATTTTAATTTAGAGTATGCTCCTTCTCCTTTAATCATAAATTCTATTTGGGCATATCCTCCAGCAGAACCTTCTACACTGTTTAAGATTTCACTTTTCCAGCCATAATTGGCTATATATTTTTGGTACATATCATATAAATCGCCCGCGAAAATATTGGCTTCGTCGCCTCCTGCGGCTCCACGTATTTCCATAATAACATTCTTTTCATCATTAGGATCATGTGGTAGTAATAAGATTTCTAATTCTTTTTCAGTTTTAGTTTTTTCTTCTTCTAATCTAATTAATTCTTCTTTAGCAAACTCTCCTAATTCTTTATCGTGGATTAGTTCTTTACTTTCTTTGATATCATTTAATATTTTGTTATATTTGAGATATAGTTCTACTGTTTCTTTTAATCTTACTTGTTCTTTTGATAATTCGGTCATTTTTTTTATATCTTTTAATACTTCTTTGCTTGATAGTAGGGAAGTTATTTCGTCATATCTTTCTTTGGTTTTTTCTAATCTTTCAATCATGAGCAATTCTCCTTTTCTATTAGAATTATATTATATAATTAACTTTTATGCAAATAAAAATATGTTTTTTAGACATATTTTCATTTTTTATTCGATTTCATCTTCGTCTATAATAGATAAATCAGTTAACTCATCATCTTCATAGTCATCATCGGTGGCATCGTAGTCATCAATATCAATGTCATCATCTTCTTCAGGTTCAATATCATCTTCATCGCTTGTTTTTGGTTCGATTTCTTCTTCCTCTTCTTCTAAGTCTATTTTAACAGCATGATTAGACTTTAAATCCCATTTACCATCTGTTAGTAAGATAAATTCTTTTGATGTTGTTAGTGATTGGAAGAAATCTGCGATTTTTTCTTCATATTCATTTTCGCTTAGTTCTAATAAATCACATACTTCTTTGAATAATTCCTTTGTTGTTAATGTTTTTTTAGTTTCCTCTAAATACATTTTTGCAATTTGTGTGTATGAGAGTAACTCTAATTCTTCTTTAGGCATTTTTTTAATACTCATTTTTTTCCTCCTACATTTCCTCTCTTGGTATTATACCTATTAAATTTAAACTATTATTGATAACAATTTGAATAGCTTTTAGTAAATTGATTCTTTCACTAGTATACTGAATGTCCTCGGTTACAATTTTTTCTTGATTATAGTATGTATGAAATAATGAGGCTAAGTCGTAAACATAGTTTGCTATAATATGCGGTGCTTTTTTGCTTGCTGATGTTTCAACAATGTCTTTAAATTCATTTAGTTTATTCAAAATATTATATATATATTGGCTTTCTAATGTTTGATATTTGTCAATGTTGGTAGCAAAATTTTTGGATTTTTTTAGAATAGAACATATCCTTGCATTGGCATATTCAATATAGTATACAGGATTTTCACTGTTTTGTTTTAAGGCTAAGTCAATATTGAAGTCTAGTTGAGTGTCAAGACTTTTTGATGAAAATAGATATCTTGTAGCATTTACGCCAACTTCTTCGATTATTTCACTTAGAGTTACAGTTTTACCTGTTCTTTTGCTTAATTTTAATTCTTCGTTGTCTTTGATTAATCTTACCATTTGTAATATTTTGATATCTAGGATGCCACTATCTTTGCCCATCATTTCTAATGAGGCTTTTAATCTGTCTATATAGCCATGGTGATCTGCTCCAAGGACATCAATTAATTCATCAAAGCCTCTTTCTATTTTATCACAGTGATAAGCTATATCAGGTAGTAGATAAGTATAATTACCATCGCTTTTAATTAGAACACGATTCTTTTCATCGCCATAGTCCATAGTTTTTAACCATAGGGCTCCATCTTCAATGTAGCAATGATTGTCATTTTTTAGTTTGGTAATTACTTTTTCTACTAGTCCACGGTCATATAAAGATTGTTCACTAGAGAATACATCAAAGTTAACACGATAGATGTCTAAGTCTTTTTTTATTTTATCTAATAGGATGTTTAGTCCATATTTTTTGAAGAATGGAATATCTTCATTTAATTTAGTATCTTGATATTCTTCTTTAATTTTTTTTGCAATGTCAATTATTTCTTGTCCGTGATAGCCATCTTCTGGTAATGTGGCATCGATGTTATATAAGTTTTGGTATCTTACTTTAATGGAAATTCCAAGATTATTCATTTGATTACCAGCATCGTTGACATAATATTCTTTAGTTACATCGTACCCTGTAAAGGTCATAATTCTTGCTAAGTTATCTCCATAGGTTGCTCCACGGCCATGACCTAAGTGTAAGATTCCTGTTGGATTGGCACTTACAAACTCAATATTTACTTTTTTCCCTTGGCCTAGATTACTTTTACCATAGTTAGTATTTTCTTTAATTATGGTATTAATGCTTTTTAGTAAGTATTGCTCACTTATAAAGATATTAATAAATCCTGGGGATAATACTTCAATTTTAGATATTATTTCACTTTGAATATTATTTTTGATTTTATTCGCTATATTTATTGGGTTATCTTTTAAAGATTTAGCTAAAGATAAAGCAATATTGGTTGAATAATCTCCATGGTTTTTATCCTTTGGAATGCTTACTTCAATTTCTTTCTCATAATCGATTTGTAAGTTAGTTAATGACTTTTTTAGTATTTCTTGTACTTCTTGTTTTATACTCATAATATATCCTCCAATTCTATTTTATATTCAAATATGTTATTACTTTCTAAGATTTCATATTTGATATATATTTTATCTTCTTTAATATCTAATTCTTTTGTTTTGATATTTAGTTCTAAATTTAAATCTGGTTCTTTTAATAAATAATTACTCTTATGAGTTTTGTCTTTTTGGAACTGCATAGCATGAGTAAACTTAGAATTATCTCTAATAACGATTATCTCATTATTTTTTATACGTATTTCATATGATGTATCATTGTCTTGATATTTTATTTTGTTTTGGTTAACGATGCAGTTAGAATTATGGTTAGTAATTTCATTGGTTGTTAAATTTTTTAATTCACTTTTAATTTTTCTTCGCACAATATCACCTGATTTTTTTCGCTTATCATTATATCATAACATTAAGAAAAATAAAACTTATATTTTACTTTTTTTAGTAAATATTATTATTAGGTTAGAAAAATCGTTTATTTTAAAGGAAGTTTGGTGATAAAAATGTTGAAAAAATTTTTTAAATATATTAAGTTTGGTGTTATTTTGGTTGTTTTTGGGATAATTGCTTTTTTTGGCTTATATATTTATGCTTTGATTACACCTAAACCTGATATTAATAAGGCGAGGAGTTATTATTTATATGATAAGGATAGTGAACTTGTTTTTAATAATAACGATGAATGGATAAGTTTGGATAATATTAGTGATTATTTAATTAATGCGACAATTTATACTGAGGATAAGAAGTTTTATAAGCATAATGGTTTTGATTTTTTGAGAATTATTAAGGCTGTTTATGTTAATTTGTTAAGTGGTAGTAAGAAAGAAGGGGCCTCAACAATTACGCAGCAATATGCAAGGAATTTGTTTTTGAATTTTGATAAGACTTGGAAAAGAAAATTTGATGAGGCTAAGCTTGCTTTGGAATTGGAATGCCACTACAAAAAGGGAGAGATTTTGGAAGGGTATTTAAATACTATTAATTATGGTGGAGTTTTTGGAATTGAGAATGCTTCTAAGTATTATTTTGGTAAAAGTGCTAGTGAACTTAATTTAGCGGAGGCTGCGATGTTAGCGGGTATTCCTAAATCTCCTAGTACTTATTCTCCTTTGATAAATCCTGAAAAGGCTAAGAAGAGGCAGAGTTTGATTCTTTCAATTTTACTTAAAAATAAAGTTATTAGTGAAAGTGATTATGATGAGGCTTTAAATTATGAACTTATTTTTAAGAGTTTAGAGGATGAGGATGGTTTAAATGCTGTAATGTATTATCAAGATGCGGTTATTAATGAACTTAAGAAGATAGATTCAATTCCTAATTCTTTACTTGAAACTGGTGGTTTAAAGATTTATACTACTTTGGATAAGGATGCTCAAAAATACTTGGAGAATGCTACGAATAAGTATATTAATAAGGATAGTGAGTTGCAATCTTCTAGTATTATGATGGATCCTAATACGGGTGAGGTTTTGGCTTTAATGGGTGGTGTTGATTATAATAAGAGTCAATTTAATCGTGCTACTTCGGCGGTTAGGCAAGTAGGTTCTACGATGAAGCCATTTTTATATTATGCGGCTTTGGAAAATGGTTTTACAGCTTCTAGTGCTTTTATAAGCGAAAGAACGACTTTTACTTTTTCAGGTAACAAGACTTACTCACCAAAAAATTATAATGATAGATATCCTAATAAGCAAATATCTTTAGGTGCTGCGATTTCTTATTCCGACAATGTTTATGCTGTTAAAACACATTTGTTTTTGGGAGAAGATGTGCTTGTGGATATGGCTAAAAGGGTTGGAATAAGTGGTAATTTAGAAGCTATTCCTTCTTTGGCTCTTGGTAGTGAAGAGATTAGTATGATAGATATGGTTGGTGGATATGCTTGTTTTGCCAATGAGGGTTACAAGGTTAAGCCACATTTTATTAGGAAGGTGTTGGATAGTAAGGGTAATGTTATTTATGAGTATAATAACGTTAAAGAGGGTGTTCTTAATAGGAGTATTGTATTTATTTTAAATGAGTTAATGACTTCAACTTATGATACGGCTTTTATTGATTATAATTATCCTACAATTATTAGTTTACTTCCTGATATGACCCACAAATACGCGGTTAAAACTGGGACAACGGATACTGATGTGTGGATAATAGGTTATAATAAGAATGTTGTTTTGGGAGTATGGAATGGTTTTGATGATAATCGTGTTATGTCTAAGGAAGATTCTGGCAAGCATAAGAAGATATGGGTTGAAACAATAGAAAATTATTTAAAAGATACGGATAAAAATACGGAATGGTACGATATTCCTAGTAATGTTGTGGGGGTTTTAGTTAATCCTATTACTGGTGAACCTGTTAATGAGGCTAGTAAGAAGAGTAAGATATTTTATTTTATTAAGGGAACTGAACCATATTATAGTAGTGTTGATTTAGATACGGTTTTTAAGCAAGAAAATAATCAGGAAAATTAGTTGACTTATTCATTATTTGTGTTATCATTTATTTGGTGATGGTAGGAGTTATAAACAGCTGGTATTTAGTCAAAGGTATTTCAGGTCATTTTATATTTATATTAAATGATAATGAGTAGTTTTTAGACCTATAATTTTTTATAGGTTTTTTTGCTGGTTGTTTTGTATAGTTAGGTTATATACTTGAAAATACGTTTATGAATATGATACAATAAGGATGTAAATTATTTGGAGGTAGGAAATGAAAGTTAATTTAAAAAAAATAGGTATTGAGGCGGAAGGAGATATTGAGGGTTTAACAAAGAAGATTTTAGATAACCGAGAGAATGAATGGAAAGATAAATTGGAGACTAAGCATAAGGCTAAAAAGGAAATTATGGAATTAAAACATAAATATAAAATGGATGAGCAAAATATTAAGAATAGTATTTTTAATAAGGTGAACTATGAATTTGAAAACAAAAAGAAAATGGTTAGTGATTCAAAAAAAGAGGATAGTTCAAGAAATATAGTTTGTATTGTTAGTATTTTTTTGTTTTTTGTTTATGGTTTGTTTTGTATAGTGGGTTTTAAGGATTTTCATATTGGATTAGGAATTGTAAGTTTGATACAGATGGTTTTAACAATATTATCTATTTTTACTTCTTTCAAGATTATTAATTTATTTAAAAATGATTATAAGTTATTTTTAATTGTTAGTGTTTTATTAATTTTATTATGGTTTATATTTATGGTTTAGGATATTATTTTATATGAATAGAGTTTTTGATTATGATAGTATTGTTTATAGTAGGTTTAGTGATGATATAATTATTAATTATGGTATTATTAAAGGAAATAGTACGATTATTTTTATTAAGGCTGGACAAGATGGTTCTTGTTATGGTTATCAGGATAAGTATTTGAAAATTGCTAAAAGTTTGAATGTAAAATATGGTTTTTCTGTTATTTGCTCTTCTAATCCATTTAATTGGGTCAATCCTCTTGATGATGCAATGCAAGTTATAGATAATTATTGTAAGGATAATAATTTAAATAATTATGTTATTTATTATATGGGGCATTCCAATGGGGCTTTAATTGGGGCGTGGTTTGGAGTAGATTATCCTAAAATTAAAAGAATGTTATTAGTAAATGCTCCTTTAATGATTTGTTTTGATAAAACAAAAAAGGGTATTATGAAGTTTAATGGTGAGAAGATGGTTATTGTATATGGAAGTTTGGATCAATCTTTTCCATATGTAGATTTATTAAAGCCTTTATGTAATGATAAAATTAAATTAGAAATAATCGATGGACAAGATCATCATTTTTCTAATGAATGTTTTGATTTTAAGAAGTTACCTGAGATTTTTTTATTAGATTAAATAAAAACTGAATGGAGTTTAATTTCATTCAGTTATTTTATTAGTTATTTTTTTGAATTTTTATTATAAATTGATATTCGTTAGGTAAATCTAATTCGTCTACATCAACAATATAACCTGATGCTTCTAAGTTATCTATTAGTTGTCTACTCATATTTAAAGCATTTCTTAGATAGTATGGAGAATGTTCTTGTTTTGCTTGTGGTTGTGCTTCGACAGTATTAATGTTTTGTGGCATTTCTTTTTGTGTGTGTTCTTCAACCAAAGGCGCCCCTTCTGCATTAAATTCTGGTAAAAATGGTTCTTCAGTTTTTGATGGTTGATTGTTTGGTTGCGTTTCAATTGGAGAAGATGCAAAGGTTGGATTATTGTTTTGGAGCGAAGGTTGAGTTGATTCTACGATGTTTTCTTGAGTTGCAACTGGTTGAATATTATTTACTGTTTCTTCTTGGGGTACGAACTGAGGTGTTATATTGTTTGAAATATTCTCTGGAGTTTGTTCAATTTTTTGGTTAGGTTCTAAATTAATGTTTGAAATTGTTGGTTCTATTTTTGGTGTTTGAACACTTGTAATGTCATTTGTAGTTGGAGTTTGAATTGTATTTAAGTTAGGTAATGGCATCGTATTTTCAATAGATGATGTAGGCATTGGGGTAATATTTGATGCCATGGTTTCTGGAGTTGGCATTTCCCAAGTATTTATTGGATTATTTAAGTTTATTTCTTGATAAGATTCTGTAGGAGTTGCAATATTAACCTCTGGATGTGGCGTTTCTTTAGCCCCTTGTATATTTATTTGTTCAGGTTGATTTTGAAAATTATTTGGTACTGTAGGTTGTGGTGTTGGTTCTACTGGAGTTGAATTTAATTCCGGCATATTAAATATAGGGGTAGGATTTATAGTTTGTGATGTTACTTCAGGGGTTTGTTCATTATTTACAGTATCAGGCATGTTTATTCTTTCTATATTAATTGGTTGTGGAGTTTGTGGTTGCATAGGTAAAGGCATTTCGACATTTTTTGCAGGTTCCATAAAGTTAGAGCCTGTGTTCATGTTTGTGCTTTCATCTTCTAGTGATGTGAAAAATTTGCCTGCGAATGAAAATTTTGGTTTTTCAACAGGTTGTTCTTGTTTTGGCATACTTTCATCTACTTTTAATAAATTGTTGATATCTGCAGTTTGCTCTTGATGATTTATATCTTGGGCTGATGCTTTAATTGCATCAATGTTAATCATTTGTGTTTTATCCATTTTATCCTCCACTATTTCTGGTTCAACATCATCGAACGTATTTGATTTTTTATTTACTATATCAAGTCCTGATAGAACTTTTTGCATATTAGGATTAATATCCATTTCCTCTACTTGTTCTTTGTTTTCTTTAATTATATCTTGGACTTGTTTAACTGTTAATCTTTCTTTTTTGATTCTTTCTAGCATTGCATTTTCTTCCTGTTCATTTTCTAATTGAAGTAATGCTTTAGCATGTCCTTCGCTAATTTCATTATTTTGTAAAGCTTCTTGGACATTTTTACTTAATTTTAATAGTTTCATTTTGTTATTTATTTCTTTTTCTTCTTTAGACATTAAATTGGCTATTTCTTTAGTGTTACTATTTCCCGCTAGATTTTGATAAGCTTTGGCTTCTTCAATTGGAGTAAGACTTTGTCTTTGAAGATTTTCAACGATGGCTAGTTCGGCACTTGCTTGGTCATTTATTTCCATAATAATAGCTGGTACTTGGGTTAAACCTACTAGAGAGGCGGCTTTTAATCTTCGTTCACCTGCGATTACTTCATAACCATTAGGTATTTTTCTTAGAATAAGGGGTTCTATTATCCCATATTTTTTTATAGAGTTTGCCAATTCTTGTAGTGCTTTCTCATCAAATTTAATACGTGGTTGAAAACGGTTAGGTTTTATTTCAGTAATGTTTATTTGTTTTATTTCATTACTTTGCTGCATAAAAAATCCCTCCTTATTCTTTTTTCTTACCCTTATGATATAATAATACACTAAGAAAAGGAAAAATTCAATCATTTTTTGTCGAAATAATATAAAAAAAATTAGAATTTTATGTTAATCTAACTTTTTTTATTTATAGTGGATTTTTTTTTATTTGACTATAGTTTCTAGGATATATATTTTTAGTTGGTTCTAATTTAATTATGTCTAAGAGGGTTCTCTCACTTTCTTCGATGGGTAGTTTAAATTTTTCTATTTTTATTATTTTTGATTTCAATTTACTTAATGATGTTTCTATATTATTCAATTCTTTATCAATATTAGATTTCATAGGAATGCAGTGGCCATTTACTTTTAGTAAGGGAATAGAGTATTCTATAAGTTCTTTTAAATTGGCTACTGCTCTTGATGTTACTATATCATAGGTTTCTCTCACTTTTTTACCATAATCTTCAGCTCTTTCATTTATAATGGTAATATCTTTTAATTCTAAGGTGTCAATTACTAGTTTTAAGAAGTTACATCTTTTATTTAGTGGTTCTATTAAAGTTACTTTTAAATTAGGGAATACTATCTTTAAAACAATTCCTGGGAATCCTGCACCTGTTCCTATATCACATAAGGTTTGATTGTCTAATTTTATTATTTTATTTAAGGTTAATGAGTCATAGAAATGTTTTAGGTATACTAGATTGTATTCGGTAATACCAGTTAAATTAATTTTTTGATTTTCTGTAATAAGAAGGTTATAGTACATATCTAATTGGTTTATTTGGTTTTCTTTTATGTTTATGTCTATTTTTTTTAAGTAATTAATAAATTGTTCTTTATTCATTATATTTTTTCTTTAAATAAACCATTAGAATAGATATGTCAGCAGGGTTTACGCCACTTATTCTTAGTGCCATGCCTATTGAAGTTGGGGCATATTTGATTAGTTTTTGTCTTGCTTCCGTGGCTAAATTAGGTACTTTGTTGTAGTCTATGTCTGAGGGTATTTGTTTTTCTTCATATTTAAGCATTTTTTCGGCTTCTTTCTCTGTTTTTCTTATATAACCTTCATATTTTATTTGTATTTCTACTTGTTCTATAACATATTTATCATAATTTAGTTTGATATTATATTTATCTATCAAGTTATTTATATTTATTTCAGGATTTTTAAGGGCATTATATATGGTATCACTTTTGTTTTCTAGTTTTATTTTAGTTTCTTTAAAGTAGTTTAGGAGTTTTTGAATATTCTGTTTTTTTTCTTTGAATTTTTGATATGTTTCTTCATCAATTAGTCCTACTTGGTAACCATATTCTCTTAGTCTTAAGTCAGCATTGTCATGTCTTAATAGGAGGCGATATTCGGCACGTGATGTTAGTAGGCGATATGGCTCGTTTGTTCCTTTGGTAATTAAATCATCAATTAATACTCCTATATAGGCTTCGTTTCTTTTTAATATTAATGGTTCTTTATTTTCTAGTTTTAGGCTAGCGTTGATACCTGCGATTAACCCTTGACATGCGGCCTCTTCATAGCCTGATGTGCCATTTATTTGACCAGCGGTAAATAAATTAGTTATAACTTTGGTTTCAAGGCTTTGTTTTAGTTGGGTAGGGTAGATGGCATCATACTCTATGGCATATGCATATTTTAGTATTTTAGCATTTTCTAATCCTTCTAGGCTATGTACCATTTCTTCTTGGACAGAGGTAGGCATACTCGTAGAAAAACCTTGAATGTAGATATCATCATAGTAAAGGCTTTCAGGTTCTAAGAATAGTTGATGTCTTTCTTTGTCTTTGAATTTTACTAATTTATCTTCTATTGATGGGCAATATCTTGGCCCTACAGCATCTTTAATATATCCTCCGTACATGGCTGATTTATCTAAGTTAGATAGGATTATGTCGTGAGTTTTTTTGTTTGTATAAATAAGATGACATGGTATTTGGTTGTTGACATCGTATTTAGGCATTCCATTTATTTCAAATGTATATGGTTCTTGATCACCATCTTCTACTTTAGTTTTGGTAAAGTCTATGGTTGATTTTTCGATTCTAGGAGGTGTTCCTGTTTTTAATCTTAAAATTTCAAAACCATATTTTTTTAAATTATCACTTAAATGGTTAGAAGGTTTTTCTCCATGTGGGCCTTCTCTTTTTCTGGTGCTTCCAATTAGAATATCGGCTTTTAAATAAGTACCAGTTGTTAAAATAACGATAGTTGATGTTATTTTTGTTTTATCTTCTAGGATTACTCCTTTTACTTGTTGGTTTTCTATAATTAAGTCTTCGACAATGGCTTCTTTGATTGTTAAATTTTTTGTATTATTTAGTGTTTTTAACATTTCTTTAGGATATGTTATTTTATCTGTTTGAGACCTTAGACTTCTAACTGCTGGCCCTTTTGATGAATTTAGCATTTTCATTTGTAATATTGCTTTGTCAGCATTTTTACCCATTTCGCCCCCTAGAGCATCGATTTCTCTTACTACGATACCTTTGGCGGAACCTCCAATTGACGGGTTGCATGGCATGGTAGCTATGTTATCAATATGTCCTGTTATTAATAGGGTTTTATGGCCTTTTCTTGCTGATGCTAATGCGGCTTCACATCCAGCATGTCCGCCTCCTACTACAATTATTTCGTATTCCATTGGTGCACCTCCTTAAAATTTCTTATATATTATATACTATTTTAGGAAGTTTTTCAATGAAATTATATGTTATATTTCTATTATTTTTTTCACTCTTTCTATTGATACTTTATAGTTACGATATTCGATGTTGGTTGTACCTAGAGTTTCAAAATTGGTTATTATTTTACTATAATAAGTGTAAATTAGGACAATGGCACTTATATCTATTAAGTTCTGTTTGGTTAGAGTTATAGCATAGAAGATAATACCATATCTACTTAAATCGATGATAAATAATACTAGATAGATAATGCCTTGAGACATGACGTTGAATTTATAATTGCTTTCTAGGTATTTGGTTGTGGTAATATTATTTATTTCACTGATGGCATTTATTTCTTTGTTACGTATTTGTTCTTGCATTTCTAAATCTTTGATTATTTTTTCGTCTAAAAGTTTTTTTTTGTTTTTGTTGTATTCTTGTAGTTCTTTACCCGCATATATTTGAAATACTAACATGAAAACAATTATAATAAAGGCAAAGATAAATATTTTATAATTTACTAAATAGAATGAGATTAAAATAACAATAAATTCTACTAGTTGGAGAAGTCTTGTTATAAAGTTACCTAAAAATGTACATATGATGTCAGTGTCATTATAAGCAATGTTGGCAAACTTTCCTGAATTTATTTCGGTTATTTTTTTGTTTTTAAATTTTTTACTTATTGTTAAAAATAATTGGCTATAGTAGTTGTACCATGTTTTTTGATTTATGTAACACCAAAAGTAGTATAATGAAGAAATTATGAAGCAAATTATTATTAAGTAATTTGCTTTTTCATAATTAACATTGGTAATATATTTGACAACTTTCCCCCAGTAAATAGGAATGAGTAGGGAAGTTATACACATCATGATGGAAGTTAGTGTTTTTAGTATTAATGGTTTTTTATTTTCTTTAATTACTTGTTTTATCATTTTATCTCCTTATACTATTAGTTTGGCATTTTTTGTTTTTTTTATATATATTATTTTAAATTAATGTTATAATAATTTATGAAGGTGAAGATATGAAGTTTGAGAGTGAAATAAGAATTGCAAAAGAGATTATGGAAAATTTTATTAATGAATTAGATCTTGATGGAAATAGTTTTTGTAGAATTATGAAATTTCCTGTGGTTATATATAATAATGTTATTTTTAATAGTGATGGAAGGTATGTGTCAATAAATAATAAATATTTAAATAAGATAATTAATTCGTTTTCTTTTAGTGAAGAGGAAAAGACGAACATTTTAGAAAATGGACTTATTGAGATAGACAAAAAATATGAAAATAATCATAATTCTATGTTTTATGTAACTTTAGTTCATGAAATTTTACATGCTAATAGGGATTTGCTTTTATATGATTATTTTAACAATGTTGGGGGTAGTGAATTTTCTAATGAATATGCTTATGTTTATAAAGATGGGAGATTTTTTAAGAATACTAGTAATTTGTCTTTTGATTATGGAGATGCTAGTCAAAATATATTGAATGGTAATATTGATAGTTCTAAGATAGAGAATGCTCAGGATGAATTAGATATGGATGATAAGGTAGCGGAAAAAATGGCCAAACAAGTTGATATTGATGAGGCTTTGATTGATACTATGTCTATTGTAGCAAATAAGATTTATAATGAGAAAAAAAAGGGGAATAAGTTGGGTATTTTTGAGTGTTTAGAATTACTTAGAGACTGTATAGATGTTAATAATGTTAAGGTTATTTGTGATATTATTTTAAGACATAGAGATTATGGTTTATTTTATTGGGTGTTAGATCCTATTGGCTATACATATGGTGATATTCATTATGATTTTTTTAGTAACTATACTAAAAATGATGGTGATTTAGTTAGTAGTTTTGATTCTTATCAGGATTTTGGCAAAAGAAAAAACTAGTTTTTAAAATGTAACCTATAAAGTGGACTCTAAAAAAATAAAGACCTACTTTATAGGTTTTTATTATGTTTTTTTTTATAATATAAGAAAGTTGGTGATAATTCATTCAAATCAAGGTGTTCATTATACAAGCCCTAAATTTCATAATTTATTAAAAATATATAATACAAGACAATCTATGTCCAGAAGAGGAAATTGTTGGGACAAGGCACCTCAAGAATCTTATTTTGGATATATGAAAGATGAACAAAATTTAGATATAAGCTTTACCTTTTTTGATGTGTGTAAAGAAATTAAAGATTATATAGAATATTATAATAATTATAGATATCAATGGAATTAAAAACAGATGACTCCAGTTTAATACCGAAATCATCTGTTTGAATCCATTGCTAAATTTTCTCTTTTTTATTTAGTCCTTGACATTGGGTACATTTTATTTACTATTTTTTTCTTTTTTTTAATCTTTTGTTCATGTTATGAATGGCTACACTGTTCATGAGTAAATTACCATTTTTGTATTCTTGATATTGAAGTTGGTTTGCCTCTTCAATGTCTTCTCCACCAAAGTATAGTATTTTAATACTTTCTTTTAGTTTTTTTAGTTTTTCTAGTCTTTCTGTTGGTGTACTTCTTACTTCGTCTTTTTTATAGTTATCACATTTTGATACTATAAATTTTTTTATTTCTCCATTTTCTTTTATTTCTTGGATTCCTTCAGTTATAAAGTCGTAAGAATCTATTCTTGATTTAATACGGTCTTTTACTTTAGGACAAATTGTTGCTGTAGCATTTTGACAACTAAAGCATAGATGTTGTTGACTTTTAGTGTAAATTATGTCTATTAAATCTGCAAATATGTTTTGTGATAATTCATAAATTCCATTATTAGTGTTATTCGTTTTGGTGTATGAAGCAAATATTTCATTTATTGGTGTATTTATTTTTTTATTTTCTAATTCTCTTATTGTTCTTTCTGGTAATCTTAATAATAAGTTAGTATAATGTGTTATTATCATTTCTTTTATCGTGATAGATATTGTGGCTTTTTTATTATTTATTAAATTTTTTTCTATATAGTTAACATTATAATTAACTCTTTTTTTTGTTGTCTCTTTTTTAGATGTGTAAGAACTTAATGGAATAAGGTAGTACTGTTTTAAGATGTCATTTACTATTTGTAATAGTTCTTCTTCTGTTTTTGCTTCATTTATTCTTTTTATGATGTTACTAGTTTCATTTAATGAACAACGAGCGTTTAATTCGTTTGTTATTGATTTTGTTGTTCTTATGATTTCACTTTTTTCCTTGCTAGGTAATTTTATGATGTCTTCTTGGCTTAAGATGTTTTCAAAACATTTATCTTTTTTAATAAAATATGGTATGAAATTACTTCTTTTTATTTTTTCTACTTCAGTAATTTGTCCGTTTTCTTTTTTAATTATAATACTTTTTTCCATATATAATTCCCCCTTTTTTGAAATATGGCTTGTATTGTAGCACATTTGTTTTTGTTTGTCAAGTTTTTTATTCGAGTGGGAGGAGTACTAAAAACAATAACAAAAGAAAAAAGAAGAATTATTTTCCTAGACAAAATCTTTTAAACATTTCGTCTAGCATTTCTTCTTTATATGTAGCACCGATTATTTCTCCTAGTATGTTCCATGCTTCTTTGATATCTATTTCTAATAGATATGGTTCTATTCCTTGACTTGTTTTATTAATTACTTCTTTTAGAATGTCATGGGCTTTTTTTAGTAATCCGATGCTTCTTGCACTTGTTAGATAATTCATATCTGTTGTTTCTATTTTATCAATGTTAAATAAGTATTTTATTTTGTTTTTTAAATCTTCTATTCCTATATTATATTCTGCACTTATTTTAACAATGTTTTCATGGTTAATGTCTTCAATATTGGTAGGTAAGTCTATTTTATTTAAAACAATTATACTTGTTTTGTTTTTAATTAATTCTAATAAATATTTATCTTCTTCAGTTAATTGTTCATTGCTATTTAGGATAAGTATTATTAGGTTACTATTTTCTATAACTTCTTTGCTTTTGTTTACTCCAATTTGTTCTACAATATCACTTGTCTCTCTTATTCCTGCAGTATCAATTAGGTGAATAGGTATGTTATCTATTTGAATAGTTCCTTCGACAATATCTCTTGTTGTTCCTGCAATATTGGTTACTATTGCTTTGTTTTCTTCTAAGAGTGTATTTAGTAAACTGCTTTTTCCAACATTTGGCCTACCTATTAGACATACTTTTATTCCTTCGGTTATTATTTTCCCATTTTCGCTTTGAGTTATTGTATCTTCTAGGCTTTTGTTTACTTCTTTTAGAATTGGTAATATTTTTTCATTGTTAATAACTTCGATATCATCGTATTCTGGGTAATCAATGTTTACTTCAATATTAGAGATTACTTGAATTAGTTTATCTCTTAGAGATATTATTTTATTTGAAACATTACCACTTAATTGGTTGATTGATAGTTTTCTGGATGTTTCTGTTTTGGATTCGATTAGATTCATGATACCATCGGCCTCGATTAGGTCAATTCTTCCATTTAAAAAGGCTCTTTTGGTGAATTCTCCTGGTTCTGCTAGACGAATACCTTTTTGAATAAGTAATTCTAATACTTTATTAGTTGTGGATATACCTCCATGGCAATTTATTTCAACAATGTCTTCTTTGGTATAGGTTTTAGGACTTTTCATGATGCTTATTAGGACTTCATCTATTATTTCTTCTTTGTTTACTATATGTCCATAGTGAATGGTGTGAGTATTTACTTTGGTTAAATCTTTTCCTTTAAATATTTCATTTACTAAAGTTATTGCTTCTTTACCACTTACTCTTATAATGGATATAGCTCCAATTCCTAAGGCTGTTGATATGCCCACGATTGTATCATTCATATTGTCAGTCCTTTCTTTTTTTCCTAGTAGTATACCATATTTTGTTTATTTAGAAAAGTATTTTTAGATTTCATAATATTTTCTTTTTTTTACTTTTGGTAACTCTTTTGATGGGGTATAGTTATATATTAATGAGGCTATTATGGTTACAAAACTTTCTTTATTGTTTGAGCAGATTTTCTTTTCAAGATTTATTCCTTTTTCCTGGCATAGGTCTTGGAAGTATTCTTCGTTGATATTTTCAAATATTGGATTGGAATAATTGTATTTTTTGCTATTTTTTTCACAATATGTATATTTGGTTTCAAATTGTGTTATTGTTTGTTCTTCTTCTAAATTTTCTATTATTTTATTTATTAAATCTTCTTTGATGTAGTTAAAAGCTTTTTCAGTTTCATTTTTTTTTGTTATTTTTATTATGTGATTTTCACATAGTTGGTCTAAATATTTTTTAAATTCTTTGTTTATTTCTATTTTACTCATTTTTTTACTCCTATTTTGTTTTATTTTTTAGTTTACTAGATATGAGTTGTTGAACTTGTTCATCTATTTTTCTTTGTTCTTCTTCATTTATTTTATTTAATATGGTATCTTTATTATATTGTTTGATTCTTTGTTTTATTGATTCATTGTCTTGTTTAGTGGAAAATGAAGATTTTTTTTCTAATATCATTATGATTCCATAGGTGTTATTTTCTAAGTACTCACAGATTATTCTTGCTTGTGAGGAGTTAGAATTAGGTCTTATTCTTTTTATTTTGCGATTGGGGATATCTTTTTGGTAAGTACTTTTTAATGGAATGTTATCTTCTTTTATTTTGATTAGAAGAGAGTAGATATCTTTTAATGTTTTTTGTTCTTCTATGGTATCTATATCTTTTAGGATGTTATTAGATAGGTAAATTATTTTATTTTTATGATTTTGATAATCAAAGTAGGTATCTTTTGGTTCTTCTTCTAAGGTTTCTTCTTTTTCTTTTAGATGGCTAAATAGTTCATATAGAATGTCAATATTTTCTTTTACTACTTGTTTATCATCTTTTTCTAATTCATTTAATAGTGATGTTTCTTCTTCGATTTCTTCTTTTAAGATACTGCTTAATATGACAATGGTATTTGTTTTGTTTGAATTGTTTCCATATATGTTATTGTTTATTAATACATCAAGTTTTTGAATTTTTTCTTCAATTGTTGGTAATTTATCAATTTCGTTAATAAAGATTTGTTTTGCTATGTCGAATGTTAGGGAGAATCCATCTTCAATTAGGTCTTTTTTGCTTGGGATGTCTTTTAAAATTTCTTCTCTGTTAATTTGTTTAATGGTATTTTCTTCTATATATTTTAATATTTGCTCATATTCTTCTTTGGTTAGGGTTATAGTTTCAATGATGGTATTTAATATGCTTGGGTCTATGTTATATAGTTGGTTTTTTTGTAAGATGGTTTTGAAGTCTTCTAGAATGTTTATGTCTTTAATAATTAAGGCTTCCTTTGTTTGAAGGGAAATTTTTTTTAAATATTCTAAAAGGGCATTTACTTCAATAAGATAGTCTTCTATTCCTTCTGTTCCAATTTGTTTATATGCTATATAGATTTCTTGGGCATTTTTAATGGATTTGTTGTTTTGAAAATCTGGTATGATTTTCGTAAATATGGAATTTAATAAGTTTGTATTGTTTTTATCTAATATGCTAAGTGGTGCGGTTGTGTATATTTCTAAGAATTTTTCGATATTTTCTTTCATTTCTTGTTTTTGAGTTTCTTTTGTTATTGTTTCTTCTATTTTTTTAATAAGATAATTGTTCATTTTTTTTCACCTACCTTGATTAAATTATACTATTGATAGTTGTTTTTGACAAGGCTATTTGACAGAAAAAAAGAAACTATTTTGTTTCTTTTGGTTTAATGACAACGCATCTATTTGGTTCTTCGCCAGTACTTTCTGTGTATACGTATCGATTATTGGATAAGGCTTCATGAATGATTCTTCTTTCATATGAATTCATACTATCTAATTTAGCTTCAATTTTAGTTTTAGATACTTCTTTAGCGGTGTTTCTTGCTAGGTATTCTAATGATTTTATTCTTTTTTCTTTGTAGTTTTCAACGTCTAAGATAATAGATATTTTTTCTTCTAAGACATTATATACCATTTGTTTGATAAGGCTTTGTAAAGCGGTAATGGTACGACCATTTTTACCTATAAGAATTGCATTGTTGTCTGAAAATATTTTGATAGATATTGATTCATCTCTTTTTCTTACTTCTAGGTTGATGTTTACTCCCATAAGTTTTGTTATTTCATTCAATGTGTCTTTGATAAAGTCTACTACTTCATCTTGTTTAATTACTTTAACTACAACTTTTTTTTTAACAATACCTTTTGTTTCTTCTAGGACTTCCACAATAAGATTTTCTCTTACGGTATTTAATTCGTTTACGGCTTTGTTGATGGCTTCCTCTTTATTCTTTCCTTCGTACATGTACGATTTCATTTTTTATACCTTCTTTCTTTTAACTATTTCATTTTGCACGATTGTGAACAAACTTGATGTTATCCAATAAATTGCTATTGCAGTTGGTAGGGTAATGGATGCTATGGCTATAAAGAATAACATAAAATAAATAGTAAATTTCATTTGATTTGCCGCTTGAGTTGATTGGTCTTTTAATGTATTTTTAAATGAGAAATAGGTAGTACCAATAATAAGGATAATTAAAATTATGTAGTAATAATTGCCATTTGCAATACCGACTGAGGGGTTAGTTCCCATTTGAAGGGATAAGAATTTTTTTTCAAATATTGCTGGGACACGGTTGATAGCTTCAAGGAAAGCAAAGAATAATGGTAATTGGATAAGAGCAAGTAGACAACCTGATGCAGGTGAGATATTATATTTTTTATATATTATCATTAGTTCTTGAGCTTTTTGCATTTGGCTTTCACGATCTAGTTTATCAGCATATTTTTTTTCTAGTTTGTCTAATTCAGGTTTTGCTTTTTTCATATTTTCAGATTGTACTGCAGTTTTATTTGTAATAGGATAGGCAATTAAACGAATAATTAGGGTTGCTATAATGATTGCGAAACCATTATTTTTAACTAATTTACCTATTTGAATTATTGCCCAAGCTAGTGGTTTTACAAATATTGAAGTCCATAGTCCTTCATAGCCTCCATCTGTTGGTTTGAAATTATCACATGTAGGTAGTTTGGTTATATCTTTGTTATTTTCTTTATATAGTTTGATAGCATTTTCATTAGTTGGTTGACAAAGGATGTTTTCTGTTAATGACTGTCCTGTTTCTTTATTGACTATTGTTTTTTTATCATCACCTTTTAAGTATTTTGTACATCCTGTTAATAAAAATAATGATAATACTATAATTACTATTTTTTTATTTTTTGTCATATTTTTCTCCTTCTACTTTATTGAATAGGTTAATTAATTCAGTTTGCATTTTAGAATAATCAATATTTTTTACCCACTCTCTTACTATTATAACATAATCATAGGATTTTGGTATAGATATTTTGTTATTGTCTATAATACTTTTTGTTTGTCGTTTGATTTTGTTGCGGGTAACGGCATTTCCTATTTTTTTAGGAACAGAGATGCCATAGTAGTTTTTTTCTTGATTAGGTTGATAGAAAATACTAAAATATTTATTTTTAATAGCATTTCTTTTATTTATTATTTTAGAAAATTCGTAACTTTTTTTAATTATTTCTGTTTTTTTCATAAGTTCCTCCTATAAGAAAAAAGCCACTTAAAAGATTAGTGGTTTAAGCACATAATTTTTTACGGCCTTTTGCTCTTCTTTTGTTTAATACTTTTCCTTCAATACGAGCAAAGAAACCATGTTTTTTCTTTTTATTTCTATTATTTGGTTGAAAAGTTCTTTTCATTATTACACCTCCAAAGTTCTTTTTTTCATATAAAATGCTATTTTATTATATAGGTGTTTTATTTTAAAGTCAATAAAAATTTTTATTTTATCTATTTTTTATGAGCATTTATATATTTCTAAAGTTTCTTCATAATCTTTTTTGATGCTTTCCATAGTCATTTTTGATTTTTCTTTGTTGTATTCATTTGCTAAATCTGATTCTTTTTTTATTGTTATTGTTTTATCATTTTCTTCACTGGTGTTCATTTCGTTTAATGTAAGATTTTCTTCTCTTATACATTCATATTTGTTAGTATAAGATATTTGATTGTCTTTTTTCTTATTTTTATCTTCTATTTTTTCGTTGCAAGCTGTTAGCATCAATAAGGTACTACATAGTAATAATATTTTTTTCATTTTTAATTTCTATTTTATTATAATTATATCAATATATTATTTTTATTACAAGGAAAATTGTAATATTTGATATTTATTTACTTTTATGGTACAATTAAATGGGAGGGATGTGTTTGTTTATGAAAATAAATGTTAATGATAATTTTGATATGAATACTTTTAATACTTTTATTGATAATCCTAGTTTAATTAGTGATTATATTAATAGTTATGAGAAGATTATTAAAGATGTTGAGGATTTAAAAAATAAGGATATTAGTGATATAGAATACTATGATAAATTTAATTCTATATTTAGGGTAGTGGATTATACCAAATTTTCAAATGAGGCTTTGGATAATATTTTGGGTAATTATGGTTCAGTGTTTGTTAATTTGGATATATCTAGGCTTATTGATAAGAAGAATGTTATTGATGAAAAGATATGGTTAAATACTCCTGTTTATATTAAAAAGGATGTGTTAAAAAAAGGTGTTAAAAATACTAGTTACGGTTTTATTTTAAATATAGAAGAATTTATTAAATTGCAAAAGGAAAATAAAATGATATTATTTACTAGGGAGTGTAATAGATTATTTAGTAATAAGGGTATAGATTTTAATTATTATGATGTTACTGATATGTATTTTTATGATATATTTGATAAATTTTTTGGTATTTGTGATTTTCAACATATAGATGGGGATAATTTAAATAATGTTTGTAGTAAATATTTAAAATTTGTTAGGGCAAATAGCTATAGTCTTATAGATGAGGCTGTAGGCAAATATAATATTCGTTTTAAAAGAAATTTAAATTATTTAAGAGAATATTTTGTTATTAGTAAGGAAAAAATTGTATATTTTGAGAATGTTATTGATAAAATTGATGATGTTTTAGATAATAAAAATGATGATGTTAAGAAAAAAGTTTTATTTTGTTAATTATGTTTATTAATAATTAACTTTTTTTTATTTTTAAAACAGCATAGCAAAGGCATAAAAAAATTAAAAATAGTATTTAAAATGGAAGGATTTTGGTGTATAATAGTTTTAAGAATAGAAATCGGGTGATTAGATGTTTAAGAGGATACTTGCTATTAGTAAAAATTATGCATTGGTTGAAATTGATAGTTTAATTAGCGATGATTTACTTAATTGTTATGTTGTTTTTATTGATAATGAAAAAAAATTTCTTGGTGAAATAAATGAGATAGATGGAAATAGGGTCAAGATTACTTTTTTAGGAGAATTTATTGATAATAAGTTTATAAGTGGTATTATTAGAAAACCTAGTTTAACTTCTAATATTAGAATTATTAATGATATTGAACTTAATGAGTTAATGGGGACTGTAGATGATAAGAATATGATTCTTGGTTTATCTCCTTTATATAATAATCATCCAATTAATATAGATATTAATAGTATGTTTAGTAATCATAGTGCTATATTTGGTAACACAGGAAGTGGTAAAACATATGGAGTTGCTAGAATTTATCAGTCTTTATTTGATAGAAATGATATTATTCCTTTTAATGCTAATATTTTTATATTTAATTCCACGAATGAATATCATAATTCTTTTTCTTCTATTAATAAGTTTAATATTAATTATAATTATAAGATGTATACAACTAATACTAATAATAAGGACAGTTTAATTATTAAATTACCTCTTTGGCATTTAACTGTTGATGATTATGCTAATTTACTTGATGTTTACGAATATTCACAGATTAATATTATAGAAAAGATGTTATCTTATGTATGTACTTTTGCTAAGAATGATGAGTATTCAATAAGATATAAGAACCATTTAATAGCTTCTGCGATTATATCAGTTATGTATACGAATCAAACGGCTTTTAGAATAAGAGATCAAATATTTAATATTCTTAGTACTTGTAGTACAAATGATTTAAATTTAGATTATGAAATTCCTGGTGTTGGATATACTAGAACTTTTAGAAAATGTTTTGATATTGATAGTCAAGGAGAATTTGTTGAGAGATTACTTGTTTCTAAATACGTGGAACAGTTTGTTGATAACGATACGAAATGGAATGAGGATTACACTCCTATATATTATACATTAGAGGATTTAGAGGTGGCTTTAAACTTTACTTTGATTAGTGAGGGGTTACTTTTAAATGAGAAATATTATGCGGAGGCTATCGCTTTAAAGGTAAAGTTGCATTCTATTATTAATAGTTCTTATCATAAGTTTTTTGATTATGGTAGATTTGTTAGTTTGACTGAATTTATTACTGATATTGTGGTAAATAATGAAAATAAGAGATGTCAAATAATTAATTTTGTCTTAGAAGATGTGGATGATAGGTTTGCTAAAGCTTTAACTAAGGTTTATTCAAGATTATTTTTTAAGTTTGCTAGAAGTTTGCCTCAGCGAGGGACATTTCCTATGCATATTTTATTGGAAGAAGCCCACAGATATGTGCAAAATGATGCGGATACTAGGACTCTAGGTTATAATATTTTTGAGAGAATTGCTAAGGAAGGTAGAAAATATGGAGTAATTTTAGATTTGGTTACTCAAAGGCCTACAGAATTATCTGAGGCAGTAATTTCTCAGTGTAGTAACTTTTTGATTTTTAAGATTAATCACCCAACTGATTTAGATTATATTGGTAAAATGGTTCCTAATATTACGGAGGATATAATTGAGAAGCAAAAAAGCCTGCAGTCTGGAATATGCGTGGCGTTTGGTAAGATGATGAAGTTACCTATGATAGTTAAGATGGAACTTCCTAATCCTCCTCCTAGCTCTGCAAATGCTGATGTGTATGATAAATGGATGTTTAATTTAAAAGGTGGAAAATAGTTCATCTTTTTTTTTATAAATTGAGTGAAAATAAAGTTATCCACAGTAAAATGTGGAATAAATTTGTAAATTGTTGTCGGTTTGTGTAAAATTTTGACACTTTTTGGGTACTATACACAAGAAAAAAGCAAAGTTATCCACGAAATGAATGAGTTTTCCACAGGTGGAGATGGGTGTTGATAAAAAATATACACATAAAATTTTTTGTGTGTTTTTGTGGAAAAAAGAAGAAAGCCTTATAAAATATATAAAAAATATGTGAATTTTCTTGTGGAAAAACTGGTGATTACTAGTATTTTTAAAAAAATTCTTTTCATTTTCCACATTATAGTGTAAAATAAAGGTAGAAATCCCCAAATAAGGAGTAATAGTTATGGATACATTAGTAATTTGGAATAGTTTTTTAGAAAAAATTAAGGAACAGGTTTCTTCTTTATCTTATGAAACTTGGTTCAAGGATACGAAGTTAGTTAGTTTAGCTAACAATACTGCGACAGTTATTGTCCCTATGAACTTGCATAAGAAGCATTTAAAAGAAAATTATATTTCTTTAATGGAAGATATTTTTAATAGTATTACGGGGACTAATTTTACTTTTTCTTTTTTGTTAGAAGACGAGTATGAGACAGAAACTGTAGTTGAGGATGTTGATGTTGGAGTACCTAAGTATCATAGAGAGGATGCTAATTTAAAGCCTAATTATACTTTTGAATCATTTATTATTGGTGAAAGTAATAAATTTGCATATACGGCAGCATTGTCAGTAGCAGAAAAACCTGGTAAAGCTTATAATCCTTTGTTTTTGTATGGTAAAAGTGGCCTTGGTAAAACACATTTGATGCATGCAATAGGGAATTACATTATAAATAATACTAATTTAAAGGTTTTATATGTTACTAGTGATGATTTTGTTAATGACTTTATTAGAGTAGTGCGCAACAAGGATAAGGAAAATTTTGAGTTAATTAATACTTTTAAATCAAAATATAGAAATGTTGATGTTTTAATGATTGATGATATCCAGTTTTTAGAAAATGCCGCGGCTACACAACAAGAGTTTTTCCACACATTCAATGAATTATATAATTCTAATAGGCAAATAATTATTTCTTCCGATAGATCGGTTAATGATTTAAAATTACTTGAAGATAGGCTTAGAACGCGTTTTGCTTGTGGACTTACCGCTAATATTTTTCCACCTGATTTGGAATTAAGTAAGAATATTATAAAGAAAAAGATAATGTATCAAGAATCCGCTAAAGACATACCAGAAGATGTAATTGATTATATTGCTAATAGTTTTAGCACTGATGTTAGGTCTTTAGAAGGGGCTATTACTAGGGTATTTGCTTATTCTTTAATGATGGGGCATGGAGAAATTACTTTAGATGTTGCAGTTGATGCTTTAAAAGATCAAATGATTAAATCTTGTAATTTTAAGAATGATATACACCGTATTCAAATGGTGGTAAGTGATTATTTCCACATAAAAGTGGAAGATTTAAAAGGAAAGAAAAGGTCTAAGTCGATTGCTTTTCCTAGACAGATAGCAATTTACCTGTGTAGAACTTTAACTAATGAATCTTTTCCTAGAATAGGTGGTTACTTCGGTGGAAGAGATCATTCAACGATAATGCATTCTTATGATAAAATAAGTGTTGATATTAAAAAGAATGAGCAAGTTAAGGAAATAATAAAAGATATTAAAAAAACTTTATCTAATTAAATTGTGTAAAGTTATTTGACATTATGCACAGGAAAAAGTGTTAAAAATCCTTATAAAATAAGAGATAGCAAAGTTATCCACAGTTATCCACAATATAATCATTAATAATAAATAAAAAAAAAATAAAGAAAGAAGGTATATTATGAAATTTATTATAAAAAAAGAATATTTAATTGAAGGGTTAAATAATGTTTCAAAAGCAATTTCTTCAAAAAATTTAATTCCTATATTAGCTGGGATTAAGTTTGAATTAAAAAAGGATGGCCTTTATTTAAGCGCTAGTGATACTGATATTTCAATACAGTCATTTATAAGTAATGAAAAAATTAGCGAAGTAATTGAGTTAGGTAGTATCGTTATATATGGGAAGTATATTGTGGAAATAATTAGAAAGTTACCTAATGTGGATATCTCTATTGAAGTTTTAGATGGTTTTAAGATGTTGATTAATACAGATAATTCTTCATTTAATTTAAATGGAATAAATCCTAATGAATTTCCTAATTTATATTTAGAAGAAACAAAGGAACCAATTATTTTGAAAAATAGTGAGTTAAAGGCTTTAATTAGTAAAGTAGCATTTGCTACTTCACCTAGTGAGAGTAGACCAATTTTAACTGGAATTAATTTTATTATAAATGGTGATAATTTAGAAGTTCTTGCTACTGATTCGTATCGTTTGGCTAAATATAGTATAAACATTGATAAATTTAATAGTAATTCAGTTAATTTAGTAATACCATGTAGAAATTTATTAGAATTGATTAAAATTATTGATGATAATGGAGAAATTGAGATGCATTTATTTAATAATAAGGTGTTATTTAAATATAAAAATATTTTATTTCAGTCAAGATTATTAAGCGGAACTTATCCTACTAATTCTAGTGTCATTCCTTCTAATTTTGAAATACAAATAGATGTTGATGTTAATGTACTATATGAGATGATAGATCGTGCAAGTTTGTTAACTAGTGATAAGGATAAAAATACAATTAAGTTAATGCTTAATAAAAACGAATTAGTCATTTTATCAAATAGTCCTGAAATAGGAAAGGTTGAAGAAAAACTTAGTTTGATAACAGACAAGGAAATTGATATATCATTTAGTTCTAAATATATGATGGAGGCTTTGAGAAGTTTTGAAGCTGAAATGGTTACTATTTGTATGAATAATGATATTTCTCCAATTGTTATTAGATCAACAGATGAGAATAATTTAGTTCAATTATTATTGCCAATTAAGACATATTAGTTGAGTTTAGGCCAAAAAAGTGAATTTTTTGGTTTTTTTCGACATAATTCGACAAATTTCGACAATATTTTTGTGTTAGAGTACAAGCCATATATATTTTTATATATATGTTTGGAGGTGATATAATGGATTATTTTATTACGAAGGATACATTACTTATTATGCCAATTACAAAGACACAGACTAAGATATTAGAAAATGAAAATGTTATGTTGGTTGATTCTAAGACATTTAAGATAGTAAATGATAATTGTAAGTTATATGGAAGTACTTATTTGAATAGAGTAGAATTTAGTAAAACAATACTTAATTGTAGATGCAAAATGCCTATAATTTTAGATAATGATGGAAATATAATACTTTTTCCTACAACTTCTAAGCGTCAAGATCATTGTACATGGTTAAATTATAATAATATTAAGTCTTACAAAAAACAAGGTTATAGTGATGTGGTAATTACATTTTTAAGTGGTATTAAGATTGCTATTAATATGTCATATTATACATTTGAACGCCAAATAAATAAATGTCATAGATTAAAATTAGACTATTTAGAAAAAAAAGTATTAAATGTATATAAAAATGCTAGATAAAACTGGCATTTTTTTTTCATATGTGATATAATTTGAGTGGGTATGATTGGGGATACTAAGTAATGAGAAAAGGTGAAAAAATGAGCATAAAATATAATTTAAAATGTACATAAAGAAATTAATACTTAAAAATTACCGCAACTACGATAATTTAGAGTTAAAATTTAATCAAAATTTAAATATAATTATAGGAAATAATGCTCAAGGTAAAACAAATATACTTGAATCCATTTATTTACTTGGTATCACAAGATCGTTTTTAACCACTAATGATAAGAATTTAATTAAAATGGGATGTAATAATTGTAAAGTAAAGGCATCTGTTTTAGTTATGAATCGTTCAAAGAATTTAGAAGTTATTATCAGTGAAATAGGTAAAAAAGTTAAAATTGATAATAAGGAGGTTTCTAAGTTTAGTGATTATGTAGCTAAATTTAATATAGTAATATTTGGTCCACATGATTTAAAATTAATAAAGGATATTCCTAATGTTAGAAGGCATTTTTTAGATGTTGAATTAAGTCAATTAGATACGATGTATTTAAGGAAAATAAAGGAATTTAATATTGTTTTAAAGAATAGAAATGAATATTTAAAGTATGTTAAATTGGGTGGTAAATGCAATTTAAATTATTTAAATATTATTAATGAAAAATATGCTTCTTTGTGTGTTTATATTTATTTTAAAAGAAAAGAATTTATTGATAAAATTAATAAATATATTGGAGATATTTATGAGAAAACTGGAAATTATAAAGGTCTTAATTTAAGATATAGTTCTAATGTTTTTTTAGAGTATGATAATGAAGATGATTTAAAAGCAAAGTTTTTAAAAAAAATTAATGATAATATTAATAAAGAAATTAATTATGGAAGTAGCATATTGGGAGTAAGGCGTGATGATTTTTCTTTTTATTTAGGTGATAAAAATTTGATTAATTATGGATCTCAAGGTCAGCAAAAATTGGCTATTTTGTCTTTAAAATTAGCGGAAATAGGCATATTCAAAGAGGTTAAGGGAGAAAATCCAATATTATTACTTGACGATTTATTTGGTGAGTTAGATATTAAGAAAAGAAATAGTGTTATTAGGTATATCAGTAATGATATTCAAACGATAATAACCACGACTGATGTGAATAGAATAGATAAAAAATTAGTAAGTAATTCTAAAATTTTTAAAATTTCAAATGGAAAAGTAGAGGAGGAAAAGAAATGAATGAACATGTTAGTCAGCATTATGATGCATCTGATATTCAAGTATTAGAAGGATTAGAGGCAGTTAGAAAAAGGCCTGGTATGTATATTGGAACTACTAGTTCAAGAGGGTTACATCATTTAGTATGGGAGATTGTGGACAATGCTATAGATGAGGCTTTAGCGGGTTACTGTGATGATATTGAAATTATTATAAATAAAGATAATTCAGTTACTGTAAAAGATGATGGACGTGGTATTCCTACTGGTATACATCCTAAAACAGGGATTTCTACTGTTGAGACGGTTTATACTGTACTGCACGCAGGTGGTAAATTTGGTGGAGGAGGATATAAGGTATCTGGTGGATTACATGGTGTAGGTGCTTCTGTAGTAAATGCACTTAGTTCTTGGGTTGAAGTTACGGTATATCAAAATGGTAAAGTTAATTATATTAAATTTGAAAATGGTGGACATACAGTGGCTCCTATGAAGGTAATTAGTGATTGTAGTATTGATAGAACTGGAACAACTGTTACTTTTAAGCCAGATCCTGAAATATTTAAGGAAACTACAGTGTTTGATTATGATATATTAAGACAAAGGGTTCGTGAGTTAGCTTTTTTAAACAAAGGACTTAGAATTATATTATGTGATGATAGATATGGTAAAAAGGAAGAATTTTTGTATAATGGTGGAATTAGAGAATATGTAGAATTATTAAATAAAGCAAAAACGCCAATACATCAAGAAATTATATATAGTGAAGGTTGTGAAAATGATGTAACTATTGAAGTTGCTCTTCAATATAATGAAGGATATAATACCTCAATTTATTCATTTGTTAATAATATAAATACACCAGAAGGTGGTACACATGAAGATGGTGTTAAGATGGCTCTTACTAGAATTATTAATAATTATGCTAAGAGTGTAAAAATGCTTAAGGATAATAATGATGGTTTAATGGGTGAAGATGTAAGAGAAGGTCTTACTATGATTATATCTGCGAAAGTTCCTGAACCACAATTTGAAGGACAAACGAAAACTAAATTAGGTAATAGTGAAGTTAGAAAGATAGCAAACAATGTATTTTCTAAAGGTTTTGAAAGATTTTTGTTAGAAAATCCAGATTCTGCTAAGATAATAATTGAAAAAGCTATGACTGCTGCTAGAGCTAGGGTGGCTGCTAAAAAGGCAAGAGAATTAACTAGAAGAAAAAGTGATTTAGATGTTGTTAATTTTGGTGGAAAACTAGTAGACTGTAAGGATAAAGATCCTGCTGTATCAGAGATATTTTTAGTCGAAGGTGATTCTGCAGGTGGTTCTGCTATAAAAGGTAGAGATTCTATGACTCAAGCTATTTTACCTTTACGTGGAAAGATACTTAATGTTGAAAAAGCTAGATTAGATAGAGCTTTAAGCAATGAAGAAATTAGAACTATAATTACTGCTTTTGGTACAGGGATAGGTTCTGAGTTTAATTTAAGTAAATTAAGATACCATAAGATTATTATTATGACCGATGCTGATGTTGATGGTTCTCATATAAGAGTATTGTTACTAACTTTGTTTTATCGCTTTTTTAAGCCTATTGTAGAAGCAGGTCATGTATATGCGGCACAGCCTCCATTGTTTTGTATTAAACATGGTAAAACAATTAAATATGTATTAAATGAAGAAGAAAAAAATAATTATTTGCAAACTTTACCTCAAAATGTGAAGCCTGAGATTACAAGAATGAAAGGTTTGGGGGAAATGGATCCAGAAGAGTTAAATGATACTACAATGGATATAAATAAGAGAGTATTAAGAAAAATAACGATTGAAGATGCTATTTTAGCTGATGAGATGTTTACTAAATTAATGGGTGAAGAAGTAGAACCTAGAAGGAAATTTATTGAAGAAAATGCTGATTATTCAATAAATGTAGATGCATAGTGAGGTGAGAATAATGGATCATAGTAGAGATAGACTAGAAGAAAATAATATAGTTAATGAAATTAGTACATCTTTTATGGAATATTCTCTTAGTGTTATAAAAGCGCGTGCTTTGCCTGATTTAAGAGATGGGTTAAAGCCTGTGCATAGAAGAATATTATATTCGATGTATGAATCTGGTTATACTCCAGATAAAATGCATAAAAAAAGTGCTAGAATAGTTGGGGATGTTATTGGTAAGTATCATCCTCATGGTGATTCGTCTATATATGAAGCAATGGTTAGAATGGCACAAGATTTTAGCTATCGTTATATTTTAGTAGATGGTCATGGTAATTTTGGTAATATTGAAGGGTATGGAGCCGCTGCAATGCGTTATACTGAATCAAGGTTGTCTAAAATTTCGTTAGAATTACTTAAAGATATTAATAAAAATACAGTAGATTTTGTGGATAACTTTGATGGTTTAGAAAAAGAACCATTGGTTTTGCCTTCAAGGTTTCCTAATATATTAGTTAATGGTACGATGGGTATTGCTGTTGGTATGGCAACAAATATTCCACCTCATAATTTAGGTGAAGTAATAGATGGATGTGTTGCATATATTGATAATCAAGATATTGATACAGCGGGATTAATGAATTATATTAAAGGCCCTGATTTCCCTACAGGTGGAATTATATTAGGTAATAAAGGCATTAGGCAAGCTTATGAAACTGGTCGTGGTACTATTATTATTAGAAGTAAAGCTAATATTGAGGAAAAGAATGGTAAGCACTATATTGTAATTGATGAAGTTCCTTATGGTGTAAATACTGCTGAATTGAAGAATAAGGTAGCAGATTTGGTTCATTCTAAGGTAATTGAAGGTATTTCTGATTATCATACTGATTTAAAAGATGGTATTAAAATTACTATTACTTTGAAGAAAGATGCTAATCCTCAAGTAGTGTTAAATAAATTGTACAAGCATACACAATTTCAAGTTAATTATGGAATAATTTTTCTAATGTTGGATGGAATTGTTCCTAAAACGTTAGGTTTAAAGGATATAATTTCTAAGTATATTGATTATCAAAGGGAAGTTATTATTAGAAGAACAAAATTTGACTTAGATAAGGCAGAGAAAAGAGTTCATATATTAGAAGGTTTAAAGATAGCTCTTGATAATATAGATGAAGTTATAAAAATAATTAAATCTTCTAAGAGTGATGAGGAGGCTAAAAATCAATTATCTTCTAAATTCGGTCTTGATAATATTCAATCGGAAGCTATTTTGGAAATGAAATTACGTAGGTTAACAGGATTAGAAAGAGATAAAATAGAAAAAGAATTAGATGAATTACTTAAATTAATAGAAGAGTTGAGAGCGATTTTAGCAAGTAATGAAAGGATTTTGAAAATAATTAAGGATGAGTTATTACAAATTAAACAAAAGTTTGCTGATGAGAGAAGAACAAGAATTGATATGACCTCAATTGATTATATTGATGATGAGTCTTTGATACCTGAAGAGAATATTGTTGTTACTTTAACTGGTAAGGGTTATATTAAGAGATTACCTGTGGATACTTATAAAACACAAAATCGTGGTGGTGTAGGTATTAGGGGTATGGGTACGAATGATGAGGATTATGTGGAAAACATGATTGAATCTAGTTCTCATGATTATATATTATTCTTTACTAATAAAGGTAAGGTTTATCGTATTAAGGGTTACGAGATACCAGAGTATGGTAGGCAGTCAAAGGGATTACCAATTATTAATTTGTTAAATTTAGAGAAAAACGAGAAAGTTGCTGCTTTAATTAGGGTTGCTAATGATGAGGTAAGTAATAATTTAGTTTTTGCTACAAAGAGTGGTTTAATTAAGAGGACTGCAATTAGTGAATTTAATAATATTAGAAATAATGGTAAGAAATTTATTACTTTACGTGATGATGATGAGTTAATATCTGTGGAAAAGACTACTGGTGATAACGATATATTAATGGCATCTTCTAATGGTAGAATGGTTCGTTTTAACGAGAATTCTATTAGGGTTATGGGTCGTGGTGCAGCAGGAGTAAGAGGTATTAATCTAGAAGGTGGATATTTGGTTGGTATGTCTAAGGCTGTGGATAATCAACAAGTATTGGTTGTTACTGAAAATGGTTATGGTAAAAAAACTGATATTAGTGAGTATCGTATTACTAATCGTGGTGGTAAAGGTGTTAAGACTTTAAATATTACTGATAAGAATGGCTCAATTGTAGCATTTAAAACAGTAAATAGTAATAGTGATTTAATGATTATTACTAATGATGGTATTGTGATTAGGTTAGATATAGATAAGATTTCTACTATGAGTCGTGTAACTCAGGGTGTAAAGCTTATAAATATTAGAGAAAATCAATGTGTATCTTCAATAGCTGTTGTTGATAAAATAATTGAGGATTATTCTAATGTTAATAATGAAGTTACAAATAATGAGTAACTTCTTTTTTTTTTTGAAGAAATGTTTGTATTTTTTATAAAATGTACTTTATTTATTACAAAAATTGTGGATAACTCATATTTCAAATACTAATTAAACATATTATTTACTTATATTAATGTGAATAAGAATAATTTTGTTATAAAATGAATGTTTATATAATGTTAGTATCAATGTTAATGTTCCACGTGGAACATAGGTGATAACTTAATACTAAATATAGTGTTAGTGTCAAGGTTAATGTTTCACGTGAAACATGGGAGATAACTTAATACTAAATATAGTGTTAATATCAAAATTGATGTTTCACGTGAAACATAGGTGATATTTTAATACTAAATATAATGTTAATATCAAGATTGATGTTTCACGTGAAACATGGGAGATAACTTAATACTAAATATAATGTTAATATCAAGATTGATGTTTCACGTGAAACATAGGAGATAATTTAATATTAAATATACTGTTAATATCAATGTTAATGTTCCACGTGAAACATGGGAGATAACTTAATGCTAAATATACTGTTAATATCAATGTTAATGTTTCCCGTAGAACATGGGAGATAACTTAATACTAAATATAGTATTAATATCAATGTTAATGTTTTCCGTAGAACATGGGTGATATTTTAATACTAAATATACCGTTAGTATCAATGTTAATGTTCCACGTGAAACATATGTGATATTTTAAATTAATTATGTAAACATAGAATAAATTTAATATGGGTATTAATATTTTAGTGTGGATAAATTTTTATTTTTTTCATATAAATGGCTTGATTTATTTTTATAATTAATGTATATTATTTATTGATGCAACAATAATGTTGGAAATGAGTCAGGATCGGGAGATAGCAGCTATAACAACCTCTTATTGTGTGCATCTTTTTTATGGTAATGTGAATAAGTATTTTAATGCATTAAACAATCAAATGTTCTATAAGAAAAACATTTGACATATGATACATTTTTTGTTATACTATAGAGTTATATAGAATTGTAGTGGGTGGTAAGTTGTGGATAAATATTATATGAACTTAGCTATTAATATGGCAAAGTTTGCTTATATGAGAAATGAAGTTCCTGTTGGTGCGATTGTTGTTAACTGTGATAATGATATGGTTACAAAGGGATATAATCAAAAAAATTCTTCTAAATTAATTACTAAGCATGCTGAGATAATAGCAATTGAGCGAATGTGTAAGGAAATTGGTGATTGGCGTTTAAGCAATTGTGTTTTATATGTAACATTAGAGCCTTGTTTGATGTGTATTGGTGCAATAATTGAATCTCGTATTAAAAAAGTAGTTATAGGATGTAATAATAGTCATAATCAAGATTTAATTGGCATATTGAGAAAAAATAATATTGAAGTTGTGGAAAATGTTTTGAGTAATGAATGTTCTATGATTTTAAAAGATTTTTTTAAAGCAAAAAGAAAATAATCTTTATTTTTGTGTTATAATAAAGTTGAATGGAGGTTTGGTAGTTTGAAATATTTGGCTTTATATCGTAAATATAGACCTTCTAGGTTTGAGGAAATATCTGGACAAGAAGGTGTAGTTGGTGTTTTAAAGAATGCTATTAAAACTGGACGTATTTCTCATGCTTATTTGTTTTGTGGTCCACGTGGAACAGGTAAAACTACTACGGCAAAGTTACTTGCTAAGATGGTTAATTGTACTAATCCAATTGATGGAGAGCCTTGTGGAAAATGTGAAAGTTGCTTGAGTATATTTAATAATACTAATGATGATATTATTGAAATTGATGCTGCTTCTAATAATGGCGTAGATGAAATTAGAGAGTTAAGAGATAAAATTAATTTAGTTCCAGCTAACTCGAAATATAAAGTTTATATTATTGATGAAGTGCATATGCTTTCTGTTGGAGCCTTTAATGCTTTGCTTAAAACCTTGGAAGAACCACCTAGTCATGTAATATTTGTTCTTGCTACTACCGAGACTTATAAGGTTCCACTTACAATTTCTTCTAGATGTCAAAAATTTAGATTTGATAAAATTACTGTGGATAACATAGTAAAAAGACTTGAAGAAATTTGTAATATTGAAAAAATAGTTGTTTCTAGTGATGTTTTGAATGAAATAGCGCGTTTAGCAGATGGCGGGATGAGAGATGCTATTAATTTATTGGATCAGCTTGTTAGTTATAAAGGTAATGATATAACTATAAATGATGTTTATGATATCAGTGGTGTCGTTTCTTATGAAATAATCTATGAATTATTATTAAGTAGTTATAATAGAGATGTGACATCAATAGTTAAAATATTAGATAATATTAACCAAAGTGGGAAAAATATTTCTAAGTTTATTGAGGAGGTTATATTATTTTTAAAAGATGTACTTGTTTATAAGAATACAACAGATTATTCTTTGATTTTAAAAAAACTTGATAAAGTTAAAGATATTAGTAACTTATATGATAATAAGTTGATTTATAGTTATGTTAATGAATTAAATAGTGTACTTAATAATATTAAAAACTCTAATTATCCTTTGCTTCTTTTAGAAGTTACTTTGATAAGATTAGTTGATTTAGAAAAAAATAAGGAATCTGATTTAGAAAATTTAGAAAAAACTAATGTCAAGGAAAGTAAAAAAAATGTAAAAACAGAGAAAAATACTAGTAATGAGTTATTAAAGAATGATATAATAAAGGGAGATAGTTCTTCTAAATTATCTAGTGAAGACTTGGAGTATATTGAGTATTTAAAGGAGATTAGGGTAAATAATGCTTTTGTAAGTGCAAATAAGAGTTTGCTTAACAAATTTAAAGAAAAATGGGCTTTTGTGTTTGAGTATTTGACAAATGACAAATATGAGAATATTGTGGGATTACTTAAGGATGTTAATATAGTTGTGGCAGGAAGGGAAAATTTAATATTTCAGTCGAAATTTTCTTCAATAGCGACATCTTTGAATAATCAAAGTGAATTATTAAGTGAATTATTAAATGAAATATATGGTGTTAATTATAAAGTTATTGTACTTAGCAATGATGAATGGGATTATGAGAAAAAGAAATATATTGATAATTTGAATAATAAATATGTATATAAAATGAAGGAGGAAAAAAATAAGGCACAGAATAATGTTAAAAATGAAGAAAGTAGTAGTTTAGGTGTAAATGATTTAGTTAATATATTAGGGGCAGAGGTTATTGAATATAAGTAATTGAAGAAAGGAAGATGTTATTATGAATATGCAAGCAATTATGAGACAAGCTCAACAAATGCAAAGTGATATTATGAAAATACAAAAGGAGTTAGAAAAAACAGAATATGAAGGAAATTCCTCATTAGTTACTGTTGTTTTGAATGGGAAAAAGGAAATGTTAAAGTTAACTATTAAAGATAAAGAGAATTTAAATAGTGATGACATGGATATATTAGAGGATATGATTGTTGTGGCATTTAATGAGGCTATGAAAAAAGTGGATGCTGACAAGGAAAAAAAGTTAAATAAATATCAAGGGTTAGCAGGTATGATGTAAAATGTATCCTAAAGATATTAAAAATTTAATGGAATGTTTTGAGTTATTACCTGGTATTGGTGAGAAAACAGCAGAAAGATTAAGTTTTTCTTTACTTAATTTTGATAAGGATAAATTAACTGAGTTTGCTGATTCAATTATTGGTATTAGAGATAACATTAAAAATTGTATGATATGTAACAATATAACTGATAAGGATATATGTTATATATGTGAAAATGAAAATCGTAAAAATGGTACAATTTTTGTTGTAGAAAATGCTAAAGATGTTATTTTGTTTGAAAAATTGGGTATTTATAAAGGCGAATATCATGTATTGGGTGGTTTAATATCACCACTTGATGGAATAAATCCTGAGGATATTAGTGTAGATAATTTAATTGAGAGGATTAAGAATGGAAAATATACTGAAATTATTGTGGCTTTGAAACCAAGTGTTGAAGGTGAAACAACAGTGCAATATATAAAGAAAATGCTTGAAGGATATGACATTAAAGTGAGTAAAATTGCTAGTGGAGTACCTATTGGTGCCGAGATAGAGTATATTGATCCTATGACTTTAGAGATGGCTTTGGAAGAAAGAAAATATTTATCATAATGGTAAAAATGTAACATAGTATTTATTAGGTGAATTATTATGTTAAAAAAAATATTTAGATTAGTTAAAAAAATTGTTGTTGCAGGTTTGGCAATATATGCTTATAATGTATTAGCAACTCCCATAAATGCGACAATTCCCATTAATTTTATAACACTTTTATCCGTGGCAATATTAGGCATGCCATGTTTAGCTGGTTTAATAATTTTAATGCTTATTTTTTATTAGTGGTGGTGATTTTATGTTGGATGATTACAAGGATGGACAAGTTATATTTTATAATGTACTTAGTATGGCAATAAAAAATAATAAAATATCACATGCTTATTTGTTTGAAAATAAAGGAAATGATAAATATGTAGAAATGATTTTGTCATTTGTTAAGGCCATTTTATGTCCACATAATTATTTTAATAATAAAAAATGCGGTGAATGCAAGCAATGTTTGAGAATTGAAGCTGGTAATTATCCTGAAATTAAAATCATTGAACCAGATGGTATGTGGATAAAAAAAGAACAATTAATGGAGTTACAGGAAGAATTTAATAAAACAGCAATAGAAGGTAATAAAAGAATATATATAATTTTGGAATGTGAAAAATTAAATAAGCAAGCGGCTAATTCAATTTTAAAGTTTTTAGAGGAACCTAATGATGATATTATTGCTTTATTGGTTACAAATAATAAAGATTTAGTTTTAGATACAATTAAATCTAGGTGTCAAGATATATTAATTTTAGCCAATAATGAGCTGAAATTTGACTCATTAATGATTAATGATGTTTTAAGTTTTGTTAGAGTATTAGAAAATAAGAAAAGAGATACCATTATATATACTAAGCCTTTATGGCTTACTAAATTTAAGGATAGAAATAGTTTTATAAAGGCAATTGATATTATGATATATTTTTATAATGATGTTTTACTTTTTAATTTAGGTCGTGATTTAAAATATTTTAATGATTATTATGATGATGTTGCTAATATTAATGGTTCTGTTGATGAAATTATAAAGAAAATAGAAATTTTGATAGAAAATGAGTATTTAATTAGGTACAATTTAAATTTAAATTTACTTATTAATAAAATAATTATAGAATTTGGAGGTTAATATATGGGTGTTGTAGGAGTTACTTTAAGTGATAATGGAAAAATTTATTATTTTTATGATAATAACTTACGATTGAAAAAGAATCTTACAGTAATTGTAGAAACAGAAAAAGGTTTACAGTTTGGTAAAGTCGTTTGTTTTGTTGATCCTGAAAAGGTTGATAATAGAATTAAATATAAAAAAATAATTAGGATATCAACAAAAGCTGATTATTTGCAACATTTAAATAATTTAAAGGATGCAGGTCGTGCTGTTCAAAGATGTAATTATTTTGTTAATAAGAATAATCTTAATATGAATATTATGGATGCTTTTTATACTTTTGATAGGAGTCAGTTAATATTTCGTTTTATTGCTGATGATAGGGTTGATTTTAGACAACTTGCAAAAGATTTAGGCTCTGCTTTTAAGACAAGGATAGAACTTAGACAAATTGGAATTCGTGATAAGGCAAGGGAAATTGGAGGAATTGGTCCTTGTGGTAGAAAATTATGTTGTACAACATTTTTAACTGATTTTGATTCTGTGTCAATTAATATGGCAAAGAATCAGTCTTTGGCACTTAATCCCTCCAAGATAAATGGTAGTTGTGGTAGGCTTTTATGTTGTTTAAAGTATGAAGATGATAATTATTTGGATTATAAAAAGGGATTACCTGATGTTGGTAGTACTGTAACAACAGAAGCAGGGAAAGGAAAAGTAGTATCAGTGAATTTGTTTAAAAGAAAATATAATGTTTTTATAGAAGGTAATGGTATTGTTACTGTTGAAGTGGAGTAGTATGGAAGTTAAACATCGATTACTAAATTTTAGTAATAAAGTAATTTATCAAAATGACGATTGGTTTTTGTTTTCTTTAGATTCTTTATTACTTGCTAATTTTGTTACATTGAGAAAAAGTGATAAGAAAATACTTGATTTATGTACTGGTAATGCTCCGGTAGCAATGTTTCTCGCAATGAAGAGCAAAGCCTCGATTGTGGGTGTTGAGTTGCAAAAAGAGATATATGATTTAGGTAAGAAATCTGTTATAGAAAATGGTATGGACAAGCAGATTACACTTATTAATGATGATATTAGAAATATTAGTAAGTACTATGAAACAGACAGTTTTGATGTGATAACTTGTAATCCACCTTATTTTAAGTTTAATGATACAAAAATGGTCAATGAAAATAAAATTAAGTCAATTGCTAGGCATGAGATTATGTGCAATTTGGATAACATTTTAGAGATAAGTAAAAAAATGCTTAGAACAGGTGGTGTAGTTGCGTTAGTTTACCCAGTTTCTAGATTAATTGAAATTATATATAAAATGAAAGAAAATAATATAGAACCTAAAAAAATCCTAATAATTTATCCTAAAGAAGGAAAAAGTGCTAATTTATTATTAATTGAAGGAGTTAAAAATGGGAAATCTAGTTTAAAAATTATGCCTCCTTTATATATTCATAATGAAGATGGTAGTTATAAAGAAAATATTAGAGAAATGTTTCAGGAGTGATTTTATGTGGCAAAGTAGTTATGATGGGAGTCCAACTTTATATTTAATACCAACGCCAATTGGTAATTTAGAAGATATGACTTTTAGGGCAATTGAGATATTAAAAACTGTTAGTGTTATTTTTTGTGAAGATACGCGTGTTACTTTACAACTTCTTAATCATTTTGAAATAAAAAAGAAGTTAATCACTTTACATGACCACAATGAGGAAAAAGTAAAGGAAATATTGCTTAAATATTTAGAAAATGGTGAGAGTGTTGCAATAGTTACTGATAGGGGTACTCCAATTATTAGTGATCCAGGATATAAAACTGTAGCATATGTGATAGAGAAAGGTTATAATGTTGTGTGTTTACCTGGTGCTTGTGCTTTTGTTCCAGCGATTGTTACTTCTGGATTATCTACTGAGCATTTTGTTTTTTATGGATTTTTAAATAGTAACAGTACTAAGAGAAAAAAGGAATTAATGGAGTTAGAAAGTTTTCCTTATACTGTTATATTTTATGAAGCACCGCACAGAATAAAAAAAACTTTATGCGATATATATGAGATATTTGGTGATAGAGATATTTCTTTATCTAGAGAAATAAGTAAAAGGTATGAAAGCATTTACCACGGAAAGTTGTCTAATTTAATTCGTAGTGGTGTTGAAATTAAAGGGGAAATTGTTTTGGTAGTAGAAGGAAATAGTAATACTTTTATTGATAATGATATGTCTATAATAGAAATGGTAAATATTTATATTAGTAATGGTTATAGTGTGATGGATGCAATTAAGAAAGTGGCTAAAGATACGGGTAGGAGAAAAAATGATATATATAAGGAGTATCATGGAGGTGTATTATGAAAATAGTTTTTGGGTTAGGCAATGTAGGAAGAGAGTATGAGAATACTAGACATAATATGGGTTTTATGTTTTTAGATTATTTATATCCTAATATTTCTTATAAAAAAAAGTTTGATGGAATGTATGCTGAAATTATTATAGATAATGAGAAAGTTTTATTGGTAAAACCATGTAAGTATATGAATTTATCAGGAGAGGTAGTTTCTAGTTATATTAATTATTATAAAGTTGACTTGGATGATGTTTTTGTTATTCATGATGATTTAGATATGAATTTAGGAACTTTTAAGTTAACTTATAATCATTCTAGTGGAGGTCATAATGGAATAAAGAATATTTTTAATAATATTAATTCTAATAGTTATTTGAGACTGAAATTGGGTATATCTAAGAACGGTAATGATATTATAGATTATGTGTTGGGTAAGTTTAGTAAGGAAGAATGCAATATAATAAATAATACATTTAATAAATTGGATGATATTGTTAGTGATTTTGTTAATTTAGATAGAGACAAGCTTATGAATAAATATAATTCTATGTAAATTTGACAAAGATAAACAAATGCATTATAATGCAAGTGATTTTGTGAAAGGGGAAGTTAGTATGAGTTTAATAGTGAGACCATATATGGATGAGAATGGAGTTTTAAGAATTGCTAGTTTTGAAAGAAATAATTTAAAAATTCCTGTTGAAATATCTAAAAAAAGTTTTAATAGTATGGAGGAAGTTGAAAATATTCTTAAATTAATGAAAAAAGAAACTAAAAAGAATCATAACTATAGTAGTTATAAGATAGAACAAAAAGGTGTTAAAAATTTAGTAATTGAGCCTTCTGCATATGATAAATTAAGAAATGGTTTTGTCCTTGAGAAGTGTTCTATTAAATCGTCAAAACATAGTATAAATGAAGATGCTACAACAATACTAAAAAATGGTAATAATTATTTATTAATGGTATGTGATGGTGTAGGTGGTGTTAAGGGTGGTGAAATCGCATCAAATACGGTTGTTGATAATATGTCTAAATTCTTTTTAACTTATGATTTTTCTAAGATTAGTAATACTGGTGATGTTGTTAATGATTTTGCTTATAAAATAAAAGAAATTTCTAATGAATTAGTTAGTGTATTTAAGGATAATCCTTTAACGACTTTGAATATGGCAATTGTTTTGGAAAATGAAACAGAAGTATTTAATGTTGGAGATTCAAGATGTTATGCTATTGGTAATGATAATAATATTAAGTTAGTAACTAGTGATCATTCTTGTGTATGGTATAATTATATTAAGACTAATAAATTAGATGTTGATGATTTGAGGTTTACTCCTGGAAATAATGTTATTACTAGTTCTATTGGAGATTTTACAGGACCTAAAATAGATGTTTATTGGCTTAATAATAATGATTATAAGGCTTTAATATTATGTAGTGATGGGGTTAGTGATGTTTTGTCTAGCCGAGAGATTAGAGATACAGTTATTGATAATAAAGATAATATTGCTAATAAAATGGTTGGTTTGGTTAGAAGTAAGACTGGTTATAATTATTTAGATGTACAAAAATGTAGAGAATTATTTGGTAATGTTGATCAAAATTATGTTAAAGATGATGATGCTAGTGTTGTAGTTTTTAAGAAATAGTAAAAAGGTATAGATTTGAGTTAGATACAATTGATTTTGTATCTTTTTGTGGGTGATATAATGAAATTATTTGATAATATATTTGAAATAGATAATGATAATTATTATGGTGTTGTAGGTTTAAACAAAGAAACTAATTATATATATATTTATAATAAGTTTTTAAATGACAATAAGAATGTTTTAGTTCTTACTAGTAGTTTGTACGAAGCATCATATGTTTATCAAGGAATACTTAATTATACTGATAAGGTATTGTTTTTTCCAATGGATGATTTTATTACAAGTGAGGCTGTATCAATTAGTCCTGAATTTAAGATAGAAAGAATTAATACTATTAATAAGTTACTTACTAATGATAAGTATATTGTAGTTACTAATTTAATGGGATTTTTAAGATATTTACCTAATAAGAAGACTTGGTTAAACAGTATTGTTCATTTGAGTGTTAATGATAAAATAGACAGAGATAAATTAATGGAGTCTTTTTATAATTTGGGTTATGAAGTAGATAATTTGGTTAGCAAAACTGGTAGTATAGCTTCAAGAGGCTATATTATTGATATTTTTCCTATTGGAGAAGAATATCCTATTAGAATAGAATTATGGGGAAATGTTATTGATAGTATTAGATATTTTGATGTTGATACACAGTTATCTACTAAGCATTTAAAAGAAATAACAGTAATGCCTACTAGTGAATTTTTATTAGATAAATATGATGAAAATGTTATTAGAAAACAAAAGTATTTAAAGCATTATGCTAATGATATTGAATCATTAAGTTATTATATGAATGATTATATTTGTTTTTATTATGATTATAGTCAAATAAAAGCTAGTTATGAAAAGATTATGAGTGATATAGTTGATTATAATACTAGAAATACTAATGAGTTTGAGACTGATTATATGTTTCATTTAGAAGAGATAAATGTTAAAAATGAGATATTTTTAATGAATATAGATAATTTGTCTAATTTAGAATTGAAGAAATATAAGGTAAGTGGCATTGTTAATTATAATGAAGATATTGAAGTTTTGAAAGAAAGTGTTAATAAATATATTATTAGTGGCAAAACTGTTGTTATTGCTGTAACTAATAGAAATATTTTTAATAAGATAAGAGATAATATGGATGCTTTAATTACTAATGAAGATAATATAGTTAGTAATAAAATTAATTTAATTAATAAAAAAATAGGTAATGGTTTTATTATTGGAGATTTAGTAGTAATTAGTGAATTTGATTTATATAAAATAAAAGAGAATAATTATACTTATAAGAGTAAATATAGACTTGGGACTAAAGTTAAAGATATTAACAATATTCATAATGGTGATTATATTGTTCATGAGATACATGGTATTGGTCAATATGAGGGAATTGTTACTTTAAATAAAAATGGTTATCTTAAAGATTATATAAAACTTCTTTATAATAAGGGAGATGTTTTGTATTTACCTGTTGAGAAAATAGATAGAATTAGTTTGTATTCGGCTAAAGAGGGGCATGTTCCTAAGATTAATACTTTAGGTAGTGGCGATTTTATTAAGAAAAAATTGGCTTTGAAGAAAAAATTTGAAGATATTGCTTCTAAATTATTAAAAATATATGCAATGCGCGAGAGTCAAAATGGATATGCTTTTAGTCATGATGATGAAAATCAATTAATGTTTGAAAGTGAATTTACGTATGAGGAAACTGATGATCAGTTAAGTGCTGTTAAAAAAATTAAAGAAGAAATGGAAAGAAATAAACCAATGGATATGCTTTTATGTGGAGATGTTGGTTATGGTAAAACAGAGGTTGCTTTTAGGGCAATGTTTAAGGCTGTTAATGATGGCAAGCAAGTTGCTTATTTGTGTCCTACAACGATTCTTTCTAGTCAACAATATAATAATGCTCTTATTAGATTTAAAAATTTTCCTGTTAATATTGCTTTAATGAATAGGTTTGTCAGTAAGGGTGAACAAAATATAATAATTCAAAAATTAAAGGAAGGTAAAATTGATATTTTATTCGGTACACATCGTATTTTGTCTAATGATATTGTTTTTAAAGACTTGGGTTTGCTTGTAATAGATGAGGAGCAAAGGTTTGGGGTTAAACATAAGGAAAAGATTAAAGAGTATAAGAGTAATATAGATGTTTTAACATTAAGTGCTACGCCTATACCAAGGACGCTTCAAATGTCAATGGCTGGAATTAGAAGTCTTGCTTTAATTGAAACTCCTCCTGTTGATAGATTACCTATTCAAACTTATGTCTTGCCTTTAAATGATAGTGTGGTTAAGGATGCTATATATAAAGAATTAGCAAGAAAAGGACAATCATTTATTTTGTATAATAAAATAGAAGATATTGAGTTAGAGGTAGAAAAAATTAAGTCTTTGGTACCTGAGGCTAGGGTTAGTTATGCACACGGACAAATGAGTAAGGAAATGTTAGAAGATAGAATGCAAGATTTTATTGATTATAAGAGTGATGTTATGGTATGTACGACAATTATTGAAACGGGTATTGATATACCTAATGTTAATACTTTAATAATAAAGGATGCTGATCATTTTGGTTTATCACAGTTATATCAAATAAGGGGTCGTATTGGAAGAAGTAGTAAAATAGGTTATGCATATTTGATGTATGACAACAGAAAAGAATTAAATGATATAGCGGTGAAAAGGTTACAGGCTATTAAAGAATTTACGGAACTTGGTAGTGGATTTAAGATTGCTATGAGGGATTTATCAATTCGTGGTGTTGGTGATATTCTTGGAAGTGAGCAGTCTGGTTTTGTTGAATCGGTGGGAATTGATTTATATATGAAATTATTAAATGATGAGATTAATAAGTTAAAAGGTATTGAAGTAATTGATGAAGATAATGTTGAGGACTCAAAACCACTTATTGATATTGCTACGCATATTAGTAGTGATTATACAGTAAATGATGATATTAAAATCGAAATTCATAAGAAAATTAATGAAGTTGATAGTTATGCTAAGTTACTTAAATTAAAAGATGAGTTGGATGATAGATTTGGAACTGTTACTAAGGATATGGAAATATATATGTATGAGGAATGGTTTGAGAAATTAGCTAAGAAGCTTTCTATTCAAAAGGTTAATCAAACTAAGAATTATATTGAGTTAATATTACCTAGTGAAATTAGTAGTAAAATTGATGGTGAGAAGTTATTCATGGATGCTTATAAGATAAGCAGAATGTTTAGATTTAATTATAAGAATGGTAATATTAGTATTATTCTTGATACAGTTAAGTTAGAAAATCATTTTTTAGTATATTTAAATAATTTATTAGAAGTAATAATTAAAGATATAGAAAAAAAGTAAGTATTTTTGTTAATACTTGCTTTTTGCTATGCTGATACTTTAAAACGATTTTTATTTTAGATTAGTTTTCTTTTTTGTGTTTTGGTATGTTTTAATAATTGTATTTGTTAAATAATTTAAAAATTTTTTATCGGCAACAATATCACTTATATTGCTTTCATTAAAGGCTACATAATATTTGTTTTGACGCTCTACAATTTTAATATTTTCAATATTTTTATTGTTGTTTAAAGTAATATTACAAATTGCTTTGCAATTTCTATTTTGATTATTGTTTAAAAAGAATTTAATTTTTTCTATTTGTACTTTGTTTAGATTTTCTTTATTTTTGTATCTTTGTTTACAATTTTCTATTATTTCTAAGGCTTCTTCGGTATCATGATAATTTAATACTTCAACGGGAATGTTTTGTAGTGTTTTGTAGTTTGAAAAAAAGTCTTTTATTTCTTCTAGGATAAATTTTGGCATATCATTTAGGGTGTTTATTTCATTATATCTAGGGTCAACATTTACTACGGAAATTATTTTGTAATCTTCATGGCCATTGTCAATAACTTCTAGATAGCCAATAACTCTGGCTTCAACAATACATCCAGGGAAAGTTGGAGCAGAAGATACTAATAAGATATCTAATGGATCTCCATCTAAGGCTAAGGTATTTTCGATGTATCCATATTCTACAGGATAATTCATGGCAGAGTAGAGTACTCTATCTAATCTAATTTTGCCAGTTGTTTCATCAATTTCAAATTTATTTTTAGTATTAAGTGGTATTTCAATTATTGCATCAACGATATTATTTTTCATATTTCACCTCGATTTATTTTGTATATCAAATATAGCATATTTAAGTTTAAAAGTCAATTTTTAAAGGGAGCTTTTTAAGATATTGTAGGGAATAGTTATACTATAATTACCGTAGTAATAAGGAGCTATTTGGTATCTGTCAAAATAAATTATTAGACCTTCTTTTGAAAAAAGAATGTGTTTATAGTTATTTAATCTTGGTTTGGTTCCTTCTTTTAGCATGTTTAGAACTGTTTTATTTTGAAATATCTTTTTTTGAGAAAGATTTTGATATGTATAGTTTGCTATGTTATTTAAAATAATTTGGTTATTATTAATGATATTATCGATGGTAATAAATTTATTTTCTTTATAGTCATAGTTAACGGTCCATATTTCATGTATAGGATGAGCTCCAAGAAAATATGATTCTGTAAAGAAAATGTAAGAAATAATTGTTTTATAAGAATATGATTTATAATTGATTATTAAGTAATATGTTGTTTTTTCTTTGTTTAAGGTAATTTTGGTAAAATCATTGATTTGATTAGTTATAATTTTTTTAATCCTTTTGTTTAGTTTAGTATAGTTGGTAGATGGATAAACTATTTTAATGGTATTTTCTTGATAACTAATGGTATTAATTTCGTTGTTAGTTTTTCTTTGTTTTAGAAATAAGGTAAATACTGATAACAGCATAGCAAAGATGAGAAAATAAATAATACATTTTTTTGAGTTATTCATGTTATATTATATGTTATTTTCCTTTTTTTATTTTATTTAATAATTATTTGAAATTTCTTTTATAATCTATATTAGAAGAAGTGTGTTAATTATGAAGAAATTGCTTAATAACCCCCAAATATTGCTTATAATTTCAATAATATTGCTTGTTATATCTTTTATTAGTAATTTTAATACTTATAATATAATTGGAAGTTTGCTTGATTTTGCTACTAGTGGTTGTTTATTATTTTTTTTATATTATATTTTTATTGTTTCAAAAAGGCATATAAATTTAACTGCAATTAATACAATAGTGTTTATAAACTTTATAGTTGTATTATTAATAAGATGTGTATATGTTGCAAAATTATTTGTTAGCATTAATGATATTAGTCAAATATTTTAAAAGCGAGGTTGTAAATGACCCCCTAATAAAAGAAAAAGTACTATTGCTAGTACTTTCAAGATTATATATACAGCAAACCCGCCTACAAAGTAAACAATGTTCGCATAATCACTAAATGGCAGAACATCATTACCCAAAAGCGAACTCTCTAATACCTCTGGTCTTGGTATTTTCTTCTCATAAGGCTTACCTTGAGTATTAAATACTATTGTTATACTATCATCATATAAGAATACTTGATAAATTAAGGTGTTTATTAATAATCTACGATATTTAATATCATTGATATTGCCTTTTCTTAGTTGAACTAGGAAGAATTTAACCTCATTTACCGTTAATTTAATGTGTTGACTTTCTTCAATAGCTATTTCGTTTATGATTCTTTGATGTTCTATTTCCATTTTATTAATTTCTTCAAATATAGATTGTTTAACAGCATCTATATTACATATTTTTAAACTATCAAATAAATTCTTCTTTTGTGTCTCATTTTCTTTTAATAACTTGTTAAGACGTCTTAAATTGCCATTATCTTTTTTTTTATTAGCTAATTCAACTACTTTTGTTGATATTCTTTTAATATTATCATCAGTTAGTATTTCTCTTGCTTGATTAACAACTAAATCTTCAATATAGTCTTTTTGAATTGACAACTATCTTGTTGCCATTAGATTTAATCTTTAAATATTTAAACACCTCTTTTCTTTTATTCTTTTTCACTTTAGCTGATTGAATGTTGTTAAAAACTAACTCTGTGAAATAGTACACGTTTTCTTCAAAATTCATAATCATTAATAGCCCCCTAGTAATACATACCATACCATTGTTTTTGCTTTTTAATACAAAAAAAAACCATTATCTATTAAGATAATAGGGTAGTCTTCTTAAAAAGGGAATTTTACTATGTCACTATGACACTTATATCAAAATTTGCAATTATCCTTAAACCTTTCCATTATTTATATACGAAGTATATAAATATCTATTGATTGAAAAATAAAAATCCATTATCTAGTCAAGACAATAGATTTTTAACTAAAGTATTTTTATCTTTGATAATATATAGCAGAACCACTAGTTATGCATAACATTCTATCTGACGTTTGTAAAGTACAATTATGCCATTCATAACTTTTATTACTATCAGTATAGAATATAATTTTTTCATCATTTATTATGTATATTCCACTACCTTTATAAAAAGCGTAGTCACCAATTACATTATAAAAGTTACCTTTACCATCAATAACAATATAGCTATCGTGTTCTTTTAATCCGTATTTATCATAAGAATACCATCTTCCATCCATACCATCTAATTTTTCAGTTTGTTCATCTATTTTAGAGTTATCGTTTTTCTTATCTGTATCATCTTCATCAAAAAAGATGTTGAAGATAAATGAACCAATTAGTAATACGGCAACAATAGCAATAACAATACCACCTATATTTGAATTTTTATTGCTATTATTAACACTCGCTTTAGTTTGATTTAAAGGTCTAGCATTTAAATTGTTTTGATTTTCATTTGATGTATTTTGCTCAACGTTTTCTTTAAATGGTTTTGTTGAATTTTCTGCTTTTGTATTTACTTCTTCTTTCTCATAAATTGGTTGTGATTGCACATTAGAATTTTTAACTATTTCTTTTAAAGTATTGATTAAAGTTATATCAAAACTTACTTCTACTACAATATCGCTACTATGTTTTCGCTTAATTATAAGTTTTTCATCTTGGGTATATTCATAATCTTTAATATCGCTATATGGTATTTTTATTATTGAATTGTCCTTTGTAGTAATTGAAAAGCTATCATCCTTGATTTTTAAGATTGCATCTTCTTTTTTACCATTATCAATAAAACTAACATTTAACTTTTTCATTGTAGCTCCTTTATTACGTTATTAATAGCATTAACCCAATCTTTTTTTCCACTAACAGCAAATATTTCTTTTCCACTATTTGTTGTAATAGTTAAGTTATTTGATAGAAACCCACCAGCTTCAACTCCTGTAATATTTTCTAATTCAACTTCAAATTCTTTCTTACCGGCATTAATTTTATGCCCTTCAAAATATAGAGTTTCATTAGTCAATATTAAATGTCCACCTTTGCTTCCAATACCGTGAAACCAATTAGCAGCGCCTTTTTTCAAGATTTGTTCTTTCATAATTTTTCCTCCTCGATTATATTATAACATTTTTTCAGTCAAAAAGTTAAGTAAATAACTTAAACTTATTAAGTTTGTAGTTTATGGTTAATTTTCCTCATATTACCGATAATAGTAATAGGTATTTGCTTAAACTAATTAAGCATAACACTTAGGTTGGTGATATGTATGAATTATAATGATGAAGATAAGAAAACACTACTTAAACTAATTGGTAAAAATGTTAAATATTATTGCTATCATTGCAATAACACTAACATTATGAATGATAAAGGCTTTGTTACTATTGAGAAACTAGCTGAGGTAATTGATAGTAGTGCCAATATGTTATACAATTTAACTGCTAAAAATTTAGAACAAGGTGTATCCATAGTTTTTGTTGTTAAAATAGCAAGAGCGCTTGATGTTGATTTATATTGTTTCTTTCTAAAAGAGCCAATATTAAATCCACCAAAGTATACTAAGTAGTATCTATATAATTAAATATAATTAATATAATAATTAAACATAAAACGACTAGAATCAATTATCTAGTCGTTTTTACTTGAATTAACAAGCTTTATATTAACAGCAAACCCACCAATAAAGTAGTAAAAGTTCGTGTTATTTTCTAATGGCAGAGCATCAGCATCAACAAGCGAACACTCAATATTATTAATAAGAGATAAATCTATCTCTTGCTTGACGTTACTAACATTATACACTATAACAGCCTTGTTTTGGTAGATATAGACTTTATTTATTAAAATATTTATTAACATTTTTTTATATTTAAAGTCATTTATATTGTTGTTTTTAATTTGAGTTAAAAAGTATTTAACCTCTTTATAATTTAATTGTAGATGTTTGCTTTTTTCTTCTACAAGCGCATTATTATATATCGTATCTAATTGTGTTAATTTTGCAATTTCGTCAAATAAAGTCTTTCTAACGATAGCATCTTCACATTCTGTTATCGCTTGTAATAAATTATTTTTCTTTTTTTCATTTTCTTTTATGTTTTTATTTATTGTTTTCAATACTTGATTGTTCTGTTCGTTATTTGCTATATCTACAATCTTTTTTGCAATTTTATTAATATTTTCATTTGTCAAAGTTCTTTTAGCAAATAAAACTACAAGGTCTTCCAAATAGTCTTTTTTAATACGTTTTTTAGTGCAGTTTTTATGTGCTTTAGAATTCTTACAAATATAATAAGTATGTAATTCTTTAGTTTTAGAAGTTCCAGAAGTACCAGTCATTTTTTCTTTACAATCTCCACAATATAATTTACCAGTCAATAAGTATTCATTTATTGCTCTGTTACGAGATGGTGCCAAACCATTTTTAACTAGTTCCATTTGCACTCTATTAAATAATTCGTCACTTACTATTCTAGGTATCGCATCACTTGTTTCTATACCATTATATGTATAAGTACCTATATATTTTTTATTTTCTAGTATTCGCCTTATACTGCTTTTATTAAAAGATTTGTTATAGGCTGTTTTAACTCCTAAACTATTTAACGTGGAAATAATTTCTACCATTTTTGAGCCATTAGCATACATTTCGAAAATCTTTTGAACGATAGATGCCTTTTCATTATCTAATATATATTTTTTCTTAATAATGGGTTTAAGACTATTTTCTATATTAATTGTTATTTCTTGTAATTTAAAGCCTAATGGCACCGTGCCACCATTATAATAAAAATTTTCTCCATTATAATTCATTCCTCTTCTAACTTTTTGCCCCAACTCTAAAGAATAGTATTCTGCCATACCCTCTAGCATACTTTCCATTAAAACCCCAGATGCGTCTTCAGTAATATTTTCTCTTGAAGATAAAACTCTTATATCTCTAGTCTTTAATTCTTTTTTATAAATAGCACTATCGTATCTATTACGTGCAAACCTATCTAATTGGTAAACTATAATATATTTGAATTCTTTCTTTTTACTATCTTCAATCATTTTTAAAAATTCTTCTCTATTGTCTTTAGTGCCACTTTTTGCTCTATCTATATATGTATTTATTACGTTATAATCGTTTAACTCTGCATATCTTTTACATTCTTCTATTTGTCCCTCAATAGAACATTCTGTTTGATTGTGAGAACTATATCTTGCATATATAACAACATTAGTCATTTATAACACCACCAGTCATATGCGTAGTATTACATTTAATTAAGTTCATTAAATATCTCAAATATTCAATTCTATTATTATTTATATATTTCTTTATATCTTTAGCATTTATTTGTGAACTAATGCTATCAATCATATTTTCTGTCATTTTCATATTATCTCTCCTTTTTTACATTTGTGTTTTTTACCAATCTAATGTATAATGGAGATACACGAGATTGGGCTTTCAAAATTTTAACTATTTTATTCGGTCTAATTTAGTGTTTTTGATTGATTGCTATTGCCTTAGTAGTCAATCTTTTTTATTCTTTCTTTTTTTTGCTTTTATCTTCTATGATAAATTGTTTAATAAATGCTTGCATACTACCACCATATTTAATGGCATATTCTTCAGCATCTTTCTTTGTAGAAAGTGGAACATTATCTCCAGTGGTTAATGTATTTATATATTGTAAGAAATTTTCCATTAATGAATACTTTGTGAATGAATAAATACTATTATCACCTAAAAACATAGAATAATTATCTCTACCTTTGTATTTTTCGTCTAAAATGTTTTGACCTAAAGTTACTAAAAAATATAATGCCATACTTTCTAAAAAACTATCATTTTCAATTATTTTATTTATCAAAAATAGTTTAGTAGATGCTAAATAATTATCGTTAATAGTTTCATTATTTGCCTTAATTCTTAATTCTTTTAAAATTTGTTGTGTTTTATCATTCAAACCATATGTAGTTCCTAAGGCAATATTGTCACTACCACATTTAGTATTAAACGTTTCGTCAAACAAATATGAATAAGGAACATCAAAAAAATTTTTAATTTTATATAGTCCAATTATATCGGGAATTCTAGGCTCTGCATCTACACCAGTTCCGTTATCGCCATTAATATAGAAATTAAGTGTGTTTCTATCAATTCCCAATTGGTCTGCAATATATGAACGGCTACAAGATACTCCGTTCTTTTTGTTATCTTCAACTCTTTGGTTCACTAACTCTTCAATTTTTGGAGCAAGTTTTTTTGATAGTTCCATTTTAATTTGTTTATTCGTCTTCATTTTTTTACCTCCTTTTCTAAAAATATTATACTATTTTATTAGCCTAATGTCAATCGAAATAAGCAAATATCAAATATTGCCTATTCAAATAAGCAAAATAAATTGTTTTTAAAATTTATTTCAATAGAATAGTCAATTAAGCAAAAACTATTTTAAATCAAAAATAAATCTGCTATCTTTGTATTGTTCGAACAAATATGAAACGTTTCATAAGCAAAAAGAAAGGAGATATATAATGCTTAATGAAGCACTTACTTTAGCAAGCAAAGGTTTTAGGCTTATACCTTGTAAAGAAAAAATACCAATAATAAAAAAATGGCAAATAAATGCTACTAACGATAATGAAAAAATAAGGCAACTATGGAATGATAACTATAATATTGGTATTTTAACTGGAAAAGATGCTAGCAATTTAGTTGTTATTGATTGTGATATAAAGGAAGAGATAAATGGTATACAGAACTTTTTAGAATATTTAAAAAGAGAAAATATTATCTTACCTAAAACATTAATAGCAACTAGTGGAAGAGGTGGAAAACACTACTATTTTAAAAGTAAATCTTCTAATATTAAAAGTGGTACTAATGTATTTGATAAAGGCATTGATATTAGAGCAAATGGAGGTTTCATTATAGCACCTCCTAGTATGCACCCTAACGGAAATGCTTATAGTTGGGACAATGATTGTGATATAGCATATTTGCCCCAACCATTAGAAGATACATTATTACAAAATAAGTCTAAAGAAAAATTTAAAACCACTAAAGAAAAAAAGATAAATTATATAGATATTAAGCGATATAGTGAATTAGCAAACATTAAAACGGGAGAAAGAAATGACACACTATTTCGCCTTGCATCTAAACTTATCGATAGTGGTTTATGTTATAATGCTATATTTGATGCGATTAACACTGAAAATGAGTGTAAATGTATTGAGCCACTAACAAAGGAAGAGGTAAGAAAAATCGTTAATAGCAGTTATAAATATAAATGTGAAGACGATAAAAGTTCTGGCTCCATTTCTAAAATATTTAGTGGGAAGTATAATACGACTTCTATCGCTATTTATTGGGCTATATGGCATTTATCACTAAAAACTATTAAAGGTAAAATATATATTACTCAAGATAGTTTATGTAAAATGCTAGGACTAAAGTCACGGCAGACATTATCTAATAATTTAAAGCCGTTAAAAGAAGACGATTTAATTGAAGTAAAACGAGAGAGTAAAATAAATAATGGCTTTGGAGTTAATAGTTATAAGATATTATAAGTCTTATTATAGACTACTAATACTTTTTTAATAAAAAAATATATGGTATTTAATGTAATAAAAAACAATACCCATAAAAAGAAAGGATTGATAAAATGAAATATAAAATTGAAAAAACAAGTATAGACGAAAAAGAAACGTTTATACATATTGATAATAAGGAGAAATCTGTTGAACTTGCAACAAATGATGCAAAAGTATATAACAGATTAGTTCCCAAAATAGGAGAACCGCATTTAACGTTTCCTCCAGTTATTGAAAAGAATAATACGAAAAATAAAATTACTTATATTAGTGGTTGTTCTTGGAAGTACAATTATTTTAAAGAGAGAGATAATGTAAAATTATTTTTTTCGATAACAAATCTGTTACCGAGAAGTGACAGTGAAAATGAATAAAAAAAGACAATAGCAATTGATAATATTTAGCCAATTGTATTGTCACAATGAAAGTGCAATTCACATTGCATTTTTTACAAATATTTATATTTATAATTCTTTAAAGAATTCACACATAGATATATTAAGTTTTTTTGAAATGATATATAAAAACTCTAAACTAAATGTTTGATAACTACTATTTTCAATATTTGCGATTGTTCCCTCATTATACCCAATTAAGTCGGCAAGTTGAACTTGTGTTAATTTTTTTTCTTTGCGTATTCTTTTAATGTTTTTTCCTACTATAACATAAATGAATTTATTATCTTCTTTTTTTATTTCCATATGCACCACCTAATATAATTATCTAGGAACATTTAATATATGTACTGCATTTAATATATGTAGTTATTGCAATATTATGATAAAATAGAGTGTAGGAGGTGGAAATGACAAAAACTATATTTAAAGTACTATCTATTATGGGAATGTTTATTATTAGTATTTTAGCATTTACAATTCCTAAAGACCCTTATGTCATAATACCCGCAATGTCAGTGGCGAGTTTTGATAAGCCATTATGGTTTGCAATAATTGTTAGTTGTGGCTTTCTTTACTTGTCTGTATTATGGTATATTTATGAAGAAGTATCAAAAAAATAGCATAACGGCAATTATACTATTTTGTAGTGTCGACATCATCAAATAATTGTCTAATATCAATATTTAATGCCTCGGCAATTCTTCCAATAACTACTAATGTAAAGTATTTATTAGGATTTGCGCTTTCAATTTGTGAAATATAATGCATAGATACTTCTATTTTATCGGCTAATTCTTGTTGCGTAAGATTAGCCGTTTTTCTATACTTTTTAATGTTTTTCCTAACAATGTCATAATAATAGTAGTCGTCGTGGAAGTGGCTTTTCTTTTCCATTTACACCACCTAATACTATTTTATACAACTATCAGTTAGAATTATATGCACCAGTAGTTAGAATTTGTGTTATAATATAAATTAGAAAGGAGTGCATCAACAATGAAAAAATTGCTTAATAACCCAAAATTATTGGTTATAATCTCCATAATACTACTTGTTATATCTTTTATTAGTACTTTTAATGCTTATATTATAGTTGGAAGTTTGCTTGATTTTACCACCAGTGGTTGTTTAATATTACTTTTATATTATATTTTGATTGTTTCGAAAAGGCATATAAATTTAACTACAATGAATACAATAGTATTTATAAACTTTGTAGTTGTATTATTAATAAGATGTGTATATGTCGCAAAATTATTTGCTAGTATTAATGGGATTATTCCAATATTAATATTATCTAACTATATACCTTTATTTGTTACATTGATTATTAGTTTAGGAATTACATTCTATTCTAAAAATAAAAGTATTATTAAGCCTAATATAATGTGTATAGTAAGTATACTAGTATACGTTATATGTTTAGTTGGTTCTATTATTAATACGTCAACTTATGGAATAACTAAATTAGATGTGGTAATTAAATATATTGTAGAAACAATATATTATATACCAGTAATATTATATTTTAGGTTATATGGACTTAACAAACTAAAGAAATTGGAGGTAAAGAATGAAAGATAATTTTTTTGATAATTTAGAAGACTACAAAGAAAATAAAAAAACAAAATGTGTTAATTGTGGTAGAGAAGTAAAAGACTTAGAAAAAGGTTGCCCTTATTGTAATAATTTAAAAGAATATAATACAGAAAACCTTGATATGAGATTAGAAAAAATAATGCAAGAAAAAAATACTATTTCTAGTATATTAAAAATAATTGCTTGGGTATTAATTGTTTTAGGTTTTATACTTGGCTTTATATTGGGAAAAAATGAATATGACGATATAGAATTCAGTTCATTAATGACAATATGGTTAACTTATGGTGGCATATCACTAGGAATATTTGCCTTAGCAGAAATAATACAAATATTACACGATATTAGATTTAGTATTTGGGATAGTAAGAAAAAAAGTTAATATGACATTGAAGAGTACTTTTAATCAAGTACTTTTTATTATTCATTACTCTTTTTGTTCGAAAATTGTTTTTTTAGTAACAATATATTTACTTAATAGCAAATTATAAATTGATAACAACTCCATAATCATAGATTTATTTAATCTAAAAAAAGTGTAACTACAATGTATATTTTACAATACTATACTAATAATATTATATGTTTTATAGCATCATAAATAATGTTAGAAAAAATACATCCACAATTGCACTTTTTTGAAATAAATAATATCTTCTTAAGACGGCTATATAAATTGAAGTGCTACACTAAAAATTAGTATCACATTAAAAAGGAGGTTGTAAATAACCCCCTAATCAAAGAAAAAGTACTATCGCTAGTACTTAATCAAGATTATATATAACAGCAAACCCACCTATAAAGTAGAAAAAGTTCGCTTGAGTATCACTTGGCAGGGGATGAGAGAATCGAACTCCCAACAGTGGTTTTGGAGACCATTATT